>Ga0255054_10001740_pt1 | contig 12693 bp, 9 predicted proteins | sample JV7_2_23_MG_FD_188634 | JGI IMG/M metagenome (GOLD analysis project Ga0255054, IMG submission 188634) | Seawater microbial communities from Jervis Inlet, British Columbia, Canada - JV7_2_23 | ecosystem: Environmental > Aquatic > Marine > Inlet | place: Canada: British Columbia | collected... | reverse complement strand
CCGTTCACGATTGCCGACGCCACGACGCTGACCGAGGCCGGTTACGTCGGCGAGGATGTCGAGAACATCATCCAGAAGCTGTTGCAGAAGTGTGACTACGATGTCGACAAGGCGCAGACGGGTATCGTCTACATCGACGAAATCGACAAGATTTCCAGGAAGTCCGACAACCCGTCGATTACGCGTGACGTATCCGGCGAAGGCGTGCAGCAGGCACTGCTGAAGCTCATCGAGGGCACGATCGCCTCAGTGCCGCCGCAGGGTGGCCGCAAGCACCCGCAGCAGGAGTTCCTGCAGGTCGATACCGGCAACATTCTGTTCGTTTGCGGCGGCGCGTTCGCCGGGCTCGACAAGATCATCCTGAATCGTTCGTCCAAGGCCGGCATCGGTTTCGTCGCCGAAGTGAAGAGCAGCGAGGACGAGCAGAGCGTTGGCGAATTGTTGGGTGAGGTCGAGCCGGAGGACCTGATTCGCTATGGGCTCATACCCGAGTTCGTTGGTCGCTTGCCGGTCGTCGCGACGCTCGAGGAACTCGACGAGGATGCACTCGTAACGATCCTCCTCGAGCCGAAGAACGCTCTTACCAAGCAATATCGCAAGCTCTTCGACATGGAAGGTGTGGAACTCGAATTCCGCGACGACGCGCTTCGGGCCGTGGCGCAGAAGGCCATGGAGCGCAAGACGGGTGCCCGCGGTCTCAGGACCATCCTGGAGAACGTGCTTCTCAACACGATGTATGACCTGCCATCGTCAACGAGTGCGAAGAAAGTCGTCGTCGACGAAGCCGTCGTCACGGGTGAGAATGAGCCCTACATCATTTACGAGTCGGATGAGTCTCCGACAGTCAACATCGAACAGCAGGATCCGCCGCGGCCGACAGGTTCCGACGGAGCGTAATCGCTTTATTCACTCCCCCCGTCGCTTGGGAAAGGGGGACACTTGAAAGAAGCTGTGATCAACGGAAACCGCAATTTTGTGGGAAGTAGTATTGTGGGAGCGCGCTCCCACAGAGCGATCCGACTTGATTTTGGCTGCTTTCAGCCTCATCTCGACCGAATCCCTTAACGAGGTTATTCCGTGTCTGACGAAGAACTGACAACCACGATAGTAGAGACCGATGACGTTGGTATTCCGGTGCTGCCGCTCCGGGACGTCGTCGTCTACCCACACATGGTGATCCCGCTTTTCGTTGGCCGCGAGAGGTCAATTGTCGCGCTCGATCGTGCGATGGACGCCGGGAAGAGCATCCTGCTCGTCGCGCAGACAAGGGCGGACCTCGACGATCCTCAGCCCGAGGACCTTTACGAAGTTGGTACGCTCGCGACGATTCTGCAGCTTCTGAAGCTGCCTGACGGTACGGTCAAGGTGCTCGTCGAAGGCGGTGAACGTGCCAGAGTCGATAGCATCACAGTTTCCGATTACTTTGCGGCAGAGATCACGCTGCTCGGCGAGGATGATCGCTACGACGAACGCGAGATCGACGTCATGGTGCGTGCGATCATCGCGCAATTCGAGCAGTACGTGAAACTCAACAAAAAGGTACCGCCCGAGATACTCACCTCGCTGTCCGGCATCGACGAGCCAGGACGGCTCGCGGATACGGTCGCGGCGCACATGGCGCTGAAGCTATCTGAAAAGCAGCGCGTCCTCGAGATCCAGGACGTCAAGGAGCGCCTCGAACAGATCCTCGGCATCATCGAGGGCGAGATCGACGTGCTGCAGATTGAAAAACGCATCCGCGGCCGCGTCAAACAGCAGATGGAGAAGAGCCAGCGCGAGTACTACCTGAATGAGCAGATGAAGGCCATTCAGAAAGAACTCGGCGAAATGGAAGACGCACCGAACGAGCTTGCCGATCTCGAGCAGAAGATCGAGAAGGCCGGCATGTCGAAGGAGGGCAAGGAAAAGGCTACCTCCGAACTCAACAAGCTCAAACTGATGTCACCGATGTCGGCCGAAGCGACCGTCGTGCGCAATTACATCGACTGGTTGCTGAAAGCACCGTGGAAGAAGCGCAGCAAGGTCGTGAAGGACCTGACGCGTGCCGAGACCGTACTCGAGGAAGATCATTACGGACTCGACAAGGTCAAGGAACGCATCCTCGAGTACCTCGCTGTGCAGCAGCGCGTGAAGAAACTCAAGGGACCGATCCTGTGTCTCGTCGGACCTCCGGGTGTCGGCAAGACCTCCCTCGGACAGAGCATCGCGCGCGCGACGAACCGCAAGTTCGTGCGTATGTCGCTGGGTGGCGTTCGTGACGAAGCCGAGATTCGCGGTCATCGGCGCACCTATATTGGTTCGATGCCGGGCAAGATCATTCAAAACCTCGGCAAGGTCGCGGTGCGTAATCCGCTGTTCCTGCTCGACGAGGTCGACAAGATGGCCATGGACTTCCGTGGCGATCCGTCGTCGGCATTGCTCGAGGTACTTGACCCCGAGCAGAACTCGACGTTCCAGGATCACTACCTCGAGGTCGACTTCGATCTCTCCGATGTCATGTTCGTCTGCACGGCGAACAGCCTGAACATTCCGCCGCCGCTGCTCGACCGCATGGAGGTCATTCGTATCCCGGGTTACACCGAGGACGAGAAGCTCAATATCGCGACGCGCTACCTGATTCCGAAACAGCTGAAGGAAAACGGGCTGAAGGAGAAGGAGCTGCATATCTCCCCGAGCACGGTGCGTGACATCATCCAGCATTACACGCGCGAATCAGGCGTTCGTAACCTCGAGCGCGAGATATCGAAGATCTGCCGCAAGGTTGTGAAGTCACTGCTCCTGAAACCGCGCGACAGTCGCGTCACCATCACGCTGAAGAGCATCGAGAAGTTCCTCGGTGTGCGCCGTTTCCGCTACGGCAAGGCCGAAGAGAAGGACCAGGTAGGCCAGGTAACCGGGCTCGCCTGGACGGAGGTCGGTGGCGAGCTCCTGACCATCGAAGGGGCCGTCGTGCCGGGCAAAGGCAAGCTCATCCATACAGGTCAGCTCGGCGATGTCATGACAGAATCGATCCAGGCGGCCATGACGGTCGTGCGCAGTCGCGCGAGTGTTTTGGGCATTGATCCGGACTTCCACCAGAATCTCGACGTGCATATTCACGTGCCGGAAGGGGCCACTCCGAAGGACGGACCGAGTGCGGGAGTTGGCATGTGTACTTCGCTCGTGTCGGCTTTATGCGACATCCCCGTAAAGAGCGATGTGGCCATGACAGGAGAGATCACTCTGCGGGGTGAGGTCCTGCCAATCGGGGGCCTCAAAGAGAAGCTGCTGGCGGCTCACCGAGGCGGCATCGGTAAGGTCTTGATACCACAGGAAAACGAGAAGGACCTGGCAGAAATTCCGAAGAACATCAAAGACAAGCTGATGATTGTTCCAGTGAAATGGATTGACGAGGTTCTGCAGCAGGCACTGACTCATATGCCGGTTCCCAGCACCAAATCCGGGGCTGCCAAAGCGAAGCCAAAATCCTCCTCCAAGGAGCAAAAATCGGACGACGTAGTCCGCCCTCACTAACATCCTGAAACCCGCGTGGTTAAAGGATATTTGACCCATTTCGGGCCAGTTGGTATAAGCATCGCAGCCATTGGCGGATGCACGGAGTCGCCGGCGGCAATTCAGCGGATTGCGAACTTTAGGGGCGCGCGCTGGATTGATCTTTCAACAATCAATCTGCAAGGGTGAAGCTATGAACAAGGGTGAACTGATTGACGCGGTAGCTGGTGGCGCTGGCTTGTCCAGAGCGGACGCAACCAAAGCGGTCGATGCAATACTAGACAGCATTACGGGCGCACTTTCGGGCGGTGGTTCGGTATCGCTCGTAGGCTTCGGCACGTTCTCGGTGAAAGCACGCGCTGCACGCGCTGGCCGTAATCCAAGAACCGGCGAAACCATCCAGATTCCGGCCAGTAATGTGCCCGGTTTCAAGGCTGGCAAAGCCCTGAAGGCTGCTGTAAACTAGCGCGCCCTTCGGGGCCACAGGCACCGGAAAAGCCCGTGAATACGGGCTTTTCAATTTGGGGTGCTTAGCTCAGCTGGTAGAGCATCGCCCTTACAAGGCGAGGGTCGGCGGTTCGATCCCGTCAGCACCCACCAAAGTTCGGAGTGGTAGTTCAGCTGGTTAGAATACCGGCCTGTCACGCCGGGGGTCGCGGGTTCGAGTCCCGTCCACTCCGCCAAAAATGAAAAAGCCGGGGTCCCCACGGGGGACCCCGGTTTTTTTATTTTCCGTGGGAGCGCGCCCCAGCGCGCGATTCGGCTTGGATTTATTGCGCCCTTCGGGCGTCGCGCGCTGGGGCGCGCTCCCACAGGTCAATCCCGTCCACTCTGCGGTTGGCCTAAATAGTCCACTCAGTTAGAATTCCCCGCCTCTCAACGTGTCTAGACACTCAATACACAAAGACCTTCTACTATGCTGCAGCTAATCCGCGACAAGTTATCAGGCGGTATCGCCATTGCGATTCTCGCCCTCATCGGTGTCCCGTTCTTATTTTTCGGGATCAACTACAACTTCATTGCTACGAACTTCGCCGCCAAGGTTGATGGCGAGGAAATTTCTGTTGGTTTGTTCGAGCAACAGTACCGCGGCGAACTGCAGGAGCGGCCGGAGCTGGCTGACGCCAACGAAGCGCAACAACAACAGATACGTCGCGGCATACTCGATCGCCTGATTCGCGACCAGCTCGTTCGGAACTACCTGTCCGAGAATGGTTATCGTGTCGGCAACAAGCAACTCACCGATCTCATCCAACAGGAGCCGGAGTTCCAGGTTGACGGCAAGTTCGACAGGGCATCCTACGTCGACTATCTCTCAATTCGCGGCCGCGAACCGCGCGAGTTCGAAGAGTCGCAGCGCGCTTTCATGCGCGAATACCAGTTGCGATCGTCGATCATGGCATCGGCAGTGGTGACGCCATCGGAATATCGCCGCTACCTGAATCTTGCAGCCGAGCAACGCCTGGTCAGTCTTGCGACACTCAATGAGGAAGCCGTCGCGGCGGAGATCGAGGTCAGCGAGGAAGATATTCAGGCGTTCTACGATGACAACCCCACACTGTATCAACTGCCGGAAACGGCGGACGTGGAGTACATACAGATTCGCCGTAACGAACTGGCGCAGCAGGTCGAAGTCGACGAAGAGACGCTTGCCGCGTACTACGAAGACAACAAGTTTCGCTATTTGCAGGACGAGCAACGCCAGGCCCGGCACATTCTGATCCTCTTCGACGACGACGAGGCAGCCGCGCTGACGAAGACCGAGGATCTGCTCATGCGAATTCGCTCGGGTGATTCTTTCGAGGCGCTCGCCGGCGAATTGTCGATGGACGGTGGCACGTCAGCACAAGGCGGTGATCTTGGTGTGCTAACAGAAACGCAATTGCCGGACGCGCTCGGCGCCGCGATCTTCTCGATGCAAGAGGGCGATCTCGAAGGTCCTGTGCGGTCCGATTTCGGTTTTCACATTGTCCGGCTCGATGACATTCTCGAGCGCGGTCCGCTGTCGCTCGACCAGGTACGCGGCGAGTTGCTTACCGAACTTCGCGATCGTGAGGCCGAGTCACTGTATATCGATCTCGAACGCCGGCTTTCCGATGCACTTTTTGACATGACCGACATGCAGGCGATCGCTGCGGCGGTTGGTGTGGAAATTGGCACGATCGAGGGCTTCGGCCGTTCCGGCGGCGAACCGTTCGGCAGCAACCAGGCCGCGATCGACGCCGTCTTCGACGACGCTGTGTTGAACGGCGGACAGATTTCCGAAGTCATCGAAATCGACGTCAATGGCGCTGCGATTTTCCGTGTCGGCCAGCACAACCCGGCGACACGCCAGGCTCTCGAGGACGTCCGCGATGACATGGAAGCGGTACTTCGCTCGCAGAAAGCTGATCATATTCTCGTCGAACGCGCCGAGCAGATTCTCGCAGCGATGGCCGCGGGTGAAGACTTCGGCGTCGCCGCAGAAGCGGCCGGCGCCACTGTGGGTGAGCCGCGCCTCCTGACTCGCCAGGACACGGAGACCGATCAGATCGTCGTGTTTGAAATATTTGCCGCGGCGAAGCCCACACAGGACTCGCCGGTAACCGGACGTGTAAGAGGTCTGGACGGCGCTTACACGGTCTACAGCCTGGAAGCGGTGTTGCCTGGACGACCGGAATCGATCCCGTTGGCGCAACGTGACGCCGGCAAGGCGCAGCTCGCGCAGGACTCTGGTGTCGGTGATTACCTCGCATTTCTGCAGGCTTTGTATAACGATGCCGAAGTCATCATCAACGAGGGCGCGCTCCAGGAACAGGAGCTGTTACAGTAAGCATCGCCGGCAATAATCGCGGTCTACGCCGGGCCGCATGGAAGGGGGACTAATGCCCAAGCTCGAGCTGCACTGGCAGATTCTTATCGCGATCATCCTTGCTGCGATTGTCGGCGGTATCATCTTCAATGCCTACGAAGCCACGGGCGTAGAGCAGACCCTCTTCGGCGTACGCTATCTCGCGATCTTCGATTACATCGGCACGATGTTCCTGAATGCGCTGAAGATGATCATCGTGCCGCTCATCATGTCGTCGATCATTGTCGGCGTGGCCGGTATCGGCTCAGGTGGCAACCTCGGTGCACTTGGCGGCAAGACCTTGCTGTTTTATGCAACGACCACGCTTGCCGCGATACTCGTTGGCCTGGTTCTGATCAATGCCGTGGGCCCCGGCTACGTCGATGGTGAGCCGGCCAAGGACCTGCTGGCGCTGGATGCGCCGGTCGAAGAGGTTGCCGCGCAAGTTGAAGGCCGCGGCGTCAGCGACGTCGCAAACGTCTTTCTGCGAATGGTGCCACCCAATATCGTCAAAGCGGCGGTTGACGGGCAGATGCTCGGCATCATCTTCTTCGCAATTCTGTTCGGCTACTTCATGACGCACCTCGATAACGAGTATGCGGAACCGATGTACAAATTCTGGAACGCCGTGTTCCACGTCATGATGAAGATGACCGAGTGGATCATGAAATTCGCGCCGATCGGCGTATTCGGACTCGTCGCAGCGGTGATAGCGGAGACCGGCTACAAGGCGGCCGGGCCATTGGCTACGTTCGCAGTCGTTGTCCTGCTGGCACTCGCATTTCACGCATTCGTAACACTGCCGCTGTTGCTGCGTTTCGTCGGCGGCGTGAAGCCGTACAAGGCGATGAAAGCCTGTGCGCAACCGATGCTGACGGCATTCTCGACAGCGTCGTCGTCTGCAACACTGCCGGTGACGATCGAGGCAGTCGAAGACAACGTGGGCGTGTCGAATAAAGTATCGAGCTTCGTACTGCCGCTCGGCGCAACCGTAAACATGAACGGTACGGCTTTGTATGAATGTGCGGCCGCGATGTTCATTGCCCAGGCCTACGGGCTCGAACTATCGTTCGGCGTCCAGTTCTCAATCGTTGTGATTGCGCTACTGACCTCAATAGGCGTCGCAGGCGTGCCGTCAGCGTCGCTTGTCGCGATCGCGATTATTCTCGGTGCAATCGGTTTGCCTATCGAAGCCATCGGCGTCCTGCTCGTGTTTGACCGGATTCTCGACATGGCCCGGACCAGCATCAATGTCTGGGGTGACTGTTCCTGTGCCACGATTGTTGCGCGCCTCTCGGGCGAGAAGACAAAGCTTGCAGTGGCTGAGGATTAATTAGGGTCAGAGTCACATTCTTTTGGGGCGGGGAGGCTGAATGCCTCCCCGCCCCAAAAGAATGTGACTCTGACCCTAATTAATCGCTGTCGAACACCATTCCCATGATGTTCGCGCCGGCATCGACGAAGGTCGTCTCGCCGGTGATGCCGCTCGCAAGGTCGGAGCACAGGAACGCGGCCGTGTTGCCGATTTCGTCGATCGTGACAGTGCGTCGCAGCGGCGATGCTTTTTCCGCGTGAGCCAGCATCTTGCGGAAGCCGCTAATGCCGGCAGCAGCAAGCGTTTTCACGGCGCCTGCTGAAATGGCGTTGACGCGAATCCCTTCGGGGCCGAGATCTGCTGCAAGAAACCGCACGCAGGACTCGAGACTCGCCTTGGCAAGTCCCATGACGTTGTAGTTGGGTACGACCTGGGTCGCGGCATTGTAGGTCATTGCCAGAATCGCACCGTCGCGACCCTTCATCATAGGCAATGCCGCCTTTGCCAGTGCCGCGAGGCTGTAGGCCGAGATATCGTGGGAAATCTGGAATCCTTCACGCGTGATCGACTCCGTGAAGCCGCCTTCGAGCTGCTCGCGCGGCGCATAGCCGACTGAGTGCACGAGGACATCAAAGCCGTCCCAGCTCTTGCCGAGATTCTCGAACACTGAATCGATTTCCTCGTCCGAGCTGACGTCACAGGGGAACAGCAGATCCGTGTTCTGGCCGAGCCGGGTGGCGAGCTTTTCGACGCGGCTTTTCAGTTTGTCGTTCTGGTAGGTAAAGGCGATTTCCGCGCCTTCGCGCGCGAATGCTTCTGCAATTCCGGTCGCGATGGAACGATCACTCGCGACACCGACAATCAGTGCCCGTTTGCCGGCCATGAATCCCATGTTGATTCCCCTGTCAGATTCGAATTTGTTGTGGGAGCGTGCCCCAGCGCGCGATTCTAGCTGTGATCGCGCGCTGGGGCGCGCTCCTACACTGTTTTTAGCTCGACTGCCGGGTGACGTCGACGTACATCGTCAATTTCTGCCCGGGTCGAAGTATCTTGTTCTTGTCGATGTTGTTCCAGCGAGCAATGTCGCCGATAGAGACGCGGAAACGATTTGCGATCAGGTACAGCGAGTCGCCGTTGCGTACGGTGTAACGCAGCTTACGTGTCGTGTTACCGAGCGCAGATGTCGGCGACGTCCGTGGCCCGACCTCGCTGTTGGTCCAGACGACGAGCTTGCGGCCGACGGGTAGCGTGTCGCGCGGCGCCATGCCGTTCCAGGCCGCGAGTTGCCGATGCGTAACGCCGTAGCGCCGGCTGATGGTCCAGAAGCTCTCGCCGTTGCCGACAATGTGCTCGACCTTGTTGCCGGCACGCTTGCGGTTTTGTGTTTTCGCCAGCCTTGCGTCGGCACTCTGGCTGTAAGCAGAAAGCGGCTTCGATGCGACCGGGATGAGCAGGTAGTGGCCAGCCCGGATCGTGTTACCACGCAGGTTGTTGGCTGCGCGGATCTCGGTGACCGTGGTGTTGTACTTGAGTGCGATCTGCGAGATTGCCTCGCCATTTTTTACCTTGTGGCGCTGCCAGCGGACGCGTTCTCTGGCAGGTACCTCTGCAAGCGCCGCATTGAATGCGGCAGCGACGTCAACGGGCAGTACGAGCCGGTGAGGTCCTGCCGGGTCCGTTGACCAGCGGTTGTATCCCGGGTTGTATTTGTACACGGTGTCGACGTCGACACCCGCTAGTTCGGCCGCAAGGGCGAGATCGAGTTGTGAGCCAATGTCCGCGACGACGAACTGCGCTTCGTCGAGCACACCCGGCAGAGTGAGGTTGTAAAGCGCCGGATTCTCGACGATGTCGACCAGTGCGAGCAGCTTCGGCACGTAGGCGCTGGTCTCCCGCGAGAGCTTGAGGTTCCAGAAGTCATCCGGCTTGCCGGCGTTGCGGTTGCGGCGCACGGCTTTGCGAACGTTGCCTTCGCCCGAGTTATATGAGGCGACGGCATTGAGCCAGTCGCCTTCGTTGAATTCATAGAGGTATTCGAGGTAGTCGAGCGCGGCGCGCGTCGAGTCGACGACGTCGCGGCGGCCGTCATACCACCAGTTCTGCTTGATGCCGAAGCGGCGTGCCGTGCCCGGGATCATCTGCCACAGGCCGGCGGCGCGGCCGTGCGAGTAAGCGAATGGATCGTAAGCGCTCTCGACGATCGGCAACAGCGCGAGTTCGAGCGGCAGGCCGCGACGTTCGAGCTCGGCCGTGATGTAGGGCAGGTAACGTTGTGCGCGCGTAAACACGCGGTCGAGGTAGTCCGGATGGCGCACGTACCAGTTGCGCTCGGCCGCGATGCGATTGTTGTCCTCGCGATCGATCGAGAAGCCGAAACGAAGCTTCGTGAGCAGGTCGTAGGGCTCCGCGGGGCCGTAGGTCTCGAGTGTGAGGCCCTCGAGCGGTGAGATCAGGGTCAGCGAGGGCGAGTCGCCGGAGACACCGGGTGGCAGGCCCTGGTGCGGGTCGGCCGCGGCATTTGCCCCGAGGAACGCCAAAATAGTGACGCTGATGGCGCCTGAGGCCTGAATTCTCTGCAATAATTGCCGCAAGATCGTGGTGTCTGGACTGAGCATCCGGCTATCGTACTGACAGGATCAGGTTCTGCAAGGTGCGAAGTCACAAACGGGAGGCCGCAGAGGTCAGCAATGGGCAATTCCACCCACAACCAGGTAGTGGATCTCGCCGCCGTGAGCGAATGGCTGCGAACCCCACTGGGGGACTCCCTTCTCAAGCGGGAGTCGCGTGCCGTCGAGGAGGCGTTTGACGGCATCTTCGGCGAACAATGCCTGCAGCTCGGCCATTGGGGCGACTCGCCCGGCTTCCTGCGCTTCGCACGCACCCAGCGCTGTGCGCTGATTGCCGAACAGCCGCTCGGCGACGGGCCGGCGGCGATCGGCCAGCTACACCGGCTGCCGATCGAAAGCGACTCGGTCGACTCCGTGATCCTGCCGCACACGCTGGATTTCAGCGACCGCCAGCACGCCACACTCCGGGAAGTGCACCGTGTATTGCGATCGGGTGGCCACCTGATCGTGCTGGGCTTCCGTCCAGGCGGCCTGTGGGGCCTCAGGCGCCTGATCCCCGGGGCGGGAATGCCACCGGGTTCGTTGCATCCTGTTTCGGACAGGCGCCTCAGGGACTGGCTGCAGTTACTCGATATGAGTATCCATGGTCAGACGCGATACTTCTTCCGCTGGCCGCTGCCGGGCCTCAAGGGCAAGGTGTCACCGCAGTGGGAACTGCGTGGCCAACGCTGGTGGCCTGAGCTTTCGGCGTGCTATATGCTCACGGCCCAGAAACGCATCAGCACGCTGACGCCGGTACGCCCCGTATGGAGCAGGAAGCCGAAAGTCGTCGCCGGGCTGGCCGAACCATCAACCCGAGCTTCGCGCATCCGCTTTGACCAAAAGAATCCACTTTGACCCAAGCAGTTGAGATCTATACCGACGGGGCCTGCAGGGGAAATCCCGGCCCGGGCGGCTGGGGTGCCTTGCTGATTGCGGGCAATCACCGCAAGACCTTGCACGGCGGCGACCCCGAGACCACCAACAACCGCATGGAGTTGATGGCGGCCATCGAGGCGCTGAGTGCGCTGAAGGGTCCGTCGAAGGTCAATCTGCATACCGATTCCAGGTACGTCATGCACGGCATCACGGAGTGGATGGACAACTGGAAAAAGCGCGGCTGGAAGACCGCGGCGAGGAAGCCGGTCAAGAATCAGGACCTGTGGCGGGCTCTCGACGAGGCCATTGCACGCCACGATATCGAGTGGAAATGGGTCAAGGGTCATGACGGCAACCCCGGCAATGAGGAAGCCGATGCGCTGGCGAACCTCGGTATCGATGAACTCCCACAGGGTACTATTCGAAACCTATGAGACAAATCGTACTCGATACTGAAACCACAGGCCTCTCGACAGGGCACGGTCATCGCATCATCGAGATAGGTTGCCTGGAACTCGTTAACCGGCGACTGACGGGCCGTGAGTTTCATCGCTTCCTGAATCCCGAACGTGATATCGACGAAGGTGCCGAGCGTGTGCACGGCATCAGTCGCGAGTCGCTCGAGACGGAACCGTTCTTTGCCGAAATCGTCGACGAGTTCCTCGGCTTCATCAAGGATACGGAACTGGTTATTCACAACGCCGACTTCGACGTCGGCTTTCTCGAGTACGAACTTGGGCTAATAAAGCATCCGACTCCTACGATCACCGATCATGCGCAAGTACTCGACACGCTGAAAATCGCGCGTGAGATGCACCCGGGTCAGCGCAATAGCCTCGATGCGCTCTGCAAGCGCTACGAAGTGGACGCGTCGAAGCGCGATGTCCACGGCGCACTGATCGACGCGGAACTGCTGGCGCGGGTGTACCTGGCGATGACGGGCGGACAAACGGCATTGTCGCTGGATGGAATCGGTGCCGGCGCCGAGCGCCGGCAAGGGCCGGCCGCCGAAGCGCGCGCGGCCCGATCCGATCTGGATCTCGTGGTCACCCGGGCGTCCGAGGCCGAGAACGCGGCTCACGAGGCACTGCTGGAGAAACTCAGGGACGCAGGCGATTGCGTCTGGGACCGCATCGAAGGTGCTAATACGGCTGCAAAATAGGGCCGGAAACGACTAGAATCGGCCAGCCCCAACCACCAGCCTCAACAATAGGAACTCCCATGGCTAAAACGATGGCGGATGCCTTTCGTCAGAACTTCCTCGGCAATTCACCGACGTGGTACAAGTTCACGATTCTGGGCTTTCTGGTTCTCAACCCGATTCTTGTACTCGGGCTGAACCAGCCGTTTCTCGCTGGTTGGGTGCTCGTTCTCCAGTTCATTTTTACGTTGGCCATGGCGTTGAAATGCTATCCGCTGCAACCTGGCGGCTTGCTGGCGGTTGAGGCGATAGTTCTGGGGCTCGCGAGCTCTGAGCAGGTGTTCCTTTCTGCGGAGGAGAACTTCCCGGTCATCATGCTGCTGATGTTCATGGTCGCCGGTATCTATTTCCTGCGCGAGTTTCTGTTGTA
>Ga0255054_10001739_pt1 | contig 12693 bp, 5 predicted proteins | sample JV7_2_23_MG_FD_188634 | JGI IMG/M metagenome (GOLD analysis project Ga0255054, IMG submission 188634) | Seawater microbial communities from Jervis Inlet, British Columbia, Canada - JV7_2_23 | ecosystem: Environmental > Aquatic > Marine > Inlet | place: Canada: British Columbia | collected... | reverse complement strand
ATCACGCCCACTTCCTGTCAAAAGAACGGACTGCACGCACTGAGAAACAACGCCGAAAATTCTTTCGCACGAATCGACACAGTTACTTGATGAGACCATGGCTCAATCAATTCCTGCTGCGCACATTTGAGAAACGCGAAGACGATCGTAAGTGGAAACTGATAACCCTGACACGCGAACCGGTTGGGCGGAATATTTCTGCTTTCTTCGAGAATCTCGATGTCGTGCGTCGTGAGACTGACGGTAATTTCGAAATTAGCTCGCACTACTATGGAATTGATCCGACTGTTGTTGCGGTTGACGACGTAGAAAAGCTGGCAAATTTGTTTTTCAGTCGCGCGACACATGATTCGCCACTGATGTTCTTTGACAGAGAGATCAAGAGCATTTTTGGCGTTGACGTGCTCGGTAGCGAGTTTCCCAAAGAAAAAGGATATGGAATATATCGCGCTGCTCGCGTGGAGCTGCTGGTGCTGAAGCTGGAAAGCCTTGTGGATTGTGCTGGTGCCGCATTCGACGAATTTCTCGGTATCGACGATTTCAAGTTGATCAATCGAAACATCGGTGCGAAAAAAGCGTATGCGCCGCTTTATGATGCGTTCAAGAGAAACGCCGTCATCGATTCAGAGTATATAGACACGCTTTACAATTCGGAGTACATGCAAACTTTTTACAGCAGCACGGAGATAGACACGGCAAGAGCCAAGTGGTCGAGGAACGTAGCTAGATGAATCTCTTTGTAACCGGCTGGGGTTTAGACGCGGACCGCTGCCGTTTGGCAATAGCTGCATTGAATAATGCCGCGAGAGCATATCCGTCTCTGGAAAACGGAGATGTTTTTAGCTGGCAGAGTGGGTGCAATGGCGCTGTTCTTGCCTGTCAGTCCCCGCCGGCGGATTGGCTTGGCTCTCGTCGGTACGTTTCGGATTCAGAACGCGATGTCGTTGCTTATGGCGGCCTTCCCATCGACGGCAACGATCGATTTGCGGCTCACGATGCGGGCGAGTTGGCGAGAAACTGGGATGATTCAGCAGACAAATTGGATGGTTTTTATTGCGGCATAAGGATTATAAAGAATAAGCTGCAGCTTGAAATACAGCTCGACGATTTCGGTGTTTACCCTGTCTTTTACTGGACATCTGGAACATCCTGGCTGATCAGTAACAGTGTTGCGCTGCTTGATCGACTAACCGGCACTTGTGAATTGGATGCCGACGGCGTGAGTCGCTTCTTAGCGATGGGGTGGGCTGCAGGCGAACGTACTCTGCGGAAAGGCGTTCGTGTGTTCCCTGCTGGCGAGCGATGGGTGTGGACCAAGGACAGAGCCAAACCATCCAGTAAGCAGACGTTTCAGCGTCGTGCGCTCGCCCGCAAAACGAAATCTAAGTTGACGCGTGCCGACGTCGTGGAATTGGGCCAGAACATGGCGCGTCCATTGAAGTCGTTAGGGCGTAATTTTTCAAATATTTACTGCCCACTGACCGGAGGAAAGGATTCCCGGGTGCTGGCCGTGTTACTGGCCGGTAACGATATTCCGGCGCGCTATTACACTTATGGAAACAAGATCGGTCTTGATGCGGCGATTGCCGCCGAAGTTGCAAGTGCACTGGGCATCGATCACGAATCACTGCTAACAGAATCGTTTGATTTATCCGCGAACTGGGATGGACTGGCAAAGTCCTTCGTAATGCAGGCCGACGGAATGTGCCCGCTGCAGTTGATTATGGGTGCGGTTGCTGCAAAAACCGTTGCAGCCCAACCTAAACCCGTTCGAATTTGGGGTGCCGGAGGTGAGTTGGCGCGTGCTCCATATTTCAATCCGGTGCATGATTTTCGCGGTGCAAGCCTTCGAGATGCACAAGATAATATTGCACAGCGCTGGATCAACAGCGCCAACGGTCTGATGCGGCCTGATGCTTGCGCCAGGGCGCGCTCTTTCGTTGACGAGAGGATGGCCAAATATGCAGACGACGGTTTCGATGTTAATGATCTGAATGACGTGTTTTTTCTCTATGAGAGGGCAGGTAGAAGGTCCGGAAAGAACATGCGTGCAACCATGGAATTGCGGGATTCATATTCATCCTTTTATTGCCGAGCATTCGCTGAGGCCGTCTTTTCCCTGGACGCCAGGTCGCGACGAACGGCGCCATTGCATTATCGGCTAATTGAGGAAATTGCACCGGCGGTGGCCAACATCCCGTTTGATAAAGGCGGTTGGACCAGCAGGTCGCCGTCCTTAAATCTCTATATCGAAGTGATGCAGCGGGTTCAGCGGCGAATCGGATCGGCAATAGCGAGGCGGATTCCATGGCGCGAGCAGGATAAAAGTCGACACATGATCGTAAAAGACACGATGTTCGAACGTGTAAGGTGGCTGAATCAGGTGCAACCAAGACTTCGTGAAATGTGTCTGGACGGGAGTAGTTCGCCAGTCTGGGATTTTGTGGATCGCGACAGGTTTGACGCTGTAACCGCCCCGTCCGCGCCAGAGTCCGAATTGTCCAGGAATGCTAGAGCACTGTTTCATGTTGCAACGCTTTTCTATTATGAGTCACATAGCAGCCGTATCAGTACAGAGAGAGTAGGGCACGATGGCGACTGATCGGATTGGCTGTTCGGGGCTCTGCCGTCACGTATGGCTGAGCTTCTGGATAATGATCTTTTTAATCACCGCATGCCTGCGCGCTTTCGCACATACTCCGCAGGATGCAATTGATGCGCTGCATATTTCCCCCGCTTACGACAGTGATTCGACACTGTTCATTATCGTGCAGAACAATCTGCTGCAGTCTACCAATCGTGGTGCTGGATGGAAACATTTGGTCAGCGGGCTCGACAGCCCGCATGTGCTGTCTGATATCGCGGTATCTCCGGAATTTTCAGATGACGATACGCTGTTCGTGTCAACTGATGGCGGTGGTGTTTTCAGGTCAGTGGATCGGGGTCAAACATGGCACAGATTCAACGAGAACTTGCACCAATTGAACATCGGTATGCTGTTGGTATCAGCAGGGCAGACCGAACAGGTCGTCTTGGCCGTCGGCTCGTCCAGAGGCTTGTTTGTCAGTACGACACAGCAGGCTGACTGGCGTCGGGCTATGAGCGACGACGTGCAAATAACTGCTCTGCAGTTCGTTAGAAATGGCGCGACAAGCTATGGTCTTGCAGGCGATTCGACAGGCGGTATTTGGAAAAGTGATGCAGATCTCAAGAACTGGCACCGCGTTGCCATTTTTGGTGACGTGGGTGCCATAACTTCTGTCTCGGTTTGGCACTCGGTAGATGCGACGGAGACGATATATATAGGTACGGAGGACGCGGGTCTACTTAGTACTGATAGCGAAGGTAATTCACTTGAGCACCTGTCCGGAGCCTGGCCTGACCGAGCATACGATTGCGTCGGACGAGAACTTGGCAATCCAGTACCTGATCTGAATGTTCGCGACATCGAATTACTGCCTGCGGTCGACGGTCAGGCGGGCATAGCTGTCTCAACGTGGAATAAGGCTGTGCATGTCTCGGACGACGGCGGCAAGTCATGGGAAACTCAGGATTACGGAATAAGCTGTGATAATCAGGCGGACTCCTACTCCACCGGAGTCCCGCACTACAGAGACCTGGAGGTTGGAGGTTCGAAGCAGGTCGACTGGTTTGTCGCGGGGTTTGACGGCCTCTATCGCTCCGAAGATCTTGGTCAGTCTTGGGTGCAATTTGAAACGTTACCGATCAGTCTGATTCGTGGTCTCGGAGTTTCTGAAGCCACCGGCAGTCGACATGCTGTGGCGATCACCACGTATGGTGGTGGCGCTTACATTAGTCTGGATCAAGGCCAATCTTGGTCGATCGCAAATGACGGCTTGATAACCACGCGCCTTGCGGACATCGAGTTTTCACCAGACTATTGGATGGACGGTCGGATATTTGGTCTTTCAAAGGAACGCCTGCTTACCAGCAACGAAACCCAGAGCGGCTGGGCAACTCAGGATCTTGTATATCGTGGATGGCGAAGGCGAATTGGTGGTGGCCTGGAACGACGCCTCGGCTTCAGCTCGAAATTCGGCACCCGATTATTTCTGACCGATGGCGAGCGTCGACGTATTTGGCCGATGCAAATCGAATTATCTCCAGCATTCGACACAGACCAGACGATGCTTGTTGGCCTTCGCAGTCACGGTGTCTGGAAGTCAGAGGATGCGGGTGAGAGCTGGGAACGTAAGTGGTATGGACCGACTGACTTCGTGACAGCTTTAGAAATATCTCCCGATTTCCCTAACGACAAAACGGCTTTTGTCGGTATGCGCGGCAGAGGCGTATATGTTACTCGTGATGGCGCTAATTCCTGGTATCCCTCAAACGTTGGATTCAAGTTTCTTGCCCGGGTTCAGGTGACAGAAGCGCCAAACTACTACATAGATCCACCACTGCACGCGGCAATAAAGGATGCGTTGCTGGCGGTGTCACCGAACTTTCCGAAAGACCAGGTAGTATTTGCAAGTTCGATGGCAGGATTGTTCAAGTCAACGGATGCAGGTCGTTCCTGGTCAAGATTGACGGTAAGTCCGTCATTGGCAGACGTCCCTGTCAACGCTATCGGCATCTCACCTGATTTCGCTGATGACAGCGTGATCGTCGTAAGCCTGAAAGGGCAGGGGTTGTATCGATCAAGTGATGGCGGAAATGCGTTCGTGTCCATTGGCCGGGATCTGCTTGACAAGAACTTTGACTTAAAGCTGATTGAATTTTCACCGAGTTTTTCCATTGACCGTGTCATATATGGCGCATCGGACCAGGTGCTGCTTAAGTCACCAGACGCAGGATTAAGTTGGTCGATCGTTGACCGGCCGGTTCGCTATGAAGACTGGCGTGGTGAGGACCGCGGTCCGATCAGGTACGAGGGTAACTGGACGCGGCAAACAGGTCGACAGTTCAGCGCTTCCACGCAGGCCGTCGCCGATGAACCTGGCGCGACAGCGGCGCTGAATTTTGTTGGCAGAAAGATCACTTGGTTCGGTGAGCGTGGCCCTGACGCGGGACAAGCAAGGGTGCTGGTCGATGGCGATGTTGTTGCGGATGTAGATCTTTACAGCGCAAAAAGAGAAGCACAGTCAACACTTTTTAGCGTGTCCGATCTGGAAACAGGACCACATAAGATACTGATTGAAGTTTTAGGTCGCAAAAATCCTTTGTCTGAAGGCCATCAGGTCGCGGTCGATGGATATGATGTGATGGGCTTCTAAAAGAACTGAGTCAATTCTATGTGCCGTCGTTTACTCCGATTCATCATTCTGCTGCCAGCAATGATACTGATTCCCGGAATTTCTATCGGTCACTCACCTCATCATGTGATTACAGATGTCGTAGCGGCGCCGAACATGACGCGGTCCGAAAGCGATATCTTTGTGATCATTACAGACCAGCTATTCAAGTCCGCAGAGAACGGCGCTGCCTGGAAAAATCTTGTCAATGGTCTGAACAATCAGTACTCATTCACCTCGATTGGCATTTCACCGACTTACGACACTGACGGCACCGTCTTTGTTGCTACGGCAGGAGACGGGGTCTACCGTTCGTCCGACAAGGGTGACAAATGGCAGAAAATAAACGCAGGACTCGGCCGCGTCGATATCAGTCGCCTCAGTGTATCGCCTAATCATTCCGCCGACGGCCGTATTCTTGCTGCCGCCGATTCCGGAGGCGTTTGGCGAAAGATCGGGGCGAACGAAGATTGGCAGATGGTGTTGACCGAAAACGTTCAGATCAACGCTTTTGCGGAACGATTTGCGTCGGCGGAGGAATCCGCAATACTAGCGGGCGATTCGAACGGCAGGGTTTGGCGATCACAGGATAATGGCCGCTTGTGGGAGATCGTTCATGAGTTGCCTGGCGACAAGTCAATCACCAGCATAGCGGCGACAGGCGGAACGATATTTGTAGGTACAGCTGCCAATGGACTGCTGCGCTCAACAGATGCAGGGCGGTCTTTTCATCAGGTCAAGGCGTTGCGGTCGATTCGTCGCGAAGATTGTCGTGGCAATGACCTTGAGGCGCCGCTTTCTGACCAGCATGTAACGTCGATATCCTTGTCGGCAGATCAAAGTACGCTCTTTGTGACGACCTGGTACAGCGGCGTATTCGTGTCTGTGGATCGTGGGGATAGCTGGTCCAAGTGGGATCTCGGCCTTAGTTGCGACCAGCAAGCGGACGATATGTCGGAGGCGCACTTTCGAAAGGTTGTCCATGCTTCGAATCAGGAAGGAATGGGCGTTTTTTGGCTAGGCGCGTTTGATGGGCTTTTCAGAACGAACGCAGAGTCAGCGGGTTGGCAGCAACTCGAAACGCTGCCCCTGGGCTTGATCAAAGGCATGGCGGTGACCGGCGGAGAAGGTCATCCGCTATCGATTGCCCTGGCCACCTACGGTGGCGGCTTTTATTTCTCTGAAGACCATGGAGAAAGCTGGACGATCGGTAAAAGAGGACTGCAAACGACCCGCCTAACCGGGCTGTCATTCTCGCCGGATTTTTCCGTCGATGGTGTTATCTATGCGGGTGCAAGCAGACGGTTGTTGAGATCGGCGGATCGTGGTGAGTCCTGGCAACGGATCGATCTTCAAAAAGTTGGTTTCGGCAGGCGGGTGTTGAACAAGCTCGAGAGAATGGGCGCTCCCGTCGATTGGTTGGGCGCGGGTGACAGCAGTTCGAGGCCGGTATACCCGACAATGATAGTCCAACCGCCTGGAACGGGTGGTCGCCGGGCTGTCTTCGGAACGAGATTCCATGGGGTTCTTGAATATGACCATGATACCGGCGAGACGAGACCGCTGTGGTCAGGAACCGACAGGATCATAAGTAGTCTCGAAATTTCTCCGCATTTCGAGCAGGACAGTACGCTATTTGCCAGTATTCGGGGCGACGGAGTAATGCACTCTCTGGATGGTGGAAAAACATGGTCTCCGGTCAATGATGGATTGACGTTCGTAAAGCGCTGGTCGGAAAGTCCACAAAATGGTGACTTTCGGCGCGATGTGTTAGTTGCTATCTCTCCAAACTTCGCATCAGGTCAAAGGATTTTTGCCGGCAGCCCGGCGGGTGATGGCCTGTACACCAGTGACGATCGGGGACACTCGTGGGTAAGACTGCAGGGCTTGAATAAAGAAAGCCCAGCACCTGTTCTAGCTATTGCCGTATCACCTGAATTTGATTCCGACAATAATCTGGTCGTAAGTGTTAAAGGGTCTGGTCTGTTTATATCCGTCGATGGCGGCGTTACTTTTAGATCGGTCGGAGCGGAATTGCATGCTTCGATTGAGTGGCTTGAGTACTCCCCGAATTTTCAAGATGACCACAGTATTGTGGCGGCTTCCGATGAGCAGCTTTATATCTCGGAAGATCGTGGCGCATCCTGGCGGGAAGTTCCTCGACCAGTGCGATATGAAGATATGCGAGATGTGATCTCGTATGAGGGTGAATGGCAGCGCAGCAGCGGAGAAAACTATAGCGCGATGACTGAAACCGGTACCTTTAGAAGTGGGAGTAGTGCAAAACTTAGTTTCATTGGTGGTGGTGTTGTGTGGCTTGGCTCCTGCAGTCCTGATCATGGAAGCGCTGACGTTTATATTGACGCTGAGTATGCCGGGTCGGTCGATTGCAGTTCTCGAGTATCCGGCCCAATGCAGGAACTCTTCAGCGTCAGAGATCTCGAGCACGCCGCACACAACATTGAAATCCGACCAGTGATCGCAGATGGGGCGGGAGCTGCAATACGCGTTAGTATTGACGCTTTCGATATATTGCCTGCAGAAAACAAGCCGCGTTGACGCCGAGCGATAACAACATGGCCTACAGATATCGTGTTATCGGCAAGTTCCTGGTGTGTGTTGACCAATCCATACTTAATGCGATAAGGACATTCCTGCTTCGTCATGATCGGCATCAACTGGATTCTCTGGGAATATCACGGCAGTTTTCACGAAAATTGATTAAGGTCGTGGCGAGAGCTGCGATTTCTCCGAAGAATTCGCATCTCTACGAGTCGAAGCCGGTTTTTGGGCACATAGCCATGCGGGTACATCGCGGGTATAAGTTTTTTGATTTTGATCGTGCACTCGTAACCAAGTTGTTTAGCGAGGACCTCTCAAATACAGAGGCAATTGCTGAGATTTCTGCGTCAAAGACCGCCTCGGAATTTACGGCGGCGCCTCGTTTTGTAGCCGCCGATCCCGATTCAGCCTGGTTTACCGAAGAATACATTCGCGGAACGCACGCGACTGATCTGGTCTCCGGCAGATCGAGTGACTACCTCAATTACTATCCGGATGCGGAGAGGTGCCTGGTCCAGTTGGCGTCGAGCTCTCGACCGATTGTCGTTAGCGCTGAAGAACATATTTCTCGTCTGGCGGAACCTCTGTTCCGTGAACGCTGGTTAAGAGCGCGTATTGACAGAGATCAAGTTGATGAGGTTAGTTCTTTCATAGAAACACTTCGTAAATGGCTGATGGGTAATCTTCGCGCCGCCGAGCTGTGTCTCGTACCAACCCATGGAGACTTTTCTCTCGTAAATGCGATATCGACAAGGGATGGGTTGCGGTTTATCGACTGGGAGGGCATCGGACCGGGAACGTTTTACTCTGATCTGTACAATTTCATGCTCACGGAGCGATTTTACGGTCGTACGTCAGACAAATTTCTAGCCGAGGCAAGTACGCTCCTGACGCGATTCGGCGACGCGATCGTCGAGCAGATACCGGACTTACGGGAAGCAGCGGAAATGGATCACGCTGTTGTCAGGAGGCTCTACTATCTGGAAAGAACTCGCCTGATGGTGGATCGGGAAGTTACTCCAAACCTAATCGATGTGGTTATCAAATCCATCAAGATATTTAACAACTTTGACGAAGAATCCGGCGAACTCCTGATGTGAACTGCAGCCATGACCAACCCGGAAAAGAACAATCACCCGAACAAGCGCCAGTTGCTGGCTGCGCGAGCGTTGAGCTATGCGCGCCGACAACTGAAGGTTCATTTCGGCTCCAAAGTCTATTCTGTTCGGAACTTTTCAAACAGGAGGTTTTTCCGGTTACTTAAGTGTCCGGAGGGCAGCGGCCAGAATTTATCGGGTGACCGTGACGCATTGTCGCTGGTTCTGCGCCACTACAAAGAACGAGTAAGAAATGACTGGCCGGCGGTGCCGCGCTCTCTGACGGATTTGCGGATAAATTTGGCAGACATGTCAGATGCGCAGGTCATTGAGCGGGCGGACCGTGCATTGACAGGTGACATACATCCTTCCGGGATTCGCGCAGTCATCAGGAATGATGGCTGTATAGACTGGTCAGATAATCCGTCGGGCAACCGGGAGTGGTTGCTGATGCTGCATCGCCATGCATGGTGGGCGTTGTGGGCGGAGGCCTATCAGCGCACTAGCGAGGAAGTTTATGCCGAAGCATTTGTATCTCAACTGACGGACTGGATCGAGCGACACCCGTTGCCTAAACAACGGTCAGAGCAACACGAACCTTGGCGCTTGATGGAAACAGGCCTGCGGATGCGAATCAGCTGGATTCCTGCATTCGCTTGTTTTTTTGAATCCCCCGCCTTCACGAATTCCGCGAAGTTGAAAATGCTCCGGTCCATTTATGACCACGGCCAATTTCTGAATCGATTTCATACAAATCGAAATCACTTGGTTCGGGAAAGCAACGGTCTTATCTCCCTGGCTTTATGCTTCCCGGAGTTTAAAGAGGCAAAGATATGGCTAACCAACGGCTTGCGGCGTCTCGATGAAGAACTAGAGGCTCAGGTAAATGCTGACGGTTCGCATATTGAGATGTCAGTCGGATACCAGTGGCTAACCATCGACGAATTCGAGGTTACAAGTAATTTACTGCGCGAACATGGGAAACGACTTCCGAAATCGGATCTTAACGATGCATTGCGCAGGATGTACACATATCTTGCTGCCGTAATTCGGCCGGATCGTACTTTTCCGCAATTGAATGACGGTTTCATTCTCTGGGATGCGTCACGGCTCAGTCGCGCTGGTAGTGCATCGGGTTGGGGGGATATCGAATTTATTGGTTCGGGTGGAACTCAAGGAGTAGTGCCGGATTTCTGTTCCCGATCATTCCCCAATGCTGGAATTCATATCATGCGCTCGGACTGGAGTGGAGACGCGCTTTACCTGATAGCGGACACCGGCCCTTATGGGGGGCCGCATGGGCACGAGGACAAACTGAGTTTTGAATTGTTCGCATTCGGCACTCCATTCGTCGTAGATCCAGGATCGTATACCTATGAAAGAAGCGACCCTTATCGTAATTATTTTGTGGGATCTCAGGGGCACAATACCGTGCTCGTTGATGGTAAAAGCCAGGTCCGCCGCTGGAGCAACAAACATTTGACGCCTGCCGTTTGTGATGTTGAATATGGCGATTGGTTCAGTAACGAGGTTTGCGATTTTGCGTCGGCGCAGTATGACGAAGGTTACGCATATTTTTCACTGACAAAGCCGGAAGAACAGCGTCCGGATCGCGACGTGACTCATCGCCGGGATATTATTTTCGCGAAGCCGGATTACTGGATTGTTGTTGACTATCTGCAGGCCTCCGGAACGCACGAATTTGAATTTCTCTTTCATCTTGCTCCGAGTATCGTCGTTGACGAAGTCTCTGCCGCATCCGTGATTTTGAGGTCGAAGGAAAATGGCGCCCGTTTGATTCTCCGAGCGCTTGCTGAAAGGGAGTTCAAAACCACCGTGGTCACAGGGGAAGATGCGCCGATTCAAGGTTGGTATTCAGATGACCATCATAAAAAGTGTCCATCGCCGACCTTGGTGTTCCAGACGCGTGGTAGGTCTTCGACGTGCGTTCCATGGTTGCTCTATCCGCTGCCGAACGGGAGCAATCCAGCCGAGGTTCACACTGAGTATTTCGACACAACGGAAGATAAGAGCTACACTTTTATCGTTGCGCGAAATGGAAAAAGAGATTCGTTTTCTATCGATGGCATTTGTGCCAGTCGTGATTCGGGAAAAGTGCGATTGCGCGCGAGTGTCGTGTACAACCGCCATGATGGGGCGACCTGGATGACCGATTCGTGTGGCGGGTAGTAATTCGCGGCCAGGCAGCTTTTATTGTTAAATCCCGGTCAGCATTTTCTGATTATTCTGCTACATTGCTTTAGTGCCATTGGCTTAGTCTACGGTCGTCTGACCGACACCTCAGGCAAACGACCTGTCTTAGGCGACACGGCGGTCTGTCTTGACCTGATCGAAGCCAGTTGGGCGTTGCCATAATAATAAATTGGTCAAAGAGCGGCGAACATTGCTAAATCGGGTCCTCGCAGGCATCACATACGCTGTCCCGGCGATTGCCGGCAGCATTCTTACATTTGTTTTCAGCTCAGCATCGGCTCAGCCGTTTGAGCCATCGCCGGATGGGCTGGTGGTGATGGAGGCGGAGCACTACACGCTGAACGTTGCACGGGGCGTACACACCTGGTCGGAGAACCTGACGCCGGGCTATGTTGGCGATAGTGCCATGGAGGCGTTTCCGGATTCGGGTCTGGTTCTGAAGACCACGTTTGGCACGGATTCACCACGATTGGACTTTGAGGTCGATTTTGCCGAGGCGGGCAGTGTGAACGTGTGGCTGCGAGGTTTCGGTCCGAGCGGCAGAGCAGACTCGGTATGGATTGGCATCAACGGTAATGCATCCGGCGCGCGGTTTACGGCACCGCCGCAGGACGGCTACGGCTGGTCCCGTGCAGCGGGTACGTTGAGCGTACCGAGTGCCGGCGTGCACACGATCAACATCTGGATGCGTGAGGACGGCACGATCGTGGATCGCCTGCTACTGACACCGGACGGATCGGTAACGCCTTCTGGCGATGGCCCTCCGGAAAGCAGCAGGGGTGGTGGTGATCCTGGTAACACCTGGCCGATTGCTGCCAATGATGTTTTTACGGTTGCAGAAGACAGTAACAACAATGCGCTGCCAGTGATTGCAGACAATGGTAGCGGAGTAGACTTTGACCCGGATGGTGATCCGCTTAGCGTCAGTTCGGCATCGAACCCGGGCAGTGCCGGCGGCACGGTTGTGATTAATGGAACGTCCGATGGCGTTTTGTATACGCCCGCAGCAGATTTTGCAGGCACCGAAGTATTTAATTACACCATCATCGATGGACGGGGTGGTACGTCGACCGCCACGGTGACGGTCACGGTTAGCAACGATAATAATGATCTGCCGATATTGGCTCCCGTGGGAGACCGTTCGGTCAGAGAAGGTCAGCAGCTTGCGTTCATGGTGACCTCGAGCGATGCGGATGGCCCACTGCCGAGTCTGACGGCAGATCTTGGGCTTCTGAGCGGTACGCCGGTCTTTAATGATAATGGCAATGGCACAGCTGACTTCAGCTGGACACCGTCGGTCGGTGATGCGCCGGGCCCCTATAGTGTGACGTTCACGGCGACGGATGCCATCAATGCTTCATTGACGGCAACGGAGACCATCCAGATCAGTGTCCAGGCCGCTGGCAGCGGTGGCGGCGGTGGTGGCACGGGCGCCTTCGAGCCATCGCCGGATGGGCTGGTGGTGATGGAGGCGGAGCACTACACGCTGAACGTTGCACGGGGCGTACACACCTGGTCGGAGAACCTGACGCCGGGCTATGTTGGCGATAGTGCCATGGAGGCGT
>Ga0255054_10001735_pt1 | contig 12730 bp, 9 predicted proteins | sample JV7_2_23_MG_FD_188634 | JGI IMG/M metagenome (GOLD analysis project Ga0255054, IMG submission 188634) | Seawater microbial communities from Jervis Inlet, British Columbia, Canada - JV7_2_23 | ecosystem: Environmental > Aquatic > Marine > Inlet | place: Canada: British Columbia | collected... | reverse complement strand
ATCAATGAGTCGTAAATCGAAATCTTCCCCACCCAGATGGGTATCGCCATGGGTGGCTTTAACTTCAAATACCCCTTCACCAATTTCAAGGATGGAAATATCAAATGTACCCCCCCCCAGATCAAAGACGGCGATTTTTTCCTCGCCTTTTTTGTCCAGACCGTAAGCAAGTGAGGCAGCCGTGGGCTCATTGATAATTCTCAACACATTGAGGCCTGCAATTTTGCCGGCATCCTTAGTCTCCTGGCGCTGGCTGTCATCAAAATAAGCCGGTACCGTGACGACCGCATCCGTTACCTTTTCTCCGAGATATTCCTCGGCTGAATGTTTGATGTCGGCCAGCACAAAGGAGGATATTTCCGCCGGGCTATACTTTTTACCTTTCATGTTGATGCGGACATCGCCATTAGACGCTTGCTCGATCTTGTAGGGCAAAATCTTAATATCATTTTGGATTTCTTTTGATTTGAATTTGCGACCGATGAGCCGTTTGACTGCGAAAACCGTATTTTCCGGATTTGTGATTGCTTGCCGTTTTGCGATCTGGCCCACTAACCTCTCGCCATTCTCCGAAATAGCAACAATTGATGGTGTCGTACGACCGCCTTCCGGATTTGTGATCACCTTGGCGTCACCACCTTCCATAATCGCTACACATGAGTTCGTAGTGCCGAGATCTATTCCAATAACCTTAGCCATTTTTGATTACCTCCTTAGCTTTCCAAATCTTTTATTATGCTTATTAACGCGTTTTCTCAGATTTTTTTATCTTTTTGGGCTGTTTTAGGCATAGCAACCACCACCATGGCCGGCCGCAGCAGCCTGTCATGGATCAGGTATCCTTTTTGAAACTCGCTAACCACAGTGTTTTCAGGAAAATCATCGGTTTCTTCCCGCATGACGGCTTCATGGAATGCGGGATCGAAGGCCTTGCCTTGCGCCTCTATGGGTTTGACATTGAATCTTTCAAATACCCGCAGTATCTCATTGAGGGTCAGGTTCAGACCTTCGATTAAATGTTTATCGGCTTTTTTCTTATCGTTGGAGGAATTGATAGCCAGCTCTAAATTATCGACGACCGAGAGCATCTCTTTGAGCAAAGATTGATTAGCGTACTTTCTGAATTCCTCCATTTCACGGGCCGATCGTTTTTTGTAATTCTCAAAATCAGCCGAAACCCTCAGAAGTCGGTCGTATGTCTCTTTGACCTCTTCCTCTTTGGCGTCAAGCCTGGCTTCCAATTCCTTCAGGGGTTTTTTAGCATCGGCATGGCCCTCGTCCGCTGTTTCACGTTTATGTTTTCCAGATTCATCTTTAGCGGACGCCGGTTTTTCGGTTTTTTCATTTTCTGCAGCTTCTTCAGATTCAACGTTGATTTTGATTTTCTTTTTTTCTGACATATGCCGGTTTTTTCTCCAAAATGTTTAAGGGCACGATATATTAATGATCTGAAAAATAAGACACTTTAAAACGTTGTCAAGAAGGTATTAACAAGGTTTTATGCTTAAAACTGCAAAGGCTTACCATCATTTTTCATGCCTTTTTCTGTTTTCGATATCGATTTTTTAAATAACGAATCGATTACCATTCTGTTCGCTCTAAAAGAGTGTCACTTAGGGTGAAGTTAAACGGGGATGATTGGGTTTTCCAAACCGGGTGCAAAGCACCCGGTTACACCCGCAACGATTGGGGCACTTCGCGCCCCTGTCTTTTCCCGCCTATGGCGGTAAAATCCAAGCCACCCGCTGTGCGGGTGTTCGTTGACTCTTGGCAAACAGGCTGATTGGCTCGGGTGTGAAAGCTTTGTGACGGGATTTAAGAAGGCTTTACCTGATGGGAAAAAGATGGTTGTGCACCCCCTATCGAATCTTTTGTGGAGAGTGTAACCCATGGATATGACCGGAATCGGCCCACGACACAAACCGCATCACTTATCGCTGCTTCCTTCCGGACCTGACGAGGTTCGTGACCGTCTGTTGCGTGGCGTCCGATCAAAATGTGCTACGACTTTCCACGTATAAGACCCTACAGGGGGAATTCAGCCCCGCATAAGCGGATTTCGGGAATAGGGCACCGCTAGCTCCCCGCCTAGCACAACCGGAGATAGCATACTTTATACGCAATATTTTTCAACCCCAAAAGTTACACATTGCTCAAATAGGTTTCAGTGTTCAGGTGTCAGCAATAATTAGGTTACAGGTTTCGGGTGTCAGGGCACTCCGTATCATAGCGAAATCTGAAACTACCTGAATATCGCTTTTATCGCATAGGTTTCAAGGCCAACAGATAGGCCCTCCGGGCCAAAGACTGACACCTGAAACCTGACACCTGAACCGCCACTGGCGGAACCCTAAACGCGACTTGCCGCGTTTAGTATTGACTTTTTAGGGGCGCTGCCTTAAATAAACAGTCAAATATCAGGAGTTTCCAGTTAGTTATGCCAGCGGGCTATTTTTAGTAAAGTCCGCCGGAGAAATCTTTTAGAAGCTAATCTCAAAAATAGTAGATTACGTGCCCCGCTTGAAAGCGGGACTTCGCATCTGATTCCTTTATTTTAAGGTGTTCAGCAAGCGCACGAACATAGCATAAGAAGCAAATAGGGGTTAAAATACTTCAAATCGGTTTGACGAACCTCTTAATATTTATAAAGATAGATGTGAGATCCCGCATTTTGCGGGGATGAACACCTTGATATTTTTATAAACAGGTGTGAAATCCCGCCAATGTTGGCGGGGCAACAAAGCCTTTGGGCGTTAGATGCATTTTTGAGATAGGTTCTAATAACGATGCTTGCATGATTACAAAACAAAACGGTTTTAAGGCTTGCCAACTTGAAAAAAAGATCCATCGAACGGTTGACCAAACGCTTCGCACCTATCGCATGGTTCAAAACGGAGATGCCGTTCTGGTTGCGGTATCCGGTGGTGCCGATTCTGTTGTCCTTGCCTATATCCTGCTCGAGTTAGCTCCGAAGTATTCCCTCCGAATGGCCATTGCCCACCTGAATCATTGCCTCCGCCAAAGCGAATCCGATCGTGACGAAGCATTTGTAGCTTCTCTTGCTAAACGCCTTGAATTGCCCTTTTATGTTGGCCGGGAAGATGTCCGCCGTTATCAAGAGCGACACCGTTTATCCCTTGAAGATGCGGCCAGACAGGTACGTTATGGTTTCTACGACTCCATTGCCGCGAAATACGGGTATGGCAAAATTGCGCTTGGACATCATGGTGATGATAATGCTGAACTGGTCTTGATGAATCTTTTGCGCGGAAGCGGTCCGCTGGGTTTATCCGGGATTTCCCCGGTGCGCGATAACAAAATTGTACGGCCCCTTATAAACCTGAGGCGCTCGGAAATAATGGATTACGTTGCAGCGAAAAACTTAGATTATGTTACGGATTCATCGAATTGGGATCTAAAATACCATCGTAATAAAATTCGCGCCCGGCTCATGCCCGACTTAAAAAGTGAATATAATCCCAAATTAATCGAATCGCTCAACAGGCTGACCGCTATTGTGGGCGCTGAAGAGGAGTGGATTGAAGACCTCATTCACCCGATTTATGAAAAAGCGATTGTCTTCAAAGGAAAAAACAAGCTTGGGCTTTCCATTCCGGAGCTGAATCAACAGCCGATCGCTGTTAGAAGACGCTTAATCCGAAAGGCCATTCGATGGGCGAAAGGAAACTTGCGGCGCATTGCCTTTGTCCATGTTGAGTCCGTATGTCAACTGGCTCAAATAGGTCCGACATCCGGCTTGCTCGATCTGCCTGACCGCATTCGAATTCGGCGGCACCATAATGTTCTTACGATATCCAAAGAAGGCATAAACCTCAGACGTCTTGACGGGATTCGTTTTCTATCGGAAACGCGCGCTTACGAGTACCCGCTTTCAGGGCCCGGAAAAATTTTTGTTGAAGAGGCTGAGGTGCATATCAGCTTCAGTGAAATTCCTAAAGCGCAATCGCTTGATTTGCAACCATCTGGACATCGAATCGCCTTTTTTGATATGGATAAGATACGGTTCCCGCTTGTTATCCGGAACTTTCGACCGGGTGACCGTTTTCGGCCGCTGGGCTCGAGCGGTAACCAGAAATTAAAAAAATTCTTTATTGATCACAAAGTATCCCGAATCGAACGGGCCAAATGCCCGATCGTGCTGAGCCGGAATAAAATCATCTGGGTTGCGGGTCACCGGCTCGATAATGCGGTGAGAATAGGCCCCCAAACCCAACGGATACTGAAAGCTGAACTTTCGCTTGCTTAAGGCGCGATGATGATTAATTTCACGTATGGTTTTAGGTGAGTTAAGGAACCTGCAGCCCCGGTCAGCGTTTGATACTTGATATTTAGGCAAAGATACAGGATACTACCAATTGAATATTCAATATACAATTTACAATCTTCAATTTTTTTGGGCAGGAGGTAATTGTCTTTGAATCCATTTTATAAAAATCTGGCATTATGGCTCGTCATCACATTGATGATGGTCATGCTTTATCAACTTTTCAGCAAACAACACATGGTCGAGACCTCAATCAGCTATACCCAATTTCTGGCTATGGTCAATGAGGAGCGTGTCGCGAATGTTATTATCCAGGGCCAAGAGCTCTATGTAACCGGTGTTAACGAGGACCGTTTCAAGGTATACGCCCCCCAGGATACGGACCTGATTAAGATCCTTCGACAAAAGGGCGTTGTCATCAACGCCAAACCGCCTTCTGAAAATCCCTGGTATATGTCGGTTCTGGTTTCCTGGTTTCCGATGATCGTACTCATCGGGGTATGGATTTTTTTCATGCGCCAGATGCAGGCGGGCGGGGGTAAAGCCCTTTCTTTTGGTAAAAGTCGCGCCCGTTTGATGTCGGATCAATCTGAGAAAGTGACCTTTGAAGACGTTGCGGGGATCGATGAGGCCAAAGAAGAACTGATTGAAATTGTCGATTTTCTCAGAGACCCCAAAAAGTTTACCCGATTGGGTGGCCGCATACCCAAGGGCGTCCTGCTGGTCGGCCCGCCGGGCTGCGGAAAAACCCTTTTGGCCCGGGCTATTGCGGGTGAAGCCGGCGTGCCCTTCTTTAACATCAGCGGCTCGGATTTCGTGGAAATGTTCGTAGGGGTGGGCGCATCCCGGGTAAGAGATCTGTTCGTTCAGGGCAAAAAGAATGCACCCTGTATCATTTTTATTGACGAGCTCGATGCTGTCGGCCGGCATCGTGGTGCCGGACTCGGTGGCGGGCATGACGAAAGAGAACAGACCCTGAACCAGCTTCTGGTTGAGATGGACGGGTTTGAATCCAATGAAGGGGTGATTTTGATTTCGGCCACCAACCGCCCCGATGTTTTGGACCCGGCACTGTTGCGACCCGGTCGCTTTGATCGGCAGGTGGTTGTTTCGATGCCGGATATTCGCGGCCGCGAAAAGATACTGCGCGTTCACATGAAAAAATCCCCCATCGATAATGATGTGAGAGTAATCGTTCTGGCGAAAGGAACTCCCGGTTTTTCAGGCGCCGATCTTGAAAACCTGGTCAACGAAGCGGCATTGCTGGCAGCCAAGCGCGATAAAGAAAAAATCGGCATGGCCGACTTTGAAGATTCAAAAGACAAAGTTTATATGGGGCTTGAACGCAAGTCCAAAGTCATCAAAGAAGAAGACCGCAAGCTTACCGCCTACCATGAGGGCGGACACGCACTGGTCGCCCGTTTCTTGCCCGAAACCGATGTGGTCAATAAGATTACGATCGTACCCAGAGGTCGTGCAGCCGGAATCACCTGGTTTTTACCGGAGGAACGTGATTTTAAGTTTAAAGATCAGCTCGAAAGCGAACTGGCGGTCATATTCGGAGGCCGGGTGGCGGAAGAGATCGTTTTCAATCGCATCAGCACCGGTGCCGCCAATGATATCAAGCAAGCCACAGATCTCGCGCAGCAGATGGTCAGGAGCTGGGGCATGAGCGACAACCTTGGCCCTCTGTCGTATGCCAAAGGTGAAGAACAGATTTTTCTCGGGCGGGAAATCGCACAGCACCGGGATTACTCCGAGGCAACGGCTAAAAAAATTGATGAAGAGATTAACAAACTGATTAAAAGTTCTTATGGACGCTCCAAAACCGTTTTAAATGAAAATTTGGATATTCTTCATAAACTGGCGGAAGCGCTGCTCGAAAAAGAAACGGTGATGGGCAAAGAACTGGATGAATTGATTCATTCCCTAAGACCCGGTATCGAACTGCCTTCAAGACCTGCAGAAGATCAAGAAACCACCGCGGAAACTGCAACCGGGCAATCTTAATATGCCGGATCCCCAAAAAACATATCGACTCACCTGGGGCAACTATGACATGGAATTCGGTCGCCGGACCAGTATTATGGGCGTTGTCAACGTCACCCCGGATTCGTTTTCCGATGGCGGGAAATTTTTTGCACACGACGCGGCATTCGCCCAGGGAGAAAAGCTGGCTGCCGACGGTGCCGATATCCTTGATATCGGTGGCGAATCGGCCCGGCCATTTTCTGATCCGGTGCCCGCCGCTGAAGAAATGGAACGGGTTATCCCGGTCATCGAAAAACTTGCCGATCACCTGCCAATTCCAATTTCCATTGATACCATGAAGGCCGAAGTTGCCCGGCGGGCCATTGAGGCGGGTGCTGCGATGATCAATGACATTTCCGCACTACGCTTTGATCCCGATATGGCAGCCGTGGCAAAGGCGTTCGACACACCGGTGGTTCTCATGCACATGCTGGGCAGTCCTAAAACCATGCAAGTATCACCGTCCTATGATAATCTTATCGCCGATATATCGGGTTTTTTAAAGGATGCGATTGCGCGGGCCGAAAAACAGGGCATTTCAAAATCAAAACTCATCGTTGATCCGGGAATCGGCTTCGGCAAGACGGTATCGCATAACCTTCTCCTAATCAGACACTTGCAAGCCTTTGCCTCTTTAGAGGTTCCCATTCTCGTTGGGCCTTCCCGCAAGGCTTTTATTCGGAAACTGTTAAAAGACGCGCATAGCGAAGATATCCCGCCGGATCTGCCGATCGTTGAAACCGGTACGCAGGCCGCCGTTGCCGCGGCGGTTCTATGCGGGGCCCATATCGTGCGGGTTCACGATGTTGCCAACACGCGGGCGACTATTCGGATTTTGGATGCCATGCGGGCCGCCCAAGCTAATTAAATGTTTCGGAATTCCAATATTCCAACATTCCAATGTAATGTGCTATGTGAATATGACCCATCAGAACCACAGAAGGTGTGATTATGACATAAGACGCTTTGGTCTTTCATTTGGGATTCTGCTGGGCCTGTTGGTATTTTTTTGTCTGCCGGTCCGATCTGCCGATGAGCATGAAACCGACATCCTGATTCCTATCGTTGCGTATAAACTCCCGAAAGGCTTGACGCTGGTCGGTCCCCCGCTTAAAGAAATTGAGGTTCGAGTGCAGGGGGCGCTATCGGCTCTGGAGTATCTTTCGCTCAATAAGCCAAGGTATCGCCTGGACCTGTCCAGTGTAACGATTGGCGTTGAGTCGATCCCGATAAATCCTGACATGATTCAGATGCCCGAAGGGGTTAAAATCACCCGTGTCAATCCGGCCTATTTGACCGTAAGCGTCGATCGCCGACTGAAAAAGCAGGTACCGGTTAGGATTTCTGTTTCCGGCAAACCCGCTGCCGGCTTTTTTGTTGACGATTTGTTGGCTAAACCTTCAACGGTAATGATGTGTGGCCCTGAAACGGTATTGGGCTATGTTGATGAAATTTTGACCAAACCGATTGATGTTAGCGGATGGTCGGAATCCTTTAAAAAAGAAAGTGCTCTGGAATTAACGCCAGGCCTTGAAGTTTGCGCTTCATCGGGAATTATTCTTGCTGAGATCTATATTGCTGAAAAAGATATCACCAGACAATTTGCGAATATATTGGTTGAAGGCCATAATACGCCCTTTGAATTCAGCATTTCCCCTCCCACCATAAAGATTGAAATCAAAGGTCCCCAGAAAATCGTCGAAAACCTTCATCCGCAAAAGGATATCAGAGTGCTTGTTGAACTTAAAGATCTAAGCCCTGGCGTTTATGTCAGACGTGCCACGATTACGCTGCCGGTGAAAACATCGCTTGTGATTGTCGAACCCAAATTATTTACAGTTAAGATCATCGACCGTACCCAGTAAACTGAGGCCGCAACAAGGAGTAATTGTTATGCTTCTGGTAATCGACGTTGGCAATACCAATATGGTTTTGGGAGTTTATGCCGGCAGCCAGCTGCTGAAAGACTGGCGAGTCCACACGGAGAGAAATACGACTGAAGATGAGTTTAATGTGCTGATTCACAGTCTTTTCGCCGGTGACAATATCCATTTGCATGATGTTGATCGAACCTTTATCTCCTGTGTGGTTCCACCCATGGTTACCATCCTAGATGCCTTCTGCCGAAAATATCTGGGCCATGCGCCAAAATGGGTCAATGCTAAAAATTGCGCCGGTATGCCCATCCGGATAAAAAATCCGGCTGAAGTTGGTGCGGATCGGATTGTCAACGCTGTGGCCGCCTTTCATAAATACAATACCAGTCTGATCGTAGTTGATTTTGGCACCGCCACGACATTTGATGCGATTTCAAAAAAAGGAGAATATCTTGGCGGCGCTATCAGCCCCGGAATCGGGATTGCTTCCGAGGCATTATTCAGAAAAGCATCCAAGCTGCCGCGGGTTGAAATTTTTGTCCCACCGGCAAATGTCATCGGCAAAGATACCATCGATAGTATAAAGTCAGGAATTATTTTCGGCTATGCCGGTCTTGTGGATGGGATTGTCCAGCGAATGAAAATCGAGATGGGAACCGATCCGAAAGTGATTGCCACCGGTGGCCTGGCCGAGCTTTTATTTGATGTCTCCGGGACGATTGAAGCGGTCGAACCGGCGCTGACACTGGAAGGTCTGCGAGTTATCGCTAACAATATGGCATAGTTTTCAGAAGACAGAGAACAGAGAACAGACGACAGCCAAGGTGTTTCATCTTCCCGTTTTTACCATCTGTCTTCTGACCTCTGACTTCTGTCATCTGACATCTGAGCTCAGATACCCCAAATATCCGTTGATGCTGTTTTTCAAGAAATATCTTTCACGCTCCTGTATGTCCGGCCTCAATTGATCGAAGGTCGCCATTAGCGGATCTTCCTTTAATAGTCTTTTCAGGCATGCAGCCGTCCTGTCTTTTACTGAGGGGCTCTGGATTTCGTCTTTAATTAACGCTTTCCAGAGCAAAAGCTGTCCGCGGTGTGCCTCCAGCATCATTGAAGCGTCGTCATTTATGCCGAAATGTGCGTAGCAGATTGTTTTCGGCTGAGACGCTATGAGGGCATCAACACTTTGTAAGGCAATATCCAGAAAGAACCTGGGGGGCGTGGCCGGGCGCAAATAAAATTTCCTTTGAGGCAGTGAAACATAAATTCCGCCGGTTTCACCGGCAAACAGGTAGTTGTCCATCTGATAACTCACATGGTGGGGTGCGTGACCCGGTGTGATGATCGGGGTGACGCCTTCGGCCCGAAATTGGTTCACATCCGAAAGCCGGTTGGCGTCAACCGGTTGTATCGGCCCGTATGACAGGGCCATTGACCCAAGGACCTTTTTTGTGCCTCCCCACAGTTGTGATGGCTCGGTCAGGTGGGAAATACCGGCTTTATGACAGATAATCGGCGTTTGCGGAAACGCGTCAGTAATTTGTCCGATGGCACCGGCATGATCCAGATGAATATGAGTTAGCAGGATGTAATCCAGGTGATCAATATTTAATTCTTGCAGCGCGCGCAAAAGGTCCGTTGCCGTTGTCGAGGGGCCCACATCAACTAGAAACGTTATTTTTCCGCGGTATAACCAGGCACTGATAAATTCACTAAAACCGGTTAACGGGGGACTCAGCGGAATTAAAAAGAGATCGTCTGCTATTTTTTGAGTCTTGGAAATCAATTGAAGTTTGGTGTGACACACCAATTGGAATGGTGAAATGTTGGAGGTAAAAACTTGGGAATCCAATAATATAAATTATTTCCAGTCTGCAAAATAAGTTTGGAGACATTTGGTTAGGCGCGCCCGACCTCTTTAAGCGTCCCCTTCAGCACCCGGTAGAAAAATTCATTATCGGTGATTCCGCGGCTCAATATTTTGCCGAGATCGTCAACATTTTTGATGTTAATGATTAAATTAACGCTCTTATTTAACGCCATCATGTTGTCCATGGTCCGAAATCTGTCGCTGATTAAAGCGACAAACATGTTGCGACGCACGGCCATGCCGAGCCTTTCCAGATACAGCAATATGCCGTTGGACTCCGGATTTTCTGTGTCAAAAGTTTCGTTGACAACAAATAGATCGTAATTGTGATAGCGCATTCTTTTGAGCGCGTCGCGGGTACTTTCGGCCCCGGTAATCTGGTATTCCATCAATTCCAACGCCTCGGTGAGGGTCTTTCGCACCAATGGATTCGATTCGCACACCAGGGCGGTCAGGCCTTCTTCTTCTATAAAGTCAAACGGCTTCTCGGCGGCATTATAGGAACCGTTTGAATCGGTATCGACAAAGTTGACCCCGCGGCCGGCCGCACCTGTTTTGGGGTCCAGCGAGATCTTGCCTTTACATTTGGGGCAGGGAACAGTGGTTCTTCTGCCGGAGGGGATTTTTTCATCCGGTATTCTGAATTTGCTTTGACAGTTGTCACAGATAATATTCATGACGGGTATTCTTTAACCTCCCTAAATTAGGGGTTTTCTGAAAAGATGATCAAATCATCCTGATTTGGCGTAGCCTCGATCGATCTCAAGTTTGCCTATATCCGTAGTAGCCTCTCCACGGGCACTCTTGATAGCATCGATGCCGCGACCAACAACTCCTCGATGGGAGCAATAAGCCAAAGCAGTTTCATGGGTAATCAACCCCTGTTCGTACAGCCCGATAATGTGCTGATCGAAGGTGATCATCCCAAATGCATTGCTGGCTTCCATGATTTCGTAGAAGGTTTTTCCCTCTGACTCACCGTTCAGAATTAAGTCCTTTACCCTCAGGTTGGTCCCTAAAATTTCAAACGTTGCAACGCGCCCACCCCCGACCTGGGGCAGCAACCGTTGGGATACAATAAAGCGCATGGTGTCGGCCAAGCGAATCCGGATTTGTTTTGCCTCCTCGATGGAGAACATACCGAGAATACGGTTGACCGTGGAGCCGGCATCAACGGTGTGCAAAGTGGTTAGAACTAAATGTCCGGTTTCCCCCGCACGCATACCGATCTCGATGGTTTCCCGGTCGCGCATCTCGCCGACCAGAATCACCTTGGGAGCTTGTCGCAGAGCGGCACGCAAACCGTGGGCATAGGTGTCAAAATCCATTCCCAGCTCACGCTGGTTAAAGGTGGATTTTTTATGGGGGTGCTGATATTCAACCGGGTCTTCCAGAGTAATAATATGGACGGATTTGTTTTCATTGATCTCATCCAGTATGGCAGCCAGGGTTGTTGTTTTACCGGAGCCGGTGGCACCGGTGACAAACACGATACCATTTATTTCCTTGGCAATCTGGAACATGGTTTTCGGCAGTTCCCTCTCTTCGATCGTCGGAATTTTGGATTCCAGTTTTCGTAAAACGATGGACAAGTTGGCACCTTGGGAAAATATATTAATCCTGAAGCGAGCTTTGCCGGGCAAACTGTAAGACATGTCACAGGAGCCGGTGCTAAGTAGCGCCTGCGTCAGGCGGCGGTCCTGGTTGATGAGATTCATGGCAATGACTTCGGTCTGAAACGGGCTAAGTGCTTTAAAGTTGGGTTTAACTTCCACCGGAATCAGTTCGCCGGCACTTTCCACCTGCAATGGTTTGCCTACCGTAAAGTTCAGGTCCGATACCTCCCTGTGATAATCAAGCATTTTTACAAGAATATGATCGATTTCTTGTTTTTTCATAACGCGGCCTTTGTTGTTTCATATAACGGGTTAGCGAACCAGATGATATTCCAGAAATCACCACAAAGAACACGAAGATGCACTAAGATTAAAACAAAATTTAAAAATCTGTCCTTTGTGTCCTTCGTGGTTAAATCTGAATATGTTCAAAAAATTACGTTTATTCAATTTGCCCCTATCAGACTTCGGTAAAGTCCGTCGGTGGCGTCTGGAGCAACGGTCTGAATTTGGCTTTTTCATTCGCTTTCGCATAAGCTTCATCGGCACTGATTTTATTCGCTTTATACAACTCCATGATGTAGTCATCCAATAAGACCATGCCGTATTTTTTTCCGGTTTGAATCATCGACGGTATCTGATGGGTTTTACCCTCACGTATAAGATTTCGAACTGCTGGATTAGCAATTAAAATTTCAAGAGCGACGATACGACCTTTTTTGTCTATGCGTTTAAAAAGAGTTTGAGCGATCACTGCCCGAAGCCCGTCCGACAGGGTAGAGCGAATCAAAGGTTGTTCGTGGGACGGAAAGACTTCGATAACCCGATCAACGGTTTTATAGGCACTGGATGTATGCAGAGTTGAGAAAACCAGGTGGCCGGTTGAAGCGGCTTCAACGGCCAGCGATATGGTTTCAAGATCGCGCATTTCGCCAACCAGAATAATGTCCGGGTCTTCACGCAAGGCGCCGCGCAGCGCCGAAGCAAATGTTTCGGTATGCATTCCTACCTCGCGGTGGTTGACAATGCACCCGTGACTCTGATGGACAAA
>Ga0255054_10001734_pt1 | contig 12731 bp, 6 predicted proteins | sample JV7_2_23_MG_FD_188634 | JGI IMG/M metagenome (GOLD analysis project Ga0255054, IMG submission 188634) | Seawater microbial communities from Jervis Inlet, British Columbia, Canada - JV7_2_23 | ecosystem: Environmental > Aquatic > Marine > Inlet | place: Canada: British Columbia | collected... | reverse complement strand
GGCGTCCCGCGCCCTCCCGGGCCGTCATGCTTGTAAGGACTGATATCGATCAGGGCCTGGGTGTTGCCGTGATAGGCGCCGTCGACGGTAATAATTTCCTGGCGTCCGGTATAGATGCGTGCCAGGCGCAGGGCGAGTTCATTGGCCTCGCTGCCGGTGCAGACAAAATAGCAGACATTGAGGGGGTTCGGAAACTTGGACAACAGCCGCTCAGCATATTCGATGATGTTGTCATGCAGATAGCGGGTGTTCGTGTTGAGCACAGGCATCTGAAGCTGTCCGGCCGCAACTACCCGGGGATGGCAATGTCCCACATGGCACACGTTGTTAACCCCATCCAGATAGGCCTGCCCGTCTTCGCTGTAAAGATACTGCCCCCTGCCCCGAACAATCTTTAATGGCTTTTGGTAGGCTAGGCTGAGGTTTCTCCCCAGGCTTCGACGCCGAAACCTTAAAATTTCCTCCGGACTCCGTCCCGTGGCTGGGAAACATTTTTCAGGGATGCCCAGCATCAAATTGGGATCCGGAGAAACATTGAGCCAGATGTCGCGCAGGCTCGGCCGGGCCGCCCCGGGAAAATTGCCGTGCTCACCCAGCATGTCAGTAATAATTTGAAAATGGAGATGGGGAGGCCATCCCCCGTTTGTTTGCGGGTCTCCGACCCGTGCAATGGACGCACCCTTTGTAACCGGCATACCGACCTTAAGCCCGGTTAAAGAGTCCGGACTCAGGTGCCCGTATAGTGTATAAAAAAGATCCTCGTTCCCGGTTTGATGCTCGATGATGATGGTCGGTCCGTAATCAAGCGGGGCGCTGTTATTGTTGAAACTGTGCACCTTGCCGTCCAACGGCGCATAAATCCGGCTGCCGCTTGGCATATACAGGTCAAGGCCCAGATGAACGGTCCTGGATTCCGGCAATTCATCGGTCTGAGCCTCAAATTGCCCGGCCGTATAAACCAGCCGGGCTTCATTATAGCGCCCTATCCCGACCTTGGCATTGACTGACTGCATCTGCTCAAATATTTTTTTCGTGACCGCGTCCGTATCAGCACCGCCCCCATCGCCTCCCAGTAATAGACTTCCCACACTCAGGTCAAACACCAGCTGATGTTGGTCGCGCAGGTTGCTGTCAACTATGGAAGCAAATTCGGGAGAATTCGAGGTCAGCCACTTGACTATTCTCCCGGATTGCGGCACCGGGGCCAGACCGCAGGCATGCCGGAAGGAGTATTGGGCCAGCCGCGGATGAATATTTACCAATTTAAACAGTAGGTCCCAGGCCGGCTTTTCAGATATGCGCAGATATTCATTATCCGGCTCCTGCCGGAACTGATTGGCTGAGTGACAGACACTCATGCAAAGCCGCATGCAGATCAAATCAAGCAGAACCGCCAGCTCCTGCCCGGTGAGCGGGTAGGATTGATGGTATCCCGATATGACATGGCCGGCAACGGCCAGGGGATCAGCCTTGTCCAGCATCGCATAGGCACTGGCAATGGCGATTTCATTGACCGTCCGGGTGTAAACCATATCACCAAAATCAATGACACCGGTTACGGTGTTGCACCATCGGCCGTCAGGTTCCACCAGCACATTGTAATCATTGGCATCGTTATGAATGATACCGGTCCGCAGATCCGGCAGTTGCGGTTCGGTTTCGGCCTGAAAACGCTTTAGAAGATCTTTAACCAAATTGCGATGCTCCGGGGTCTTGATATAATCCAGGCAGCTTTCGATAATACGGGCGGCGTTCTTCAGGTCCCAGTGAAAATCACGGTGGGTGGCCGGATGGTCAAAATCTTGCAATGCATGATCGATGTTGCCGATAAATCGTCCCAGGCCGGCCAATAAATCGGCATCGTGCGGTCTTACAAGGGCCAACGGCTTTCCGGGTAAATAAGTTAACAGCCGGACGAAATGGGTAGTTCCGTCAATGCCCTGTACCGAAGCAATTTGCTCGCCTTTGGTGGTGGAGAATACATCGGGAGCAACCGATGTACTCTTATCAAATATATTTCGTTTACCGGCGATGTGCATCATGGCCTGATTTTGAAAATCAAGAACCTCCCTGCGCTCGGTGGAATTGGCCAACTTGAGGACATAGGCCTTACCGTCTGGAGCGGTCAGGCGAAAATTCTGATCCCGCTCACTGGGCAACTGTTTGGCGGCAGTATCAAGTGCGAATAATTCCGATGCAATCCGGACGGCGTCCTGTTCACTGAATCGGGGGGCATGTTGAACGATGGATGACATAGGGTCGCGTTTCCTCTCTAATCATCCTTCCGGGCATCATCAAGCCAAACCGAAAACTTTTGGGAGTCCAGCATTCCCAAACAACGTTCCCAGCGTCCCATGGCGTATTCCCAAAAATCATAATCCAGCTTAGAAATTTTGTTTTGAATCGATCCCCACAATGTCCAGCCAAAATCAGACATAACGGAATACAGGTACATACGCGCAAGCAAGTGCCGACGGGTTTCTCCAAAATAGGCCGCACATAGTTCTGCATATTGATCCTCATTGTATTGCTGCTCCTGGCAGGTGTTTCCCAGTTCAAAGCAGGGATCATTATTGCCGCTGTATTCGTAATCAATCAGCCAGAGCATTTGACCGTCATCAATGTAATTTTCAGCCAACAGGTCGTTATTGCAAGGGACGGTGTCCAGGCTTTTTTGCGTTAATGCCGTTTCTATACCGCTGAGGACGGACATGCGGTCACGGTAGTCATCGGGAATGCGGACATCGTGCTCTTCCACAATACCCATGTAAAACTCTACCAGTCGAAACATGTTAAAGTCATTTAAGCATCTCGCGCCGGCATGCAATTTTTTTAGCGATTGAGCAATGCGCGCCGGCATCCCGGGGCCCTGTAATGTTTCTATCGACATGGTTTCGCCTTTGAGAAACTCTAAAACCATCACTTTATGATCCGGCAGGTGGTACAGCACTTTGGGGCCCACCCCGGCGGCGGCGGCCGCTTTGGAACTATGGTATTCACTATCCCGGTTAACTGCCAAAAGTTCAGTGCTGGCTCCCGGAATACGTACAAAGTATGACCGGCCTTCAACCTCCACCCGGTAGTTTTTATTGGTCAATCCCCCGGTCATTTCCTGAATTTCCGCCTGTCTGTCGCGCCAGTCATCTATTTTCTGAATGACTTCTTTAATCGTAATCGTCATTGAGGGCCTCCTTCTTCAGCTCATCTGTTGAAACGCTTCATATGTTTGCTCTAAACGAGTGAGGTTTTTCCGGGTGTAATTCACATAGTCAAATTCGAGGGTCGAGTGTATCTCCGAAACGATACTCCACAAAGTTTCGCGCAATAATGAGACACACTTCATAGCTGCCAGCCGGCGGCGTTGCCTGTCTGTCACCGGCTGTTGATAGTAGGTTTCCAGAACCCAGTCTTCCTGTTCCGGCGAGAGCTCATTGTTTGAGGACAATCCGGCCAGATCGAAAAGGGCGGCGTTAAAACCCGCATAATCCCAGTCGAGAAGCCACAGTCGCTTGCCGTCGTCGATAAAATTGGCGGCCAACAGGTCGTTATGCCCGAATACTACTTTTACTTCACCAACTGCTTCTTCGAGTTCTTCGTTTATGTCAACAAAGTGCGGCAGTGAGTCCGTCATCCGGCTGTTGCCCTCCCTGGCAGTGAGGATGTAGCTTCGGCAAACATGGAAAGGCCAGAAAACAAGCACCGGTCCTTTCAGGTATTTCGGAATTTCAGTATGGCAGGTTTGAATCAGGGGTATGACCCGATCCAGATTCTGTGGTTGGCGGATATCCTCTTCTGATAGGGTACGCCCTTCAATGAACCGCATGATAAAGACGCCGTCTGCTTGATAAACTATTTCAGGCGAAATGCCGGCGGCGTGAGCCGCATGCGCTGCCGCGAGTTCATTAAATCGCATGACACCGTGAATCGGGATATCGTCCCCGACCCTGACGACAAAGCGTTGACCACGGTCATCGACGATGAAATTGGTGTTGGTAATACCTCCCCCCAGAAGCTCGGGTTCTACGGGTGAAGACCAAAAATCCAGTCCGGCTACCAGCTGGCGAGCATCTTTGCTCATTTTTTTCCTATTTAAATAATCAACTATTCAGCTAAGTATCAACTTAACCCCAATAATTTCTTGCGTTCCATGCTCCAGGCCATGATCAGTCGGTCCGCGATAATGGCAATGAAGGCGACGCACAGCCCTGCGACCAGACCACGGCCGGTATCGGCTTTTGTCAGGGCAATGTAAACTTCCTGACCAAGATCCCGGGTACCCACCAGCGCAGTGATGACCAGCATGCTAAGACCCAGCATGATTGTCTGGTTCACACCCAGCATAATTTCGGGTATTGCCAGCGGCAGCTGTACTTTCCATAGAATCTGTCGTCGCGTACAGCCGGATACAGTCGCGGCCTCGATCATGGCCGGAGGTACCTGGCGGATGCCATGATCGGTGTAGCGGATGACCGGCACCAGCGAATAAGCCACCACCGCGATCATGGCGGAAAAATCGCCGACCCGAAACAGCATGACGACCGGAATAAGATAAACAAAGGCCGGCAGCGTTTGCAGGGTGTCGATGACAACTTGAATTACGCGGTGGACCCGGTTATTAGCCGCCGCCCAAACACCCAGAGGCATGCCAATCACTGAAGCCACAAAAACGGATATACCGATAAGATAGGTAGTGATCATTGCTTTTTCCCAGTTTCCAGTTACCGCAATAAACGCGGCCAGCAATGAAACCAGAAGGGAAAGCCGCCTCCCCCCAAGCTGCATACCGGCAAGGGCCAGCAAGCCAACCACCCCCATCCATGGGAGGGCGATGAGAAACCGTTTTACGGGAATTAGAATATGGATCAGCAACCACGCTTTTGTCGCATCAATAATATCGAAAAAGTTAATGTTGATCCAGGTAATCATTTTCTCCCAGAAATCGCCGGTTGTGATGGTCAAGTTTTTCGGGTAATGGGAGATGGCGGGAATAAAAAAACCAATCACCGATATGATCACGATGATGGCCAGGGCAATCAACAAACGAGGGTGGGAGCGGATAAAACCCAGCCCTTTTGCCACTTGTACGGGTCGCTGAACGGCGTAAGCCTGGCTAAACCGATCCAGGGCGATGGCCAGCAGGGTGATAGCAACGCCGGCCTCTACGCCTTCTCCAATCGCCAGCCGTCGCAAGGCATGCAAAACATCATAACCCAAACCGCCGGCCCCGATCATCGAAGCGATAATCACCATGTTGAGCGAGAGCATGATGACCTGGTTAAGACCGACTAACAGGGTGGGACGCGCGGCAGGAATCATGACCTTCCACATGAGCTGACGCCGGGAGCAACCGGTCATGCGGCCGAACTCAACTATCTCCGTGGACACCTGCTCAAGCGCCACCAGGGCACAGCGAACCATGGGCGGCACCGCATAAATAAGGGTTGCCGTCATGGCCGCCACCGGGCCGAAGCCGAATAAAAACAGCACCGGTACCAGGTAGGCGAACACCGGCACCGTCTGCATGAGGTCCAGCACCGGAGAGATCGCTTTCGCGAACCAAGGGTGTCGATAGGATATGACAGCAAGCAATAACCCGCCGGCAACACCGAGGGGTACCGCTACCACGATGGAAGACAGCGTTATCATGGCGCTTTCCCACCGGCCGAAAACGGCCAGGTATAGAAAGCAGGAACCGACTAAGATCGAAAGACCGATATCGCGGATCCAATAGGCCGCCAAAACAAGAACAGAAATCAGGGCAACCCATGATATCGGCGGTATTTGGAAGAATGCGTCGCCGTTTAAGGGAATTTTTGCTCCCCCCGCAAAAATTCCGTGCGCGGCTACAAGAAACCAGTTTAAGACCCAGGAGATGGAACGTGTGAATTCTTTGAAGGTGAAAAGACCGAGGTCGGCTTCATTGATCAGCCATTTCATGAAGTCGCTGACCCAGAATTTGAGCGGCACGACCCAGGCGCGAGGATATTCCACTGCCCAGGGTGCGAGGTCTCTGAAAAAAAACAGGCCGACGGTAAATGCCAGCGCCGTCATCCAGAAGATAAGCCACCGCCGACGGCCAAAAACACGACCCATCAAATCAGAGGAGCCCGCACTCACTTTGGGGTCCTTTGGTTGATAAGGACGTCAAGCACGGCGTCGCGGGATACCTGACCGATTACCTTGTCTTCCTTGTCCGTCACCGCCAGGGGCTCCTCCTGCTCAAAAACCCGGCCGACAAGTGCCTCTATTTTCCAATCCGAGGGTACACTTCCGACGCAGGTGACACGATCATCCAGCGGGGTCATGATGGCGCTTACAGACAACACTTTAGGGCGCGGAATTTCACGGGTAAATTCGGCGACATGCTCATTGGTCGGGTTGAGCACCAGCTCTTCGGGGGTCCCGATCTGAATGACGGCGCCGTCTTTCATGATAGCGATGCGGTCGGCAAGCCGGATGGCTTCATCGAAATCGTGGGTAATGAAGACAATCGTTTTCCTGAGAAGGTTCTGCAGGCGGAGGAACTCGTCCTGCATTTCACGTCGGATGAGCGGATCGAGGGCGGAGAACGGTTCGTCTAAAAACCAGATTTCCGGCTTGACCGCCAGGCTGCGTGCTATGCCGACACGCTGCTGCTGGCCGCCGGAAAGATGTCGCGGATAATAATTTTCGCGGCCTTTCAGACCGACAAGTTCGATAATTTCAAGGACACTGCTCTCCCGGGTGGCCCGGTCGACGCCCTGAACCTCGAGGGGAAAGGCTACATTTTCAACAACCGTAAGATGCGGCAACAGCGCGAAATGCTGGAACACCATTCCCATCTTGTGACGCCGGATTTCAATGAGATCTTTGGCTTTTATCTTGAGAAGGTCGAGGCCTTCGAAGATGATTTCGCCGGTGGTGGGTTCTATCAGCCGCGACATGCAGCGCACCAGGGTGGACTTACCCGAACCCGAAAGACCCATAATGACGAAGATTTCGCTCTGATGAATTTCCAGCGAAACATCCCGCACAGCGCCGATCAAACCGGCCTCTGTGAGCTCGTCATAGCTTGGTTTAGATTGATGCTCTGCGAGGAAACGAGCGGCCTTATCACCGAACACCTTCCAAACATCCTTGCACACAATTTTCGGCGTATTTGCCTGGGGGGTGATATCAGATCGCGGGTTATTTGAGGTCAGCTCGGTAGTCGCCATTGTTCACTCAAACCATTGCGGATGGCTGCACCGCCGGACCGGAAAGCATCCTGTCCGGCGGTGAGTGTTTCAGTTTTAGCCTATTTGCTGCATTCGGTCCATTTCATCCAGGTGCTTTTGTTTTTCTTCAGCCACTCTTCGACTACATCATCAACCGGCCGGCCATCCAGATCAACCTCACCGATCATGTTGCCAATCGTATTATTATCAACCTTGAAATTACGCACCGCTTGATAGGCGCACGGCCAATTTTTCTCGCCTTCCTTCCAGCCGACCTTTTTAATCCAGCCGCGTGGTTTACCGCAGTCATGGGCCTGCCGTTTATTAACTCCCCAGCTTGGATCGTGATAGCATTCTTCGGTGTAACGCGGAAACTCGACCCATTCACCCTTGAACTTAATCGGTGCCCAGTGAGGACTGTAGACCCAGCCCAGAAACGGTGCTTTGCGCTCATAGGCGGATTTTAGCTCGGCGAAAAGTGCGGCATCGGTACCCGCGTGCACAACTTCATAATCGAGTTCGAGCGCTTCGACACGTTCGTCGTCCATCCCGCCCCAGGTCACGGGCCCGCCGAGATAACGACCCTTGGGAGAGGTCTCGGGGGTTGAAAAGGCTTTGGCACAATCGTTGAGTGCTTTCCAGTCGGGGAGGCCGGGGCATTTTTCCTTCATGTAATAAGGATACCACCACTCCTCGATCGCTTCCATGCCGGTCTCGCCCAAATCAACGGTCTTGCCCGTTTTCAGGCTGGCCTCCATGGCTTGTTTGCCGGTGGTCTCCCACATCTCCATGGCGATGTGGAGGTCACCGGATTCAAGCCCGGCAAACTGGGCAATGTAATCGGCCTGCACATACTTGATTTTATAACCCATCTCCTCGAGGACCCGGCCCATCATGTGAGTGGTGAGATACTGACCGGTCCAATCGTGGATCGTAAGCTTAATAGGCTCTTTCGATTTCGGATCCTCTGCCAGGGCCGAGCCTGCCATAATAACGGCCGCCACAAGTATGATCAGAATCGTTACGGATTTAAATGAGATTAACAGCGGCGTCCTTTTTAGCACTTTCATCATGTGGCCCCCTTTTTAAAAGTTGTTGTTTATGAGAAAAGAAAAAACCACCTCCAATTATTAATAAGATTAATTAACCCTCGCTATTTTGACTGTCAAGAAAAAACTCCGGCAACACCAGCGCAACGTCACAGTAAGCTCAATAGGAATTGTCAAAAAAACGTCCGGTATATGCAGCTCGATCGATTGGTTTCAGGTGTTCCACCGGAGGCGGAACACCTGAAACCTTGAAATGCTATAGCTACCTAAAGAAGGTAAAATATTATTCTGGGCAACGTTAATTAGCATATTAGTTACCCGAACCATAAATATTCAATCTTCAATCGAAAATATTCAATCATTATCCGACATCATGGATTTAACAATTTCAGAGCCTTGGCAACTATGGTGGACGCTTTAATGCCGTATTTCTTCATAACTGTTGCACCGGGTGCCGAAGCACCGAAACGGTCGATACCGACCACCGCACCCCCGCTGCCGACATAGCGCTCCCATCCCATAGTGATGCCGGCTTCAACCGCCACTCGGGCGGTGACCATCGGCGGCAACACCTTATCCTTATAATTTTTAGAAGTCCTTTCAAACAACTCCCAGCTGGGCATACTCACCACTCTGGCGGCCACACCTTTTTTTGCCAGGCGCCCCTGGGCTTCCAGGCACAAATGCACCTCCGAACCGCTGCCAATTAGAATCACATCAGGTGTGCCGTCCGTATCGGCCAGAATGTAGCCCCCTTTGGCCAGGGTGACCGCCGAAGGATATTGCCTGCGGTTTAAAACCGGCAGGCTCTGGCGGCTTAAAATCAAGGCCACCGGGGCATTGACGGTTTTAATGGCCACCCGCCAGGCCGCGGCCGTTTCGGTTGCATCCGCCGGCCGAATAACAATCAAGCCGGGAATGGTCCTTAAGGCCGCCAGATGCTCCACCGGTTGATGAGTGGGACCATCCTCACCGACCGCGACACTGTCATGCGTAAATACATAAATTACCGGCAATTTCATCAGGGCTGCCAGACGAATGGCCGGGCGGCAATAGTCGGCAAACACCAGAAAGGTCCCGCCGTAGGGACGAATGCCGCCATGCAGAGCCATGCCGGACAGAATGGCGCCCATGGCGTGCTCCCGAACACCAAAACGGATATTACGGCCGTCGTAGGATCCTTTTTGAAAATCGAAGGACGATTTAATCAGCGTATTGTTGGAAGGGGCCAGATCGGCCGATCCTCCCATCAGGGTGGGCAGTTTTTCTGCCAGCGCATTCAGCACCTGTCCGGAAGCGGCACGGGTAGCTAGTGGTTTGCTATTCGCAAAAGTCGGAACTTTGGCATCCCATCCATGCGAAGGTTTGCAGGATATGGCGGCCTGGCACGCACTGGCCAGCTCCGGATACTTTTTCGCATAAGCTGCATATTTCTTTTGCCAGGAGGCCTCGGCCTTTTTACCCTTATCTATACTCCGGCGGAATGTTTTCAGGGCCTCGGCCGGTACGTAAAACTTCTTATTGGCCGGCCATCCAAGATTTTCTTTCGTCAAACGTATCTCTTCTTCACCCAGGGGTGCTCCGTGGGCCTGGTGGGAATCCTGTTTATTGGGGCTGCCGTAAGCGATATGGGTACGCAATGCTATCAGAGTGGGTTTGGCCGTCTCGGCTCTGGCTTCTTTGAGAGCCTTTTCGATGGCCGCCAGATCATTGCCGTCTTGGACTTGCAGAACATGCCAGCGGTAGGCCCTGAAGCGGGCAGCAACATTTTCGGTAAACGCAAGTTCCGTTCCGCCCTCGATCGATATCTTGTTATCGTCATAGATACAGATCAGTTTTCCCAAACCCAAATGACCCGCCAGTGATGCAGCTTCAGAAGTCAAGCCTTCCATTAAATCACCGTCACCGCACATGACATAAGTATAGTGATCAACAATCTTCTGATTACTTTTGTTGAAGACAGCCGATAAATGGCTCTCTGCCATGGCCATGCCCACTGCGTTGGTAAATCCCTGCCCCAGAGGACCGGTGGTTGTCTCCACCCCCGGGGTATGGCCGTATTCCGGATGTCCGGGCGTTTGGCTGCCCCACTGGCGAAAATTCTTAATTTCTTTGAGGCTGAGCTTATAGCCGGTCAGAAACAGCAGGCTGTAAAGCAACGTGGAGGCATGACCGCCTGATAGCACGAAGCGGTCCCGATCAATCCAAGCGGGGTTTTTGGGGTTGTGCTTTAAAACACGGGTCCACAGCACATAAGCGGCTGCGGCCAGACCCATGGGCGCTCCGGGATGGCCTGAATTAGCGGCCTGCACGGCATCCATCGCCAGGGTCCGGATCGTATTGACACACAGATCATCAAGGGCGGACATTTTCGCTGGTGAATCTTTCTTCATTATTTATCTCTCCTTTCACAAGTAAGGATGTTAATTCATTTTAAAAGATTTAAATCCGATTTAAGGATACCGCCGGGCTAATTTTGCAGGTTTCGCTGCTTAGCACTGGTTTTTCCTGACACCTGACACCCGACACCTGACACCTTCGGCTTCTGACAACATGTTGTCAGATAAAAGGCGCTAAGCGCATAAGCCACAAAGGTTATAATAAGAGGCACATTAAAATTGAAGTAACAATTTAGATGTCCTATCACACAAAACTTCACTTTTTCAAGGCTTTCCCCTCAGGATCGTACATAATCCGAGGCGCCACCTGGGCCGGCACCAGTTCGCCGAAAATTTCAATTTCGAGGGCAGTTCCCTCTTTGGATAGTTCATGCGGCAAGTAGGCCAGACCAATATTTTTTTTAACCGTATGGCCATAACCGCTGCTGCGCAAGCGGGTGATCACCTTACCCTCTGAGACGACGGCTTCCGCACCGTACAGCGGCAGCCAATCTTCGCCGCCGATGACAAGGGTACACAATTTATTCAGGATCCCCTCAGCCTTAATTTTTTGCAAGGCTTCACGGCCTATAAAATCACCGCCATTTGCAAAGTCCACCGTAAAACCCAGACCGGCTTCAAAGGGATTATCCAGCGTCGTGATGTCGCTATTGTAATAAAGGTAGCCTTTTTCGATCCTGAGCGATCCCAATACTTTGTAACCAGCGGCGATGATACCGTGCGCCTGGCCCGCATCCCACAGTCGGTCCCAGACCACGATGGCCCTGTTGAAAGCAACGTACAACTCCCACCCTTTTTCACCCCCATAGGATATGCTCTGGGCCAGAACTTGGACACCGTTAATCGTAATGGATTTGGCCTGCATGTAAGGCAGCGCTTCATTGGAGATGTCATCATCGGTGACGGCGCCCAGCACATCAGGAGCCTTCGGGCCCCACAGGCCGATACAGGCAAAATTTTCAGTCACATCGCGGATTTCGACTGCGGGGTCCTTCTGCCTCAGCTGTGAAATAATGTAACCCCGGTCGTTGTCAATGAAACCCGACCCGGTAATCAGCCGGAAGCGGTCGTCTGCCAGGCGGGTGATGGTTACATCGGCCATGATTCCACCCCGGGCATTACAGAACTGGGTGTAAATGACGGTGCCCACCGGCCGGTCCATATTGCTGACCGCCAACCGTTGAAGCAGCGGCAGAGCCCCGGGCCCTTTAAGTTCGATCTTGCCGAAAGACGTCAGGTCCACCAGGCCGACCCGTTCCCGGATGGCCTTGTGTTCGGCGGCCACCACGTCGAGATATGGTTCTTTGGCCCAACCGCCCCATTCGCGCTGGTCTTCGCCGGCCCGGCGCCAGGGTTCACCCGGCACAATGTAATTGACACGCTCCCATCCATTCTTTTTACCGAAAACCGCACCCAGGTCCTGCAGTCGATGGTGAAAAGGGCTGATCCGCCGGGGGCGCATGTAGATGTCCTCGTCGTTGGGATAGCGAGTATAGTAATAATATTTGTAGCATTCACGGGCGCAGGACGCGGCATAGTATGGATCGAGATAGTTGCGCCCGAATCGCCAGGCATGATAACCGTAAACATCATTCTCGGTATCACCTTCGATAATCCATTGCGCCAGGTCTTTGCCGATACCGCCGGCCCCGCCAAAGCCGTTCATGGACATACCGCAGGCCAGCCAGAAGCCCTTCAAACCGGGCCACGGCCCCATGAGCGGATTGGCATCCGGTGTAAACGCATCCGGGTGAGCGATCAGTCGCTCAAAACCTGCATCGGCCAGGAAAGGAAACCGTTTGATCGCATTTTCTAAAAGCGGTTCAAAACGATCAAAGTCAGACGGCAATTCTGTGGCGCTGTGGTCCCAGGGCACACCGTCCTCCCAGCAGGAAGATGGATTCACTTCCCAGCCGCCCACCAGAATACCGCCATGCTCAGGTCGCCCGTAAATCAGGTAATCGGTATCCCGAAAGCAAGGGGCTCCTTCCGGCACTTCCTGGCCCGGTACGGCGCTCAGCCCCGAGTGTTGATGGATAACCGGTGAAGAAGGGATCATCACCCCGACCATGGCAGCCACCTGGGCC
>Ga0255054_10001733_pt1 | contig 12731 bp, 10 predicted proteins | sample JV7_2_23_MG_FD_188634 | JGI IMG/M metagenome (GOLD analysis project Ga0255054, IMG submission 188634) | Seawater microbial communities from Jervis Inlet, British Columbia, Canada - JV7_2_23 | ecosystem: Environmental > Aquatic > Marine > Inlet | place: Canada: British Columbia | collected... | reverse complement strand
TGAAGGTCGTGGCGGTTACGGTTCCGTCAGCAATGGAAAGCTGCTCCTTTACGTTTAATAGACTTACGCCGGTATTAGCGAAAACTGGTGTATCAGGTACAGCATCCTTTACCTTTTTTAAAGTTGAGGAATCTGTTTCTGACCCCGCGGTAAGTCCGGAAACACAAAGTGCGTCCGGCTTGTTGTTGAATACTGTGGAACGGGCAATGTCCGCAACATCCCGTTGTCCCAGATAGGAAGCTGATTCAGGAACAATATTGAACATTAGTTTTACATCTTGACCACCGATGTGATGCTGATGCCGGATAACTTCACCACAGTTGGTGTTCCAGAGGCCAAAATCACTCGCATAAACACCGGTGAAAATCTCCCGGACAAAAAGAGCGTCCGTTGCAACTGCCAGATCGATTGAAGCTTTGGGATCCCAGAGGACGTTTACTCCAAATGGTATGTTTATATCGTGTTTCAGTTCGCCGATTATCCTGGCCATAGTTGTATAGGTTACCGGTTCCACATCAGTCAAGTAAGGGAGACTGAATTCGTTTGAAAACATAACACCATCGACTCCCCCATTTTGAAGGGCGATCAAATCTTTCCTGGCCATATCCAGCACCCATCCAAGCCCCTTATCTCTTTTATACCCTGGATCTCCCGGAAGGGCCTGGAGATGGCACATAGCAATTATCGGTTTTTTAACTTGAAATACTTCATTCAGCCAACTCATTTTTTCTCCTTGGTATGAGAGATGAGCAGAATTATTGATACCCGCATCATCGACGGTATATTAAGTTTATCCTGCCGAACCGCTTAGTCCGTCGGTAAACGTAATATACTTGACGAAATAGAGATTGTCAAAAGTTATCCAAGGGATCTCTCGTACCGGATACCCTATGCGTTTTACATACGCGTCAACCAGAGAGGATGGATTCGAAAGAAGGATGCTAACCATATCTTATTTTTTTGGGTTGACAAAATTAGCTAGCTAAATTAATTATTTTTATAGTCAAAATCCGGTTTGTTAAGAATTTTCAACAATTATGGGGGGGACAAGAATCGCGTTAAATCTTTTTTTTCACGAAAGGTACGAATCTGGGCAACATCTGTTGGATTATTATGAAATGTAATAATTAAAAGGAGGGTTTCATGAAGAATGAAAAAAAGATCACTCGCCGTAGATTTATTAAAGATTCAGCAATAGCAGCAGCAGGAGTAAGTGCTCTTGCCGTGGGAACATCCAGTGGGCTGAGCCTGCTCACCCGGGAAGCCTGGGCTCAGAGCAACCTGAGGTTTGAAATCCTGAAAATCCCCGGGGTTGGGAAGGGTTCCCCAACAGACTCAGACTGGCAGAAAGTCGGTGCAATGTGCTTAGGATCCACAAAGAGCAATGTGTCTAAAGGTGAATTCAAGGGAGTAAAACTCACCTTTATGGGGCTCAACAACCAGAACCTGCACAATTTTTTGTTTCGCGGTTTCCTGAAGCCTTGGGAGGCATACACGGGTGCGAAGATAGACTGGATCGACCTTGCTCAGGCCGATTATAACGCACGACTACAACAAGCAATTGCTACAGAAACGGTTGACTTCGACATCATTGAAATGGGCGCCCCTTTTGAAGGCGATGTGTGTGGAAAGGGTCTGGCCTCTGAGATGCCTGACTGGGTCGAGCAGCAGATCCAGATGGATGACTATGTCCATTATTTGAAGGCCCCTGTCGGAACCTGGGGCGGCAAGACTTATCGCATCTCAATCGATGGTGATTGCCATAACTTCAATTATCGTACTGACTATTTTTCTGATCCTGGATTGGCCAAAGCCTGGAAGGCCGAAGGCCACAAGGGCAAATGGGAAGTCCCAAAAACCTGGCAGAAGGTTCAGGAAGTGACTAAGTTTTTGGGCGGTAAGAAGTTTCAAGGCATGGATGCCTATGGATATCTCGATCCCGCCAAGGGCTGGGGCGGGTTTGGTTTCTACTTTTTGGGCAGCCGTGCCACTGCTTACGCAAAACACCCAGATGATAAAGCATGGTTATTCGATGCTGATACGATGAAACCCCGAGTCAACAACCCGGCCTGGGTTCGGGCAATTCAGGATGTGATCGACGCCCTGCCCTACGAACCTCCCAATCAACTGAATGCCGATCCCGGCACCACAGGCTTTCAGCAGTTTATGGCCGGTACCGGTTCGATGCTGTCCTGGTGGGGAGATATCGGATCTAATGTCAAGACCAGTGACTCCTCTGTTGTCGGAGATGTGACTGGGTTCTCCATTTTGCCTGGTTCGGATGATGTTTACAATTCAAAGACCGGCAAATGGGATGTACTGCCAAGCGGTCCAAACTTCGCACCCAACATGGCTTACATTGGTTGGGGTGTTTACGTAATGGCAAGGGTTGACGGCAATTCGAAAAAGCACAAGGCCGCCTGGAGTGCTGCAGCCCACATTGGTGGCAAAGACGTCTCGCTTTGGACCGCTGCCTATCCATCTGGTTTCCAACCCTACCGCCGGAGTCACTTCAACATTTCTGAGTGGGTCGCGGCCGGTTACGATAAGCCATTTATCACCTCCTATCTGAAGTCTCAATCTGATTCATACAACCATCCCAATGCTGCGATTGAACCTCGCATCCCTGGTATTTTCCAGTACTATAGTACTGCCGAAGATGAGCTGGCCAAGATATTCGCCGGTAATTACTCGGCTCAAGAAGGTGCTGACAGGATTGCGGCTGCATGGGAAAAGCTAACCGATCAAATCGGCAGGAAAAAACAAATCGAGCTGTATAGAGCTTCGCTTGGGTTATCGTAAAAGTAGTAACAATCGGCTGAAGGAAATCACACCTTCAGCCGATTGTTATCTTCGATCGTTTTTAGTTTATCACATTTCGGGGATGGAATGTGGGAGTCAAAGCGCCGCAATCTCTTCAGCTTTTTTTTCGCTGTAAACGTTCAGCGCATCGGTTCAAAAAGGTGGACCTTTTGCCCGATCACCACCCGCCAAGCATACTTACTATTCACTTTCAATCATAGGATCAGGTTTTAATGGCTAATTCGTTAGCGCTGGATGGTCAAAAACATTTCAAAATTGGTATAGAGCATATTCCCGTAGGTCGGAAGAGAGTCGGATGGGGAATGATTCTTCTTACCTCTCTTATTCTGGTAGCGGTTATTCTTATTCAAATTCTGTACAAGACTGAGACCATCACAGTCGGTTTTGATGCCTGGCGTGCAGTTCTTTATGTATATCTTCTTTGGGCGGTTACCTTGGCTATTGGACAGGTGCTTATCAGAGGAGAGCTAGGCAAGCGCAGCCTGTTCTTGCTACCCGCTCTTTTATTCACCATTTCGGTGGTGGTTTTTCCAACTTTTTTCGGACTGTATATAGCGTTTACGGACTGGAATCTTAGCTCTTTTGAAGGCCGTCAGTTCAACGGATTGGACAACTTTCGAGAACTCCTTCAGGATGTCTATTACTGGAACGCGCTCAAGAATACAGTCTATTACGTTGCAACGGTGGCAGTGGAATTTGTGATGGCCTTCGCTTTGGCACTGTTACTAAATGCCCAGATCCGTGCACGCAAGTTTTTTCGCATCGCTTTTTTGATGCCTTTCATGCTGAGTCCGGTTGCGGTCAGCTGGATGATTGGCAAGTCACTAATGGAATATCGTTTTGGCCCGGCCGCCACCTTCGCACGTTTTCTCGGGTGGGACACTCCGGCCTTCTTCTCCACGCCATGGCTGGCACGGATCAGTATCGAAGTGATGGATGGATGGATGTTTATCCCATTTATGATGATTCTTTTGCTGGCAGGTCTGCAAGCCATTCCGAAGGATATTCTGGAAGCCGCCAAAATCGATGGGGCAAATGCAAGGCAGTCACTTTTCAAAATAGTATTACCGTTAATGATACCTGTTAGCATTACGGTTATCATTCTAAGAATCATTTTCAAGTTGAAACTCGCAGATATTGTGATCAATGTGACCGCAGGGGGACCAGGCGGGGCGACTGACACCGTCACGAGTTACATTTACCGTGTGTACCGGGAGCGATCCAATGTTGGGTATGGCACCATGCTCGCCGAAATTTATTTAATCCTTATTATCATTTTTATGTTGACCTTATTAAGCCTGGTAAATCGCTGGAGAAAAAAACGCCAGCCAGCATAACCGGGCATGTTGTCAATCAAGTTACGAATGGAGTTCTTAATTGGCCTTTTCTATTCTCAGCAGTCATATCTATGACCGTAAAACGATTCGGCGGTTCAACGTCCTTTGGATCCGTGTTTTCATTTACTTTGGTTTGCTCTTCTGGGCCTTCATCTGTCTCTTTCCCGTCTACTGGACAATAACAACGACCTTCAAGGCGGCAGTCAACGTCACACAAGGCCACTTGATCCCCTGGGTTGACTTCGAACCAAAATGGATTGGACTGCGTTCACTTGGCCTTTCGCCAGATACGATTTTTAATATCTCAACTGTCCGGGATGAGTTCCTCAAGCGGTTTTTAAACAGCGTCATTGCTTCAATTGGGGCTTCCACCCTGGCTGTTTTGATTGGATCCCTGGCCGCATATGGCCTCACGCGTTTCCAGTACAAGTTTGGCTTCCTTAAAAACAAGGATATATCATTTTTCTTCCTGTCTCAATTGATTTTACCACCTGTTGTTTTGGCACTGCCATTTCTGGTGCTTTACAAGGCATTAGCCTTACTTGACACCAAGGTGGGGCTCATCCTGTTATATACACTCATGGTGTTGCCAATTGTTATCTGGATCATGCAAGATCAATTCAGTACCATCCCAATCGAGCTGGAAGAGGCGGCATTTATCGACGGTTTATCGGTTTGGGGTGTTTTCTTGCGTATTGTAACACCTCTCTCTTTTCCCGGAATGGTCGCCGCCTTCATCCTTTGCTTCGTGCTAAGCTGGAACGAATACTTTTTTGCCGCTTTATTGACCAGCACTAGTGCAAAAACCCTACCGGTTATGGTCGCCAGCCAAACCGGATCTCAGGGAATCAGCTGGTGGTCCATGGCGGCGCTTTCTGGTATGGCCATTCTCCCCCTTGCGCTGATCGGACTCTTTCTTGAAAGCTACATCGTCAAAGGGCTGACCGCAGGGTCGGGGAAGTAAACCAAATTCTCCCAAACCGGATACCCGATAGAATAACCATAATGGTAAACCGCAAAAGGGCTTCGACACCCCTTACAACCTAAGCCAGCCGAGTGCTTCTACACCAAGATAAATCGGCTCATCGTCTCTCTTGTCGGGATATAATTCATTTGTCAACACCCGCTTTAACTCGTGATAAATGACATATTCATCATCTTTTCATATTTGATTTGGTCTTTATACATTTCATGAAAAATCCGATATTTTAAATTATGATAAGATTTCATTTCTTTTCGGGCCGGAATGCTATTACCAATTTCAGACATGGTGGACATAGCTTCCTGAATAGTTGAATAGATTTTAGATGCTGCAGCAGCCAGGATTGCGCTACCTAATAAAACCGCTTCAGGTTCTTTGGTTAAAACCATCTCACAGTCGGTAATGTCAGCGTGTTCTCTGAGCCAGATTGGATTTTTTGTTCCACCACCACAGATATGGATCTCTTTAATCTGATGACCGTTTTTATTAAGCGCTTCAATGATATGACGAGTTCCATAAGCCACTGACTGTATCGCTGCCAGGTATTTTTTAGCTAATTCTGTTTTGGTTTCATTCATGCTAAGACCCGAGATCATCCCTTTAAGATAGGGATTGGCTCTAGGTGAGCGGTTACCATGATAATAGCCAAGAAGATGAAAGTTTTTATTAATATAAGGATCACTTTCTTCTAAGCGATAAATTTCATCGTTTAGAATCTGATATTGATCTCTGCCTGTTTTTTCTACTTCTTCCATCAGGTTCGGATAATAGCTTGAATCCCGAATGACAAAATCAACCAGAGAACCAGTTGCACTTTGTCCACCTTCATTTAGCCAAAGACCTGGAACCATGGCACCATAATAAGGTCCCCAAACCCCCCCTACAAAAAGAGGCTTTTTGCTGGAAGCCATGTGGCAGGAAGAGGTTCCACCAATAATTGCCATAGTTGTTTCCGGATTTTTTCCTAGAACCCCTAAACCGCCGGCATGAGCATCAATGATTCCAACTGCAACTGTTGTATTCGTTGTAAGACCTAATTGATTGGCGGACTTCGCAGTCAATGTTCCAGCACTTGAGCCGAGGTCAGCAATCTCTTTGCCAATGCGATTATTATCAGTTAAGTCTTCAAGCCCGACTTCTTTGAATAATTTATTGCTCCAACGTTTTTCATGGGCTAGATAGGTCCACTTACAAACTTTAGTACAAACCGAACGTAGATCATTACCACCGGCACGATAGACCATAAAATCAGCTAAATCTAAGAATTTAGCGGTTTGTTTATATTGCTCGGGTAGATTTCTTTTAAGCCACATTAATTTGGGTATTTCCATTTCCGGGGAGACTTTTCCGCCCACATATTTCAGAACTTCATCACCAGTCTTATTAATCTCATCAGTTTCTTTCATTGCTCGATGATCCATCCAGACAATTATGTTCTGATGAGGTTCTTTGGTTGGGGAAACCGAAACAGGTTGATCCGTTTTATCAAGCGCGACCAAAGAGCAGGTGGCATCAAAGCCGATTCCCACGATCTTATCCTTGTCTATTTTAGATTTGAGTAAGGCTTCATTTACCACCTTGCAGGTGTTTTCCCAAATATTTTCTGATGATTGCTCAACAAAGCTTTCTTCTGGTCTGTACATTTGAATTGGTGATACCGCCTGGGCCAGCATCTCGCCTTTTTTGTTGAAGATACCTGCACGAACACTGCCAGTACCAACATCCACACCGATTAGATGATTATCTTCACTCATTTAGCCTGCTTGATTCCTTATCTTTTAAACTAATTTTTAAAATCATTATAAATAACGGACTATTTAATCAGATTTGATCTAATAAACTCCGAGGTTGCGATTGGATCTCTTTTTTTTATCAGTTCTTCAACTTCATTCATCCCAACAGATTCAAGAATTGATTCCAGTTTTTGTAAGTAAAGCACACTTGATTTTATCGCACCATAACCATCTTCACGGTAAGGATACTGATCCATTGAATGCCAACCAGCGTAATTCGTCTTTTTTAACCAATAAAGTATCTCAAAAAACTCGGTTAACCGTAATGAGCCCACTATCATATCATCATCCCAGGCACTGTAATTATCGTTATAGTGCATATGAAATAATTTATCTCCTTCCATTTTGAATAAGGCAATGGATTCCCCGACATTTTCATAGGCGGCAAAAGCATGCCCCGTATCAATACATGCACCTACGTTTTCCATATTCAACTCTTTGATTAATACAATTGTATCTGCAGCTCTGGCTAAATACGAATGTGTTCGCGGCTCTTTCAGTTTGTATTCCAAAGCAAACCTGACACCCTTCTTAGCTGCAAAAAGTGCACTTTCCCTGATTCCTTCCGCAAACCATTGTCGATCTTCCATATAATCCGCGCATAAGGCGTAATCATAACCATCCTGCCCAGGCCAAATATTGAGCAGGTCACAGTTCATTTCAATGGCCATATCAGTGCAGGTATTCACCTCTGCAACAGCGGCCCTGCGAATATCGCTGTTCGATGATGAAAAACTTCCCTTTCCCCATTTTTTCTGACTAAAAAGATCAGGAATAATCGATACACAATTCAATCCAAGGTCATCTAACTTCCGCTTTATCTCCCTGACGTTTGTTTCATCAATATCCCATGTGCCAACAAGCTCTATCCCTTTAACTCGATTAATCTGAGACGCTTGTTTCAGCATAGTATCTTTTTCCAATTCCTCTTTATAACCGGATGACAGGAATCGATCACAAGTATTTCCAAGATTGCCTAGAATTATCGAATACTTCATGGACATGCTTTTTCTCCTCTAATACAATGTTCAATTAGCCAGTTCCGATGGCAGATCCTTTGCTTCAGGAAAACTGGTCTGGGTGCCTGATGCTTGAACGCTGACGGCTGCAATCTTGTTGGCACGCTCGATGGAATCCGACAAAGATTTCCCTGCTGCCAGAAAAAAAGCCAGGCTTCCAACAAATGCATCGCCGGCACCGGTGGTATCCAGTGCTTTGACTGGATCCACCGGTACATGCTCGGTGGTTGCGCCTGTTACTAATAAACTGCCGCGTTCACCCAAAGTTAGAATCACGGAAGCAGCGCCGCGTTCAATCAGCACCTTTGCAGCATTTTCAGCATCTTTCACCGATTCGACTGCCATGCCGGTAAGAAGTTCGGTTTCAGTCTCGTTGGGACAGAAGATATCACTTAAATGGTAAATTTCTTCCGGAATTTCTGAGAGTGCAGGCGCCGGATTGAAAATGGTTTTCACCCCTTCTTCGCGGGCTATACGCAGCGCTGTAAGGTTGATGTCCAGGGGTATTTCAAGCTGGCATACCAGAATCGAAGAAGATGCGATAGCCGGACGGGCGGCCTCGACTTCCGCGGTGGTCAAAAGATCATTGGCACCGGTGACAATGATGATTGAATTGTGGCCCTCCGCATCAACGGCAATTGGAGCGACTCCTGAAAACGCCTGATCCGTAAAATGAACATGTTGTGGATTTACCCCCCAGGATTTGAAATTTTTCAGCGTATTCTCGCCAAATACATCCCGGCCGAGTTTAGTGACCATGGTCACATCACCACCCAGTTTAGCCGCCATTATCGCCTGATTGGCGCCCTTACCTCCAAATCCCATGTGAAAACGATCACCGTGAAGTGTCTCCCCCATTCTGGGCAGTCTGGGGACATAACTTATCAAATCTAAATTACAGGCTCCGACAACACAAATCTTGGGTTTTCCCATGGGTAACTCTCCGATAATAGTCTTACATTTATATCACATTGCCGTCAGGACTGATAACTCCTTTCACAAGTATAAAACAACCATAGGGTCTTCTCTCCGAAGTAGATACGACCGCATACGCTTGTTTTGCCCGTTCATAAAAGGCATGGCGTTCTATCGATCCCATTGGCCAGTTTCGATCTGAAAAACGATCGACACTTTTTATCAAGTCATTGTGAACCTCCAATATTTCATCGGGTTTACCGACAACCTGCATATACAAAACAGAATGTTCAACGAAACTGTCCAAGGGAAATACAGAAAGGATTGCATCCGCTGCTTCAGAAATTGTATTCCCATCCAGGCGGATCAGACTGCCGTAGGTTGTTTGAGCAGCAATAGAATCAGAAGGAAAATTACAATCGGCCAGAACCAATTCATCCCCATGCCCCATCGCACGCAAAACATACAAAAGTTCCGGAGTTAATAATGGGTTAAGATTTTTTAACATAGGGGTCCCTCCAAAAAGGTTCAAAGTAATTCAAATCAAAAACAAAGTTCGTTATATCATTTTTTTTCTTCAGAACGATTGAAAAGTATCTTAACATACTTTGAATAAATAACGCCAGTAAAACAATGCACTCCAAGTTCAAGGGTCACAGTGACACTATCCTTAAAGTTTTTTTCACCTTGTTGTCATATTTCAAGATCTTCATCGGTTATAGTTCGTTTTGCCTATCAACCAAAATACTTTTAAAGTACCAATTATCAATCACTTCACACCGAAATTTACTATTTTTTTTATCCTCCAACAATATTGAACGATTGCTGACTTCCTGACCTATCTGCTTCGTCTGGCTGAGAGAGAGTTGCTGGACCGGGAAAAACGCGCTGCCGAAAGACGGGCCAAGGATGCTAACTTTCGTGTAAGGAGGTTCTTGACAATTAATAGTCAGATCGTTTATTCATAAACTAGGTGTCACACTATTCAACTGCCATTTCCAGCATATAACGCATTTTTACCTCCGTTCGAAAAGTTCTGCAAATAGACCAAAGGGGACAGGAATTTTTCTCCACATTCCCATCCCCCGGGCGGTACTGAACAATGTTCTCTTTACTTAGATTTCTTGGCTTTTTTTTTGTCTTTGGCTGGCTTCTCACTGTCTTTCTTCAGCGGAACGCATCCACAGCCACAGTCGTTCTTTTTTTCCGCCATTTTAATCACCCCCTTTTCTGCTTAAGCGATTAAGCAATCACTTAAATTTTAGACAAAAAAAATTTGCCTATTTGCTTTGAGGCTCTACTTCTTTGATTCTTTTTCGAACATTTCTAAGCTCACTCTTTAATTCCCTCTCATGCTTTTTCAGAAACCCTAAACTTGAATCACTTAATTCTTTTTCTCTGAATTTACCGGTTCCCTTGCACCCACAGGTACAAATTTCGGTCAACACATCCCGACAATTCTCTAAGGCATTTTCATCTATCGAATATGGTATCCAGTATCCATTTCTTTCACTCCGAACAAATCCTGCCTGCTTTAATATTTTCAAATGCTGTGATACCGCCGCAGGTGTTATACCAACCAATTCAGCAATCTTTTTTGCACCAAGTGGCCCTTCTGATTTTAAAAGCTCGATTATTTTTACCCTCGTTTCAACAGCCAATGCTTTAAGCATTTCAATAGGTTCTAAGTTCATTGTTTGTTTCTCATATGATTAAGTATTTAAGTTATAACTAAAATAAAACAAAATAAATGATCTGTCAAGAATTTATTTAAATTAAATTTAAATTCAGCATATTACAAACATCGACTTTAAATCTGGTGTCATTAATTGGCAATCCCCAACCATAGTCCACCCTCCAAAAACCTGAAATTGACAAAACATATCCCCGGCATCTGTTCGTATCATCAGGTTTTAAGCTCTCCCGGATTATACCTACGAAAGAGAGTATTTGCATAATGGAAGGGATTCGAGTATTCATATCTGTTTGAATGAACAAGGATATAACGTTTAATACTCAATAAAACAAATAAGCATCTTAGCGATCTTGTGACTTTGCGCTTTAATATCAAAACCATAGATCGGAAGAGAGGGCGTTATGAATTTTGAGAGATTGCTGGCAAGCAGAACCGACGCAATGGGAGCCAGCGCTATCCGAGAAATCTTAAAGGCGGTCTCCCAACCCGGTATGATATCTCTTGCTGGAGGTATTCCGGCGCCGGAAAGCTTTCCCCTGGAAATTATCAATGAATTGGTGACCAATGTAATTGAAAAATATTCATCCGCGGCCTTCCAGTATGATCAGACGGAAGGTTTCATGCCTTTACGCCAGACCCTGGCAGCCTATTTGCAGGAGAAAGACATTCAGGCTTCGCCCGATCAAGTTTTGATCGCCAGCGGATCTCAAGGCGTTCTGGATGCCATCGGGATGGTTCTTATTTCAAAAGGAGATCGGGTTGCGGTGGAGGCCCCCACCTATTTGGGGGCGCTTCAGGCCTTCAATCCTTACGAGCCGGAGTATGTTCGCATGGAAACGGATGAAAAGGGACTTATCCCCCGATCGCTTGACGAGGTTCTTCAAACCGGCGCGATAAAATTCATTTACTTGGTGCCGACCTTTCAGAACCCAACTGGCAGAACCATACCTATTGAGCGAAGGCAGGAAATCGCCTCCATTATCCGAAAGTACAATGCCCTCTTAGTTGAAGATGATCCATACAGTGCTCTAAGATTCCGGGGTAAGGATCTCGCGGCGATTAAAACCCTGGCGCCGGAACATGTTGTCTATGTCAGTACGTTTTCCAAAGTTTTTGCACCTGGACTGCGGATCGGCTTTTGTGTGGCACCGGATCTGATCCGTAGATGGTTGGTGATTGTAAAACAGGGGGTTGACTTGCATACCAGTACGTTTAATCAGGCCCTTGCCGCCGAATATCTTTCAGGGGGATATTTGAAGCAGCACTTGCCGAAGATTATCGATCTGTATAAGCCTAAACAGGAAGCGATGCTGGGTGCGTTGGAAAAACACTTTCCAAATGAGTTCCAATGGTCACATCCCGAAGGCGGAATGTTTCTATGGGTCGAAGGTCCTAAAGATCTGGATATGGAAAAAATTTACTGGAAATCGGTCAAGAAAAAAGTTGCCTTTGTACCTGGAAAATATTTTTATACCGCTAAGGGTGAAGGGATTGAAACCATGCGTCTGAACTTCACGATGCCGGATAAAACAGTGATTGATCACGCGATAAAAATACTGGCGGAGGTTATCAAAACGGAATTGGGTTCATAGATCTGTTAATCGCAGATGAAAAATTTTCTTTATTACGGGATTACGGTTTTGGATGTTCAAATCGCATCTGCAATAGTTTCATAAAGTTCGACAACTTATATTTTCTCAACCTGTCAATTCTTAAGCATATGAAAATATCAGAAAAAGTATACCAAAACACTGTATTATCAAAAGCTCCGGCATTTGACGGTCTTATTTTTATAGGTGTAAAAACCACCGGAATATTTTGTAGGCCGGTCTGTCCTGCAAAAACACCCAAGTTTTCAAATGTGGAATTTTACAAAAGTGCAGGAGCTGCCATTGATGCAGGCTTCAGACCATGTTTGAGATGCCGTCCCGAGTGCACACCAGGTACGGCAGCATGGATGGGAACTTCTACCGTTATCCTGCGGGCATTGAAGCTAATAAACCAGAATATTGAAGGAAATAACGATCTTGAAATACTGGAGAACAAACTCGGCATATCCGGCAGACATCTTAGAAGACTATTCAAAAGGCACCTGGGAACAACCCCTTCATCCGTTATCAATACAATAAAACTGCTGTTTGCGAAAAAACTCATAACTGAAACCGG
>Ga0255054_10001732_pt1 | contig 12731 bp, 4 predicted proteins | sample JV7_2_23_MG_FD_188634 | JGI IMG/M metagenome (GOLD analysis project Ga0255054, IMG submission 188634) | Seawater microbial communities from Jervis Inlet, British Columbia, Canada - JV7_2_23 | ecosystem: Environmental > Aquatic > Marine > Inlet | place: Canada: British Columbia | collected... | reverse complement strand
CATAACATATTCGCAAGCTCCATCCAACCACTATTAATAGCATACACCGTAGCCAAGCCAACAGCTACAAAAGGAGTGCTCATACTCGTCCCACTGACAATAGCCTCACTACTACCATAAGGGCCAAGGATCTCATAACCTGGAGCCACACAATCAGGTTTAACATAAGTCACACCCTCAACAGGTCCACGGCCACTCCAACTTGGCACATAATCATCATCATACATCTTAAATGTATCAAGCGGATCAATAGCACCCACGCCAATTGTGCAACGCGAGTTAGCAGGAGATAATATCGAATTAGCACCAGGTCCATTGTTACCAACAGCTGCAACGACAATAATACCGCTATTTGTCAGCTCCTGGACTTTTTGTCCGAATACATCATCAGGCCAACCAAATGCACCAGCACTAATGCTCACAACATGTGGTTTCAGTTGTTTTACTTCTTCAAGAGCTTCAAGGAATATATCAGCGTTAGTATTACCAGTTCCACCAAAACATTTGTAAGATATTATTTCAAGATTTGGTAATTTGTTGTATTTACCCCAACTGATAACATTAGCAACCCATGTTCCATGACCCAGTTCATCAATGGCATTTCCGAAAGCTGGATGAGCAAGTTGTTCTATTGCTCCAAGGTCATAACCATTATACGTCCGAGGATATACGCCGCTATCCATAAAAACAATTCTTATATGGGCATTAGAACTTGGGAGTTCATCAACATTGATAACTTGGAATATCTCATCAACAGTAAAAAAGAACCCATCATCAAACTCAGGATTAGGTATAAACGGATTAGAAGGCCCCTCACCAGTTGCGGGTTCTCCATCATCATCATCGCCACTACCACCAGTTCCGCCAGACCCTCCACCGCCTCCTCCACCGCCTCCACCATCATCAGCGACAAGGATAGATTTAGTGACATTATCTGAAGTTGCACCAGTTGCAGTAAGCCTTATATTGAATCTACCTGAACGAGTATAAACATGGGTTGGGTTCTGCTGAGTAGATGTCCCACCATCACCAAAGTTCCACAACCACGAAGTAGCATTACCTGTAGATGTATCAGTAAACGTAACAGTTTGGTCTTCATACGGAGAAGCTGGAGTCCAATCAAAGTTAGCAGTAACCTGTTCTCCTGTAACAAAATGATATGACTCATTAGTCCAACGCCCCCCCACATCAGAAACATTTACACTCCACCAATAAGTAGTTTCAGCTGCGCTAAAGTTATCATTAGTCTGAGTTATAAGAGTATTATTAGATATACTTGAGTTTGTAGCAAAATCATGCCATGAACCAGAATGGTTAGTGCTCCATGTAGCAGACATTGTATCACCATCTACATCAACACAAACAACCTGCAATGGTGGTGTGACAGATACACCTGTTTCTCCATCAGCTGGTGATGGAGACCGAATTGTAGGATTATGATTATAATAAACTTTAAAATAAATTTGAGTGCAACGAAGTTCGTTAACACCCACGGTATAGTTAAGACTACTCGTCAAATTATTAACTTCTGCTGGTGTCCATGCAACACCTGTAGCTGGACTAACATCCCAATCATAAGCAAAATTTGCCCATGCATTAGAAATCGGCCATGATACAGAACAGGGATACCATATTCCCTCGATTATACAACCACCTTGAACATCAGGTGATGCAGCTGTCGATCTCATCCCCGCAATAAGCCGGACCTTTGTAATAGCTTTACCAGACCAATCTACAATATCAGCATGATATATATTCGTTACGTCGTCCACTGTAGATGTATGAATATAAGAAACATCTCCATCACCTGTCACAAGTTTATCCCAAGATGGTGCCCCGGGAAAAGGAGTCCAATCTTTAGTAGCAGTATCAGCCATCGGTAAAAAATCAGTATTAGAATCCATCCCATCAACAACAGGAGTAAATAAGATAACAAGAAAAAATAAGATTAATAATTTTTTAGTAAAACTATTTAGAATTCTTATTCTTACCATTAAAGGGTATATTGTTTTATTAGTTTTAAATATATTTAGGAATTTTTTCCAATACTACAATCAGATTAAATATATGAAACCAGTATAAAAACCTGAGTGCAACGAACTTCTGAAGAACCATACACATACTCAATACTGCTCTGTAAATTATTTATGTCTAATGACGTCCACGATTTGCCTGTAAATGGGTTAACTGGATAATCAGATGGAAACGCTGCATACATATCACCCAAGAGGCAATACGCTCCCGCAAACCTGATTCCATTTATTTTAAGTCCAACATTGACAATGTTCACCCCCAGCTCTATTGTCCTCATTCCAGCGACGACCTTGACATTAACAATGGACATACTTGGAAAAACACAATCCCTATGATTAAACTCCTCTACACTATTTGTTTCAGTTGTCCAAACATATGTTTCATCCATATCAACGTGTCTATCATCAACCTTATCCCAATGAACATCAAGCCCAAAAGGAGGATACGGATTCCATTGTTGCACGTCACCTTCTGAATCGGGGTAGAGATACACGCTTTTAACATCACCGCCACCACCAGGACCGCCACCGCTACCGCTACCACCTTTACTACCAACATCGCTTGTATCTATTCGTGCTGCTGCTAATGCTGTTGCACTCATCACAAATAGACATATTAAAACAATCAAAAATTTCTTCATTTTTTAATCACAAAAGATGGAATGTATTTAGTTTATTTAACTTTTGGGGTGAAACGTGCCCACCCCTTCTGAAGATTAAAGAATAAACGCATAAAAAAATATATAAGCTCTAATATTATATATAATAGTATGAGGATGAAAAGAAAAGTCTGGAAAAACAAAAATAACAACCAGAAACTTATAACCATACCAAAAGATAGTGATATAACAGAAGGGGACTATGTGTGGATAGAAAAATGTTGACATATCGGTTTAGGCTGTATCCAACCAAAAAACAAGAACAAACTCTATGCCAGAGTCTTGAACGTTGCAGATTTGTCTACAATACATTATTAGACTGGTTGAAACAACAAGAGAAACCTAACCGTTATGAATTACAGAACCGTCTGCCAAGGTTGAAAGAACAGCATCCAGAGTTAAAAACAGTGTATTCCAAAGCAATTCAATATGAAGTATACCGTCTGTTTTCCAACATGAAAGGGCTTTTCAGTTCCAAGAAAAAAGGACGTAAAATAGGAAGACTTCGTTATAAACCAGATCATCGATTTAGGACTATCCATTACAATCAATCAGGATACAAAATTGTTGAAACAGGTAAACGGCTTGACCGTTTGCATATCTCCAAGATAGGAGATTTGAAGATGCGTATGCATCGCCCTATAGACGGCGATATCAAGCAGGTGGTGATTAAACATTATCGTTCTGGGAAATGGTATGCTTGTATAATGGTAGACCAACAAAAAACCATTAAAAAGCATCCTGTTAAAAAAGCCGTTGGAATTGATATGGGCATCAAATTTTTTCTTTCTGATAGCAATGGACATCAATTGGAGAACCCCGAGTTCTTAAAAAGGTCTCTTAAATGGTTGCAGAAAAGACAAAGGACTCTTTCGAGGACAATAAAGGGTTCAAAGAACCGTGAGAAACAACGCAGAAACGTTGCATGTCAACATGAAACTATTGAGAACCGGCGGAATGATTTCTTACATAAAATCGCCAGATATTATGTAGAAAATTATGATGTTATTTGTATCGAAGATTTGAATGTTAGTGGTATGATACGTAGCCGTCTTGCAAGGTATATCTCTGATGCAAGTTGGTCAAAGTTCAAACAGATTTTGTTTTATAAGGCTGAGAGTGCTGGTAAAACAATGGTCTGTGTAAACCCATATAACACCAGTAAAGAACATCATTTTGGTCTGGATATTGATCGTGATTATAATGCCTCTCTCAATATTCTACGGAGGGGTTTAGAAAAATTAGGGCGGGGATGGTCCGAATTTACGCCTGTGGACATTAGACCTCTACGGGAACAAGAACTTATTTTTGTTCCTGCAAGCCTGGTGGTTGAAACAGGAAGCCACATACAGTAGTTCACAGTTAATCTATTTATTCCTTTGTTTTACTGCCTTTTTTTGATTTCATGTAATATCTGATACTGAAAACAATCAGACCTATAATACAGGCATACAGAGCAATTGCCATAATTATTTTGATAATGCACATCATAAAAAGACCATCATTCATAGCTTTGAAATCAGCGATACCATGTCCAAAGCCGATATCATCTTTTTTGACAGATGTGCTCTCAAAAGCACTGAGCATCATCTCCTGTTTACTGTCACCTTCCCACCACCAGAGCATATCCGTAAGATCCATCCAACCACTATTAGCAGCATACACTGTAGCCAAGCCAACAGCTACAAAAGGAACACTCGTGCTTGAACCCGAAACAATAGCTTCACTATTACCATAAGGGCCAATAATTGTAACACCTGGTGCTACACAATCGGGCTTAATATAGTTCACACCATCAACAGGTCCACGGCTACTCCAACTTGGAACAACGTCATCATCATAGTTTTTAAAGGTATCAAGCGGATCAATAGCACCCACACCAATTGTGCACCGGGAGCTCGCAGGAGATAGTATTGAATTAGGATCCGGTCCCTCATTACCAGCAACTGTGCAGACAATAATACCACTATTTGTCAACTCTTGGACTTTTTGTCCAAATACGTCATCAGGCCATCCATAAGCACCAGCACTAATACATAAAATATGTGGACGAAGCTGTTTTACTTCTTCCAATGCATCAAGTAACATATCCGGAGTGCAACCACCAAGGCTGTCAAAACATTTATAAGATATTATCTCAAAATTAGGTAGTTTGTTGTATTTACCCCAACTGATAACATTAGATACCCAGGTCCCATGTCCCATTTCATCAGTAACAGTTGCAAAACTTGGATGAGCCATTTGTTCTATTGCTCCAAGGTCATGCTCACCATAAGCTTGAGGAAATATACCACTATCAATGAAAACAATCCTTACATGTGTATTAGAACTTGGTAGTTCATCAACCTTGATAACCTGGAACATTTCATCAACAGTATAAAACTCGTTATTAGTAATGAACGGCACAGGTATAAACGGATCATCAGCTTCTGCACTACCTGAACCACCATCACCACCGCCTGGAGTTCCTCCACCTCCACCGCCACCATCTTCTGCTAATACAGTGACCTGCTTGGTGACACTATCAGTGGTTGTTCCATCACCAATTGTAAGAGTAACCATATAACGACCTGCATCACTATACACATGATCCACGTTTTTACCAAGCGCTGTATCTCCATCGCCGAAATCCCAGCTCCAAAGGATGATACCTGTTCCTGTGCTCGCATCCTTAAAAGTAACTTTTTCACCTTCAACAGGGGAACTTGGAGAGTAAGTAAACTGTGCACTAATACTTGAACTCAATGTCACAGAGACATTACACCATTGAGTAGCAAGAGCTACATCTACCGTTGTAGTATTAGACCCGGTATAACTACCATTCGTAGCATTAACCTGGATAATATTACCTGTGGATGCTGTGAGACCTGCTGCATACAGACCAAGTGCGTTTGTTGTAGTTTCAGTAGATTCAGAAGTATTTAGATTTGTAACATTAACTGTAGCCCCCACTTCAGGGCTCCCGCTATTAAGGACATATCCGCCGATACCAACAACCTGTGGTGGATCAGCGATAACAATGTTGAAACTAAAAATAATTGAGAATAATAATAGGATAGAGAATAAACTAATGATTTGTTTAGCAGTTCTCTTTTTAGGTTTCATGAAACAAAACAGTAATTGTTTAAATAATATATAATAATGATGTGGAAATTTTTCCAGACTATTTCTTAGTTTATATTCCATCTCCAAGCTCCTCATCAGTGATAAAGATATCCCGACTTGCTGCAACATTGCATACAAGGATATCATACGGATTGATAGTTACATCATCACCCGTGAAACCAACCCAGTAGCTATCCCATGTGCCATTATTACTATTATACTTAAAAACCCAGTCACCAGTCTGCAAACCCATGCTGGTTGCAGCTGTGCTAAGATTACAACTTGTTCCATTGCTCCAACAATAATAATTATAACCCGAAGACGAAGAAGTGTTCTGAGTAAAGTTAACAGAATCTGTAATGTTCACCTGGACTGTTGTGTTAAGCATCGAGCTGACAATGACAACATCCCAAGTATCAATATCGAAATCATCACCAGCCATACCAACCCACTGGCTATTCCAACTATTTGTCGTAGTATTATATTTATGGATCCATTGCTGGTTTGGAATGCTGAAACTTGTTGCAAAATCAGTAGCATTAATAGATGCATCCAAATGATATCCGACATAGTTGTATCCAACGCTACTGTTGGTCTTGCTGTAACTGATATTACGATCTACATTGTATGTAGTGTTATACCATTCATGATAACCGCCTTCGCTGTTATATATATACATTCCAATAGTATAGTTGTTGCTAAGGTTCAATAGACAACTATAGTTAAACTGAGCATGACCTCCACCCTGAGCTTGTTCTATGTGGCTAAGATTTACACCAGCAACCCGCCATTCAATATGAGTAGCATTACCACCACTCTCATCAATCATAGTGAAATGATTCCCAGCGACAACATCAGAAATGTTGAAACTGAAACTCGCATTAAAATTCATAGTTTTGAAATTAAAAACAGAACTATTCTCCAGAAGTGTATCATTTACTACACATTTGAAATAATATTTTGTATCGAAACTATTCGCATTAGTAAACTGCCATATAACAGTATTACCATCGCTTAGACTTGAATTAGTCTGCTGCAACACCCAAGAACCAGTAGTGTTCTCATACCATTCCACAGTTAAAGGATTACTATCAGCATTAACATCATTGACAACGACACTACAAGTAGGTGTTTTAAGATTGCTGATGCTGTTGTTAACCGGTGATGGTGTGCCAACAGTTGGTCGGTAGTTGACACCTGTCGTAAAATGATAAGTCTCATTATTCCAACCCTCTTCTCCATCAGTTAAATTTACACTCCACCAGTATTTAGTAGAATAATCAGAAAAGTTAGCATTGTTCTGGGTTATGTTTGTGCCACTACTGAACCCTGTTTCATTTGCTCCGAATTGATACCATTCCTCACTGGCATTTACTGTATATGAACAATACATCATAACCTTCCAATCAGAATTAATGACTGCTTTGTTTATTGGATCTGGAAATCCATTATATGTCTCAGAGTCAAAATAAACATCAAAATTACTATCACTTGTGTATCCAACTTCACCAACACCCGTTCCAGATTCACACCATGCGTATAATCCATATAATGTGTTAGCTGTAAATTCTCCACCACTTGTGATATTAAACGTATACCAAGTTTCCCCCAATATGGTTCTTTCTTCAGTATAACCTATAAGGTCATCTGTTGTATTATCATAAATAGCAAGTTTAACCTTTTTAGCAGCAACATCTATTTTTAAGTAAACTGTTATATTATCCGCTATTCCATTGTATTGACATAAGAAGGGTGTTCCTCTCAATGTATCCTCTATATTCTGACTTGTTCCTTTTGCCCCACTATTTCCAAATGTTTTTGGGTGTGTGCTATTGCTCCACCATGTAGCATTGAGTGTATCTCCATCTGTGTCTGTGCATATGACATACAGATCTGGTGTTAAGCTGACATCTATCGAGGCGTTTGTTGGTGCTTCCCCTGATTGCACAGGGTCATTATTATTTGCAAGTGTTGTGAAATGATATGTCTCATTGTTCCAACCACCTTCACCATCTGTAAGGTTTACGCTCCAGTAGTATGTTGTTAATGAATCGCTGAAGTTGGCATTGTTCTGAGTTATGTTGGTATCACTACTGAAACCTGTTTCATTACCCCCAAACTGATACCATTCTTCGCTTTCATTAACAGTATAATTCATATATATCAACAGTCTCTCTCCAGTTGTTATAGCACTTTCATATATTGGGTCGGGTAAACCATTATATGCCTCACTATCCCCATACATACTTTGAGCAGTGGATGTATCTGTATTAACATATGCTACACCATCTCCAGACGCAGAAAATAATCCTATCAAATATTCTACCCCTGCTGTTAGATTATTATATGTTATATTGAAAACTTCCCATCGATATGTTCCAGATGGCTGAATTAATCTTTCTTCTGACGTTGCTAAAAGCGGTTTCGGTGATGACGAATTATCCCATATGCCAACCTTTATATTTTTGGCTGCTGTGGATGTTCTCATATGAATAGTGATATTGTTTGCAGTTCCATTGAAAACACAAGTATAACCTGTTGCTCTAACATAATCTTCTACACCTCTATCGTTATCCCCCTCCGCACTGTCTGCCAAACCAAATTGGTCAGTGTGTGTAGAATTACTCCACCATGTGGCATTAAGTGCATCCCCATCTGTGTCATTACATATGATATATAGATCTGGTGTAATACTTATCTCTGTAGATGTATTAACAGGGCTTTCACCGCTTTGGGTTGGAGGATTATTTGGTGCAGATTCTGTTGTGAAGTGGTATGTCTCATTGTTCCATCCCCCTTCACCGTCTGTAAGGTTTACACTCCAATAATATGTTGTGCTGTAGTCGCTGAAGTTGGCATTGTTCTGAGTTATGTTGGTATCACTACTGAAACCTGTTTCATTACCCCCAAACTGATACCATTCTTCGCTTTCGTTTACAGTATAATTAAGATAAATCATTATAGTAGTATTTTCAGTTATACTTTCAGTTTCTGTTGCAAGATATTCGCCGGTAAGAACATCATAATTCCTATATTTATCGCCATGCCACCCATCCCATATACTGCCAACTATATTTGTCCCAGAGGCATTTGCCCATGCACATAACCTATACTCAATTGTTGGATCTATATATACAGTTGATGTGAAATTAAATACCCTCCAATGATATTGAGCTACCAATGCAGGTAATGTTATTTCTTCTGTTTGTGCAATAAGTTCGTCTGTTGCATTATTGTATAATGCACATTTCCACTTACTTCCTGCATCGCTTCTTGCATAAACAGTTATATTATTTGCTATTCCATCATATGTGCTATAAAAACATGACCACCGTATATGATTTGCAACACTTTCAGCAGTATCGCGTATAGTTGATGTTTCACCAAACGAATCAGGATGTGTGCTATTACTCCACCAAGTAGCATTAAGCGTATCTGCTCCATCTGCATCTGAACCAATGACATATAGATCTGGTGTTATAGCCATACCTATGCTGCTATTTACTGGTGTCTCCCCTGACTGGGTTGGAGCATTATTACTAAGTGGTATCGTATCTGTCCAGTTATTAGGATCACTACCCGTAATATTCTCATCATAATCACTCACCCCATCATTATCCGTATCAGCAAGGAATGGATTTGTATAGATTTTATAAAGTTCATACCAATCACTAAGTCCATCACTATCAGTATCAGAGTGACTTGCATTAAGAGTAGCATTACTTGGAACATTTAAAATTATAAAACTCGAGAAACTACGATTACTTATAACACTTGGATTCTCATCAAAATCTGATAATCCTATAACAAGTTCATATATATTGTTATCATCAAATTCTTGGTCTGTAATATCTAATAGATGTGTATCTAAAGAATAATTGTTACTCCACGTTGGATCTCCATTATCGTAATATATTTCTGATCTATTATCAGCATGAGTTGTCTTATAATCATCATTTATATCGGAACTCCAATCAGGGGCAATCCAAAGTTCATCCCGTCTATAATCCCAGCCTATACCATCATCTGCACCTGTTAAATCAGTATCTGAACCATACCATATGCGATAATATATATTTATTAGGTCAAAATCTTCAACACATTGGCTCTCATCAAACCAATATGCGACAAATGCTTCACATCTTACCCATTCCACAGTATCACCGGGTGTATAAGTCCTTAAATAACCACCATCTGTCGCCGTTCCATCAACACCTGAATCATGATGGAATCTATCTGCTGTGAAATCATCCTCTGGATCACTAAATGTCTCATTCGCCTTAATCATATAATATGGAACATAAGAAATATTAACAGTAGAATAATTCAAACCAACATAACGCCTAAGAGGCGTATAAAGATGTGGCCCTATTTTTGTCCAAGTTTCAGTATCAGTTCCACCACTACTATTAGCAACTATGTTAAAACTATATAGATTACCAGCCTCTGTTTGTATAATTCCAGAGGTATTGATTTCCCACGAGTCGCCACCAGGGTTAGAAAGAGAATATGTCCAATTAGTCCAGATATCTGATGATTTATTATACCATTGCAACCATACATCTGTAACTGCACTCTCCCCATCAGTTATCGTGCAATTAATATATCTCCAATCCTCATCCTGTCGGCTATCATTAGTAGAATAACCATCGCTGAAATCACCAGATAAAGCTGTGGTCTCCCCATCAGGTCTCCAATAAGGCCCACCTGTATCACCAAGATTACCTGCAAAGTTTATCACTACAGTTGGTGCTGTTAGATCACCCTCAGTTGTTAAAGAATATGTATCATTATCCCAGTTACCTTCACCATCAGATAGGTTTACACTCCACCAGTATTTAGTAGAACTTGTAGAAAAATTACTATTGTTTTGTGTGATATTTGTTCCAGAGGTTATACTCGTATTGGCAACCGCAAATTGTATCCAACTACCAGATGAATTAGACATCCAAGTAGCATTCATAGTATCCCCCTCACCATCTGTGCATATTACATACAGGTCAGGTTCTAAAGATACACCAGTTTTACCACTGGTTGGTGCCTCATCACTCTGGACAGGTGCTGCATTAGCATATTGTGCTGTTGTCTCCCAATTGCATAATATATCATACTCACGCCAAGCAGCTTCCTCGGTTAAATTATTCGGCCAACCATTATATGCTTGTGGTGTATAAGTAGCACCTGGACCTGGTGCTGGACCACCCCAATAAATGGTTATTGTATCATCGGTCCATCCAACAACCCAATAATTCCAAGCATCATATATACGGACATTACTGGTAAAATTAAAAGTCTCCCAACCAACGCCACCACTTCCATCATCACGTTCCTCTGTTTCAGCTATAAAATCTTCATCTTGAGTGGCATTATTCGTGTATAATGCACATTTGATTTTTTCTCCACTACCCCAACCATCTATATAAATAGAAATATTATATGCATACCCATCAGCATTCGGTGAACCATCAGAACCCCATATGTTATCTGTAGATGCATGACTATCTGTAATATCATCCTGCCCAAAAGGGATTGGATCAACAGTTGTTGTAAAACTATAGGTAGCATTAGTCCACTCATATCCATCAGAGACATTAGCACTCCACCAATACTTAGTAATATAACTACTGAAAACAGAACTTGAATTCACTTTGTTCCCATCACCTGTATTATTATGACTACCTATCCAAGTCCAAGGGCCAGTAGCATTAGTATAAAAACTAAGGTTCATTGTATCACCATCTGCGTCAGTAACTGTTACACTTACATCCGTGTTTAATGCAACATTAATCAAACCATCAGCAGGACTCTCTCCTGATTGAGTTGGAAGTGTATTAAAATCTGTAGTAAAATCCCAAGTAACTGATTGATTTTCATCCCAAGTATTCATAGGTTCAGAGTCTCTATAGTCATCATGTTGTGTTCCTCTTGTTATCGTATACCAGTTATATGTTGTTACATCATTTAGTCCGGTCACTGTGATAGTTGCTGTCGCATCACCGTCTAATAAACGATCTGTTCCAAGAAGTGTTCCATTGGCCCAATAAAAACTGACATCATATGTCTGATTACCATTCACTGCAACATTTAAAGTAGTATTATCTCCAAATACAGTTGCAGTATCTGCTGGACTTGGCGTATCTGCTTTTTCTGCATAACTGTTCATACGGGTAACATTAACAAAACGAATAAAATTATATTGAAGTGGTGGGTCAGAACCACCAGTATTATATGTAACAATAAGACAACCAGGATTCAGCAAAGTTCCATGGCAGACGTTATCACTTGCACCCCAACCAAGACTGGTATCTGTCCAACTGCCATCTAAATCATCTGTAGTATAAATCTTGATGTCGTGATAATCCCCTCCACTACCGCCAGAAAAGATCACATAAAACCTATCATTACCATAACGTGCGATACTTACTCGTTCATCAAGTGTATTTCCAACATTAGGAATACTTGTATTCTGTGGTGTTCCCCAAGTATCACCCCCATCAATTGATTTTATATAAATTAAACTACTTGTTGTTCTATTAATAAAAAAGATGTAATGTATTGTTGCATTATATCTGAAATAATCAGTAGCAGTTATTATATCACTTGATTCAGTTTCAGGAATAATCCATTCAATATCAAAAGCACCATTAGTATAATTTTTGAGACCGACATAATAATTTCCACTATTAGTTTCCATATAAATAAGTTTACCATTAGTTCTATTAAGAGCATATAGTTCAACAATAAGATTAACGTTCTGCGGTGTTTCTAAAAGGTGACTTGTCAAACTACTGTTTTGACTTGCAAAACCATCCCAGGTTGTATCATTACAACCACCGATATCACTATCGCTTTCGTTCTTACCGACAACCCAGTATTCCTGGTTTACCCACCCCCAACTTGGATGAATAATCTCACTACTATTTGTTCCATCGCC
>Ga0255054_10001731_pt1 | contig 12732 bp, 11 predicted proteins | sample JV7_2_23_MG_FD_188634 | JGI IMG/M metagenome (GOLD analysis project Ga0255054, IMG submission 188634) | Seawater microbial communities from Jervis Inlet, British Columbia, Canada - JV7_2_23 | ecosystem: Environmental > Aquatic > Marine > Inlet | place: Canada: British Columbia | collected... | reverse complement strand
CTCATGGCTCTCTCCTGAAACGGTTGGTGGTTGTGTTCCAACCAGCCTACTCCGCGTGGAGTAGGCACAGGAGGGGGCCTGGATGAGGATCAAGGCATTGCAGCGGACCATCAACAGCTCGGTTGAATTGACCTTCGCTGCTGTCTGAGGCCGCCGGGACGCATCGCCGGGGCCGAGGGTCCACCCACCCATCCCAACCGGACCCATCCACGCGCCAGCCCGAGAGCCGCGCTGCGAACGCATGGCCCCGAATCGCGCCTTCCCTTGGCGTCGCGAATCTGGCGGTTTCCTTTCGGTGCGGGAAGCGGGGGTTGCACTTCCTTCCCGCACCTACGCCGCCGCTAGAGCCCCGCGCTGGAGCGAAGCCAGCCCACGACGGACGACCAGTAGCGCGAGAGGTCGTTCCAGAAGGCAAAGCCCATCAAGAGCATCACCATGGTCACGCCGATCTGCATGGCGATCTCGCGGGTGCGCAGTGACAGCGGAGAGCGCTTGATTCCCTCGAGTGCGAAGAGCATCGCCTGCCCGCCGTCCAACACCGGGATCGGCAGCAGGTTGAGGATCGCCAGGTTGATGCTGATCATGATCAGGAGGTTGAGATAGACCTCCCAGCCCGCCTCGAACGCCGAATGAGCTTGCCGTGCGATCTCGATGGGCCCGCCGATCTGCTTGCGCGAGATGTCGCCGACGATGATCTTGCCGACGGCGCGGAGCATCAGCGCGGTCCGCTCCCAGGTCATGGCGACGGCCCGAGGCAACGCCACGAGGGGGTTCAGCGCACGGTCCATGCCGTAGCTTCCCGGAAGCGTGGCGTCCTCCGCGCGGATGCCCACCATCCAGGCTTCCTCGCGCCCCATGCCCGTGTCCGCTTCGACCAGCCGCGGCGCGATGGACACGCGCACGGTATCGCCGGCGCGCGCGTAGCTGATGCGCAGCGTGCGGCCCTCGCTGGCGCGAACCAACTCGGCGAACGACGCGAAGCTGCCGACCGGCCGGTCGTCCAACGTGAGGATCAGATCGCCGGACTCGAGGCCCGCCTCCGAAGCGGCGGAGTCCGGCGAGACGGCGGAGATCAGGACCGTCGCCGGTGCGACGCCCAGGGCGCGCAGGTCGCCCAGGGCGGGCACCGTCACGTCGCCGCGCTCCTTCAGGGTGAACGCCACCTCGCGGCCGCGGCCCGCCGCGGAGTACGCCTCGGCCAGGGCCGTCCAGTCCTCCACCGGAACGCCGGCCACCGCCTCGACGCGATCGCCCGAGCGCAAGCCCGCACGCGTGGCCGGCGCTTCGTCGTCGGCCACGCCCAGCACCGTGCTCACGCGGCGGTGCTGAAGCCCGAGCCAGCCCACCTCGCTCCGCTGCCGGAAGATGTCGAGCCCCGCACGGCCGGCCACCTCGAGCGTGGCGGCGAGGGACTCGCCCCCGCGCTCCACGTCGAGGGCCAGGCTGGCGCCCGGCTCGGTGCGCACGCGTTCCTCCACGTCGCGCCAGAAACGGACCGGCTCGCCGTCGATGGCGGCGATGCGATCGCCGGGCCGCAGCCCGGCCGCGGCCGCCGGAGAGCCGTCCTCGACGGCCCCCACCACGGAGGCGGGCCGCTCCAGGCCGATCATGAGGCTGACCAGGAAGATCAGGACGGGCAGCACCAGGTTCATGACGGGCCCGGCGAAGACCACCGCGAGCTTCTGCCAGACCGGCTTGGCGCCCAGGGCTCCCTCGGGATCCTCCTGGACCTCGGTCGATTCTTCTTCGCCCGGGATCTCCCCCAGCATCTTCACGAAGCCGCCCAGCGGGATCCACGCCACCACGTACTCCGTACCGCCGCGCTCCCAGCGCAGGCGGAAGCGGCCGAACCCGATGGGCGGCCCGAAGCCGATGGAGAACTTGAGGACCCGCACGCCGCACCACTTGGCCACGATGAAGTGACCGAACTCGTGCACCGTGATCAGCACACCGAGCATGAGCACGAATGCGAAGATGAAGTTCAGGGCGATCACGCGTCCCTCCCGCGGTACTTCTCCAAGGCCTCGCCGGCCCGCGTCCGGGCCCAGGCGTCGGCGGCGCGCGCATCGTCCAGCTCGTTCATGGCGCCCCCGCCGTTGCGCGCCAGATGCGACGACAGCACGTCGGCGTTGACCGCGGCGACGGCCGGGAACGGGATCTCGCCGGCCAGGAAGGCCGCCACCGAAACCTCGTTGGCCGCATTCAGCACCGCCGGCGCGTCTTCACCGCCGCGCAGCGCCTCGAATGCCAGGTCCAGGCAGGGGAAGCGCGCGCGATCGGGCTCCTCGAAGTCCAGCCGGGCCAGCGCCGGCAGGTCCAGACGCTCCATGGGCAGCGCGAGCCGCTCGGGATGGGCCAGCGCCACGGCGATGGGCACGCGCATGTCCGGCAGCCCCAGCTGCGCCAGCACCGAGCCGTCCACGAACTCCACCAGCGAGTGGACGATCGACTGGGGATGCACCACCACGTCGACCCGCTCGGGCGCAACCTCGAAGAGCCAGCGCGCCTCGATCACCTCGAGACCCTTGTTCATCAGGGTCGCCGAATCGACCGTGATCTTCGGGCCCATGTCCCAGTTGGGATGCTTGAGCGCGTCCTCGACGCGAGCCTGAGCGATACGCTCCGCCGGCCAGGTGCGAAAGGGCCCGCCCGAGGCGGTGAGTATGATCCGCTCCACGTCCTCGAGACGCTGTCCGGCCAGGGCCTGGAAGATGGCGTTGTGCTCGCTGTCCACCGGCAGCAGGGCCACGCCCCGGGCGCGCACGGCGCGCAGCACCAGCGCGCCGGCCATCACCAGGACCTCCTTGTTGGCCAGGGCCACATCCCGTCCGGCCTCGATGGCGGCCAGGGTGGGATCCAGACCGACGGCGCCCACCAGGGCCGAGACCACCAGGTCCGCGTCGCAGGTGGCCACGGCCGTCAGACCCGCCTCCCCCACGTGGATCTCGGGAGCCGGGTCGCCGGCCAGCCGCTCCCGCAGCTCGCGGGCGCCCTCGTCGTCGGCCACGGAGACCACGTCGGGCCGGAAGCGACGGACCTGCTCGGCCAGCTTCTCGACCTGGCGGCCTGCGGCGAGGCCCGTCACGCGGTAGCGATCCGGGAAACGCCCGGCGATGTCCAGGGTCTGCTCGCCGATGCTTCCGGTGCTGCCCAGCAGGGCGACGCGCTTCACGCGTCCTCCGAGTCGCCGGTCCGGACCTGGGCACTGGTCAGGCCGAAACGGCGCTCGCGCTGCTGGTAGTCCGCGATCGCGTCGACCAGGTGAGGCTTGCGGAAGTCCGGCCACATCCGGTCCGTGACGTGGATCTCGCTGTAGGCGATCTGCCAGAGCAGGAAGTTCGACACGCGCCACTCCGCGCCGGTCCGGATCAGCAGGTCGGGGTCCGGCAGGTCCGGCAGGTAGAGGCACGACGCAAAGGTCTTTTCGTCCACCGCGTCGGCATGGACCTTGCCGGCCTCGGCCGCCGCCACCAGCTGGCGCGCCGCGTCCACGATCTCCTGGCGACCGCCGTAGGAGAGTGCGAAGACGAGAATCATCTCCTCGTTCTCACGCGTGCGCTCCACCGCCGCCTCGAGCTTGTCGCGGATCGCGCGCGGGACGTCCTCCATCCGGCCCATCACCCGCACCTGGACGCCGTTGCGATCGATCTCGTCGACCTCGCTGTCTATGTAGCGATCGAGCAGCGTCATCAAGGCGTCGACCTCCCCCTTGGGACGGTTCCAGTTCTCCTGGGAGAAGGCGTACAAGGTCAGGATCTTCACGCCCAGCTCGTGGGCCGAGCGCACCACGTCGCGCACCGACTCCAAGCCGGCGTGATGGCCTTCGTTTCGCGAGAGGCCCCGCTTCTCCGCCCAGCGGCCGTTGCCATCCATGATGATGGCCACGTGGCGGGGAATCGCGTCGCTGCGCAGGCGGCGTTCACGCACGGTCAGACCTCGAGGATCTCCTTTTCCTTCTGCGCGGTCAGCGCGTCGAGCTTGGTCACGAACTCATCGGTCAGATCCTGGATCTTCTTGTCCGCCCGGTGCCGATCGTCCGCCGGCAGCCCGTCCTTCTCCAGGTCCTTCAGCAGCGCCAGGCCGTCGCGCCGGGCCTCCCGTACGCCCACCTTGTGCTCTTCGACCGCCTTGTGAACGTGCTTCACCAGCTCCTTGCGGCGCTCTTCGGTGAGCGGCGGAATCGGGATGCGCACCAGCTTGCCATCGCTCTGGGGCGTCAGTCCCAGGTCCGAGGCCTGGATCGCCTTCTCGATGGCGCCGATGGCCGATCGGTCGAACGGCGAGATCACGATCAGGCGCGGATCCGGGACCGTGAGGTTGGCCATCTGGTTCAGCGGCGTCTGCGTGCCGTAGTACTCGGCCGTGATGCCGTCCAGGAGCTGCGCGTTGGCGCGCCCGGTCCGCACCTTCTGCAGCTCGTGGCGCAGGCTTCGCAGCGCCTTCTCCATCGAGTCGCCCGTCTCGGCGAGCACGACCTCCACATCCGCCTGGTCGGCCATGGGTTCCTCCGCCCTACTCGACTCGCGTTCCCACCTTCTCACCGGACACCACCCTGACGATGTTGCCCGGCACCGACATGTCGAACACCACGATCGGCAGGTGATTCTCGCGGCACAGAGCGATCGCGGTCTGATCCATGAAACGCAGGTCCTGGCGGATGGCCTCGTCGTAACGGAGCTGGTCGAAGCGCTTCGCGTTCGGCTCGGTCAGCGGATCCGCGTCGTAGACCCCATCGACCTTGGTGGCCTTGAGGATCACTTCGGCGTGGATCTCGGCGGCGCGCAGTGCGGCCGCGGTGTCCGTGCTGAAGTAGGGGTTGCCCGTTCCGGCAGCGAAGATCACCACGCGGTCCTTCTCCAGGTGCCGGACGGCGCGGCGCCGGATGTAGGGCTCCGCCACCTCCTTGATCTCCAGGGCGGACAGCACGCGGGTGTGGAGGCCCACGTTCTCCAACGAGTCCTGGAGAGCCAGGGCATTGATCACGCTGGCCATCATGCCCATGTAGTCGGCGGTCCCGCGGTCCATCCCGCGCGCGCTGGCGGCGATGCCGCGGATCACGTTGCCACCGCCGATGACGATCCCGATCTGGGAGACGATGCCGTGGACCTCGCGGATCTCCTGGGCGATCGCCTGGATCGTGTCGGGATCGATGCCGAACCCGCTCTCTCCAGCGAGCCCCTCGCCCGAGAGCTTGAGCAGGATCCGGCGTTTTTCGCTCACGACTCGCTCGACTCCCCCAGCTTGAAGCGGCGGAAGCCCGCCACGCGCAGGTCGCCCCCGGCCTCCTTGCCCACGTCGGTCAGCAGCGCCTTCACCTTGCGGTCGGGGTCCTTCACGAAGGGCTGCTCTACAAGGACGATCTCCTTGTAGTACTTGTTCACCTTGCCCTCGACGATCTTGTCGATCACGCCCTCGGGCTTGCCATCCTGCTCGGCCTGGCGACGGAACAGCACCCGCTCCTTGTCGACCAGGTCCGACGGCACGCCGTCACGGTCCACGGCCAGCGGGCTGGGATCGGCTGCGGCCACGTGCATGGCCAGATCCCGGGCCAGCGCCTGAACCGGCTCGCCGCCGACGCCCTCCAGAGCCACCAGCACGCCCAGCTTGCCGCCCAAGTGCACGTAGCCGCCCACCCGGTCGCCCTCGAGGCGAGCGACCCGCTTGGCCACGATGTTCTCGCCGATGGTGCCGATCGCGCTCTGGATGCGCGCCTCGACCTTCTCGCCGTCCACCTCGGCCGCCAGCAGCGCATCCGCGGAGTCCAGGGAAGCGTCCGCGAGCACGGCATCGGCCAGGTTCTTCGCCAGGGCCTGGAACTTCTCGTTCTTGGCCACGAAGTCGGTCTCACAGCCGAGTTCGACCATGGCGCCGACGCCGCCCGAGAGGGCCATGCCGATGGCGCCTTCGCTGGTGTCGCGCCCTTCGCGCTTGACGGCCTTGGCCAGACCGCGCTCGCGCAGCAGCTCACCCGCCTTCTCGCCGTCGCCCCCGGCATCCGCCAGGGCCTTCTTGCAGTCCATCATCCCGGCCCCGGTCTTGTCCCGGAGCTCCTTCACCGACTGTGCACTGATCGCCGCCACCGCTGTCTCTCCCTACTCCGAAACCGGCTCGGTTCCGCTCTCCGGCGCCGGAGCCGTGCCTTCCTCGGACGCGGCCGGTGCTGCCGCCGGAGCGGCTGCAAGCGCGGGGGCGGGGGCGTCCAGCACCTCCTGCTCCTCGCGGGCTCGGCGCGCCCGCCGCTCCTCGCCTCGTCCCCGGCGCGGGGGCTGCTTGATCTCGACGACCACACGGCCGGTGCTGGGCGTCGCGGCCTCGGTGTCGGGCCTGCGCTGGGCCTCTGCCTCGCGCTCGGCCAGCAGGCGCTCGTTGAAGAGCTCGGCGCCGGCCAGGCAACCGTCCGCCACCAGGGCGCAGTACAGGTGAATCGCGCGCATCGCGTCGTCGTTGCCCGGAACCACGAAGTCGATGCCCACCGGGCTGCAGTTGGAGTCGACGATGGCGACGATCGGGATGCCCAGGCGCCGGGCCTCAGACACCGCGATGTGTTCCGCCGAGACGTCGATGATGAACACCGCGTCCGGCAGCTTGGTCATGTCCCGGATGCCCTCGAGCGAGCGGCGGTATTTGTTCGTCTCCCGGGTGAGCCGCGCCGCCTCCTTCTTCGTGATCTCCGCCCGCTTCTCCTCGTCCTCGAGGATGCCGAGCATCTCCTTGTAGCGGTCGATCGACTTCTTGACGGTGCGGAAGTTGGTGAGCATCCCGCCCAGCCAGCGCTCCGAGACGTAGAACTGGCCGGAGCGGCGCGCCTCGCTCTCGATGGGCGCGACGGCCTGACGCTTGGTGCCCACGAAGAGCACCTTGCCTCCCTCGGCCACGGTCTCCTTGAGGAAGTCGAGGGCCTCCTGGAACTGCGGAAGCGTCTGATCCAGGTCGATGATGTGGATCCCGTCGCGCTCGCCGAAGATGAAGGGCTTCATCCGCGGGTCCCAACGGCGGGTCTGGTGACCGAAGTGGACCCCGGCCTCCAGCAGGCTGCGCACGGTCAGGGGTGCCGCCTTCATCGCCTCGGCCATCTGCTCGACGGGGCCCGACGTCTCGGGGGCGGGGGAAGGCGTCGCCTGGGGTTCGACAGGCGTCTCGCTCATGGCTGTCTCCTTCGCGGTTGGTCCACCGTTCCGATCGTGCCGTTCCCCAACCCGAGAGCCGTGCCGCTGCACCGCGGTTCGCGAAGCAGGCAGCCAAGCCTCCGGGCACCGCAGGGGCGAACCGGAACGTGAGAGTTGTCGGGGAGATAGCACGCGGCGCAGGGGAGCGGTAGGCAGCACGCTCGACTCCCCCGGGGGAAACGCCTATCCTGCGCCCATGCCCAAGCGACCCACGACACTCCGCACCGCGGCCCTGGCCGCCGCCCTGCAGCTTGGCCTGGCCGCCGCGGGCCCCGCCCGTGCCCAGGACTACCGGGACCCGGAGCCGATGCCCGCCACGGTGGTCGCCCAGGAGCACCGGGCGCCCCTCCACCAGGTGCTGGTGGACGTGCTGTTCGTGCGGCCCATCGGGCTTCCCGTGACCGCCATCCTGGGAGGGAGCTTCTGGCTGCTGGGCGCGCCGGTCTTCGCCATCACCGGCGACATGGACTGGTGGACGGACGCCTGCCTCAAGGAGCCGATCCGCCAGCACATCTCCCGCCCCCTGGGCGAGCTCTAAGAGCGGTTCAGTCCGTCGGCTCGGAGATCATCGCGCCCACGTCGTCGACGAGATGTCGAATCTCGTCGTCGAACAGGTCGTAGTCGAGCGCGAAGCCGCCGTCGGTGTGACGCGACACCCAGCCCGTCACCTCGAAGGGCGCGACCGGCTGGACGAACACGTACAGCGTGACCTTGGTCCCCACCGCGGGCAGGATCGAGACGTCGGCGAGCCGGGCGCCGCAGTAGGAGAGTTCGATCAGGCGACCCGCGCCCTCCTCCTTGCCGGCGGCGTAGAGGGCATCGAAGCGGGCCTTGAAGCGCGGGCTGCGTCTACGGTCCATGACGCTTGCGTTTCGGTCACATCCCCCCCCGGCTTTAGCCGCTGGGCTCCGGCCCCCGGAGGACACTGCCACGACCACCGCCCGCTGCACGCTCGCCCTTGCCACCCTCCTGGCGGCTCGAGCGCGAGGCGGGCTTCCTCACCGGCGCCTCAGGTGGTGTACTCCGCGTTGATGCGCACGTAGTCGTAGGTCAGGTCGCAGGTCCAGACCCGATCCGATGCGCGGCCCGCGCCCAGGTGAACCTCGATCTCCACCTCGTCGGCGGCCAGGCGGGCCCCGGCGCGACGCCGTGCGGCCGGCCCCGCCGAGGCGCCGTTGCGAAATACGGTGACGCCGCCCAGGCGCACGCGGGTGCGCTCCAGGTTGAGCCGGACTCCGCCGGCCCCGAGCGTCTGCAGGATCCGTCCCCAGTTGGCATCTCGGCCGAAGATCGCGGTCTTGACCAGCAGCGAGTTGGCGATGCGCCGGGCCGCGCGCTCGGCGTCGGCGGCGTCCCGAGCGCCGCTGACACGCACCGTGACCAGCTTGGTGGCGCCCTCCCCGTCCCGGGCCAGCATCTTCGCCAGATCCTCGAAGACCCCGCCCACGGCGCGCCCGAAGGCGGCGGCACCGGGACTCGACGTCCCGCGCAGGCTGCGGTTCCCGGCGCGCCCGTTGGCCAGCAAGAGCGCCGTGTCGCTGGTGGAGGTCTCGCCGTCCACGGTGATGCGGTTCAGGGTGGGGCCCACGGCGTCGCGCAGGGTTCGGCGCACGAAGGCCGGCGTAGCGGCCGCATCGGTGAGCACGAACGCCAGCAGAGTGGCCATGTTGGGCTCCACCATACCCACGCCCTTGGCGATGCCCGCCACGTGCATCGTCGCATCTCCCACCCGCACCCGGCGCGTGGCCAGCTTGGGATGGGTGTCGGTGGTCATGATCGCGCGGGCCGCGTCCGGCAGACCGTCGGCGCGCAGAGCCTTGACCGCGCTGGGAATCCCGGCGCGCAGCTTGCCCATGGGCAAGGGCTCGCCGATCACGCCGGTCGAACAGACCAGCACGTCGTCTTCGGGGCAGCCCAGCCCCTGGGCGACCAGGCGGGTCATGCTGCGCGCATCGCGCCGGCCACGGGCGCCCATGGCCACGTTGGAGATGCCGCTGTTCACCACCACGGCCCGCACGCGCCCGGAGCGCACACGCTCACGCGACAGCTCCACCGGCGCACCCACCACCGTCGAGGTGGTGAAGACACCCGCCGCCGCGCAGGGCGCATCGCTGGCAATCAGGGCCAGGTCCGGCTCGCCGCCCTTCTTGATGCCGCAGTGGAGCCCGGCGGAGCGGAAGCCGGGAACGATCGCCGAGCTGGAACGCTTCGGGGCGCGGCTCACACCGCCCCGCAGCACTTCTTGTACTTCTTGCCGCTGCCGCAGGGGCAAGGATCGTTGCGCCCGACCTTGCCGGAGCTGGGCGCCGCGCGTCCCGGGGCCGCACCGGGCTGGCGCTCGATGGCGCTGCCCGGCGCTGCCGCCGCCCGCGGCGCTGCCGCAGCCGAAGCGGCCGCGGCGGCCGACGGAGCCGCTGGCCGCCTCAGGGATTCCTCGGAGATGTGCATCTTGAAGAGCTGCTCCACCACCTGCTCGTCCACGCGGGCGTTCATCTCCTCGAACATCTCGAAGCCCTCGCGTGCGTACTCCAGCTTCGGGTCCTTCTGGGCGTAGCCGCGCAGCCGGACGCCATCGCGCAGCGCGTCCATGTTGTGCAGGTGGTCCTTCCAGAGGCGGTCCAGGGTCCAGAGCATCACCTGGCGCTCGAAGTCGGCGAAACGCGGCACCCCCTGGCCGGGATGCTGGTCCACCAGCTCGTCCCAGTGGTGCGCCTTCGCTTCGAGCTTCTCGAGCATGCGATCCAGCAGCCCGCGTCCCAGCTGGTCGCTGTCCACCACCGGTCGGCCGTCGTGCTGGAAGGGCTCCTGGCGCGGATCGAACTCGATGCCGACCTGGGCCTCGGCCGCCTTGGCGATGGCCACGCGCTGCTCGTCGTCCGGGTCGCCCTTGTCCGGCCACTGGGCGGTCAGCATCTCGACCACGACGGCTTCGACCATCTCCAAGGCCTCGGCGTGCTGGTCGTCTCCCGCCAGGACCTCGCGGCGCCGATCGTAGAAGGCCGTGCGCTGCTTGTTCATGACGTCGTCGTACTCGAGCAGGTGCTTGCGGATGTCGAAGTTGCGCGCCTCGACCTTCTTCTGGGCGTTCTCGATGGCCCGCGTGATCAGCTTGTGCTCGATGGCCTCGCCGTCCTCCACCCCCAGGCGCTCCATCCAGACGGTGATGCGCTCGGAGCCGAAGATCCGCATCAGGTCGTCTTCCAGGGAAAGGTAGAAGCGGGACGAGCCGGGATCGCCCTGGCGCCCCGACCGGCCGCGCAGCTGGTTGTCGATGCGCCGGCTCTCGTGGCGCTCCGTGCCGATGATGTGCAGCCCGCCGGCGGCCACCACCTCTTCGCGCTCGGCGTGGCAGTCGGTTTCGAAGCGGACCAGGTGCTGCTCGAACTCCGGATGCTCCCGGTCGCCGCCGCACTTGTGCAGCGCCAGCATCTCGGAGTTGCCGCCCAGCACGATGTCGGTTCCGCGGCCGGCCATGTTGGTGGAGATGGTCACGGCGCCCTTGCGGCCGGCCTGGGCCACGATCTCGGCCTCGCGGCCGTGGTGCTTGGCGTTCAGGACGTTGTGGCGCACGCCGCGCTTCTTCAGCTTGCGGGCGAGCTGCTCGCTGGTCTCGATGGAGATCGTACCCACCAGGACGGGCTGCCCGCGCTCGTGGCACTCCTTGATCTCTTCGATCACGGCGTCGAACTTCTCGCGCCCCGACTTGTAGACCACGTCGCCGTGGTCCTGGCGGATCATGGGCCGGTTGGTGGGGCCGACCACCACGTCCAGGTCGTAGATCTTGGCGAACTCCGGGGCCTCGGTGTCCGCCGTGCCCGTCAAGCCCGAGAGCTTCTCGTACATGCGGAAGAAGTTCTGGAAGGTGATGGAGGCCAGGGTCTGGTTCTCGCTCTGGATCGAGATGCCCTCCTTGGCCTCGACCGCCTGGTGCAAGCCGTCGCTCCAGCGCCGGCCGGACATGAGCCGGCCGGTGAACTCGTCGACGATCACCACCTCTTTGCGGCCGCTCTGCTCGTTGCGGTTCACCACGTAGTCCACGTCGGACTTCTTGAGGGTGTGCGCCACCAGCGCCTGGTTCAGCGCCTGCACCACCGGCATCATCTGGGGCGCGTAGAGGTCGTCGATACCCAGGATCTTCTGCGCCTTGCCGATCCCGTCATCGGTGAAGACGGCCACGTGGTCCTTCTCGTCGACCCAGTAGTCGCCGGTCTCCTCGATCTCCTTCATGGGATCGCCCTTGGCTCCGGGCTTGAGCCGGGGGATCACGCGGTTGGCCACGGCGTAGATCTGGGTGTTCTCCTCCGACGGGCCGGAGATGATCAGCGGGGTCCGGGCCTCGTCGATGAGGATCGAGTCCACCTCGTCGACGATCGCGTAGTGATGCTCGCGCTGGACGAAGAGGTCGAGCGACGGCTTCATGTTGTCGCGCAGGTAGTCGAAGCCGAACTCGTTGTTGGTGCCGTAGGTGATGTCCGCGGCGTAGGCCTCGCGACGCCGCACCTCATCGAGGTCGTGCACGATGCAGCCCACCGAGAGGCCCAGGAAGCGGTGGATCTTGCCCATCCACTCGGCGTCGCGCGAGGCCAGGTAGTCGTTGACCGTCACCAGGTGGACGCCGCGCCCGCTGAGGCCGTTGAGGTAGGACGGCAGGGTCGACGCCAGGGTCTTGCCTTCGCCGGTCTTCATCTCGGCGATCCGGCCCTGGTGCAGGATCGCGCCGCCGATCAGCTGGACGTCGAAGTGGCGCTGCCCCAGCACGCGGCGCGAGGCCTCGCGAACCGTGGAGAAGGCCTCGGAGGTCAAATCGTCCAGGGGCTCGCCGTTCTCGAGCCGCTGACGGAAGTCCGCGGTGCGTGCCGCCAACTGGGCATCGGACAGGCCCATCAGCTGCGGCTCGAGCCGGTTGGCGGCCTCCACCAGGGGGACGATCTGCTTCAGGGTCCGGTCGTTGGCCGAGCCGAACACCTTGCGTGTGACTTGCTGGAACATGGCTCTCCGTGGGGGCCGGGAGTGTAGCGGGCGGCCCCACGGGGCGGCAAAGCCGGGGAAACCGGGCGGGTTCCGGCGCCTGGCCTCACTCGTCCAGGATGTAGTTCATCGGGTTCACGCGGCGTCCGTCGACCTGGACGGCGTAGTGGAGATGCGGGCCGGTGCTGCGCCCGGTGTTGCCCACCACCGCGATCTTCTCGCCCCGCTCCACCTCCTGGCCGCGCTTCACGTGGAGCTTGCCGTTGTGGCCGTAGGTGGTGCGGACGCCGTAGCCGTGATCGAGGATCAGCGTCCGGCCCAGCGGCCCCTTCTTGCCGGCGAAGACCACCCGGCCCCGGGCCGGCGCCACCACCGGCATCCCGGAACGGCTGGCCACGTCGATGCCCGAGTGGAACTGGCGCCGCCCGGTGAAGGGCGACGTCCGCTGGCCGTAGCCCGAGGTCACCCAGCCCTCGGTGGGCCAGATGCTGGGGGTCGAGGCCAGCCGGCGCGACTTGCCGCGCAGACCGTCCACCAGCCCGCCCAGGCTCTCCTGGCGCGATTCCGCCAGCCGCGCCAGATGCAGGGCTCTGGCCTG
>Ga0255054_10001730_pt1 | contig 12739 bp, 10 predicted proteins | sample JV7_2_23_MG_FD_188634 | JGI IMG/M metagenome (GOLD analysis project Ga0255054, IMG submission 188634) | Seawater microbial communities from Jervis Inlet, British Columbia, Canada - JV7_2_23 | ecosystem: Environmental > Aquatic > Marine > Inlet | place: Canada: British Columbia | collected... | reverse complement strand
TTGGGATGCGGGGCATCTTTGACAATGGCGATATTGGCCGGCACCAGGGTTGTCACCGTTGGATAGACGAAATCAACGGGAAATCCCGTGGCCTTTGACGAAAAACCGAAAAAATCGATGACGACACCCACGCCAAAATCACCGCTGTTTACCCCTTCGGGCACGCCGAAACTGCGCTCGGTGACCATCTTGAAATTGCCGGCCATTTCTTTCCAGGTTGCCCAGCCTTTATCCCAGCCCTCGCCTTGAATAACGGTTTCCACTGTCAGGTGCGTGGTGCCCGAGCGCGACGGTGCGGACATGCCCACGTGGTTGTGATAAACGGGCTTTTTCAGGTCGGCCCATTCTTTCGGAACCGGAATCTTTTTGGCCTTCAAATAGCGTGTGTTCCACATGATACCATAGCCTGACCCGGCAAAACCGATGTAATAACCATCGGGATCGTTGATGGGATAAGAGCCGATGTTTTTCGGGATCCCCTTGGCTTTGGGTGTATAGCGGGTCAAAAGGCCATCAGCTTTTAGGACTTCGAATGCGTCCGGAGCCGAGGCCCACATCAGATCTGACGTGTTGCCCTGTGCAGTTTCCTGAATGTACTTTACTCCCGCGGAGGTCTTCTTCTGTAAAACCTCCACCTTGGTGCCCGGATACTGGGCCTCAAAGGCTTTCTTGAAGGGACCGGTCAGGTCCTTCGGGTAGGATGTTACGATTAAGAGCTTATCCTCCAGTGCATCGGCCTGATAGGGCATCGCCACTAAAATAGCCAATAGCATTGCCCCGGCAACCAACAGGTTGCGGCCTAATTTTAGTTTACTCATCGTTTGATACCTCCTTTAAAAACGGTTTGCAGGTTAGAAGAATTTTCTTTCCCATTAGCCTTTTAGGCTAGTATAAAACGCGGGGTTATATGTCAAGATAGGAATGTTCGGAGATAAATATGGAGGTCTACATAGAGGATCTAAAATCTAAAATCTGTATAGCTACAGGGCCGAGACTTTCAAGGACGTTTGGCATCCCTAAAATTACCCTTTTATGGGTCATGGTTCCGAAAAAATATTATATTACCGCCTTTTCATACCACGCCGTTCTGGAACAAACCTCAAACCCAACCGATTCATAGAGCGAACAGGCTGCAAGGTTTGCGCTGTCCACCGTTAGTTCAACGATATCGACACCTTTTTTCTTAAGGTCTTCCAATCCATTCAGCAATATGGCCTTGCCGATTTCCTGCTTGCGATAATCCGGATCCACCCCCAGCATATGGATCAAGCCCCTGTTTCTCTTTCTCTTTGCATTTTCTTCAGCGTTGATGATTATCCAGCAATAGCCGACCGGCTTATCTTCCAGGTAGGTCAGGATAACATCTTCCGGGGAACGGCCATGCATATTCAGACGGTATGCAATTTCTTCTGTCGTGTTGGGGTTAAAGCCCCAGGTATCGGCAAAGCAGCGGTTCTGGACTTCGGTTAGAAGATTTTCTTCACCTTGATTTAGCCTGCGGCTGTTAGGGGCGCCCTGCCTGGCTGCCGGCAGCTGGACGCTGTTGATATCCAGCCGCATTTTAAAGAAGTAACGGATGAATGTAAATGCGAAGTGGTTCAGAAGACCCCTGGCGGAAGAGTTGGTTTCTAAAACGCTGATCTGGGCTGACTTTATGCCGGATTCACTGACGCGCTGCAGACCGCTGGACAAAAGGTGAGTTGCGATTCCTTTGCGGCGATGCAGCGGATGGACCAGGCCATCCAGCAAAGCGCGCTGAATTCCTTGTTCAAGGGTAATGCTCAGGTAGCCGACCAGGTTTCCATTAAATTCGGCGACGAATAAATCCGTTTGCGGCGCAAAGTTTGGTCGCCCCAGATCATCTGAAAGACCCTTTGCCGTTATGAAGCGCCTGGAAGGCTCAAGCTGTTCAGATGCAACATGCAGTTGCAAGTATTTGTCAAAGTCGTCGGGGGAATAATTACGAATTATGTAAGATCCGCCAGCCATGTTTTAATCCCATTGAGAACGCTTGGTTGTGTTAAACTTAATCTATTACCTGAATTTTGCACGAGTCGGAGGCTTTCATATTCCCATTAATTTTCATGAGAGATTCAGGTATTAACTTGCTATGGGCAAAACTGGTTTTATTTTCAAATCTTAATGCACAATGAATATAAGATAAAATGAGCCCTTTTTAAAATTTGAAACGCTCATATTAGGTTTAAATGTAATCCCTAATACCAATAAAGCAATTTGATCAATAAGCAAAATTTGCTATTTTAAAAATTTGTAAGGCTTCATTGTAAGTTACAATACGATAAGGGATGAATCAATTGCGCACCAGTATTTTTCTCTGATGAATTTGGATTTTCCCAATCACCACAAAGAACACGAAGGCGCACGAAGATTAATGCAAAATTTTTTTGATTCTTTACTTTGTGCTCTTCGTGAACTTCGTGGTAAGAATTTATATATGCCCCAAAATTCCTGTTGTTGTTTATTAAAGAAATCATTTACTCATGTAATTGAACACGGAGGTTTAAGGTGACGAAACAAGCGGATATACTTGTGGTAACTCCCCATCCGGATGATGCTGAATTCGGGGTTGCCGGAACGGTGGCCCGATGGACAAAGCAAGGAAAGCAGGTTGCATATGTGGTTTGCACCAACGGGAACAAAGGAACCAGCGATCCGAATATAAAGCCCGAGCAGCTGGCTGAAATCCGGCAGGGAGAGCAACGGGCTGCTGCCGAAGTTCTGGGAGTGCAGGAGGTGGTATTTTTAGATAATCCGGACCAGGGGCTTGAAGACACACCGGAATTTAGAAAACAAATTGTGCGCATGATCCGGCTATTCCGGCCGGAGACGGTTGTTACCGCCGATCCCTACCGCCGATATATCTGGCACCGGGATCATCGTATCGCCGGTCAAGTCACCATAGATGCGGTTTTCCCGTATGCCAGGGATCATCTGGCATATCCGGAATTACTCGAAGAAGACCTGCAGCCTCACAAAGTAAAAGAGATGTTGTTCTGGGCTTCGGAAAATATCAACTATCTTTCCGACATTAGCGACACGTTTGACCTTAAGCTGACCGCCCTGCGATGTCATGAAAGCCAGGTAAAATCGATGAAGGTTTCGGACCTTGAGGATTGGTTACGACAGCGCTGCAAGGATTTAGCTGAGGGGGAAGATTTTAACCTGGCGGAAGCCTTTCACCGGGAAGAAATCGTCTGGTAAGTTGTCAGAGATCAGTCAACAGATAGAAAAACTGGAAGATGAATCACCTTGTTTGTCTTCTGTCTTCTGTTTTCTGTTATCTGTTTGCTGATTTACGACTTGGACCACAGCACATCCCCGCACAGATTCGGCTCATGGGGTCTGGCGGCAAAGTCCTCAAAGGCCAGTTTTTCTTTCTTCAAAACGGTGTGCTCCCCATGACCCGGAAACACCTGTGTATCTTCGGGCAGGGCAAAAATTTTATTTTTCAGAGATTCGACAATTTGCCTGAAATCAGCCGGCGATCCGGTTTTACCCGGCCCATCCGGAAACAACGTATCACCGGATATCAGGTATCCCTCTGTATAGAAGCAAAGACTCCCCGGAGTATGTCCCGGTGTGTGCATTACTGTAAAGTGGATATTTCCGAAGATTATCTTATCGCTATCAGCTAACATCATATCGGGTTGAATCGGCAGCCTGTCAGCATCAGCAGCGTGGGCTGCTATGGGTACATTTAAGGCTGATTTTAATTTCGCAAGGGCACCGGTATGATCCATATGATTGTGGGTCATTAAAATATATTTTGGGTTCGTTTGCTGCAGTTGACTTAATATTTTTTCAGGGTCACCGGGTGCATCAACAACGATACTGTCATCTGTTTTTAAACAGGTTATAATGTAAGAATTGGTTCCAAAGGGACCCAATTCGTAGCGTTGAATTTGAATGGTTTCATTTTTCACTACAATGGCCATGATTCACCTCCTGAAAGATTTTTCTGTTTCTGACTATCATTGTTTTTTCATCGGTGTCAAATTCTGCCGGCCTTGGCTCAAACGGATTATTATATTAAATCGTAAAAAAAATTGATAATCAGGGGTGATGGACTCGTATGAAGTCCAAATCCCGTCACTCCGGCGAACGCCGGAGTCCAGAAGTTATTGAAATGACTGGATTCCGGCTTTCCAGACTGTGTCATAATTCAAAAATGCGTTTAATTTCTGCCTGTCATGCCGGTCCCGGATCAAGTCCGGGATGACGGATCCGGCATCCAGTAACGTAAGACTTTGAAAAAGAACTGGATTCCGGGTCAAGCCCGGAATGACGAAAACACCAATATGAGTAGTTCTGCCAATTGCGACACAGTCTCTTTCGCCGGAATGACAATAAATTGATTTTTTGACTTTTTACGAAACCATTAAGGTTTGAAATTTGCGGTATTGATAAATCGTTTAAAACCGGCTATTCAGAAAAATAAGGCGCTTGTAAAGATATTGCAAATTGCCTACGGTTTTTATCCATTTTAAAGTGCCCTGAACCGGAGATAGAACCTATGAACCGAATTCTGTTTTTGGACAACTCCATCGATGATGATGTTTATCAGCCCCTCACTTACTGGGAGCCTTTGTTACTGTTCCCCTATGATCTATTTCGCGTTTCAGCCGGGCAATGGCCGGATGGACTGGATTCGTATTCGCATATTCTGATTGCGGGATCCACTGCCAGTGTTCTGGATGATACAGCGTGGATGCAAGCTGAAGTAGATTTGATCCAGAAAGCAGTGACCAAGGGTAAAGTGATCCTGGGGAGTTGCTTCGGGCACCAGATTATCGCACGAGCGTTATTTGGGATGGATGCTGTCAGGAAAAGGGAAAAACCGGAAATCGGATGGCCGGATATTCAAATCGTTTCCAGTGATTCATTATTCGGTGAATCCGGTCGCACGATCCATACATTTATTTTTCATTATGATGAAGTGTGCATGGTGCCGGAAGAAAAGGCCGCCATTATTGCACGATCAAAGGAATGCGACATTCTCGCATTTAAGGTAAAGGATAGACCGGTGTGGGGAATTCAACCCCATTTTGAAATGGGGATTGTACAGAGCCTAAGATATATCGATAATGTTAAAGGCAACCAGGTTCCCGACAGGCAAATCTTCTTCAGGTCTACCCAGTATATGCCGAAGGACTCGGGCTGGGTCATACCGTTGATGAAGGCGTTTCATGAAACCCACCCGGTTTGATAACACGTATTTTAGTTAGTTTCCATCCGGAAATGGCCCTTTTTCCAATGAGCTTCATTCTCCGCGGGCATATATCCTCGACGTAAACCCTTGTGCGGTCAGGCTCATTTAAATAAATTTTTAACTTTTTCTTTTAGTACTTTTCCCATCGTATTTCTTGGCAGCTCCCTAACAAAGACCACCTCTTTAGGGCATTTCCAGTTGTGAAGGTGATTTTTGCAATGGGACTGAATTTCTTCGGATTTTATATTTGAATCGAATTTTGTCACCACAGCGGCAACAACCTTTTCCCCCCATTTTTCATCCGGAACATCGACCACGCTGGATTCAACCACATCCTCAAGCTGATTGATAACGACTTCAACCTCTTTTGGAGAAATATTTTCACCACCAGAGATGATAATGTGCTTGATGCGATCGATCAGATAATAATAGCCGTCTTTATCAACGCTTCCCAGATCACCGGTTCTAAACCAGCCCTGCTCGAATGCTCTGGCGGTCTCCTCCGGCTTGCGCCAGTAACCCGGTGTAACGGCGGGGCCTTTTAGCCAGATTTCACCGGTTTGACCGGGCGCCACATCCGCGCCGGTGTCAGGATCGACAATTCTTACCGCCAGGTCCGGTAACGGGTATCCAATCGACCCCGGTTTTCGTTCGCCCCTGAGAGGATTTGAAAAATTCATGCCCGTTTCTGACATTCCTTCGCGCTCAACAGGTTCCTTGCTAAACGTTTCGTATACCCGCTTAAAATCTTTCGGCAGTAATGGGGCTGATCCGGATGTCCATAAGCGCATGTGCTCAAAGTCAAGTTTTCGATCACCTAAATAATCCATCAACTTGCCGTACATCGAAGGGACCGCCATAAATACCGTACAGGTGTACTCGCCCTCTTTTTTCTCGAGGACATTGATAACCCCTTCCGGTGAAAACTGATCCAGCATGAGTACATGGGCTCCGGCCAGTAAAGATGTATGCAAAGCAAAACATAATCCATGCACATGAAAAAGCGGCAGGGCATGGCAGAGCACATCCGTTTCGCTGATCTGCCAGATATGAATGATATTTCTGGCATCATGGACAAGATTTTTCTGGGTGAGAATAGCACCTTTTGGTTTTCCGGTGCTGCCGGAGGTATAGATAATAAGCCCCGGTTCATGCGGTTTAATTTCAACCCGTGAGAACTCTTCGGTGGCCGACCGGAAAAAATCGATATCCTGGTAGGGTCTTCGGGTATCAACAGCCAGTACCCTCAGGTTTGGATCTATTTCTTTAATAATCTGCTTGTTGTCAGGTTCTGCCAGAATTAATTTTGCATCTGCATCCTGCAGCAGGTAATCCATTTCCGATTTTTTAAAGCCCGGGTTCAAGGGTACGCAAATGGCGCCTATCTTTTGCAAGGCGAGGTGGGCAATCACAAATATCAGGGATTTTTGGATACAGAAAACGACTCTAACTGCCTTTTCGACGCCCAATTCCTGGAATTTGCGGGCCATCCGGTTTGAATCCTGGTGCAGTTGCAGATAAGAGATTTCGCTCTCGATTTGGCCTTCTCGCAGAAACGTGATGGCCTTCTTTTTTCCCTGTTTTAAGAAGGACTCTTTAAAACAATCCCCCAGAGATTCGCCACCCATATCGGTCTCCGCTTATGAAAGTTATCCAAATCAATTCGAAGCGCGCTGCACCGCCAGCATGGTCACATCATCGCTTCGGGGCGCGATATCAATAAATGCGAACAAATTGGTTTTGATGCTTTCGAGCGTGTCGGAAGCCGACTTAAAAGGCTGGGTTAGTATTGATTGCAGGCGATCCCGGGTATAAAATTCATCTTTTGGAGACCTCGCTTCGATAACCCCATCGGTGTAGCCGACCAAAAGATCACCCGGTTCAAGTTGAATCTGTCGGGTTTTGAATGAAATGTCGGGCATCAGGCCCACCGCCGGCCCGGTCGGCATCAGCTGTTCTTTGATGCTGCCTTCGTTAAGCACATAAAGCGGTTCATGTCCGCCGTTGACATAACACAGTTTTCCGGTTGTCGGATTCAGCACCCCGAAAAACATCGTGGCAAACATACTCTCCTGACCGTGATTCTGGACAATATAGTTGTTGGTAAACGTCACGGCTTTCAGGCCGCTCTCCAGGTTCAGGTCCGCAGTCGCAGTCGAACTTGAATTTTTATCCACCAATTCACTGGCTAAAACCTGTTCTGAAAAAACACGGATCAAACTGCGAAATAGCGCCATATACAATGCCGATCCAACCCCTTTGTCGCAGACATCGGCGATCACCAATCCCATGCATCCGCCGGGTAGCATAAAAACATCGTAGAAATCGCCGGAGACCTGACCGGCCGGATAAAAACAGGTGGCGATATCCCAGTTGGGCAATTGCGGAATTTGACTGGGCAGGAACTCCTTTTGAATCTGGCGTCCCTTTTCCAGTTCAAATTCGATCATCTTAACCCTTTCCCATTCCCGTAGGCCCTCCACCATTTTGTTGAAGTTGCTTGCCAGTTCGCCGATTTCATCTCCTGAAGTAACCGGCGCAAAATGGGTCAGATCCCCTTTGGCTACATCAGCGGAAATTTGAGAAAGATTTTCAATCGGTCGGGCGATCTTGCGGGCAAAATAATATCCCAGAAAGCGGGATAGAATCATGGCAATACAAAACATGAGAATAAGCCACAAGGCCTCTTTTTTCATGACCGCGGCGAAACCTTCGCTATCAATTCCGATTTTGAGAAAGTAAGAATTGACGTCGTTTTCTCGGGTGATATTGACAAACAAAGCATGTTCGTAATCAGAACGCGCCGTCAGGCTGGATCGACTAAAGTGTCTGCTAAGATTTCGCTCCAGCTTCGGTATAAATGTCGCCGCGGCCGGGTTGAGATGCAGCACATTATTATCTCCAAAAAATAATTGATACCATCTGGCTTCGTCGGTCTTTTTAGTATATATGGCGATATCGGCAACCGAGTAAAAAGTCGCAGAAATCGTGTCCAGCATCTGGAAAAGTTGATACAGGTCGGGGCTTGGACGGCCGATTCCTTTCCAGATAAAATCGGCTTTTTCGCTGTTTTCCATGATTGCAACCTGGTTTTTTATTAAATTGATTACCGATCCGATAAAATGTTTCTTTGCCCCATGCATGTAAACAAAAGTTGTTGTTACAAAAATAATCAGACCGAAAATAAAAAAATAGAGGGTAATTCTTCTGGCGACAGAGGGCTTCCAGAACCAACAGTACGATTTGACATGTTCGATGGGTTTCATATGGGCTGTCCTTATCACTAAAGGTGTAAGCAGCATATGATGATGGGATCAAGAATTATTGCTGCTTGAAATTTTTCTCTGGTCTATCTGGTATATATCGATATAACATACCGGGCCTTCTAAGGTAAATGAGTTTACCCAAAATTAAAATGAAAAAATTGTTAATAATTGTATCCGTTTATTAAATGAGCAGAAATGAGTTCCCAGTTTTCAACACAAAAAGAGGTTAAACCGTATCGCGAAGTTCTTCGGATCAGCCTACCCCTGGTGGTCAGTATGTCTTCGACCATGATCATGGAGTTTACCGACCGGATTTTCCTGGCAAATTATTCGCTGGATGCCATCGCTGCTGCACTGCCGGCGGGTATCACCTCTTTTTTGTTCATTTCATTTTTTCTGGGTACGGCCCAGTATTTAAATGTTTTTGTGGCCCAATATACCGGATCCGGGACACTTCATCGGGTCGGTGCGGTCCTGTGGCAGGGGATCTATTTTTCCATTCTTTCCGGAGTGGCGATGGCCGGTCTTTATTTTCTGGCCGAACCACTGTTTCGCTTTGGCGGCCATCCTCTGGAGGTGCAGGCTTTAGAAGTCATCTATTTTCGGATCCTGTGTCTGGGTTCGGGAATACTTATCATCGGCACCAGTCTGTCCTGCTTTTTTAGCGGGCGGGGACTGACCCGGCCGGTGATGATCATCAATATGATCGGAACCCTTTTTAACATCCCCTTGGATTATGCGTTGATCAATGGATTCTGGATTTTTCCCGAATGGGGCATACAGGGAGCCGGGATCGCTACGGTGATGTCCTGGGCGCTGGTGACCGTCGTTTTTGCATTAATGGTTTTTACCCGCAAAAATGATCGCGTTTTCAAAGTTATAACCCATCGTGCTTTTGCACCGGGTCTTTTCGGCCGCCTCATGAGATATGGTATACCCAGCGCTGTTCAGTTTAGCATGGATATTTTCGCATTTACGTTTTTTATCCTGATAGTGGGGCGCATTGGCAAACTTGAGCTGGCAGTCACCAATATTGTTTTGTCGATAAATTCATTGGCCTTTATGCCGATGATGGGTTTTTCTTTGGGCACCAGCACGTTGGTCGGGCAGGCCCTGGGCCGCAATCGAGTAGATGAGGCGCTTGCGGCAACCAAAGCGACGATTCATATCGTCTTATTTTATATATTTTTATTGCTCTTTCTTTTTTTGCTCGTACCCCAGCCCTTGCTCGAGCTCTTCAGACCCAACCACATGGCGCCTGAGGGCTATGCCGCAATCCGTGAAGCGGGTATTATACTGCTGCGGTTTGTGGCGGCTTATCTTTTTTTTGATGCCCTCTATATGGTCTGCATCGGGGTACTCAAAGGTGCCGGCGATACGCGTTTTATCATGTGGAGTATCGGCCTGCTTTCATTGGCTGTTATGATCCTGCCGATCTATATCGGCGTGGAAGTATTTGGTGCCGGGCTTTATTATGCCTGGAGTTGTGCCACCCTTTTCGTGTTCTTCCTGTTTGTCGCGTCTTTTTGGCGCTATCAGCAGGGCCGCTGGAAGAAAGTGAGGGTTATCGAACACGCTGCCCAAATCTAAAAAAGCGAATCGTTGAGTTTGCACTGTTTTTCTATTTTTCTTTTGACATAAAAATGGTTTTTGCTTAGAGTATCCTTCAAATCCCCTTTCAGTTGTAAGTATAGCTTCTGTTCTCAGGCCGGTGTGAATAATTAGGCTTTTTTCTATTTCCGACTCGATCACCGCGGCGCTTTTCAATTCCCTTCTCTGGTGTTTTTTAATTTTTTGTCAACCTGATTGAGTAATGTACGCGGTTGCATAAATATAAAATCGCCCTAAAAATAATCATAAATCATTATTTATAGGAATTTATGATCATGCCTCGGAGGCTGAGTACGATGAAAAAGGAAAACTTTTTACCGGTCTTGGGATATGTGTTTATTTGCACTATTCTGACCCTCCTGGGATGTGCAAAGCCCAACATTCAGATGCCGGAATCAATGCCCCCGATTATCAAAGAATACAAACATGTAACAATTTTAGCTAGCGAGCTTGGCATGAAAAGCACCGGGATTTATTTGGAAAACGGGGATGCTTATTCTATATTGGCCACAGGTAGTGTGTCTAGGGGTATACGCAAGGTCTTTAATGATCTTAGGCCGGAGATGGGGTGGCCGTTTATGGTGAGAATCGGCGATAATTCCAAGTTTCATCCATTTGATGGCAATAATGGTATTACGGCCACAAGTCACCAATCCGGAAACCTTTATGTGGGCTATAGTATAGGATCGGTGACACGGCAAGGTGAGCCGCTATATCCAGCATGGTATGGAATTACCAGTGGATCATTCAGCGTTGACATCATTATCTGGGAAAAGCTGGACTGGGATCAAATTGCCGATTTTTTTGCCACGATGAATGCAAAAACGCCGGGCAACAACGCTATCCAGGATGCACTTGCCGACGCTGAAACCTATAAATCCGTATCTCTTTCGGAGGAAAAAGCTAAAAAAGAGATCGCCAAAACGGAAAAACAAATCAGCGAATTAAAAAAAGAAGCCGAACAGGAACCTTCGTCCCAGGAGGATCAACCAACTCAAGCGTTGTCCAAAGAAGATAAGATCGTCCAGCTGCAAGACCGGCTGGCAAAGCTCCTCGATATTCAGACGCAGCTGGATACGATGAAAACGGAACTGGAGCAAGAGCGAAAGAAAGCCAGCCAGCTGGCCGAAGAGCTCGGTGAAAAAGAAAAAAGAGAACAGGAGCTGTTAACCCAGCTGGCTCAGGGTGCTAAAAATCCACCCGTCATCATGATTGCTTCGCCCAAAGACGGCGGTACGATAGAGGCGAATTCAGTTGGCATATCCGGTGTTGTCGAAGATGAGCAGGGTATCGAGCGGCTGGAGATATTTATTAACGACAAACCGCTGGAAGATAAAACCGGCCGCGGCCTGCAGGTGAAAAAAAAGGCCCAGTCCCGGCGCATTGAATTTAATGAACGCATCCCCCTGCAGCGCGGTGAAAACAAAATCAAGGTACGGGCGATTGATGCGGACGGCTTTGCTTCTGAAAAAACCCTGGTCGTTACGCACGTCGAAATGCGCAAAAACATATGGGCGGTGGTTGTCGGAATAAACGATTATCCCCATACGCGCCGGCTCAAGTGGGCGGTAAATGATGCCAGAGCTTTTTACCGACATCTGGTGGACGTCATCCAAATACCGCCTGAAAATGTGACCCTGCTTTTAAACCAGGATGCCAGTCTTTCCCGTTTGCGCAGTTCGCTCGGTACCCATCTGAAAAAAATGGCCGGCAAGGAAGACATGGTTATTATTTATTTTGCCGGCCACGGTGCCACCGAAAAAGATGTGCTGAGTCCCGACGGGGATGGTCTGGAAAAATATCTTTTACCTTACGATGTCGATCCCCAGGACCTTTATGCCTCTGCTTTGCCCATGCGGGAAATCTCTCATATTTTTTACCGAATACAATCCCAGCGCATCATTTTTATTGCCGATTCCTGTTACAGCGGGGCCAGCGGCGGACGAACGATTAGTTTATCCGGAATCCGGGCCAATATCTCGGATGCCTTTTTAGATCGAATTGCAGGCGGCAAGGGTACGGTTATCATGACCGCCAGCAGTGCTAATGAGGTCAGCGCCGAAGATGAAAAACTGCAGCATGGCGTCTTTACCTTTTATTTGCTGGAAGGCCTGACAGGTGCAGCCGACGCTGATAAAGACGGCCTGGTTACGGTAGATGAGGCCTATCGCTATGTTTCTACGCATGTTCCGCGGGCTACCGGGCAGGAGCAACACCCCGTTAAAAAAGGCACTGTTGAAGGCCGCCTGATCCTGAGCATCATTAAATAATTTTAAACAACAGAGCGCACAGGGCCTTCAAAGATAGGGTTTTTCCCTTTGCGAGTTGACACACAAACTTCTTTTTGCGATGCTTTAATGTAACTCTTATCTTCATCCATTAGGAGGCATGGAATGAAAAGAACCGCCAGGGCTGCTTTTATTATCGCGTTTGTGGTCTGCTGCTTTGCTGTATTCGGCAGCTACAAGCCCGTCCACGCTGAAGAAGTAAAATCCGATCAAAATGCCAATGTTCAATTTCAGTGGGCCTTTGCTGCCCTGAAAAAAGCCAACGGGTCCAAGTTTGAAGCCATTACCAAAGACACGGATCTTAAAACCGGCGATCAAATCAAATTTTTTTTACAAGTCAACGA
>Ga0255054_10001729_pt1 | contig 12742 bp, 11 predicted proteins | sample JV7_2_23_MG_FD_188634 | JGI IMG/M metagenome (GOLD analysis project Ga0255054, IMG submission 188634) | Seawater microbial communities from Jervis Inlet, British Columbia, Canada - JV7_2_23 | ecosystem: Environmental > Aquatic > Marine > Inlet | place: Canada: British Columbia | collected... | reverse complement strand
CGATCGCTCTTTCCAAACGAGGTGCGCGTGATGTTCACAATCGAGCCATCCTCGATCAGCACTGACTAATGAGCTCCGGCCCCGCAGAATTCGAGGCTCTGGCAAACAGCCGCAAATCGATCCGCGTTTTCAGCGATACCCCCTTGGAACTGGAGCTGGTCGATCGACTGCTGTCGACCGCCAGCCAGGCTCCTTCAGCCCACAATCGTCAGCCGTGGCGGTTTGCCGTTCTGTCGGAATTCGATGCCCGCGACAAATTAGCCCGCTCGATGGGAGACATGCTGCGCGCCGATCGTTTGGCGGACGGGGATGATGCGTTCGATATTGAGAAGGATGTCGAACGCTCATGGAAACGGATAACCGGGGCTCCGATTGCAATCCTTGTCTGCCTGACCATGGAAGACATGGACGCGTATCCAGATCAGGAGCGCAGGCGGGCCGAATATCGGATGGCCGTTCAGGGCGTCGCGATGGCGGGCGAAAATTTACTGCTCGCCGCGCACGCGCATGGATTGGGCGCATGCTGGATGTGCGCGCCGCTCTTCGCTCAGGAGGCTGTAGCTTCAGCTCTGGATCTCGCATCCTCATGGGAACCGCAGGGCCTGGTGCTGCTCGGCTGGCCTGCAGGCCCTGGGAAATTCCGAGACCGGCGATCGCTGGACGAAGTGGCGGTCTACTTATGAAGGTGGTCGCGCTGGCAGGCGGGGTAGGGGGCGCCAAACTGGTCGACGGGCTGGCGTCTGTTTTGCCTGCCGAGGATCTGACGGTTATCGTCAACACTGGCGACGATTTCGAACATCTGGGCCTGAGCATCTCACCCGATCTCGATACCGTAATGTATACCCTGGCTGGGCTTGCTAATCCTGAGACCGGTTGGGGAAGAGCGGACGAGACGTGGTCATTTCTCGAGACGCTTGAGGGTCTGGGCGGCCCCACCTGGTTTCGGCTGGGGGATCGGGACCTGGCCCTTCACACGGAACGTACCCGTAGACTTCGCAACGGCGCGACGCTTTCGGAGATCACGGACGATATCTGCGAAGCGCTTGACATTCATGTGTGCCTGCTCCCGATGTCGGACGATCCCATCCATACGATTGTCCATACAGATGAAGGCGCTCTCGCCTTCCAGGAATATTTTGTGGCTCGTGCTTGTGAGCCCGCCGTTCGATCCTTTGAGTTCGTCGGTGCAGAATCAGCGAAGCCTGCTCCCGGAGTGATTGAAGCCATTAGTCAGGCTGATGTCGTGATCTTCTGTCCATCGAACCCCTGGGTCAGCCTTGACCCAATCCTGGCCGTGCCTGAGACTCGTGAGGCAGTACACGCCAGGCCGACCATAGGCGTGTCCCCAATTGTTGGAGGAAAAGCCATCAAAGGCCCGGCAGCAAAGATGTATATGGAACTCAATGTTGATCCATCTGCGCTTGCCGTCGCCCAGCATTATCCGCAGCTCGTTGCTCTTGTTATTGATGTAGCGGATGCAGATTGGACGGAACCGATCCGAGCATTAGGCATGCAGCCATTCGTCACCCAAACGGTGATGGATTCCCCCGAAGCTCGCAGGATGCTCGCACAGGAAGTTCTTGAATTCATCGGCGAATTAGAGGTCGCTCTTTGAGCCTATGGGTGATTGTCCCGGTGAAGGCGCTGCATGAAAGCAAGTCACGCCTGCGCGGCGTGCTCACTCCCGATCAGAGGATGGATCTGAGCCGCGAGATGCTGCTCAACACACTGCAAGAGCTGGCAGAGCTCACCGAGATCGAGCGAACGTTGGTCGTCAGTGCAGATTCGACAGTCCTCGCACTTGCTCGAGAACGTGGGGCTGAGGTTATAGAAGAGCGCGACCCCCCATCCCTCAACAAAGCCCTGAGGCAAGCCACGGCACTAGCGAGCGATATGCAGGCGGAAGCAGTTCTGGTTCTGCCTGCGGATCTCCCGCTTCTCCTGGCGGCAGATGTCCGGGATTTGATTGGGAGAGCGCATGATCCACCGGTCGTGGTTGTCTCACCGGACCGGAAACGCAGTGGAACGAACGCATTGTTGATGGCTCCTCCCGGTGCGATAAAATACGAATTCGGGCCAGATAGCTTCGAACGCCATGTCCGAAGCGCGGAGGCCTCCGGCGCTCGAGCTGAGATCATCGAGCTCCCGAACCTCGGCCTGGATTTGGATGCCCCAGAAGACCTCGAAATCTATCAGGACCGTATCGCTCTGATTAAGGAGTAGGCAATTGGCCATGGATAGGGTTGCTTTGTACCTTCAAGACGCACACGACCTTCGCGACGGTTTACGCTACGCGAAATATGCGGAAGAAAAAGGGTTTGAGGCTGTCTGGCAGGCCGAGTCCAGGTTGGTTCGAGACGCCATCGTACCTATGGCGGGCTATGCGGCAGTGACCGAGAGCATCAAGGTCGGTTCGGGTGTGATCAATAATTGGACGCGAAATATTGGGCTGCTGGCTGCTACCTTTTTGACCCTGGACGATTTGGCGCCAGGGCGTGTGATTTGCGGAATTGGCGCCTGGTGGGATCCGCTTGCCAAAAATGTGGGGATCGAAAGGCGGAAACCACTCAGCGCTATGCGGGAAACGGTCGAATTGCTGCGCAGGCTACTTAATATGGAGAACGTCACCTTCCATGGCGAATTCCACTCTGTGGATGGGATTGAGCTGGATGTGGTGCACGGCCGCAAAGAGCCCCGCGATGTGCCGATCATGATTGGGGCCACCGGGCTAAAGATGATGGAGCTCACCGGAGAGATTGCTGACGGTGTGGTGCTGAATTACTGCGTTCCGCCGGAGTACAACGACGGTGCGCTTGAGCATTTGGAAATCGGTGCAAAGCGCGCCGGGCGCACATTGGACGACTTGGACCGGCCCCAGCTGGTCGTTTGCTCTGTTGATACAGATCGAGAGAAGGCAATGGACTCCAGCCGAGAGCTCCTAACTCAATACCTGGCTCAGCAGCCGCATATTGCCAAGGCAAGCGGCGTATCGCAAGACACTGTGGCTGAGATCCAGTCCATCCTGGGCTGGCCGGCTACCCACGAGCAAATTAAAAAGGCGAAGCACTTGGTTTCCGACGAGTTGATCGAGCGCATCACAGCCTCAGGAACGCCGGATGAGGCGCGTTCCAAGGTTCAGGAATACGTCGATCGTGGCGCTACCGCTCCCATCCTCTATCCGGTGGGAGGGAATGTCGAACTGCTCGTGGACACCTTCAGTCCGTTGAACTAAGCATCGGAGAACTTCATGGCATCTTCCACTTCACATCGCACCAAGCAGCCCAACTCTAAGACCTGTTTTGTCTGCGGAGTTGAAAACCATCACGGTCTTCAATTGAGCTTCTACAACGACGAGAGCGGAACGGTTTACGCGGAGGTAACGGTGCCGGATCAGTTTCAGGGATATCCAGGTACCGTGCATGGAGGAATCGTGGCTGCCATGCTGGATGAAGTGGCGACGCGGGCGGCTATGGTATCGGATCCAAACAATTTTAAAGTGACAGCCAGGATGACCCTCCGCTACCGCAAGAAAGTGCCGACGGGCGAGCCGCTGCAAATGATCGGATGGATGGAACGTGAAGGCTCGAGAGCCTCGAAAGCCACCGGTGAACTTCGGCTCCCGGATGGAAGCCTGGGAGCAGAAGTGGAAGCGCTGATGGTTGATTACCGTGAGCCGTTCGCCGACGAAGATGCACTGGAGCAGTTGGGTTGGAAGGTGTATCCGGATTGAACTGCGTCTGGAAGGACCTTGGCTGCGCAGGTCACCAGGCGAAACTTTAGACTCATGACTTCTATCAAATACCACCGCCCTCAAACTCTGGATGAGGCTCTTGAACTGCTGGAGCACGGTGTACCGCTTGCCGGCGGCACGCGGTTGACGCCGAGCCTGCGCGGGGTGGGGGCGCTGGTTGACCTGCAAGATCTGGATCTCGATCAGATCGAAGCCACTACATCGACCCTGGAATTTGGGGGGACCGCAACTCTTCAGGGCTTGGTGGATAACGGATCAAGGCTCCCCGACGCCATGGTTCGAGCCGCCCGATTGGAAGCGGGCTGGAACATCCGCAACAAAGCTACCGTAGCCGGAACGATTGTGACCGGCGACGGTCGATCGCCGCTGCTGACGGTTCTCCTGGCACTTGGGACGGATTTGGAACTTGCGCCCGGTGGGGACCGCATCTCGCTTGGTGGTGCCCTCGACCGGGGCGCGGATCGAACCGGCGGCAAGCTGATCACTGCCATCCACGCTGCCAATCTAGGACGTCTGGAATACGCGCAGGTGGCTCGCTCGCCTGCGGATCGGCCTCAGATCTGTGTGGCGGTTGCGGTCGATCAGTCCGAGAAGCTCGTGAGGATTGCCCTCGGCGGGCATGGCGCCCACCCAGTTCTATTGCCAAATGACGGAGGCCTCCAGGCCGCGGAAGCTGCGCACCTGGCGCAGACCATGTACGCAGATGCCGGCGATCAGTGGGCCAGCGCCGAGTATCGTTCATCCGCGGCCGCTACATTGGTCGCCAGGCTGGTTAAGCAGGCGGGCTTCGAATGAAGATCGAATTCGGCCTCAACGGCCAGCCGACCGAGTTGGAAGTTCCTGCCTCCACGTCGCTGCTGGCCGCACTGCGCGATCAGCTCGCAGTATTTGGCGTCAAACACGGTTGCGAAACCGGAGAGTGCGGAGCCTGTACCGTCCTGGTGGACGGAGCTCCGGTCAATACTTGTGTGATGTTGGCGGCGCAGGCAGACGGAAAAGACCTTCAGACCATCGAATCAGTCGGTGAGTATCCTGAGCTAGGATGGCGCCGTACGGGCGGCCTGGATCCAATCCAGGAAGCTTTTATCGAGACGGGCGCCATCCAATGTGGCTACTGCACGCCGGCGATGGTGCTGGCTGCGCAGTCATTGCTGCACAACAATCCCAAGCCCAACGAGCAAGAGGTTCGCGAGGCGCTATCAGGAGTATTGTGCCGCTGTACCGGCTACCTGAAACCGGTTCAGGCTATTCTGCGCGCGGCAGCTGTTCGGCGTGGAGAAATCCCCGAACCGATCGAAGGCGCCATCCCCGCGCCTCCTGAGCTGTTCGGAAAGTCGGACGATGTTGCGCCAGCATCCGATGCAGGGCTGGAACTCACCACCCGCACCAACGTGATGCCGATTATCAAGACCGCGCCAGAAGTCGAGTCGCTTCACATCGTGGGCAAGCCTGCGCCAAAGGTCGACGCGGTCAAATTGGCTCAGGGCAAGCCGGCTTTCACGGCTGACCTGGAAATGCGCGGGATGTTGATTGCCAAAGTCTTGAAGAGCCCTATGGCACACGCCCGCATCAAGAGCATCGACACAACCAGGGCAAAGGAGCACCCAGGTGTCGCTGCGGTGCTTACCTGGGAGGATATCCCGCGCGTAGTGTATTCCACCGCCGGTCAATCAGATCCGATACCCGGCCCGCTCGATGCATTCTCGCTCGATAACAAGGTGCGCTTTGTTGGCGATCGCGTGGCGATGGTAGCGGCCGAGACCGAGCAGGCCGCCGAGGAAGCGCTGGAGCTGATCGAAGTCGAGTACGAGCGACTGCCCGCGATCCTGGACTTGCGCAAGGCCATGGAGCAAGGTGCGCCTCAGATCCACGACGAGCCGGAGTATGTCAACTTCGATGAGTCGGATCCGAGTCGCAATCTGGCGGCCCAAATCCATATCGATATTGGGGACGTTGACAAGGGATTTGAAGCAGCGGACGTAATTGTGGAACGGACTTACGAAGTTCCCAAGGTTCAGCAGGCACACATCGAACCGCATGTGGTCGTCACCTATTGGGATGAAGACGATCGTCTGGTCATTCGCACTAGCACGCAGGTTCCATTTCACGTCCGGAGACAGATGGCGCCGGTGCTTGGGCTGCCTCCGAAGCGTATCCGCGTCGTCAAGCCCCGAATCGGGGGCGGATTTGGCGGCAAGCAAGAAGTGATGATTGAGGACGTGGCCGCGCATCTGACAATCGCCACTGGCCGGCCAGTGCGTTTCGAATTCACTCGCGCCGAGGAGTTCCATGCCAGTCGATCCAGGCACCCGATGCGCATCACAATGAAGACCGGCCTCAAGAAAGACGGCACGATCACTGCCAATGAGATGCGGTGCCTCAGCGATACCGGAGCCTACGGCTGTCACGCACTGACCGTGACCGGGAATACCGGCCATAAAAGTATGGCGCTTTATGTGGGCAATGGTGAATTTCGACAGTCGCCCAACATTCGCTTCTATGCCGATGTCGTGTACACCAACACCCCTCCTTCAGGAGCCTACCGTGGCTACGGCGTCCCGCAAGGTTTTTGGGCGGTCGAGCGCCACATGGAAGATATCGCACGACAGCTCGATCTGGACCCATTGGAATTTCGCATGAAAAACACCCTTCGGGCCGGAGAGCTTCAGCCTTTCAGCACCGCTTGGTCAGAAGGTCGCGAACCAAGCCCTGAGACCATCAATACCAATGGACTGGAAGAATGTGTAGAGCAGGGGATCGCCGCCATCAACTGGGCCGACAAATTTGGCCAGGAAGATTGGCACGTCGTACCTGGCAAACCCTATCTTCGGCGCGGCATCGGAGTGGCGCTCGTGATGCAGGGAACGGCCATTCCCTATTTGGATATGGGCGGAGCGAGCATCAAGATCAACGATGACGGGTCCTTCAACTTGCTAGTCGGCGCAACGGACCTTGGAACCGGGTCCGACACGGTGCTGGCCCAGCAGGCGGCGGAGGTGCTCGGCGTGCCGCTCGATGACATCCTTATTTACTCTTCTGATACCGATTTCACCCCCTTTGACAAAGGGGCCTACGCTTCCAGCACAACTTACATTTCCGGCGCAGCAGTGGTTGGTGCGGCAGAACAGGTCGCAGCACGCATTCGTGCGCGAGCCGCCCGTATGATTTCTGAACAAGGTGGGAAGCCGGTCAAGCCGGAGCAAGTGGCCCTGGGCGATGCTCAGGCCTGGGCTCCGGACGGACGATCGGTCACAATGGAACAGGTGGCGCTGAATGCGCTGCATCACGAGGATCAAGAACAAATCATGGGGGTGGCTTCGTATGTATCGCCGGTTGCGCCGCCTCCCTTCGCTGCACAATTTGCGGAAGTGACCGTGGATATCGAAACCGGTCAGATCACCGTGGATCGGTTGGTGATGGTGGTGGACTCCGGGATTATTGTGAATCCGCTGACCGCTTCGGGTCAGATCGAGGGCGGAATGGCGCAGGCGTTGGGCTATGCGGTATGCGAGGAAATGCTGTATGACGATGCCGGCCGACCGCGTGAACTGGATTTCACTGATTATCATATTTTTGCTGCGCATGAGATGCCGGAATTGGAGACTCTGTTCGTGGAAACCTTTGAGCCTTCTCACCCGTTTGGCGTGAAGGCGGTGGCAGAGATTCCCATGGATGGCGTAGCGCCTGCGGTGGGAAATGCGGTGCTCGACGCTTGCGGCGCAAGCGTGAATGTCGCGCCGATTACTCCCGAGCGAGTATGGCGCGAGCTCCAGGCGGATGCCTGATTTATTTGCCCGAATTGCCGATCTCCAGGCGGCGGGGAAGAGCGTAGCTCTCGCCACCGTGGTGCGCACGGTGGGATCGGTTCCCAGGCACGAGGGGACGCGCATGCTCATCTTTCCCGACGGCCAGATCGAGGGAACGGTCGGCGGGGGTGATCTTGAGAGCCGCGTCATCCGGGCTGCGCTGGAAACCCTTGATGGAGGCGCCCCGAAAACCCTGCATTATGAGTTCCGAGACATTGAGAAAGGCGACGCGGGAGTCTGTGGCGGGGAGATGGAGGTCTTCGTGGAAGCTGTAAGGCCGTCGCCAACGGTGGTTGTGGTCGGAGGGGGACACGTTGGAAGATCCGTTGCGCATCTGGCAAATTGGCTGGGATTCCATGTCGTGCTCACCGATGACCGGCCCGAGTTCGCAACTCCCGAGGCGGTGCCTGGCGCCGATGAACATATTCTGGCTCCTCTGGCAGAATTGCCCAGCAAGATCAAAATTACATCCGAGACATACATTTTGCTCACCACCCGTGGCCTCCCTATCGATGTAGAAGGGTTGCCGCCGCTGCTCGATAGCGAGGCCGGCTACATCGGAGTGATTGGTTCCAAACGTCGCTGGGACACCTGCGCAAAGCAGCTGACTGAGCAGGGTGTTCCGAAAGAAAAGATCGACCGCGTCGTCTCGCCTATGGGGCTGGAGCTAAACGCCGAAACGCCGGAGGAGATCGCGGTAAGCATGTTGGCTCAAATCATCATGCTGCGCAGGGGTGGGAGCGGAGAACATAAGGCGCACGCTCCGCACAAGGAGCGTTGAGGCCATGATGTGGGAGCATTACCACTCCGTCCGCTCAGTTGACGAGGCGGTCGAGTTGCTTGCAAAGTACGCCGGCTCGGCTCGCATTGTGGCCGGTGCCACAGACCTGATCATCGAGCTCGAAGGTGGCATGCGACCGGATCTGCGTGGGCTGATCGATATCACGCGCGTCCCCGGACTGGATCACATCACGGTGGATGACGAGGGCTGGCTTCACATGGGCCCGCTCGTCACCCACAATCATTGCGCGGTTTCCAAGCTGATCATCGAGCGAGCGTATGCGCTGGCGCGCGCGTGCTGGGAGGTGGGTGCTCCACAGATCCGCAACCGCGGAACGATCGCTGGAAACCTGATCACCGCTTCGCCTGCCAACGATTCGATCACTCCCCTCATGGCTCTTGATGCGCAGGTGACACTGCGTTCTGCCAGCGGCGAGCGGGTCGTGCCGATTGCGGACTTCTACACGGGTGTTCGCCAGACAGTGATGCGAGATGATGAGTTCATGGCAGACATCGCCTTTCACATGCCGCCTGAGGGAGTCCGTTCCACATTCGTCAAACTGGGCCTGCGCCGCGCTCAGGCGATCTCGATTGTCAACGCGGCCGCGGTGCTTAAGCTGGATGGTTCTGAAGTGGTGGAGGCTTCGATAGCATTGGGTTCCGTGACGCCAACCATCGCGCGGGTGAGTGCGGCCGAAGAAGCCTTGCGCGGCAAGACGCTTCACGAGCAGGTTATTAATCAAGTGAGTGAACTGGCGGTCGAAGCGGTTTCGCCAATCAACGATATTCGAGGTTCCGCTCGATATCGCCTTGAGATGGTACGGGTATGCACTCGCCGGGCATTGAACAGCCTGGCGGCTGGCACGGAGCGCGCTGATTATCCAATTTCTCCCGTCAGCCTCTGGGGATCTGAAGAGTGGCATTGGCAGAATGAACTTAAGCAGACGACAGTGCATCCGGGGACGATCGAGACCGTGATCAACGACCGTCCTTATCGGTTCGAATCGGGTTCGGGGAAGACATTGCTTCGGTTGCTGAGGGAAGAAGGCAGCCTGATTGGCACGAAAGAAGGTTGTGCCGAGGGGGAGTGCGGCGCTTGCACCGTTGATCTGGACGGCATGGCGGTGATGGCCTGCATGGTGCCCGCACCTCGGGCACATGGGGCTCGGATCCGCACTGTCGAAGGCCTGGCAACCGATGGCATGCTGCACCCAATTCAGCAGGGATTTGTCGATACGGGCGCGGTGCAATGTGGGTACTGCACGCCGGGATTTCTGATGTCGGGCGCGATGCTGCTGGAAGAACGGCCGAATCCGGATTCGGACGAGATCCGTCAATCCATCACAGGCAACTTGTGCCGCTGCACCGGATATTACTCAATTGTCAGCGCCATCGAACGGGCGGCCGAGCTTAGCAGCAGTAGCTCCAATTCGCCGTAGACGGAGGGCTCTGCGGCACCTAGATTAGGAGCGACGAGGTCATTTTGTTGCGCATAGCCAAAATTGACGATGATGGAAATCTCGACGGCATCGCCGGATCGAAATAACGCAATTGCAGTGAAGAAGAAGCGATTCTAGAATGAATGGGTTCGAAGCAGAAAACTAACCTGAACGAGGATCACCGGATAGGAGAGACACATGGGTAGAAGAAGCTCATGGCAGTTCGCGCAACACGAGAAGGAGCGCAAGGAAGCCCAGAAGATGAACCCCGTTTGGCGCGGGGTTGGATGCCTGCTGATTATCGGGATCGGTGTGCTGGGATACCTGTTTGCTAATTGGTTTTTGGTTCAGAATTCAATTAACGGCTGGGTCTTCCTTCCGAGAGATTTAATCAATCCTAACATTCCGGTAGTTGGTGACCTGCTTTCAGGCGGCAACCTGGTCAGGCTCGTGGTAGCGTTGACCTTCCTGCTGTTCGCTTTTGCCTTTATGAATTTCTTCTATGCCATCGTACGCCCAATAAAGCCCGGAGAGCTCGACCTCCCTACGCCCAAGCGCCTGAAAAAGAAACGTCGCTAGCGCGCCTCGTAAGACCTGGAGCACAAAGGAGCCGGAGGACACACTTGATCGGTGAATCGGTTTCGCGCGTCGATGCGCTTGCCAAGGTAACCGGGGAGGCGCTTTTCCCCGGCGACATCGACATGCCCAATCAGGCCCACATGAAGATCCTTTTTGCGGGCCGCCCACACGCGATTATTCATCGGATTGATACATCCGCCGCAGAAGCTCTTTCTGGAGTCCTGGGTGTCTTTACCGCGAAAGACGTACCTGTCAATGAATACGGGATGATTCTCGACGATCAACCGGTTCTCTGCGGGCCCGGTTCAAGCAAACCGCACGCGGACCGGGTGCGCTTCATTGGAGACCAGGTGGCGCTTGTCGTGGCAGAGAGTGAGGAGATCGCAGCAGAAGCAACGAAGCTTATCGAGATCGAATTCGAAGACCTGCTGGTGACCACCGATCCCGAAGAGGCTATGCAGCCGGGTGCCTCTATGATTCACCCGGAACGAGAAAGTAATGTCTTTCAGCACAACCGCATTCGGAGTAGTGATGTCGAGGCGGGCTTCGCTGAATCGGCAGTCGTGATCGAAAGCGAATACCGCACTCCTGCTCAGGAACATGCTTATCTACAACCAGAGGCGGGCCTGGCATACATCGATGATGAAGGCCGGGTGACGATTGTGGTAGCCGGACAGTGGACGCACGAAGACCAGGAGGAGATTGCCCACGCATTGGACCTGCCTATCGAAAAGGTGCGTGTGAAATATGCGACGGTAGGCGGAGCCTTCGGCGGCCGGGAAGATATGTCGATCCAAATCGTGCTGGCATTGGCGGCATACCGGCTGCATGAACAGGGCATTGATCGACCGATCAAGATTATCTGGTCGCGGGAAGAATCTATTCTGGGCCACCACAAGCGACATCCATATGTTCTGCGGTCCAAATGGGGGGCCTCTGCAGAGGGCAAGCTGCTGGCGGCGGAAGTAGAGATCATCCAGGACGGCGGAGCCTACGCCTCCACTTCGACCAAGGTGCTTGGAAACGCAACCCTGATGTGCACCGGGCCGTACGTGATCCCCAATGTGAAGGTTGATGCCTATTCGGTTTATACCAACCACATCCCTGGCGGGGCTTTTCGTGGATTCGGCGGGCCGCAGGCGGCCTTCGCAGCCGAGATGCAGATCGAAAAACTGGCCGCAGCTCTCGATCTGGATCCGGTGGAAGTGCGGGCGCTTAACGTGCTAAAAGAAGGCGACATGCTCTCGGTGGGATCGCCGCTGCCCGATGGCGTTACGTTGGATCTCGTAATCGAAAGCTGCGCCAAGGAAGCCGGATGGCAGCAGGCCGACGGAGCCTGGCAGGCGCCACAGGTATCGCAGCCTAAAGATCCGCACCTCCGCCGAGGAATTGGGTTGGCTTGCGGTTTCAAGAACGTGGGTTTTTCATTCGGGTTTCCGGAGCAGTGCTGGGCGACGGTCGAGCTTCACGGCGCGGTACAGATCGAAGAGGTTGTCTTACGACATGCCGGCGCCGAAGTCGGGCAGGGCGCACACACCGCCTTAATGCAGATGGCAGCTGAAGCGGTGGGGGTACCTCTCGACATGGTCCGCCTCGACCCTTCGGATACCGCAAGCAGTGGAAACTCTGGCTCAGCTTCCGCATCACGGATGACATACATGGCGGGTCATGCGATTCGCGGTGCGGTCGAAGCCGCAATGGTGAAGTGGCAGGACGAAGATCGACCGGCGATCGCCAAGTATCAGTACAAACCGCCTCCCACCACGCCTTACGATCCCGAGACCGGCCATTCGGATCCGAACTTCGCTTATGGCTATGTGGCCGAAGCCGCGACGGTAGAAATCGATACCGAGACCGGCGCGGTCCGCATCCTGGAGGTGGTCTGCGCGGATGATGTCGGCCGGGTGATCAACCCGCAGGGCGTGCGCGGCCAGATTGAAGGTGCCGTCGTTCAGGCGGCCGGATATGCGATTTTGGAAAACTTTCAGCAGGAGGGCGGTGAAGTCCAGACTGGGTTGATGTCGACCTATCTCATTCCTGGCATCCTGGACGTTCCCGATAGGGTGCAATCGGTCATCCTGGAAAATCCGGATCCCGGCGGCCCGTGGGGGGTGCGCGGGATGGCCGAAATGCCATTCATTCCGCTTACGCCGGCGGTTACGGCCGCCATACATGATGCGATCGACGTCTGGTACGACGAGTTCCCGCTTACTCCTGAGCGAGTGCTTTGGGGAATTCAGGCTTCCGCTTCCGATTGACAAAAGCTTCGGGTATTTCTCCAAGGGGTATCGACCTCCGATGAAACTCCAATATTGGCGCGCACGGAAGGCGATCGGGCTAGCATGACTCAAACGCCTCCCCTGGTCTTATTGCGTGGTGGCGGAGAC
>Ga0255054_10001728_pt1 | contig 12753 bp, 14 predicted proteins | sample JV7_2_23_MG_FD_188634 | JGI IMG/M metagenome (GOLD analysis project Ga0255054, IMG submission 188634) | Seawater microbial communities from Jervis Inlet, British Columbia, Canada - JV7_2_23 | ecosystem: Environmental > Aquatic > Marine > Inlet | place: Canada: British Columbia | collected... | reverse complement strand
CGTCTGGTCGTAGATCCAGGGATCGGCTTCGGAAAGACGGCGGAGCAGAATTTGGTCCTGATCAACCGGCTGGGTCGGATCGCCGACCTGGGTTACCCGGTCCTCGTCGGTCCGTCACGCAAGTCGTTTATCGGGAAGATGCTGGGACTCGACGTGTCGGATCGGCTGGAAGCGAGCGTCGCTGCCTGTGTGGTGGCGTTGCTCCGGGGGGCGCGGATCTTTCGTGTTCATGACGTGCGCCCGACACGACGTGCGCTGGATATGGCGGAACTCATAGCCAATCGGTCGAACGGTGGAGAGCTTTCTTGAGCGCATAAGCTTCCTGAGGCCCGATCTTTGGGACCTCCTGGAGATAGCGGTGGTAGCGTACATCTTCTACCGCCTGCTTCTGCTCTGGGCGGGGACCCGAGCCATCCAGATGCTCATGGGCCTCATCGTGTTGTCTGCGGTTTACGCGTTGTCGGGGGTCCTCCAGCTCGATCTAATACACTATCTGCTGCGCATCGTCTTCACCTACGGTGCTCTGGCCGCGATCGTCTTGTTCCAGCCGGAGCTGCGGAGCGCGCTCACAAGGCTGGGACAGAACCGGTTCTGGCGGTTTTTTTCCAGATCGGAGAAGACCTCGGAGGCGCTGCAGGAACTGGCTCACGCCACCGAGGTGCTGGCGCGGAAGCGGATCGGCGCGATCATCGCCGTGGAGAAAGAGGTCGGCCTCGATGAATACGCGCGCAAAGGGACGCCGATCAACGCACCCGTTTCCACCGAACTATTGGAGAGCATCTTCACCCGCTACGGGCCGCTGCACGACGGCGCCGTGATCTTGCGGGGCGAGATGATGACGGCCGCTCGCTGCATCCTTCCGCTCACGCAATTCCCCGTGACCGACCGCACCTTGGGGACGCGGCACCGGGCGGCCATCGGGCTCTCGGAGGAGACCGACGCCCTGGTGATCGTCGTCTCGGAAGAGACGGGTTACATATCGTTGGCGAGCCGTGGGCGCTTGGAAAGGAAGGTCTCGGGCGAGCGGCTGCGAGAGGCGCTGGGCTTGACGTCCGGCGGCCGAGCTCAGCTGGCTTCGGCGGTCCAGATCGCACCGTCGGGGAAGGGGGCGGAGGTCGCTGCAGGCGAGCTCAGCCTCGTTGACAGACGGTCCCCAGCGCCCTAAGCTTTCTTGATATCAAGCAAGACAAGACGGCTGGGATTCACCTAGGAACAGCGAGGTTCGCTTGCAACAGGAAGCCCAATACGCTCTCCTGGAGCTATTCAGGGACGGCGGCTTCATGATGTACGCCCTGGTGCTGTGCTCGTTGCTGGCGCTGGGCGTGATGATCGCCAAGGCCTATATCCTCTGGGTGGCGCACCGCGACAGCCAGCGGCTGCTGGCCGAGCTGCAGGCGATGCCCAAGCAGAGAGGTAACGTGGACGCGACTATCGCGTTGGCCGACGAGACGCAGGGCCCGGTCGCGGCCATCGTGTCGTCCGCATTGCGACGCGTGAGCGATCGCAGTCACACTGATGCCGATATCGAGAAGGCCGTTGCGACGACCGGATCGATCGAGCTGGGCTTCTTGGAGCGCGGTCTCGTCGTTCTGGCGACGGTGGCCAACGTCGCCCCGATGATGGGGTTCCTTGGGACTGTCGTGGGGATGATCGCGGCCTTTGGCGCCGTGGCCGAGGCGGGCCAGATCGAAGCGTCGTTGGTGGCCGGCGGCATCAAAGTCGCTTTGATCACGACGGCGACAGGTCTCACGATCGCCATCCCGGTCAACATAGCGTACAACTTCTTCGTGACGCGGATCGATCAGCTGATCCTCGACATGGAGCGGGGGACTGAGGCGGTGATGGATATGCTGCCACCCTCGACCGCACGAGCGCAAAGTTAGAGGTACGCCGCCATGGCAATGCTGAAGAGGAAAAGCAGGGTAAGCGACGATATCCCCACCGCCTCGATGGCGGACATCGCGTTCTTGCTCCTTATCTTCTTCCTGACCACGACGGTGTTCGAGGAAGAAAAGGGGTTGTCGATCGTGCTGCCGGAAGCGGCCGCCGAGCAGGTGGAGGTATCGCAGAAGAACATCATTCACTTTTTGGTGCAGCCGGACGGAGCTGTAGTGATTCGCCGCGGTGAGAGCCAGGCCGAGCAGGTCGTGGCATTCAGTCAGATCGAGGGCATCATGCGGCAGGAGATATCGAGCAACCCTGAGATTATCGCGGCCGTGAAGACCGATCCCGATGCGCCGTACGGGCACATGATCAACGTGCTCGATGAGTTACAGAAGGCGAGCGCGCAGCGGATCTCGTTGCAGCTTTGGGAGAGATAGAGAATGGCGAAGAAAAGCGGACCGTTCGAACGGAAGTCCAAAGTCGAGGCCGAGATTCCGGCCGCGTCGATGGCGGATATCGCGTTCCTACTTCTGATCTTCTTCATGGTGTCGACGACCTTCAGAAGAGAGCAGGACCGGCACCTGACGTTTCCTAGGGCCGACGCCACCCAGAGGCAGGACGAGAAACGCAAGAATATCTTGCACATTTGGATCGAACCGGACGGCCAGGTGTATATAAACGACAGGCTAGTACCGATGGAGATGGTGGCGGACGTTGTGCTGCCGCTCTATCGGGACAGCGATCGCCGCCTCCTGATCTCGATCAGGGGTGATCGCGATACGCCGTACCGCTTTGTCAACTCGGTGACGGAGCAGCTGCGCGAGGCCAACGCGGTTCGTGTCTTCTTCCACACGGATCTCGAAAGTCGATTGACGCGCGAGAGGAGGTAAGGCTCTCATGGCAGACATGACGACGACAGAAGCTCATACGCTGCGCGGCAGTGCGAATGACCGCTTCAAGAAGACGTCCGAGGTCTATCTGTGGGGCGCGCTCTGCCTGGCCACGGCGTTCCACTTTGGGATGTTCAGCTTCTTCCCCGAGTTCACCGCAACCGATGTGAGCTTCGGCGTGAACGAGTTCGAGGCCATCGAGCTACCGCCCGAGGTAGACATTCCGCCGCCTCCGGAGCAGATCTCCCGTCCGGCCGTACCGGTCGTGGCCGCAACGGAGCTCGAAGAAGACATCACCATCGCTCCCACGACCTTCGAGGAAAATCCCGTCGAGAATCTGCCGCCGCCGCCCAGCGATGCGAGCCGTATAGGCGATCAGCCGGTCTTCACGCCTTACACGGTGAAGCCCGAGCTGAAGAATCGCCGTGAAGCGCTTCGCATAGTGGAGCGGAACTACCCGAGGTTGCTCAAGGACGCCGGCATCGGCGGAGCCGTCAACGTTTGGGTGTTCATCGACACCAACGGCAACGTGAAGAACGCGCAGGTCCAGAAGAGTTCTGGGAACAGGGCTCTTGACGACGCCGCGCTGAAGTCGGCGCAGGCATTCTCGTTCACGCCGGCTTTGAATCGAGACATGCGGGTACCGGTCTGGGTGGCGATACCGATCACCTTCGCAGTGCTGAATTGAGCCGAAGCTGTTTTCCATCTCAGCCCGGCATCGCGGCGGCGGTGTCGGGCTTTTTTTTGTTCGATCTTCGCGCGCGGCACGCGGGTTTACCTTGATTAGCTGTTGTGGGGCGCGTAACTTAGCTTGATTATGTATCTTGAGCGACTTCAGGACGCGCTGCCCGAAGTCCGGGAACGAATCGAGCGGGCGTGCGATCGTGCGAGTCGCTCCGATCCTGAGTCGGTTACCCTCGTCGCGGTGACCAAGGGCCACCCGGTCGAGGCGTTGCTCGCGGCGCGCGATGCGGGCCTGCAGGTGATCGGCGAGAATCGCGTTCAGGAAGCCGGCGCCAAGTGGGAGGTGGCAGGGGATCTCGGTCTCACCTGGCATCTCGTTGGGCACCTCCAGCGCAACAAAGCACGGCAGGCGCTGCAGATGTTCAGACTGATTCAGTCTGTGGACAGTGAGCGCCTCGCTGAGAGTCTCGACCGAGAAGCGGCGAAGCGAGCCGAGAAGGCGCCGGTTCTCATCGAGGTCAACGCGTCCGGCGAGGAAGCGAAGCACGGCTTCCCCGTGGAAGAAGCGCTGGCCGCGGTTCGCGAAGTCTGCGAACTGGAGTGGGTGGAAGTCGTCGGGCTGATGACGATGGCTCCGTTCACCGACGACGAGACAGTATTGCGTCGAACGTTCCGACGCACGAAGGAGCTGTACGAACGCTGTCGAGATGACCTAGAGCGGTTCCAAGGCCGGATCCTCTCGATGGGTATGACGAACGATTTCGAGATCGCAGTCGAAGAAGGCAGTAACATGGTACGGCTCGGGACAGTGCTGTTTGGGGAGCGGGGACAATGATTGACCTGACACCACTTGATGTACGCAAGAAGAAGGGCGATTTCCGCCGCGCGGTTAGGGGCTACGATGCCGAGCTGGTGGACGACTTTCTCGACATGGTCGCGGAACGGCTCGAGGAGCTGGTCAAGCAGAATGTCGCGCTGACGGAACGGGCCGAGCACCTCCAGGACCAGGTCGGTTCTTTCCGCGAGCGCGAGAAGGCTCTGAACGAGGCGCTCGTTTCCGCACAGCAGCTTCGCTCGGAAGCCCAGGCGCAGGCCGACCGCGAGGCCGATCTCGTGCGCCGGGAGGCGCAGGGTCAGGCGGAGCGAATCGTCGAGGAAGGGCAGCGCTCGTTCCGAGAACTGGCTCGCCAGATCGAAGGACTGCAGGCTCGGAAGAACCACTTCGTCAGGGCGTTCCGGACGCTGCTCGAGCGCTATCTCTCCGAGCTCGAGATGGATGAGGCGCGTGTGAACGAAGCGGTGTCGAGCGTGCTGGCTTCCGCGCGCGCCGTGAAGCCGGTCGAGGCTGACAGCGAACCGGTCGAGGCTGATGGCGAACCGGTAGAGAAGGTGGAACCCGTCGACTCGAAGCAGGCCGACTGGCTTTCCTCCCTCGTCACCGAGGCCGATCAGGAGGAAGTCAACTAGTGACCGGCAGCGGCGTAGATGATCGGCTCCGTCGCATCCGCACGGCGTCCGAGGCGATCCGGGCTCGCACGAAAATCGAACCGCGTCTGGCGGTCATCCTCGGTACGGGACTCGGCGCACTGGCCGACGAGATTCAGGCCGAGACCGTCATCCCATACGAAGAGATCCCCGACTTCCCTGTGCCAACGGTAGAGAGCCACAGCGGACGGCTGCTGCTGGGGCATTTGTCCGGCCAGCCCGTCGTGGCCATGCAAGGCCGCTTCCACCGCTATGAAGGCTACACGATGTCGCAGGTGACATTCCCGGTGCGGGTTATGCGGAACCTTGGCGCGGATATCCTGATCGTGTCCAACGCCTGCGGTGGCATGAACCCGATGTGGGATGTCGGCGATCTGATGATGATCGCCGATCACATCAACCTGCTCGATGACAATCCGTTGATTGGACCGAACCTGGACGAACTGGGTACGCGCTTTCCGGATATGTCCGAGCCCTACGACCTGGGTCTCCAGCGGCTTGCCCTGGACGTGGCGAAGGACGAGAAGATTGCTCTGCGTCGTGGTGTCTACGTGGCGGTCTCCGGACCGAACTTGGAGACGCGGGCGGAATACCGCTTCTTGAGATTGATCGGCGCCGACGTCGTCGGGATGTCTACCGTCCCGGAGGTGATCGTGGCGGTGCACGGCGGTATGAAGGTGCTCGGTGTCTCGATCATCACCGATCGCTGTCTGCCGGACGCCCTGAAACCGGCGAGTGTCGAGGAGATCATCAAGGTCGCCGGTGAGGCCGAACCGAAGATGACTCAGCTGATCAAGAGCGTGGTCGCCCGATTGGGCTGATGGGTGGAAGATGAGTGACAAGCTCTACCGCGAGATACCCGAAAACCCTACCGAACTCGAAGAGGGTGTGCTCCAGATTTGGGAGAAGGAGCAGACCTTCGAGCGTTCGCTGGAGGCGACCGACGGCGGTGAGCCTTTCGTCTTCTACGAGGGACCGCCTACCGCGAACGGTCGCCCGGGCTTCCATCACGTCTTAGCCCGAACCCTTAAAGACAGCTTCTGCCGTTACCAGACGATGCTGGGTCACTCGGTCACTCGCATCGCCGGGTGGGACACCCACGGCCTGCCTGTGGAGGTGGAGGCTGAGAAGGCGTTGGGCATCTCCGGCAAACCGGAGATCGAGAGGATCGGCGTAGATCGGTTCACCGAGGTCTGCCGGGAGCACATCTTCACGTACAAGGAGGAGTGGGAGAAGCTCTCGCGGCGTATCGGGTTCTGGCTCGACTATTCGCGTGCCTACATGACCTTCTCGTCCAGCTACGTCGAGAGCGTCTGGTGGGCGCTCGAGCGCTTCCATGAAAAGGGGCTGCTCTACCGCGGCCATAAAGTCGTCCCGTTCTGCCCGCGCTGTGGTACGGGCCTTTCCAGCCATGAAGTCGCGCTGGGCTATGAGGAGGTCACCGAACCCGCCGTCACGGTCAAATTCCCCGTCCGGGACCGACCGGGCGAGTTCCTGCTCGCCTGGACGACGACGCCCTGGACGCTGCCGGGCAACTTGGCGCTCGCCGTCAGTCCTATGGTGGCGTATGTGAAGGCCAGGGTAGGGAACGAGATCTTCTACCTGGCTGAACGGCTCGCCGATGACGTGCTGGGCGATGACTACGAGATACTGGAGACGATGCCGGGCGGGAAGCTGAGCGGGCTCCGTTACGAGCCGCCGTTCCCGTTTATGGCCGATGTCGTTGGGAGTGACAACGCCTGGGTGGTGGCGACTGCGGATTTCGTGACCGCCGACGAGGGAACGGGCATCGTGCATACGGCGGTGATGTACGGACAGGACGACTACGAGTTGGGAGTTGAACTCGGTCTTCCGATGCACCACATCGTAGACGAAGAAGGGGCCTTCAGCGAAGAGGTCACGCCGTGGGCCGGCGTCTTCGTCAAAGATGCCGATGCGGGTATCATCGAGGCTCTGCAACAGTCGGGTCGCCTGCTGCGGGCCGAGGATCATACGCATACGTACCCGTTCTGCTGGCGCTGCAGCACGCCGCTGCTCTACTACGCGCGCGAGTCTTGGTACCTGCAGACGACGGCCGTCAAGGATCAGCTATTAGCCAACAACTCGGACATCCACTGGCACCCGCCTGAAATCGGCAGTGGGCGCATGGGGGAGTGGCTCGAGAACAACGTGGACTGGGCGCTCTCGCGGGACCGCTACTGGGGGACTCCGCTGCCGGCCTGGGTTTGCGATAGAGACGATTCGCATATCGAAGTCATCGGTAGCTATGCCAAGCTCGGCGCGCGGGCGGGCATCGAGATTGAAAGCGACTTCGATCCCCACAAGCCGTTCATCGACACGCTGACCTGGCCGTGCGTTGAGTGCGATGGAACGATGCGTCGCACACCCGAGGTGATCGACGCGTGGTTCGATTCGGGATCGATGCCGTTCGCTCAGTGGCACTATCCCTTCGAGAATCAGGACAATTTCGATAGGCAATTCCCGGCGGATTTCATAGCCGAGGGTGTCGACCAAACTCGCGGCTGGTTCTACTCGCTGCTGGCGATTTCCACCGTCTTGTTCGGCCGTGCCCCCTACCGAAACGTAGTGGTCAATGACCTCGTCCTCGATGCCGAGGGCGTGAAGATGTCGAAGTCCCGAGGAAACGTAGTGGAGCCGTGGGTTGCGGTGGGTGACTTCGGGGCCGATGCCATTCGCTACTACATGCTCGCCGTCAGCAACCCGTGGCTTCCCAAGAGATACGATCCGAAGGCGATCGGCGAGGTCAGACGCAAGTTCTTCAGTACGCTCGCGGCGACCTACAAGTTCTTCGAGATCTATGCGAACCTGGAGGGCTGGTCGCCCGACCGGCGACCCGCGGTCAGCGAGAGGACGATCATGGATCGCTGGCTGCTCTCGCGCCTGGACGGACTCATCGAGGACTGTCGAGCCGATCTCGACGGGTACGACGTCACTCACGCGATTCGCCGCATAGGCGAATTCGTCGTGGACGACCTGTCGAACTGGTATGTGAGACGGTCGCGGGCCCGGTTCTGGGGTACGCGGACGGCAGCTCGCGAGACTATGGACGCGGCGTTCAGCACGCTTTGGGAGGCATTGGTGGCCGTGTGCCGGCTATCGGCGCCGATGACGCCGTTCATCACCGATTGGATCCACCGGGAACTGGCGGGGGGAACATCTGTTCACCTGCAGCCGTTCCCGATCAGCGAAGGACGCCGCGACCCGGACCTCGAGGACGCCATCGGGCTCGGCCGCCAGCTCGCCGGCCTGGGCCGCGCCGCTCGCGAGGCCGCGGCTATCCGCGTGCGCCAGCCGCTGAGACGGATCCTCGTCGCCGCTCCAGCCGGTCGAGTGGCTCATCTCGATGAGGACACGCTGGGAATCGTCCGCGACGAACTGAACGTGCGCGAGATCGAGTTCGTCGAATCGCCGGCTCAGCTGGTGACCCTCAGGGCGGAGCCGAATTTCGCCGTGCTTGGACCCGCGTTCGGCGCGCGGGTCAAGGATGTCGCGGAGGCCGTGCGGGCCGTCGACGGCGAGGCATTGGCCGCCTGGCGATCCCGAGGCGGCGATCTGGAGGTCGAGGTCGCTGGGGAGCGGCTCCCGGTCCCCGCAGAGTCGGCCTCGCTGGTGGAAGAGCCGCTCGAGGGTCTCGTGGTCCAGTCCGAGGGTGGAGTGGTGCTGGCGCTGGACACGGTGCTGGACGACGAACTGAGGGCGGAAGGTACGGCTCGCGAGCTGGTGAACCGGATTCAGCGGCTGAGACGCGACGCCGGGCTCGATCTGGACGATCGGATCCGATTGGGTATCTTTGGGGCGCCCGAAGTGGCCTCCGCTGCGGAGACCCACCGGGACTATATAGCCAGCGAGGTGCTGGCCGTGGAGGTGGAAGTCGGGCCGCGACTGCCGCGTGGTGACGGATTTGAACATACGCGGGAGATACAGCTGGACGGGCGCGAGGCGGTGATTGCCGTGCAGGTTCGGTAGGGAGAACCGGAGACGGCTCCTTATCGTGAGATCGGGAACTCAAGGGAGTGGCGATGACACTAACCAAGAAGGACAGGGCGCACTTCGAGGCGCGCCTGCTTGAAGAGCGAGAGAGGATCGTCAAACAGCTCGCGCAGTTTGATGCATCGTTTTCCGAGTCTCTGCAGGGGTCTGACGGCGACCTGTCGGCCTACAGCTTCCACATGGCGGACCAGGGGACCGACGCGATGGAGAGGGAAAAGGCCTTCCTGTTCGCGAGCAAGGAAGGGCGACTGCTCTATCACATCGACGAGGCTCTACGCCGACTCTATAAGTCACCGGATAAGTTTGGTGACTGCGAGGAATGTGACGCTAGCATTGGTCACGAGCGGCTCGACGCGCTTCCGCACGCGAGACTGTGCATCGAGTGCAAGGAGCGCGAGGAGAACGGTGACTCCTGACGGGTTTTCGCAGGCCGATCAGGTGGTGAAGCCGGAGAGCTTGGCAAGTTCAGCATCGGAGCGGGCCAGGGTCATCACGTTCGCCGGTACGGCGGGCGTCATTCTCGCGCTGGATCTGCTCACGAAGTATGTGGTCCAACAGACGATGCACGTCTACGAGTCCATTGAGGTCATAGGTGATTTCTTTCGACTGACCTTCATTCACAACCCCGGCGCAGCATTTGGCCTTCATCTGGGTCCCTACTCGCGATTCATCTTCCTTGGCCTCGCATTCATCGCTCTCGGCGTCCTTTTTGTCATGTACCGGCACACGTCGACGGGTGATAAGCTGAGGTTGTTCGCCATCGGGGCTATCGCCGGTGGCGCACTGGGCAACGTGGTCGATCGCATCCGCTCGGCCGACGGTGTGATCGATTTCCTCGATTTCGGGGTCGGCGACCTCCGCTGGCCCGTGTTCAACATCGCGGATACGGCCGTCACGATTGGCGCGGTGCTCCTTCTGGTATCTCTCTGGGTGGAGGATCAGCAGCGCGACCGTGAACAGAGTGAGACGAGTTGAAGAGAAGGATGGAGGCGTAACCTACCGGATCGAGGTCGAGGAGCCTTCAGATAAACGACTCGACCGCTATCTCGCCGAAGAGCTATCGCTCTCCCGATCTCACGTTGCGTCACTGATCGAAGCCGGTCGCGTCCATGTCGGCGACCGAATCCCCAAGAAGAGTCACCTCCCGGAAACCGGCGATCTGATCGTCGTAGAAGTCCCACCGCCCGAGCCCACCGTCGCCCTTGCCGAGGACATACCGGTCGACGTGCTCTTCGAGGACGAAGGTTTCCTCGTGGTCAACAAGCCCGCTGGCATGGTCGTGCATCCCGCGCCGGGCCACCACCAGGGCACACTGGTCAATGCCTTGCTGCACCAGGTGGGCCGCCTCTCCTCAATCGGCGGGGCGCACCGGCCGGGCATCGTACACCGCCTCGACAAGGACACGTCGGGGCTGATGATTGTGGCCAAGGAGGAGCGCATCCACCGGAAGCTTGCCGACGCGCTGGCCCGCCGCCAGATCGTTCGGCTCTACCTGACCGCCTGCTGGGGCCACCTCGATCGCGACAAACTGCTGATCGAGGCCGATGTCGGCCGACACCGGGGCGATCGGAAGCGCATGGCGGTCGTGCCGGGAACCCGGCCCGCCGCCACCGAAATCGAACGACTGGAGCGCTGGCGCGCCGCCGACTTCCTGAAAGTACGCCTGCACACGGGCCGGACCCACCAGATTCGCGTCCACCTGCGCCACATCGGCCATCCGGTCGTTGGGGACCGCCAGTACGCGGAGGGCTGGGAGCGGGGGCTGTCGACCGGCGCGGGTCGCTGGGCCCGAGAGCTGGCTCAGCGAGTAGGCCGGCAGTTCCTGCACGCAGCCGAATTGGCCTTCGAGCACCCTGTTTCGGGAGATAGCTTACATTTTACCGCTCCCCTCCCGGAGGACCTCGAGGGCGCGGCGGAATGGGCGCGCTCGACGAGTTGACCGCGGTGTTAGTCGTTATTATACTTATACTTCCGCGAGTGACTGCACTCGATCCCTCCCCCCGATTCCCAATACTTGTCAGAGGATTGTCTGCGGTGTCGGACTACGCCAGGCGCCAGCTCCTATTCGAGGTCGGCGACCATCTATTTGCAGCGGATGCCAGCGAGGTTTGTGAGGTACTGGAACCATCGCCGGCCACACCGATTCCCGGAGCGGTATCGGGTGTCCGGGGCCTCATCAATCTTCGCGGCAATCTTCTCGTAACGGGCGAGTTCGGGACGCTGCTGGGACTTGAGTCGGCGGCGAGCGACGATCCGGCGTGGGTGGTCTTCGAGAAGGCAGATCAGCGAGTCGCACTCGAGGTTGATCGTGTGGTCGGCATGGCTCCGTCTCCAGACGGCGAACTGGATGTGAACAGTGAATTGCTGGGTGCCCTGGGTGCGGGTGAAGTCGTGAAGGGCGTCGGGCAGTTCGGCCCCCGGCCGTACTTTCAGCTGGACATGACTGCGGTGTTTGAACGTGTGCTAGAGCAAGATGGAGAGGGTGACCGAGCTGCAGAGCTCGGGTCGACGGAGGGGCAAGAATAACGATGAGCCGCACGGTGCTAGTAGTAGACGACGCGATTTTCATGCGCACGATGATCGGTGACATCCTCAAGCAGGCAGGCTTTGAGGTTGCGGGAGAGGCTTCGTCCGGAGTGGAGGCGGTGAAGAAGTACAAGGAACTGAAGCCCGACCTGGTTACGATGGACATCGTGATGCCCGACATGGGCGGAATCGATGCGGTGCGTGAGATAATCGACGAGGATCCCGATGCGCGGATCCTGATGTGTAGCGCCATGGGTCAGCAAGGGCTGGTGGTGGAGGCGATTCAAGCCGGCGCTCGCGACTTCGTGGTCAAGCCATTCCAGCCGTCCCGCGTGATCGAAGCAGTCCAGCGCTTGTTGGGATGAATCAGCAGGACAAATACGCTCAGCTATTCGCAGCTGAAGCGCGCGAACATCTTGCCGAGATGAGTCGCGCGCTCGTCGCTCTTGAGGAGGCGCCCGGGGAACGGGAGTCGTTGGATGCCATCTTCCGATCGGTCCACACGATCAAGGGGATGGCAGGGGCGATGGGCTACAATGCCGCCGCTCGACTGGCCCACAATATCGAGTCGGTGCTCGATGAATTGCGGGTTGGACGACGGGAGGTCAGCCCAGAGCTCATCGACCTCTTGCTGCAGAGCACCGATGTGCTGGACGCGGTAGTGGAGGCGACCGTCGCGGGCGCGGAGCCGCCGGATACCTCCGAGGTCATCGAGCGCCTCGTGGCCTGGAGGTCGGCGGACGCGAGCCAGACGGCTGCCGAGCGGAAAGAGACGGGCGGGGCTTCGACGCCGGCTGTTCCGGCACCAGAAGGCGTCGAGGTGCCAAAGGCGCAGAAGCCGCTCTCCCGCAGGTCCGACTCGAGCCGAGTGCGGGTCGATATCAAGCGGCTCGATAAGTTGATGAACCTGATGGGCGAATTGATGATCGTGCGCAGCCGCTTGGGGGCGCTGGCTGACGAGCTGGGTTCCGAACTGATGCAGGAGCTGGTGGATGAGGCGAGTAGTCTGATCTCCGAGATGCAGGTCGAGGTGGTCGAGAGCCGCATGGTGCCTGTGTGGCAGGTTTTCGACCGCTTCCCGCGCTTGGTGCGCGATGCGGCACGCACGGCCGGTAAAGAGGTGGAGATCGAGATCACGGGTAAGGAGCTCGAGCTCGACCGATCGTTGTTGGATGCGATCAGCGATCCGCTGGTTCACCTGCTGCGCAACGCGGTGGACCATGGCATCGAGTCGGCGGACGAGCGCGAGAAGGCACGGAAGCCGCGAGCCGGC
>Ga0255054_10001725_pt1 | contig 12760 bp, 10 predicted proteins | sample JV7_2_23_MG_FD_188634 | JGI IMG/M metagenome (GOLD analysis project Ga0255054, IMG submission 188634) | Seawater microbial communities from Jervis Inlet, British Columbia, Canada - JV7_2_23 | ecosystem: Environmental > Aquatic > Marine > Inlet | place: Canada: British Columbia | collected... | reverse complement strand
CCTCTTTTTCCTGATACTGATCCAGGTGGAGCTGATCAATCTGGGCGCTGATACGGCCCACCGCAGTACCGTCGCGATAGGCAATCCAGGATTGATACCGGGCGTGCTCGAAATAGGGATTGTGTGGCGATAAATGCTCTTTGCGTTCCAGAATCAATGGCGGTACCCATGCGGGATCATCCGAATAAAGGGACCAGGGCAGGCGGATGAACTGAAGCAGTTCGTGGCGGTCGTTGACGGGACTGACTTGCAACATATGGTTATCTCCTCCTTCTTTAGCGAAATATTAGCGGATGGACACTTGTGCAAGCGGCTGACATTTTAACGGTTCATACCATTGCGACTCTGCCAAATGAGCAAGCATTTTTCAAGCTTTATTTCTGCTGAAAACCTGACGGTTCTTTCAGGTTACGATGTAACGACCAAGCGATCCGATTGAATTGAAACCACGATGACTAGTAATTCCCGATTTTAATAAATTACTACATTGACTACATCATTTAGGAGTAAGACCTGTGATTTTACTGTATAGTAATACTTATCAGAAGCTCAAAATTTTCGCATACTATCATGTTTGCCTATAAAAAGGGCGTGGTGAACTCGGCTTCAAACAAAATGGTAAAATCGGCTTATTTGTCAGAAATGGACTAAAAAATTCATATTAATTAAAAAAAAATTTTTAGGAAAAATTTTTCATATTGTTTCCAATTGAGCACAAAATGGCAATATCGTGTGTTCAATTGGACACACTTATGGTGTTTAAGTTCGGCTGTTTTTTCAAAAAACGGGCTTTTTTATTATATATTGGTGTTATTTTAGATAGTTAAATTGTGCAAATCATCAAAAATTTTATTCTGAGATTTTGCGGCAAATGTGTCAAATAAATGACTATTCCTTAAAGGCGAAAAGTGCGGTAAGTAAGTAAAATTATAATAAATTATTTGACAATCAGCTTTGGATTAGATAAATATTCATACAGATTTTATTTTCTTTATTATTAGGCTGCAGAAGATAGAAGCGACTACCTGATTTTGAATCTATAATAAAAGGTAGATGAAAATCACTTGTTTACTTTTGGATGGAAGAATTGGAATCTCATACGAGGAGATAGATGAAGTGAATATGGAAGCAACGCCGACCAAGAATAATCTAACCTTACGAACCGGAGACTTTTCAACTTTAGCTGAGGCGTTAAATTATGCGGCCTTGGGTCAAACCGGTTACAATTTTTATGACGGGCGCGGCAAATTATCTGCCGTGCTTCCTTTCTCAAAACTGCGGGACGAGGCTCAGTCGCTGGCCCACCGCTTGAGCGGTTTGGGTCTGGAACGCGGCGCTCGTATGGCCCTGGTAGCAGACACCCATCCGGATTTTATTCGTTTTTTCTTTGCCTGCCAGTATGCCGGACTGGTGCCGGTGCCGCTGCCGGCATCGATTCACATGGGCGGTCGAAAAACCTATGTGGATCAGCTGCGCCGTCTGCTTCTGAGTTGCCGGGCGACTGCGGCGATGGCCACTGAAGATTTTTTCCCGTTTCTTTCCGAAGCGGCGGAAGGACTTAACTTGCGGTTTTGTGGCACATCGAATGCGTTTGCAGAACTGCCGGAATCATCGATTCCACTGAGCCCGCTGGGCCCCAAAGAACTGGCCTACATCCAGTATACCTCCGGAAGTACGCGGTTTCCACGGGGCGTGATGATCACTCAGAAGGCGGTGCTCAACAATCTTTCCCATATTATCAAATATGGCAGTAAAATTCGCCCAGGGGACCGCTGTGCGTCCTGGCTGCCCTTTTACCACGATATGGGCCTTGTGGGACTCGTATTGGTGCCGGTGGCCTCTCAAATATCAGTTGACTATTTGAGCACGCGGGATTTTGCGATGCGGCCCAGGTTGTGGCTGGCATTAATGACCGAGAATCGAGCCACCATGTCTATCGGGCCTCCTTTCGGCTATGAATTATGTCTGCAGCGCTTGCGTGAAAGTGATATTGAAAAATTTGATTTGAGTGCCTGGCGGATAGCCGGTGTTGGCGCTGAAACCATCCGTCCGGGTCCTTTGTTTGAGTTTGCCAAATTTTTGGAACCCTGCGGTTTTAATAAGGAAGCGTTCTGTGCGTGCTACGGTATGGCGGAATGCTCCCTGGCAGTCAGCTTTGCACCGCTTACCAAAGGTTTAAGCGTAGATTTAGTCGACGGCGATTATCTTTCTGAAAACCGACAGGCCTTACCGGCAAAAGTCAATACCCCGCAAGGCGACATTCGATCCAGCCGGTTTGTGAATTGCGGGACACCCTTGCCGGGTTACGAAGTCGAAGTCAGGGATTCTAATGACCGCAAGTTGCCCGAGCGGCACGTCGGAACCATTTACGTTCGAGCGGACAGCATCATGTCGGGTTACTTTGGCGATCTTAAATTGACCCAGGAGGTGCTGGCTACCGATGGATGGTTTAATACCGGAGATCTGGGCTATTTTGTTAAGAACGGCCTTTTTATCACCGGCCGGGAAAAGGATATGATTATCATCAATGGCCGTAACATCTGGCCGCAGGATCTCGAGTTTGCCGCCGAGCAGCAGCCTGAGGTCAGAACAGGGGATGCGTCGGCCTTTTCAGTACCCGGCCCGAATGGACAAGAAAAAACGGTGATGATGGTCCAATGCCGGGTGTCCGATGATCCTCAGCGGGCCGATTTGCGGGAACGGCTGCAGCGTCTGATCCACCAGGAACTCGGGATCGAATGCTATATCGATCTGGTGCCTCGCAATACGTTGCCGCGTACCACCTCCGGCAAGCTATCCCGTTCGAAAGCGCGCAAAGAATTTTTAAAACGGATTGAAACTGAGCAATTGGAACCATTTAGCTCAGCTCAAGTTGCAGCGTTATAAAATAGTAAGGCTATCTAAACGGTTTCCATGGATTGTACAGTCGCTTTGACGGGGGCAACGGGTTTTATTGGCAACAGGGTAGCCCGGCGGCTTGTGGCGAATGGATGCAGACTCCAGGCCCTTACCCGTACGACATCGGATCGAAGCCGTCTCTCAGGGTTTAATATTCATTGGGTCGAAGGTACGCTTGAAGACGTTGACAGCTTGAGGCGTTTAGTACGCGGCGTTGATGCCGTGGTACATTGCGCGGGTGCTGTTCGCGGAGCGACTCAGGCCCATTTTGACCGTTTGAATGTCGATGGCGTGGCGCGGTTGGTGCGTGCGGCAGTTGAGCAGCATCCGTTGCCGCGTTTTTTATTGATATCGTCGCTGGCAGCAAGAGAGTCCGATATATCGCCTTATGCGCACAGCAAGTGGCAGGGTGAGGCGCTTCTGGCCGCCGAAGCCGGCCGCATGCCCTGGGTGGCACTCAGACCGCCGGCGGTCTACGGCCCCGGCGAGAAGGAAATGCTTCCGTTGTTGCGCTGGATGGCACGCGGTATCGCTTTTGTTGTGGGATCTGACAATGGTCGGGTCTCGATGCTGTATGTGGATGATCTGGCAGAGGCGGTGATGAAATGGCTGCAGAACGAGCATTGCGCGAAAGCGGTATTCGAACTCCACGACGGGCATCCCGAAGGGTATTCGTGGCAGGATGTCATAGATACGGTCGGACATCTGACTGCCAAACGCGTGCGAAGTGTGAAGGTGCCGCTTACTGTTTTAAAAACGGTGGCAGTTCTAAATTTTAACACAGCACGGATTTTCGGGTATGCCCCAATGCTGACACCCGGCAAAGTCCGCGAACTCAGACATCCGAACTGGGTTTGTGACAATGACGCCCTGACCCGCGAAACAGGTTGGACCCCCAAGGTTTCACTGGAGGAGGGGCTGAGGCGAACTTTAGAACTTTAATCATTTTTATGAAAAGCTCTTATAATCACGAAAACACGAAATTTAAAAAGCACGAAAGTTACTAATTTTTTTTCTTCGTGTTTTCGTCCTTTCGTGCTTTCGTGGTAATTTTATTGGTCCAACATTTGATTAGATGGGAAATATGCAGGATTACGATACGCTTTTGAAACAGATTTGTGAACTGCTGGTTCCGCTTGTGGAGGAAGGTAAAGAATTGCGGGAAGAATCGGATTTCGTAGCTGATCTGGGCTTTGATTCATTGAAGGTCATGAAACTTCTGGAAAAGGTCGAAGATCATTACGATATTTCCATACCGCTCAACATTCTTACGGATATTCAAACCATTAAAGATTTTGTATTGCAGCTTCAAAAATTGATGATCTCGTAATACGAAACACCAAACACTTGATGAATTCGTCTTTAGTGAATTCATCACCCAAGGATTAGCGCGAATGAGTCTTTTTGATAAATTTGAGCAAATTGCGGCAGGTCGGCAAGCACTGGCGGATAGAGGTATTACATCCAATGTGGTCATGGAAAAAATTATCTCATCTTCAGAAGCCGTCATAAACGGCCGCCGTGTGATCCTGGCCGGAACGAACAATTATCTGGGCCTCACATTCGATCCGGATTGTATCGAAGCCGCTTCCATAGCCGTTAGAGAACAGGGCACAGGTACGACCGGATCCAGGATGGCCAACGGCACCTATTCGGATCATATTAAACTGGAGCAGGAACTCGCCGACTTTTTCGGATGCAAATATGGCATGGTCTTTTCCACCGGGTACATCGCCAACCTGGCGATGCTGTCTGCACTGACGGGACCGGGCGATATTTTGCTCATTGATGCAGACAGCCATGCCAGCATTTACGATGGCTGCCGTTTGAGCGGAGCTGAAATTATTCGATTTCGGCACAACAATCCGGGCGATCTTGAAAAGCGGCTTAAGCGACTTGGTGAACGCGCAGCAAACACCCTTATTATTGTTGAGGGCATTTACAGCATGTTAGGGGATCGTGCACCCTTAGCGGAGATTGCTGCGGTCAAAGAAAAATACGGCGCCTATCTTCTGGTTGACGAAGCCCATTCGCTGGGGGTGCTCGGCCAGCAAGGCCGCGGACTTGCCGAGGAAGCCGACGTGGAAGACAGGGTCGATTTTATTGTCGGCACTTTCAGCAAAAGTTTGGGTGCCATTGGTGGATTTTGCGTCAGCAACCAAGCGGACTTGGATATGATTCCTTTTGCGGCTCGACCGTACATGTTCACGGCATCGTCTTCGCCCTCGGTCATCGCGTCTACCCGCGCCGCCCTGCAAATTTTGAGAACACGTTCTGAACTGCGCAGCAGACTGTGGGGAAATGCCCACCAATTGTATCAGCAGCTGCAGGAGCTGGGATTGCAACTGGGTCCGGAACCCAGCCCGGTCGTTGCCGTGCGGGTTGCAAACATCGATCAGGCCATCGCCTTCTGGAAGGGACTCCTTGAGGCCGGCGTGTATGTTAATCTGGTTACACCGCCGGCCACCCCGGACGGTGGTTGTCTGCTGCGCTGCAGCGTCAGTGCCGGGCATAGCTCGGAGCAGATCGAGCAAATTGTTCAGGCGTTTGCTTTTCTTTGCCGGAACACACAGGCTGTTCAAGCCGGCTAATTTGGTATTTATTTGATGGAAAGGTTCAATTTCTAAAAAAGATGCGCTTTTTATTTACCATTTTTCGTCAATATCCATGGCAGACCGCAATGATGCTGGCGCTCTTGTTGTTATCCGGCATCTTCGAGGGTATCGGACTGTCGGCAATGCTGCCCTTGCTCGCCATCGCACTCGGAAACACTCAAGGCGGAACATTGGGTACCAGCAAACAGGCTACCGCGGCTGAGCGGATGATCCAGGATGTCTTTGACACCATCGGTTTGACACCGAGCCTGGAAATTTTGCTATTAGTTATCTTTACTGCCATGCTGTTGAAATGCGTGTTTGTGTTGATTGCCAACAAACGCGTTGGATATACCGTAGCGCATTTAACGACAAATTTACGCCACCAGCTGCTGCGGGCGTTTATGTTGGCCCGGTGGGAATTCCATTTGAACCAGCCAATCGGTAAACTTTCGACCACTCTCATGGGCGAGACGGTCCGCACTGCCAATGCGTATGCCGCAGGCGTGTCTATTATCGTTGCCATTATTCACGCAGCCATCTATATCGGTGTTGCGCTTATGGTTTCCTGGAAAGTGACATTGATTGCCCTGGCTGCGGGGATGTTTTTCGCGTTCCCGTTAAATCGGTTCATAAAAAAAGCCAAATGGGCCGGCCGCCGTCAGGTTAAATTAAGAAAGTCAATGAATGCGAAATTTGTGGACAGCATTCAATCCATCAAACCCCTCAAAGCCATGGCCCGTGAGGAAAGGGCCGAATCCATTCTGATTACGAAAACAAACAAAATAAAAAGTGCCTTGCAAAAGCAAATTATCAGCAAGGAGTCATTGTCAGCCTATCAGGAAGGCCTGAAGGTGACATTTATGCTGGTTGCCATATATGTGACGATTGCCATTTTGGGTATGGCACCGACGACCGTCCTGATTTTGATTCTTCTGCTCGGCCGCATTTTGGGTAAGCTGAGTAAAATCCAGAAACAGTACCAACATATGGGTGTCCTTGAAAGCGGTTATTGGTCGATGATGGAAACTTTTGAGACTGCTCAGAGGATGCGTGAGCTGAAGCTCGGTGACCGGAAACCGGAACTACAGCAAGCTATCTGTCTAAAAGGGGTGACATTTTCTTATTCAAAAAATAACGTTCTCAATGATGCATCGCTTGTTTTTCCAGCCGGAGAGATCACCGCAATTGTCGGACCGTCGGGAGCTGGAAAAACAACCATTGTGGATCTGGTGATCGGTTTGCTGCGCCCGCAGAGCGGTGAGGTTTGGATCGACGATTTGCCGCTGGCGCAGGTCGATTTGCACCAGTGGCGGTGCATGATCGGTTATGTGCCTCAGGAAAACTTGCTTCTTCGCGATTCTATATTGGCAAACGTAACCCTTAGAGATCCGGACATCACAGAACGTGAGGTTGAAGAGGCGCTGCGAAAGGCGGGAATTTGGGAATTCGTCGAAACAAGGCCCAAAGGCATGCTTAGCTCGGTGGGGCAACGCGGTCTCAAATTATCCGGAGGTCAGCGGCAGCGCATTGCCATTGCGCGCGCGCTCGTGCGTAAGGCCAAATTATTGGTACTGGATGAAGCCACCACGGCGCTCGATCCGGAAACTGAGGCAGCAATTTGCCAAACATTGCGAAAACTACGGGGAGAGATTACCATTCTGGCGATTTCCCACCAACCTGCCGTTCTGGAGATGGCAGATTGTGCCTATCAAATACAGCACGGAACAGCTACCCCGGTAGTTGTTCCGTCCACAACGAGCAGGCATTTGGAAGAAGCGCCACTTGACTCCGATAACGAACTTCAGACAGGAACTGCGACTTAAAAAACGATATATAAGTGAATCCGAACACAAATTCTATAGAAAAAGTGATTCGCAAGATTCGGCTGATTGGCTTTGACTTTGACGGCGTTTTTACCGACAACATGGTATACGTGTCCGAAGATGGGTCAGAGGCGGTAAGGTGTTCGCGCGGCGATGGGATCGGTTTACAAAAACTGAAGCATTTAGGAATTGAGGCCGTGATTATCTCAACCGAGTCCAACCCGGTGGTTTCGGCCCGGGCGCGCAAGTTGCAGATTCGCTGCGTGCAGGACTGCGCGGATAAACACAAAGCATTGGAGCGTATTGCCGAGGAAATAGGCGTTTCCCTGGCCGAAGTGGCTTTTGTGGGCAACGATATTAACGATCTGCCATGTCTCACGTGCGTTGCATTGCCCATCGTCGTCCAGGATGCACACCCGGACGTGATTCCGCCTGCTCTTTATCAGACAAAAAATCCAGGCGGGTACGGGGCCGTTCGAGAGATCTGTGACTTGTTTGAACGTGCTTTAGAGTAATTGTCAAAAATATGTTCCGATTGACTTAGAGAATCTTTCAAAAGTCATTGCGAGCGAAGCGAAGCAATCCCTCAGGTTTTCCAAAAGATTGCTTCATCGCTAAGCTCCTCGCAATGACAGGTTTTGATGGTAGTGCTGCCTTGCGTCCTTGCGAGGCGCGGCAGTGACGAAGCAATCTTGAGTCTTGCGATAGGTATGGTAGGTGGTGTGATCCCACGGAAATGCGAGCTACCCGGTATCAAGTAGTGGCGGGATGCTTCCAAATTAAACTATTAACCAATAACAAATAACTAATAAACCCCAATTTACTTTTAGCTAAATTGGGTTATAAGGAGGAAGGAAGATGAGAAAATTAACCATCGATGGGAAAACAATTCAAGATGATGGTGATTGCTGGGTGATTGCCGAAATCGGACACAACCATCAGGGCAAACTCGAAACCGCCAAAGAGATGTTTCGAGTCGCCAAAGAAAGCGGCGCCGATGCGGTCAAACTGCAGAAGCGGGATAATCGACAGCTTTACACAAAGGCGGGCTATGAAAAGTCTTATGAAAATATCAACAGCTACGGCGGGACATATGGTGAGCACAGAGAGGCACTCGAATTTGGCTGGTACGAATATAATGAATTAAAAGATTATGCCAAAGAAATCGGAATTACCTTTTTTTCGACCGCATTTGATTTTTCCAGTGCCGACTTTCTCGCGAAACTGGATATGCCGGCATTTAAAATTGCCTCAGGTGATTTGAAAAACATCCCTTTGCTTACCCATATCGCTAAATTTCAAAAACCGATGGTTATGAGCACAGGCGGCGGCACCATGGAAGATGTCCTCCGGGCCTACGATACCATTATGCCGATTAATCAACAGCTGAGTATACTCCAATGTACGGCGGGTTATCCGGCAGAGTTTGAGGAACTGAATTTAAGAGTGATTACCAGCTTTCGGGAACGGTTTCCGGATACAGTTGTTGGATTGTCTTCTCATGACAACGGTATTGCCATGGCAGGGGCGGCTTATATGCTGGGCGCACGCATCATTGAAAAACACTTTACCCTCAACCACACCTGGAAAGGCACCGATCACGCCTTTTCTCTGGAACCCATCGGTTTCAAGAAAATGGTGCGCGACCTGCAGCGTTTGAAGGTGGCTGTCGGTGATGGCGTCAAAAAGACATATGACAGCGAAGTTAACCCCATTATTAAAATGGGCAAGAAAATCGTAGCAGCTCGTGATCTGCCGGCAGGTTACACCTTGCGGCGTGAGGATCTGGCTTTAAAGTCACCTGGAGACGGATTGCCGCCTTATGAAATGGAAAAAGTGATTGGTCGTGTTACCTTACAGCCTTTGTCTGAAGATGATGATGTCACTATTGACGTTTTAAATGGCGCTCAGAAGTGGCCTGAGGCAGCCGCATCTTGAAAGATTTGTTCAGTTTAAAAGAGGAGGTCGCGGTTGTAACCGGTGCTATGGGCCAGTTAGGTGCCATTTGGATCGACACGTTGCTTGAGGCCGACGCCAGGGTCTTGGCCCTGGACCATCCCAAAGCTCAAAAATCTGAAGCGTTTAAAAAGCTGCAGGCCCATTATGATGACCGGCGTCTGCTGTTCGCATCTGCCGATGTCAAGGAACGCCAGGCTTTGGAGGCAGCATCTCAACAATGCCTGGATGCCTTCGGCGTGCCTTCTGTTCTGGTCAACAATGCCGGTATCGATCAGCCACCCGATCAGCTGGATAAAGGATACCGTCTGGAAGAAATTCCTTTCGAGCAAAACCGGGAGGTTTTTGAGGTCAACACCCTGGGGCTTTTTCTGGTCACCCAGGTTTTCGGCAGCCAGATGGTCAACACCGGGCGGGGGTCCATCATCAACATCGGTTCACTTTATGCCAGCGTTTCTCCTGACTCGCGCTTTTACGACCACATCGAAAGCGATCCTCCCTTCCTCAAACCACCGGCGTACGGCGCTTCTAAGGCGGCCGTGGTTAATATGACCCGGTATCTCGCGACCCTGTGGGCGCCTTACGGTGTGCGCGTCAATGCGCTGTCGCCGGGTGGCGTATTGGGCGGCCAGGATTCGGAATTCAAACGCAAGTTCTGTGACCGCGTGCCCCTCGGGAGAATGGCCGAAGATTCTGATCTGCGTGGCCCGATGCTGTTTTTGGCATCTTCCGCGTCATCATATGTGACGGGGATTGAGCTTGTTGTGGATGGTGGTTTTACGGCGTGGTAAGGTTTCAGGTGTCCCGCCTTCGCTAAAGCTTCCGACTCCGCTAAAGCTTCGACGGGACAAGACGGCGGGCAAGCAGGTGTCAGGTTTCAGGTGTCAGATACAAATAATTTTGGATTTTGGATTGCGGATTTCGGAATTTATTGACAGACATAATGTTGCGATTCAATTTAGAATTGTAGGGTCGGCCACTGTGCCGACCGTTTGATAGTAAGGTCAATAGAAAAGTCACCCATTTTAAAATTAATCAATATGGCCAAAAAGCGACCCACAATTGTCGCATTGATTCCGGCTCGCGCCGGTTCCAAGCGCGTGCCGGATAAAAATATTCGCCCCCTGGCCGGGCATCCTGTAATGGCTTACACCATTGCTGCGGCCCTGGAAAGCGATGTTTTCTCGGATGTGATCGTTTCCACCGATTCAGAGAAATATGCCGAAATCGCACGGTATTATGGTGCAGATGTGCCGTTTATGCGTCCCCCGGGGCTGGCCGGCGATGTCTCTCCTGACATTGAATGGTTGGAATACACCTTAAAAAGGCTGCAGGAAATTGGATGCGAATATGATTGCTTTAGCATTTTGCGACCCACCAGTCCATTTCGATTGCCGGAGACCATCCAACGCGCCTGGCACGCATTTCTGGCAGAAGAAGGCGTTGATTCACTGCGTGCGGTTGAGAAGTGCCAACAACACCCCGGGAAAATGTGGGTCGTGCGGGGCAGCCGCATGATGCCGCTTTTGCCATTGAGCCCGCCGGAACAGCCCTGGCACAGCAGCCAGTATCAGTCGTTGCCCGAAGTTTATGTGCAGAATGCCAGCCTTGAAATTGCCTGGACACGGGTTGTTCTCCAGGAACGAACAATTGCGGGTAGAGTATTGATGCCTTTCTTTACAAAAGAATACGAAGGTTTTGATGTCAACAACCCTTACGACTGGGGCTTGGCTGAACATTTGGTAAAAAATGGAGATGCACAATTACCCTTTGTCCCCAAAAGCCCATATCCGTTAAAGTAACACGCTTAATTTTGATGCAGATCATCAAATGATCTGTAATTAATAAAGTTTGCCAATTGTTATGAAGTTACGGTAAATTGAAGTTGAAATCCTATTTACGCCGCTTTAACCCGATTAAATGCCTTTGCAATATTATAAAAAAATTGCAAGCTACCGGGTAATAAAGATCATAAGCGCTTTAATTTGTCTCATTTGCAGGCGAATAGCGATGAAAGAAAAAAATAAATATATTGGATAATGGGATTAAAGTATTTGATTGCCATTTAAGGCCATAAACAGAGTATAAAAGACCTAATATGAGGGGATCAAATTGTCTTGCAAAATTCAGAATGATTTTTCAGGTGGCGTGCCCTCAATTTTAAATTGGGATCTATGTTTAACTTGGCGGTGTTAGCTCTAAATTTTTTTATTTAATTTGGCGATGAACGGATTACTAAAAAAAATTCAAAAAAAGATTCAAAAGCGGTATAAATTGTACCCTGAAACAATTCAAAGAAAAAGCTTGACCGGTGCCTTGCCAGGTGTGGTTGAGGGTAAAGTGTTTTTCGACGATTCTGGCGCCCAGCATATAAGCCGAAAGGGGTATAAATTGTACCTTGAAACAATTCAAACGCCGTATAAGTTATACCATGGATCAATAAAAATTCATAAACATGGCTTTTGGTTTGTAGATATTCCCAGAACATCTTCCACCAGTATCAAAGCTGAACTAGGCAGGATTTATGGTCTACCTTATGGAAAAGCTAAGTTGTTTATTGATCAAAATTATGCCAATGAATTATCGAGCGATTATTTCACAACTAAGCAACACAAAAAGCATTACGTGAATCAGATATTTAAAGACCACCTTCTGGCGATAGAAATGCAAAAAATAGTTGGTGAAAAGATATGGGAAAAAATATTTACTTTTACATTTGTGCGCAACCCATGGGATAGGATTCTTTCTCTCTATTTTTACATAAAACAAAAGGGCGATATTCTTGATGACATGCAATTTCGAGACTATATTTTTGCCCTTAGCAATTTCCGAAAAAAAGGAAAAGAATCTTTATTTCGAAACCGCGAGCATTATTTATCAGCCTCAGATTATATCATAGATGCCAATGGCGAAATCTTGGTCGATTTTATCGGGAAATATGAAAACCGGGATGATGACATCAAAATAATTGCTCAAAAACTCGGATGTGAACAACTAGGTACACTTGCGATTAATAAATCTATCCGAAATAATAGGCATTATTCCGAATATTACGATAAAGATACTCAAGAAATTGTCAGAGAAATATATAGAAAAGATATAGAATTATTTGAATATAAATTTGAAGCTTAAATTTGAAGCAGTCAGATTTTATCAAATCATTAGAGGATTTATCCAAAAAACTGGGATTATATCTGATTTGTCTAAATTTAAGTTCTGACAACATCTGACAGAATGCAGATATTTATTTCAAGTCACTGGGGCATTGGCAAGGTATCCCAACACCCTCCTTCTCGATTCCTGAACAACCACATTCACTTGTCTGATAATGATGTGCGTACTTATACAGCGGCTGCATAATTGTCATGATTGGTAAAAAATGTAGGCATTTCATCGTTGGAAATAAATAATAGATTGCGGTAGAGGGTTGGATAGAAATGGTGGAATTGATTGAATTATCAGACAGATATGATAAATAATTTATCG
>Ga0255054_10001724_pt1 | contig 12769 bp, 5 predicted proteins | sample JV7_2_23_MG_FD_188634 | JGI IMG/M metagenome (GOLD analysis project Ga0255054, IMG submission 188634) | Seawater microbial communities from Jervis Inlet, British Columbia, Canada - JV7_2_23 | ecosystem: Environmental > Aquatic > Marine > Inlet | place: Canada: British Columbia | collected... | reverse complement strand
TGAGCATACCCTGCTGACGACCATCAGACAATGGGCACCGATTTATGTTTATTTCAGCATTAATGAACGCGATCTGCTGCGGACAATGAAAATGGCCAGAGCGCAAGGCATTACCGCAGATAAACCGGACAAGATACCTTTGGATTTGGCACTGGCCAATGAAACCGGTTTCCCCCATGAAGGTCATCTGGATTTTGTGGATTCAACGGTTGACCCGAACACCGGAACCATGCAGTTGCGTGGCGTTTTCTCCAACCCCGGCCCGCCCTACATCCTGGTACCCGGCCTGTTCGTCCGGGTTCGTTTGCCCATCGCCGAGCGCGAAAATGCATTGCTGGTAACCGAGCGTGCCCTGGGACTGGATCAGGGGGGGCGTTTTCTGCTGGTGGTCAACAATGAGAATAAGGTCGATCAGCGTTACGTCAAAATCGGCGCGTTGCGCGATGGAATGCGGGTGATTGAAGACGGCCTGAAGGCAGAAGATTCGGTCGTGGTTAAAGGCATTCAGCGCGCCATTCCCGGTGCCAAGGTTACGCCCCAGCAAGCCCAGGCTTCAAAACCCGCCAAAGAGGCCGAACCGGCTAAAGAATCTGACAGCCCATCTACCGAACCATCAAAATCGTCTTAGCCCGGGCAAAAAGGATATTAACCACGAAGTGCACAAAGAACACGAAGAATGATAATAAGAAGATAATTGAAAAAATAGTTTTGAACCCTTCGTGAACTTTGTGCCTTTGTGGTGAAAAATATTTTGCCGTCAAGTATACAGCAATTTTTGTCCAGCAACTAAGTAGGAGCAATACTAACCATGATCTCAAAGGTTTTTATCGAACGACCCATTCTGGCCACCGTGGTTTCCCTGGTGATCGTCATTGCCGGTGCGGTGGCATTCGGCACACTGCCCGTCGCCCAGTACCCGGATATCGCCCCGCCGATTGTACAGGTCAGTACCACCTACCCCGGTGCCAATGCCGTGGTTTTAGCCGAGACAGTGGCCTCGCCCATCGAACAGGAGGTCAACGGCGTGGAAAACATGCTGTATATGGCTTCCACCAACGCCAATGACGGCACCTATACATTGAACATTACCTTTGAGGTGGGCACCGACGTTGATATGGCGCAGGTACTGGTCCAAAACCGGGTGAACACCGCCGAGCCCAAACTCCCCGAGGAGGTAAAACGTCAGGGCGTGACCGTCAAAAAGCGATCGGCCAACATCCTGATGTTTATTGCTTTGAGCTCACCGGATGAGCGCTACGACAGCCTTTTTATTCACAATTACATTACGCTGCGCATTAAGGACGAGTTATCGCGCCAGAAGGGCGTCGGTGATGTAAGTATCTTTGGTGCTGAGGATTACAGCATGCGCGTCTGGCTGGACCCCAACCGGCTCAAGGCGCTGAACCTCACCACCCAGGATGTGATCCGGGCCATCGAGGAGCAAAATATTCAGGTGGCCGCCGGACAGATCGGGGAACCGCCGGCACCCTCCGGTCAGGACTTCCAATACAGTATCAACACCCTGGGGCGCCTTACCGACCCCGAAGAATTTGCAGACATCATCATCAAAACTGCTGAAGGCACCCGTGTCACACGTGTTAAGGATGTGGGGCAGGTGGAACTGGGCGCCAAAACGTATAACACCTTTTTTGAGACCAACGGCAAAGAGGCCGCCGGCATCAGCGTTTATCCCCTTCCCGGCGCCAATGCCCTGGAAACCGCCCAGGCCATTCGAGACACCATGCAGCGGCTGGGCCAGGCCTTCCCAGAAGGACTGGAATGGGCCATCCCTTTTGACACCACCCTGTTTATCGAACAATCCATCACCCAAGTGTATCAAACCCTGATCGAGGCCGCCATCATCGTTTTTATCGTCATCTTCATTTTTCTGGGTGACTGGCGCGCAGCGGTGATTCCAGGGGTTGCCATTCCGGTTTCTCTGATCGGTACCGCTGCCGCCATGGCTGCACTGGGTTTTTCGATCAACATGATCTCTTTGTTCGGACTGGTATTAGCGATCGGTATTGTCGTCGATGATGCCATCGTGGTGGTGGAAAACGTCAGCAAAAAAATGGAAGAGGGTCTGAGCGGCAAGGAAGCCGCCATCAAAGGCATGGCGGAAATCACCGGACCGGTGATTGCCACCACGCTGGTGTTGATTGCGGTTTTCGTGCCCACCGCCTTTCTGCCCGGTATCTCCGGACAGCTCTACCGGCAGTTCGCCCTGACCATTGCCACCGCCACCGTTTTCAGCTCCATCAACGCCCTGACTATGAGTCCGGCCCTGTGCGCGCTTATTTTGCGCCCGCCCCAGAAGGGAAAGAAGCAAAACTTTTTCTTGCGCGGATTCAACCGCGTATACGGTGCGAGCGAGAACGGTTACGCCCGAATCGTGGGCGGAATGGTGCGACGTACGGCGATCATGGGACTGGTTTATATTGGATTGATTGTGCTCTCGGGCTGGAGCTTGCTGTCGCTTCCGACTGGATTTCTGCCCATCGAAGACCAGGGTTATGCCATTGCCGCTTTCCAGCTGCCGGATGCCGCCTCCCAGGAGCGCGCCCGTGAGGTCGTCAAAAAGATGGATGCCATCATCTCAAAGACGCCCGGCGTGCAGGATTGGATCACCGTCGGCGGCTTTTCGGCCCTGGATGAAACCAATGCATCCAATGCCGGCGCGCTTTACATCGTCTTCGAAGATCGCGCCAAACGGGAGAAAGAAGGTTTCAGCCAGGACGTGATTCTGGGAAAGCTTCAGAGCGAATTTCGCCGGATTCAGGAAGCATCTATTTTTACGGTCCTGCCGCCGGTCATCCAGGGCCTGGGCACCAGCGGGGGGTTTGACTTTCGCCTCCAGGACCGGGGCGGTATCGGTTATACCCAGCTTCAGCAGTGGGCGCGCCAGATCGTTGGCGACGGCGGGGCCCAATCCGGTCTGGCTGGACTGTATACCCTCTTTCGGGCAGACGTTCCCCAGATTTTTATCGATGTGGATCGCACCAAGGCCAAAACACTGGATATCCCTTTGAATGATGTTTTCGGCACCCTCCAGGCCTTTCTGGGTTCAGCCTATGTCAACGATTTTAACAAGTTCGGTCGTACCTACCAGGTCAAAGTTCAAGCCGAACCCCAATTTCGGGTCCAGGCCCAAGATATCAACCAACTTGAGGTCCGCACCAACAGCGGCGAGATGGTGCCCATCGGCACCCTGGTCGATGTGGAGGATTCGTTGGGCCCCCAGGTGGTTTTCCGCTTTAACCTCTACCCGGCGGCCACGATTGGCGGAGCGCCGGCACCGGGCTATAGCTCCGCGCAAGCCCTGGTGCTCATGGAGCAGATGGCCAACACCAAGCTGCCCCCATCGGTGGGCTTTGAATGGGCCGGCATATCCTTTCAGGAAAAGCAGGTTGGAGGAGAAGCCACCCTGATCTTTGCCCTGGCATTGACCCTGGTGTTTCTGGTGCTCGCCGCCCAGTACGAAAGCTGGTCCAGCCCGGCGATTATTATTATGGCCGTACCGGTGGCCCTGCTGGGCACCGCCATTGCCCTGGTGATGCGCGGCTTTGACAACAATCTGTACACCCAGATCGGTATAGTGCTGTTGATTGCCCTGGCCAGCAAGAATGCTATTTTAATCGTCGAATTCGCTCGGGAGCTGCGCGCCCAGGGCAAAGATATCGTTGAAGCCGCAGCCGAGGCCGCCAGGTTGCGCTTTCGCCCGGTTTTGATGACTGCTTTTTCATTCATTTTCGGCGTGCTGCCGCTGGTGTTCGCCTCCGGCGCCGGCTCCGCCAGCCAGCAGGCGGTGGGCACGGCGGTTTTCGGGGGCATGATGGCCTCCACCGCCCTGGCGGTTCTTTTCGTCCCGGTCTTCTTTGTGATTTTTCAACGCTTGAGCGAATTTAAGCGCAAGCCCAAAGGAGCTGCCAAAGAACCCTCGGCCCAAGCTTAGGTCAAGCTATTGGTACGCTCCGCATTCATATGCATTTTAAGAAAGCTTCTGCAATGCAACACCAAAGCTCCCAAAACAAATCAACATTAAAGAAGACAATGCGCCGTGGCTGGTTCTGGATCTTTATTGGCCTTGTCATTGTTGGGGTTTTGTTTTGCATCATGCTGCCCGTTGGTATCGATTACGGAATCGAACGCTATTTGAAGGCCCAGGGTGTGGATGAAGTCACTCTGGAAGATGTGGACTTTAATCCCCTGACCGGTCGAATGACCTTAACCAGCCTAAATGTGCAAATCGGAGCGCAGACAGTCCTTAACATTTCAGAAGCAACCTTTATTATTAAGTGGACGCTATTTATCAGCAAGCGCTTTGTTCTGGATCTTTTCACCCTCAGCGGTACGCAATTGACCATCAAGGAACTTGACGATGACCGCTGGCAAGTTGGCGGCATCATCCTGCCGGATAAAAAAGAGACTTCCGAGCCTTCTTCCTGGAATTTCGGTCTTCAGCAAGTAACGGTCAAAAACAGTGAGATCAGATTGATAAGCTCTTTTCTGACCTCGAACTTAAAAATAGAACTGGCACAACTCTCAAAGCTGAACAGCTGGATGCCTGAAGGCAAAACCCGGCTGGAATTCACGGGGCAGTTGAATGACGGTCAGCTGCAGTTCCAACTTGACGTTTCACCGTTCGGCAATGACGTAATGGCCGCCGGCCAGATCAAACTGAAGGGCTTGTCCCTGGCGCCATTTGCCCAATTATTGAAGCCCCATTTTAAAAGCCTTGAAGGCCGACTAGGCGCCGACCTGAACATCGAAACCCGCCAGACGTCTGACACCGGTTTCAGCCACCACCAGAAAGGTCTCCTGAATCTATCTCAAATCCGCACACAGATTGGGGATAGCGACTTCTCCAATGAAAGTCTTGTCTGGGATGGCGATGTTCGCATCGATATTCCAAAATCTGCGGAAACACTCAAGATCGCTGCAAATGGCCGACTGAATGGATCTCAGTTAGCCATGGCTTCACAGAATGAAGATCCGCAGATTCAGCAGGAACGTCTGAACTGGGAGGGAAAGCTTAACTATGAACAAACCCCTGTAGCTGCGAATTTAAATGTAGACGGCACCTTAACACTTCAGAATACCAAGCTGAATGCACCGGACGTGAAACTGGCAGAAGAAAAGCTCACATGGAACGGGACCTTTCAATTTTCCTCAACAGCAAAAACTGATGGTCAAAGGATCATCGCAGATGGAACGCTCGACGGCGGCCACCTGTTAATGAACCTGCTCGATCAGAAGCTCAACTTTGAACATGCCGATCTGGCATGGAAAGGCCGGTTGGACTCGGGCGCAACCAATGATCTTAATTCCCTATCAGCAGAAGGTGATTTTCGCCTTAAAGATGTGCAAATTCATTATCCGCAAACCAATGTGAACTTGCTTAACTCGGATGGTGTCGCCCTTCAGGCAATCAAAGTTAAGGGTATAGATGATGTAAGGATTTCAGACGTCACATTCAACGGCCTGAATCTGGTGACACCGGTAAACGCCGCAAAATCATCTTCCGCACTAAAGCCTTTGTTTAGCACTCAAAAGGTAACGATTCAAAACATCCAACTGACAAAAAGCAAAGATCTTTCAATTGCCGCCGTGAAACTGAAAGATTTAACGGTCTCACTGCACCGCAATAATGAAGGACAATTGTCAGCTATTAACAGACTGGAAACCATTCGGACTGATCTCTTTTCATCTGATCAAAAAAAGCAAACCGCTGCCAAATATCAGGTAAAACCTAAAAAAGCTTCTAAAAAGGACCCCACTGACTTTGGGTTTCGTATCCGGCAGCTTGAAATTACCGGGGATAATCTAGTGCGCTTCACAGATGAAAGCGTCAGCCCGACTTTCAGCATTGATCTGAGAATACTGGAAGCGCATCTTTCCAATCTCGATCCCAGCCAGCCGGAGCAGCCCGCGTCCGTCAAGCTGCTGGTTTCCAACGGAGAAAACGCCCGTCTTTCCCTGGATGGCAGCATCCAACCGTTTGGCGAGCGACTCAACCTGGATTGGATTGGGAAAATTGAGTCTTTAGAATTGCCGCCCCTGTCACCCTATGTCATCCAAAGCACCGGATACAGTTTCACCAGCGGCGAAATGGCTGCCGGCATCCCTGTAAAAATCACCCAAAACGAGCTTAACGGTGAAATCGACCTGACGCTATATAATCCCAGAGTAAAAAGGGTAAAAGCGCAAGACCCGGAAAAAGAAAAGAAGGGGAAAATTCAACTGACGATGACACTCGATTCGGCCTTGAAACTGATGCGCGATAAGCAAAACAATGTAAAACTGAAAATCCCCATCAGCGGTGATATCAGTCATCCGGAGTTCAGCGTTGTCGATGCCATCAACAGGGTATTGGCCCAAACACTTCAGAAATCAGCCCTTTCGTATTTAAAATTCATGCTGGGCCCCTATGGCATCGGCATTGCCGCCGCCGAACTGGCAGTTGAAAGCACCTCAAAGTTTCGTCTCAATCCCATACCATTTGCGCCGGGAAGCGCTGAGCTCGATGAAGCTGCAATCGATTACCTGCAAAGAGTCGCCGCTATCCTGAAGGAACACCCGGCGGAGCAGGTGAGTGTGTGCGGTGTAGCCACAGAAATTGATCGCGCCGCTCTGAGCGGGAGCCCACCGACGGAAGCCGGGGCTCAGCCGGCTGCCCCCAAGGACGACAACGCAGATAAAGAAAAAACTCGGTCTCAGAAAGAACCTGCTGCATCAGCGTCAACAGACCCTGCCCTGCTGGCACTTGCCAAAAAGCGCTCTAAACGTATCGAAGATCAACTTGCCAAATTACACGAAATAGCAGCAAAACGGATCATCGCCTGCAAACCCCAAATTGATAAAAATGCAGCAGCCAAACCCCGGGCAGAACTGGCGCTTTGAAGTTTCACCACTTTTCATAATAATGTTCCGCTTGACTTAGCGAATCTTTCAAAAGTCATTGCAAGCGAAGCGAAGCAATCTGATCCGCCATGGCGGATCATCCTGAGTAAATCGAAGGATCCCTCGACTTAGCTCGGGACGATGCTTTGCATCGGATTGCTTCGTCGCTAAGCTCCTCGCAATGACAGATTATTGGAACAAATTTTTGACAGCCACTATAGAATTCCAGTCGGATAGAGACCGTTCAAATCTTCGCATTCAATTCGCTCGAATTTTTTCTTCTTTTTTTAAGCGGAATTCGTTCACAATGTACCGGTAGGCGATATAGTATTTATAAATGTTGCCGACATACTGTACCGTTTCTCTGCCGATACGCCGGGCTGCAATAATCTCCACATTGCGAAACCAGATGTTGGGATCTAATCCGGATTCTCGGGCTTCCCGCCGAAGCCGAATGACCCCTGCCGGTCCGGCATTATAGCTGGCAAAGGTGAAAAGCATTTTGTTGAGCTCGTCCATGGGTTCATTTTTAAAATAGCGATCATAGAGAAATCGAAGATATTTGACGCCCGCATGGATGTTGTGTTCCATTACATGGATGTTGCCGATATCCACATGGGGATCGGCAGCGGTGCCCGGCAGCAGCTGCATCACGCCAACGGCGCCGGCCGAACTGCGCTTGCTTTGGTCGATGCCGGATTCCTGATAGGCCAGGGCAGCAATCATCAGCCAGTCAAAATTGTATTGCTGCGAATAGCGTTTAAAAAAATCAACCGCACCTTCGAATCGTTGAAACTCCTTCTCTGACAGCGCGTTGCGCACCCATTTGGTGTTTTGCAGATAACGTTTATACAGGATATTGCCCTTCAGCGTTCCTTTTTTGTGTGATTTTAAAAATCGATTAATTACATTTTTCAGCTGGGGACTTTTTTTGCGAATTGCCCAGGCGATCTGTCCACCGCTTCTGAGTTTTATATCCGGGTGAAGCCTTAAATCCTTAAACACCTGTGCCCAGAATTTTGCCTTGTGACTGTCGATCACAATCATCGGGACCAAACCGACATTCATCATTTCCAAAAGATCTTCATCCTCCAGGTATTCGTCGGCCGGCACAATCTTGATAGGCGGCTTGCCGGAATTTTTAAAACGGGTGTTAAGCTGCATCAGGCTTTCATAGTAACTGCTGGATTTCCTTACATGGATTTCTTTTGCGGACAAATCATCGAGGGCGTTGATCGCTGGTGAGTCGGGCCCGCTAATAATAATTTCGTCAACACCGGTCAGATGAGGAGCAGAAAAATCAACCTTTTTTTGACGCGCCGCTGTGATGGTCAGATTCCCGGCCGCAATATCTCCGAGCCCTTCCACCAGCGCCGGTAACAGCCGGTCTCGTTTGGTGGGAATAACAACCACTTTGATTTTAAGGGTTTTGCGCTTAAGTTCTTTATTCACATATGTTTCAAATTCTTTGAGAAGTTCGTAAGTCAGACCGCGCTGGTCGGCACCATCCAGAAAGTAAAATGTCTTGCTGGGGGGTACCAGGGCCCGGATCAGATGTCTTTCAGCCATCCCCTCAAAATCACCGGACCATTTTTTGCCAAGTTCTAAATCGGATTCAATGGCCACGGCCTGAGTTGTCATTATTACTGTAAAAATTAAAACAACACGTATTAAAGATAGCGCGCTGATTCTGATGTCATCCGTTTTCATAATAAAAATCAATGGCATAGCGATCAAACTATACATACTCACCCGTTTGTCAAGAGCACAAAAGGTAGAAATATGCGCTTCCCTATTTTTATACTTGCTATTTCCGACGTAATTTATATCCTATCTTTTAAAATACACGACAGTTGGAGAATAAAAAATGAAAAACACTAAAATGCGGTACAAATTCTGCTCAATCCTAGGTGCCGTTATTCTGCTGGCCGGCTGGGCCACCACCGCCGGGGCGAGTTCCGACATCGTATTATCTGCCGGGCAAACCGTTTATGTGCCCATCTATTCGCATATATACAGCGGCCTGAAGGGGCGTCCGTTTAACCTGGCCGCTACCCTCAGCATCCGCAATACCGACCCCAGGCATTCCCTTACCCTTGTTTCGATCAAGTTTTATGATTCCGACGGCAAGCTGGTAAAAGAGTATCTGGATAAACCCGGTGAATTAAAGGCCATGGCATCCACCCGCTATATCCTGACCGAGGCAGATACCGGCGGCGGGTCCGGAGCGAACTTTCTGGTTAAATGGAAATCAAAAACAAATGTCAATCAGCCAATCATTGAAGGGGTGATGATCGGCACGCGCTCCGGCCAGGGAATATCCTTTGTTTCCCGCGGAAACGTCATAAAAGATAGTGCAGACTAAGCCAAATACTTAAAAATAGGTGCGCCCCATTTCCACCCGATGGTTTTAAAGAAGGGGACGTTCTTTAGGCTATTTATCTTGATTTTTTGGATATTTGGATATATCAAGCTTTTGATTATTAATTTTGGAAACTCTAAATTTATCAATCAAAATTCAAATCGGAGACCCGCAATCATGCGAAATCAATTTTGCATCCCAATTGTATCTGCTTTTTTAATGCTCCTCATTTTGTTCGGTCTATCCGCCTGTCGTGAAGAGCCGCCGCCGCCGGTCGAGCGTATTCGCGCCATCAAAACCATCACGGTTTCCGAACAGGCTACCGGCAAAATTAGAAAATTTTCCGGAGTGGTAGAAGCGGCGGACAGTTCCAGTATCAGTTTTGAGGTCGCCGGCAACGTGCAGGAAGTCCGCGTCGATGTGGGCGACAAAATTACCAAAAACCAGGTGCTCGCGAAGCTTGATAAGCGTACCTATAAATTGAATGTCAAAGCCGCTGAAGCCGAGGTGGGGCGTGCCAAAGTCCAGCTGGCCGATAAGCACAACGACCTGGACCGCTTCCAGCGAATCAACAAACAGGACCCCGGTGCCGTCAGTCAGGCCGCCCTCGATAATTCTCAAGCCGCCGTCGACGGCGCTCTTAAACAAGTTCAATTCACGAAATCCCGGCTCAAATTGGCACAACGCGATCTGGAGAAAACGGTTTTGCGGGCACCGTTTGATGGTGTCATCGCCAATCGTTATGTCGATGCTTTCCAGGAAGTCGCCCGGGGCCAGAAATTATTTGATGTCTATGAGAATACCGGTATGGAGGTGGCAGTCAGCATCCCGGAAGATGCCATCGAAGATATCTCCATGGAAAAAAAGGGGGAAATCCAATTTGCCGTAATTGCGGACCGCACCTATCACGGTGTGGTCACCGAAATCAGCAAAGTGGCCGGTACCGCCAATGCGTTTCCGATCAAACTCACGGTTGAGGACGCCGATCAGCGCATCCGCCCGGGAATGACGGCTCGGGTTACCTTGCTGCTGGCCGGCAGTGATGAAAAAGCGGCCTATATGGTCCCGGTATCCGCGTTTGCGCAGAGTGGCGATAGCACCAAAGGCTATGTCTTTGTTTACGACCCCAAAACATCGACCGTAAAGAGAACATCCGTGGAAACTAAAAGCGTCCGGGACAATTCCGCCGTCATCAGCGACGGCGTAAAAAGTGGCGACATCATCGCTGTCGCCGGTGTCAGTTTTCTGGAAGACGGCCAGAAAGTCAAACTGTTGGAGCAGCAGGCCGAGAAATCAGATTCCCAATTTAATAAGGCTGAATAATAAACAACAAGGAATCCTTATATGTCCGCCATCACCCGCTTTTCCCTTGGAACGTCGCGATTGACGATGATTGTCATTGCGACAATCGTCCTTCTGGGCATCACTCAATTCTTTAGCTTCCCGCGGCAGGAAGATCCGCCGATCGTTATCCGTGAAATCGTGGTCACCGCCTTTTTCCCCGGCATGAAACCGGCTGATATGGAAGAACTGGTCACCCGCCACCTCGAAGCTCAGATGCGCACCCTGCCGGAACTCGACGATATCTGGTCGGATTCCAAACACGGCGTCACCGTCATCCACGCTGAAACCCGCGACGAAATCGATGATCTTGATCTTGTCTGGCAGAAGGTTCGCAACAAGATGAGAGACATCATACCGGAGCTGCCGACCGGAACCATCGGACCCTTTGTCAATGACGAATTCGGGCTTGTAGCGATTGCCGACATCGCCCTGTGGGCCGATGGTTTTTCGATGGCTGAAATGCGCATCGTGGCCCGCGACATCCGCGACCGGCTGTATGAACTCAATGGTGTTCGCAAAATCGACCTCTACGGCGTTCATGCAGAACAGGTTTTTTTGAATTTCTCAACAACCAAGCTGGCCCAGTTCGGCATTACCGGTGAAGAGGTCGTCGGCACCCTGGTGGAGCAGAATGTGGTGCTACCCGGCGGTAAGTTTGATGCAGCCAATCAGGATATTATTGTCGAACCCACCGGGAATTTTCAAAGCATCGAAGATATCGAAAATGTTGAAATCACCATACCGGACACCCAGCAGACCATCCGCCTGAAACACATCGTGTCGGTCGAACGCGGCTACGAAGATCCGCCCAAAGATATGGTGTATTTCAACGGCAAACGCTCCATTGTCATCAGTGTGTCGATTACACCGGGGGTCAATTCGGTAGATTTCGGTCAGCGCCTGACACACAAACTTGAAGATCTCGAATCCCACCTTCCCATCGGCTACGTACTGGATTACGCCACCTTCCAGCCGGATCTGGTTGAAGTCGCCGTAGATGGCGGACTCAGCAATGTCTACCAGACCCTGGTCATCGTGTTGATCGTGGTGATGCTGTTTTTAGGGGTACGCACGGGGTTGATCGTGGGTTCCTTTGTGCCCATGACCATGCTGCTGGGGCTCATTACCATGCGATTTTTCGATATCGAACTCGAGCGCGTCTCGATTGCATCATCGATCATCGCTCTGGGGATGCTGGTGGACAACGGCATCGTCATCGCCGAAGACATCCGATCCCGGCTTGAAAGGGGTGAAGAAAGAAATGCAGCCTGTCTGGCCACCGGACAAACATTATCCATCCCGCTGCTGACCTCCTCACTGACGACGATCCTGGCATTCGTGCCCATGCTTATGATAGACGGCCAGACCGGTGAGTATGCCTTCTCGCTGCCGATGGTGGTGATCCTGCTGCTGCTGTCCTCCTGGTTTCTTTCCATGTACATGACACCGGCCATGTGTTTCTGGTTTATGAAGGTCAAGCCGCCGGATAAAAATGCCCCACAGGCTTCCGAATCTACCGAAAATTCCAGCGCCGAAACAGAGATGGATGCCTATTCAGGGCGCTTTTACCAGATCTATCTTAAAATATTGGAAAAGATGCTGCACCTGCGGTTCATCGTTCTGGCAGCAGCCATCGGCTTAATCTTTTTCGGCGGATTCATTGCCTCGCTGCTGGTAAGGGAGTTTTTCGGGCCCAGTGAGCGCAATCAGTTTCTGGTTTATGTGGATTTGCCGGCCGGTTATAAAATAGAGGCCAACGATGCGGTGGTTCGGCGACTCACCACCTGGCTGTCGGATAAAGAAAAAAACCCGGAAATCACCAGCACCATTGCCTATGTGGGCACCGGTGGGCCCCGGTTTTTCCTGGTGCTCTCACCCCTGGATCCGGATCCTCATGTGGCGTTTGTGGTGGTCAACACGGCGGCCAGCGATACGGTTCCGGAACTGGTCCAGCGTGTTCGGCAGTATTTTACCGATCACGTCCCGGAGGCCACCGGCCGGGTGAAACAAATGTGGATGGGTTCGGAAGAACCCGGCTTTGTGGAAATCCGTTTTTATGGCCTGGATCCCGCATATATTTTTGAAAAAGGCAATCAGCTCGTCAGCGAATTAAAGGCCATGCCGGGCACACTGGATGTGCGCAATGACTGGGAAAACAAAATC
>Ga0255054_10001720_pt1 | contig 12777 bp, 14 predicted proteins | sample JV7_2_23_MG_FD_188634 | JGI IMG/M metagenome (GOLD analysis project Ga0255054, IMG submission 188634) | Seawater microbial communities from Jervis Inlet, British Columbia, Canada - JV7_2_23 | ecosystem: Environmental > Aquatic > Marine > Inlet | place: Canada: British Columbia | collected... | reverse complement strand
ATTTGTCTTGACCCAGAATCGCAGGTCCTCCATAAATTCGGGTTGAAAAACCGCAACCCATTCCTTGTCGGATGGACGGGAGCGAGGTTTACCCTTTTTCTTCGCCAAGCCCCAGCTCCGCGCGAAGTTCGTCAATTGAAGAGGGGCGGATCTCCTGTGAGCCCGCTCGCGCGAGCGCTTTCAAGAGCCGTTCCGCATTCTTGGGCGATCTCAGCAGATGTGCGGTCTCGAGAAGGCTCCCGAGTTCATCGGCAGAGACAAGAGCAACATCCGGCGCACCTCGGCGCCGGATAATCACGGGCTCTCGGGTTGACGATACTTCGTCACAGAGTGTTGCGAGTGTCGCCCTCGCGTTTGAATATGACGTCACGGTAGGCATTCTTTTCTCCCATCGACTACTTGTACAGGTATAAGGTACAAGTCCGGCAGCAAAATGTCAAGGACCTAACGGTCCGAGTTCAGCGGACCGGCCCGCGCGCAGCGCGGAAACGGGTCCGCTGGAACGAGGTGTTAGGCGACTGGTCCATCGAAGAGTTGGTTCAAATGTGGCTGAAGGCTCGCAGCGACCTCCATGTATCGGGACATCGATTGGTTATATCGTATGGATCCCTCCCGAACCTGAGCGAAAGAAACCCGCTTCTTTCCCTCCGCTCCTTCGAGCGCGGCGGCTTGGTTTTCTGCGAGGATGATAGCCGACTCCTTCAACGCACCTGTAAACGAGAGAAGAAGATCGTAGAACTCCGAATAACCGTGAGGGATCGATGCTGCAACCTCGGAGGTTCGAAGGCGCACCTCCTGAGCATTGAGCTTTCCTACGAGGGTAGACGCCTGGATCGAGAGTTCGTGAAAAGGGAGACTCCGGCCAAGCAGGTGGGATCGAACCCAAGATTTAAACGAACCTGTTTCTCTTAGGATCCTGTTACCGAGCTCAATCAAATCACTCTGGAGGTCGTTGACTTCCCAGGCAAGAGTCTTGAGTGCCTGCAGTTCGTTGCTCAATACCAGCCTCCCTTTCCTGGCTGTGTTGCCGGAACGCCTAACGGTCCGAGTTCAGCGGACCAAGGCCGCGCAATACACGGACTTGGGTCCGCTGGAACGAGGTGTTAGGCGGGTGTCTCCCTTCAATCTTGAGACCATTCGTCGAGCGCATCGCATAGAGCCCATGTGGCCTTGACCGCCCGATTGTAGTCGGCGATCGAGTATTTCTCATACTCCCGTTCCTCCAACTCATAAATATGAATCGCTGCCCGCGTTTTCCATAGCCAGTGAAGCTCGCTACAGACCTCTTGCGAGATCATGTTCTTGGCAACCATCCGGGTGCAACGCTCGCAGAAGCTGTGCTTCCTACCGATTATTCCTCGCGTTGTTACCACGGCTACGGTCTCGCAAACGGAGCCTAAGAGAGCGATTCCGGACTTGATGATCATCTCTCGGGCGACGCCGTAGAGGTCGGTCCGGTTGGTCAACCACCGATACACATCTGTCTGTATCAGTGCGTAAGCCAGGTTGTCCCTAAGGTGTTGTTCGTTGATGAATGGAAGCCGGTTTCGATAATAGGTAGCGGTTCGAACGTACCTGCGCGGGAATTTGATTTTCCCCAAGTCGTGGTCGTTGTCGGCAAGGTAACTTTGAATCTCCTGAAACTTGTCGTTGATGATCTCGACAGCCGAGGCTAGTTCTTCGTCGTTTTTAATCACGCCTTGACCTCGCCAGCCTAACGACTGGAGTTCAGCGGACCGGACCCCGGAGGGGTTCGGGTCCGCTGCAACGAAATGTTAGGCGAGGGTTGGTTGGCAGCAAACGGCTTCATCCGGCTATCCATGGAGCTGCCCCGGTTTGGCGGACACTGAACTGTGAATCCGTCGTGTCTACGTTTTTTGTAGCAACGGACTACGGAGCTCTTTTGGGTTGCTTGTCATATTTCTTTTTTGCGTCTTGTTCTTTTTTACTTTTCTTTTGTTTCTGACTCTTGTCCTTATCCTTTTTCCCGCCTTTGTCTCCCATTGTGTACATCCTTTCCTTCAGTACGATACATCGTACCTATCATTCCCGACTCCTCAAACCCCGGGCCCGGCCTAACTCCTATTAGTGATACTAAAGAATCGGATGGAAACGTGCTTCGAGAGCGTGCGGCAAGTAGACGCTGCCGCAACCCTGCTCGAGATCCTGGTTGTGCAGAGCACGGACATTGATCAGGTGTTCGCTGAGCCGGTCGCGGGTGGAGTCCGGCAGCATGGTCACCCGGTCGCGGCCGCCTTTCGGATTGCGGATGTTGATGTGGCCGAGGTCGAAGTCGATGTCCTGGACTCGGAGTCGGAGGCACTCGAGGATGCGCATGCCGGTGCCGTAGAGAAGAAGCACTACGAGCTGGGCGGTCCCCTGGAGATGCGACAGAACTGCTGTCACCTCGTCGCGGCTGAGGACGGTCGGCAGGCGGCGCGGCTGGCGGGCGCGGACAACTTCGTCGAGCCAGTCGAGCTTTGTCTTGAGCACGTGGCGGTAGAGAAACAGGATCGCGCACAGGGCCTGGCGTTGGGTCGAGACGGCCACCCGGCCCTCCACGGCGAGGTGGGTGAGGAAGCGGTTGAGGTCGTCGCCGTCCAGGTCGCGCGGGTGCCGGCGGTGGAACTGGACGTAGCGCCGGATCCAGGAGGTGTAGGCTTCCTCGGTTCGGATGGAATAGTGGCGAACCCGGATCTCTGATCGCACCCCATCCATCAGGCGCCGGGGACGCCGCGAGGCTGGAGCGGGGAACGGTTCGACGTGTCCCATGATGGTGTAAATGGAGCATAAATCTGTGAACAACGTTTGTCAAGGAAAACCGTCTCGAACGGGTCAGGAGGCTATGGCACTAGCTACCGCGGGTTGATTGCCGGCGCAATCAACTGATTTCATTGTATTTAGGCGCCATGAGCGCATTCTCGCGGGTTGTTGATTCGTCATCACCATCATAACGAAATTCATGGCGCGGCGCAAAGTGGGTTGAGGCAGGAAGCGGGTGAGATATACAGGCTGGCCATGCGGGCTACAGGGCTGTCTGATCATCTGTGCAGCCAAGTCGGGCCGCAGCACAAGGCGCGATCTGCCGTATGGCAGGGATTCGGGCACGGAGAAGGAGACGGGCACGGAGACGGGTTTTAGATCTTCGCGCCGCAGTATTTGCAGTGAACGGCGTCGCGGTCGTGGCCGCCGGCGCCGCACTCGGGGCAGGCCTGGGTGGTTATCCTCTTGCGCGTGACGCCGGCGAGCTCGACAGAGACGATGCCGGTCGGGACTGCGATGATGCCGTAGCCCAGAATCATGATTGCCGAGGCGAGGATCTTGCCGAGAGCTGTGTGCGGCGCGACGTCGCCGTAGCCGACGGTGGTCATGGTGACGATGGCCCAGTAGATGGAGACCGGGATGCTGGTGAAGCCGTTGGCCTCGCCCTCGATGAGGTACATCATCGAACCGACGATGACGACGATGGTGAGAACGGCGCCGAGGAAGACGATGATTTTGCGAGCGCTGGCTCGCAATGCCGCGGTCAGCTCGCTGGCCTCACCGACGAATTGGGCGAGCTTGAGCACCCGGAAGACCCGCAGCAGGCGCAGGGCGCGGATGACCAGCAGGGACTGCGCCCCTGGAATGAAGATGCTGAGGTAGCTGGGGAGGATGGCGAGGAGGTCGACGATGCCGAAAAAGCTGCGAGCGTAACGGAGGGGGTTGCCGACGCAGTACAGGCGCAGCATGTACTCGACGGTGAAGAGGCCGGTGATCACCCACTCGAAGGTGCGCAGCCATGGGGCGTATCGATCCGCGATCACGGAGGTGCTCTCGAGCATCACCGCAACAACGCTGAGGATGATGAACACCATCAGGGCAACATCGAAGGCCTTGCCGGCCGGGGTGTCGGCCTCAAAGATGATCTCGTGGATCCTGGCTTTGGTTGCTGATGTCTTGTCGGTCATCTCGTTGCTTCCGTGGCTGAAGTCTAGCTTATCGTGACGTTGGCGGATTCAAGTAGTGGTTCCACAGGATTCGGGCTGCCACCGACCGCCACGGCCGCCAGGGTTCGCCCAATGTCTCGAACTCGACCGCTGTCGGTGGCTCCGCGAGCCCCTTGATATCCTGGACGGCCTTCAATAGGGCCAGGTCGCCCCGCGGCCACACATCTGGTCGGCCGAGGGCCATTAGCAGGTAGATGTCGGCGGTCCACCGGCCGATGCCGGTGACCTTCGTGAGCTCAGCGCGGACCTGTTCATCGGCCAACAATGCCAGACCATCCAGGTCGAGCGAACCGCCGAGTGCCGCTTTCGCCAGCTCCCGGCAGTAACGTCCTTTCTGGCCGCTGAAGCCGATCGCCTTGAGCTCGGTGTCGTCGAGGTTGAGAAATGGAGCGGGTTCGAGTGGAGCGATTCTCGCCACGAGCTTGTCAAACGCCGCCTGTGCCGAGGCCAGCGACACCTGTTGCTCGAGGATGATGTGGACCAGAGTCGGAAACCCCGGCTCGCGGTCCCAGATCGGTGGCGGACCGATACGGTCGAGTACGCGCGCCAGATCGGGGTCGCGTTCGGCCAGGATCTCGGATGCAATCAGAAGGTCTTTCTCGGTCATCGGGGGTGGGGGAGAGGTCATCCGTTGGAAGGGCCTTTGATCTCGAGCCCGATGGCCTTTGCGTACCGATCAAGAGCAGTCCGAACCGCCTTTCCATCTGCAGCTGTGGCTGGCTTCAATGGATCGTTGCCCTCGAATTGCCGAGCCAGGACCTGAACGACACCTCGTTTGCGGTCGGCCTTGAGGTCGAAGCGCGCTACCAGTCCCTCTCCGGCAAGTACCGGCAGGCAGTAGTAACCGTAGATCCTCTGCTCGGCCGGCTTGAAGATCTCGAGCATCTGGTGGAAGCCGAAGAGCTGTTGGACGCGATTGCGGTCCCAGAGGACCGGATCGAAGGGCGAGAGCAGGACGCCGCGATCTCGATGCGGGCGGACGCCATCGAGCCTCGCGGCGAGCTCGAGATCTGAGGGCCGAATCCAGCCCCGACTCATGCGGCGTCCGTCCAGGACCAGGTTGCACGGGACAATGTCGTTGGAATCCAGAAGGCGATCGAGGGCGGCTGCGACATCCTTTTGCGCGAGCCGGAAGGTCTGGGCGATGGTGCCGGTGGTCGCCCAGCCGTGACCGGCGAGCGCACGGAGCGCCAGTGCCTCGATAGCCCGATCTTTCAGCACGGCTTCTCGGCGCCAACGTTCGGGGATGACCCGTTCGGCGAGGTCATAGGTGCGCTGAAAGTTGCGTCGTTCGCGGATTGCGAGCTCGCCAGAGGACCACAATGCGGTAGCGATCTTCTTGGCGATCTTGAGGTCCCACCAACCCTGGCTGCCGCTGCCCTCCATGTCGAGCGATCGCAACGGTCCTTCTTCGCGGATGCGACGCATCAGGTCCTCCGCCACCTCGGGATGCTCGCCGACCAGGTCGCCCCACCACGGGTGGTGCTGGAACTCCTCACGGCGGAAGGCGAAGAGCGGGTAGAGCTCGACCGGGATCCAGCTTGCCTCGTGGCCCCAATACTCAAAGACCGGCTCTCCAGGCTGGAGGAGCTCCTCGGCGAACTCCGGGTCAAAGCCGTCGAGACGGGAGTGGAGGACGAGGGCGTGGCTGCGGGCGCCGGCAATGGAAACGGTGTCGAGTTGGAGGTAGCCGAAGCGCTGGATGATTCGGTAGGCGGCTGACCGCGCCCGCTTGCCGCGCCCCGCAGCCCGACGCGGCATCCCGGTCCACTCTGGTTTGAGCAGGCCGGCCCGGCACAGGGCCAACCGTCTCGCGGCGCGTAGGCTGATCGTTTCCATCAACGACCTGAGGGCATCACCCGGCAGTCCCGTAAATCCGCCGCATGTCCGGGAGCTCGGTGGTGAAGTAGTGGACCCAGATGTAGAGGTGGCTGAAGACCGCCGCGACCAGGGCAGGACGCGAGCCGTACCAGAGGGCGGGGATATAGAGCACCATCAAGCCGAAGGTGTACATGCCGTTTGAGGTGAAACGGAAGATCCCCTCGCGCACGGGCGGCTTTGATCGAAAGGATTCGTCGAAGTGGTCGGCGCCGTATGCGCGCAGAACGCCGAAGTAACGGGCGACCGAGTAAGCCAGGTAGGCGACCGGGACCGCGATGACAACTGCAACCCACTTGAGCGCGAGATGGTTGACCGGCAGGGTGTTGCGCGAGGCGATGGAAAGAGCGATGACCGAGACCGGGCGAGCGACGAGGAAAAACGTAAAGATTGCGCCGTAGGCCGAGAACCCATGCCGACCGAAGATGCGGCTGATCAGGTTGCGGTGGAGCTCGGTGCGCCAACAGAGCCACACGAAGACCTGGTGGGCGATGGGGATCTCGACCGAGATCCAGAACCAGTTCCAGGTACTGATGCCCCAAAGCTCTCCTCGGTGGAAGCAACCGCAGTTCATGCTGATCAGCCACAAAACAGGCAACCCAACGGCCAGTGCAAGTGCGTGAAGCCACTGCCGCTCGAAAATCGCCGCCACGGAACCTTGTTCTTTCATGGTCAAAGGATGGTACACGAAATGAAGAGGGCGACAATTTGACGGGCCGCAAACGACTCCGGACAACGGCAATAATCATCTGTAGGCGGGTCCTTCAGGGCCCACCCCGATCGCGATACGGAAAGGGGTGGGATCGGGGGTGTGACCGGATGTACCGGAGGCGGGCCGTAAACGACCCGCCTACAGCAGATCTTGGAGGGGTGTTACGCGCCCTTTTCAGGAATTCGGCTACAAACGTGCTCGGCCAGCGCGGTAATGGTCAGCGACGGGTTGACTCCCAGGTTGGCGCCGATCATGGAACCGTCCATGACGTAGAGGTCGTCGTGGCCAAAGACGCGACCGGAGGAGTCGATGACGCCGGTGTCCGCTCCGCTGCCTATGCCGCAACCGCCGAGGATGTGGGCGGTGGTGGAGGTGCCCAGCAACACTTCATTGAGGGTGGACTGCGGGATGGCATCGAGCTCCTCGGCCACCTCGCGGGCGATCTCATTGGCAACCGGGATGTACGAGGGGATTCCGGGCTGATCAGGATCGGGCTGGGTGGTGAGGGTGCGGCTGAACGGCCACAAGAGCTGGCGCTTGCGTACCAGCCGGGTGAAATTGTCGGCGGTCTGCATCGCCATCACGACGGTGCCGGTCTCTGCCTTGCCCCAGGGCTTGAGGATTCGGAGAAAATCGATCGGGTGTCGGAGGATGTTGCCGAGCCACTTGAGCTGGCGCGGCATGCCGGGTCCGCCGTCGGTGAGCAGGGTGCCGAGGAGCAGCATGACGTCGGATCCCTTGGGAAAGCGGACACACTCGAAGTGGGTTTGTTCGTCGATCTCGACCTTGGCCGCGATGGCGATTCCCTCGCTCAGGTCTTTGCGGCTTTTCGAGGTCACACCGAGCAGCGCCTCGGAGTTGGTGCGGACAACGTTGCCGACCTGGTGGGAAAGGTGGGGGAGGCTGCCCCTATCCTTGCACTCCATGAGCAGGCGGACCGTGCCGAGCACGCCGCCGGCAAAGACCACCGTGCGTGCGGTCGTGGTGCCCCGCTCTGCCGAGAAGAGACCGTTCGAACGGCGCCACTCGAGGCGGTAACCGCCGTCAGGCAGAGCCTCGACCAAGGTCACCAAGGTGTCGGGGACGATTCGAGCGCCCGCTTTCTCGGCCAGATAGAGATAGTTTTTGTCGAGGGTGTTCTTGGCCCCGGGGCGGCAGCCGACCATGCAGCCGCCGCAGAAGGTGCAGCCGGTGCGATCGGGTCCTTTGCCGTCGAAGTACGGGTCCGGGACTGTGACGTCCGGCTCGCCGAAGTAGATGCCGACCGGGGTGTTGCGAAATGTCTCCGCTCGTCCGCGCCGCGCCGCGGCACGCCGAAGCGCCTCGTCGGCCGGTCCGAGCTTCTGATTCTCGGTCACGCCGAGCATGCGGCGGGCGGTGTCGTAGTGTTCGGGCATCACTGCCCGCCAGTCCTCGAGGCCCTTCCACTGGGGATCGTCCCACACCGTTTCGGGGGGCTCGAAGAGGGTGTTTGCATAGACCAGGCTGCCACCTCCAACGCCGACGCCGTGCAGAACGAGCGCCTCGCGAAGCAACCGCATACCGAAGATCCCCCTACAGCCGATCTTTGGGAACCAGAAGGACTTGCGGATGTTCCAGTTGGTCTTTGGGAAGTCCTCGGGCCGCCAACGTTTGCCCTTTTCGAACACCGTGACGCCGTAGCCCTTTTCGGTCAGCCTATGGGCGGCGACCGATCCGCCGAAACCCGAGCCGATCACCGCGACGTCAGCGTCGAAACTGTTCCCGGCGCGTTCGAACTTTTGATTCATTCGGCCTCCGGCGTCGAGTGTACTCCCTCTTGCCGCAGTACGGCAATCGGGTACGATGAGACTCCCGGGCCCTGAAGGACCCGCCTACAGAGTCAAAGAGTATTTGTAGGCGGGTCGTTTACGGCCCGCCAACGAGTGTTTCCATTCGGCAACAGCGCAGAATGAGCCCGGTTATACTTCTCCCATGAGAAGAGTTGCCGTGGCATTCGCGCTACTGCTCCTGATAGGACTCCCAACCGCGGCGGCAGCCGATCCGCGGTTGGTTGATGGTGTTTCTGGAGCTCCCATCGGGTGGACGGACTGGGTCGCCAAGCGAGGCCCGGTGGCGGTGCTCGTTTGGGCCTCGTGGGCCCCGACCGCCGAAGCGACGATGGATGGGCATGCAGGTCTTGCGGAGGCGTGTGCCGATGCCGGTCTGCACCTGGTTGTGCTCGATGTTCAGGAATCCCTCGAGGACGGCCGTGCCGCGCTCGGTGGTCGTGAGGTCGGTTGGCTGCACGATCGCCACGGCGCACTGCTCAAGAAGTACCGCGTCATTGAGGTTCCCTCTCTGCTGCTGGTGGCCGCTGACGGCGAACCACTGGCCAGGCTTGACGCCACGCCTGAAGCAGTGAGCGGTTGGAGTGGCCCTTGACCTTCGAGGGCGTTGCACGCTCCGGTAGATGGTGGCTGGTCGGTCTCACGCTGATTGCCCTCGTGGGGGCAGTGATGATGCTCTCGGGCGGCAAACCAACCGCGGCGACAACTCTCGAGCGGCTGACGGTCGAGCCCCTGACCGCATACCATCCGCCGTTTCAGACCTTTGTCGTCTCTGGAGACACCATCGAAAGTGTCTGCCGAAGACTGGCGGGCAATGAATGGGTGATTTGGCGCGACGTCCTGATCGACGAAATCGACCCCAAGCGACTGTTTCCCGGCACAGAGTTTCGAGGCACCCTCACGCCGCTGGGTGCACTCGAACGCCTCGAGGTCGTTTTCGATCGCCGAAACGAGGTCCATCTGGAAGTCAGTACGGAGGGCATCCTGGTTGCCCGGGTCAAACGCCCAATCACGAGCGAGGTGCTGCGGCTGGAGGGGGTGGTGGAGTCCTCGCTTTTCGGGGCGATGGATGGCGCCGGCGGCGATCCCGAGCTGGCGGTGCGGATCGCCCAGATCTACCAGTGGGACATTGATTTTCTCCGTGACATACGGAAGGGCGACACCTTCGTGGTGGTCGTCGATCGCCAGACCGTGGATGGCGAGTTCTTCGGCTGGGGGACGGTCTTCGCGACCCGATTTGTCAACGACGGACGGACTCTTGACGCGGTGGTCTATCCCGACGACTCGGGGCGTCTCGGCTACTACGACCTCGAGGGCCAGCCCCTGCGAAAGCAATTCCTGCGTTCGCCCCTGAAGTTCAGTTGGGTGACCTCTCGATTCAGCATGAGCCGCTTCCACCCGGTGCTACGGCGCCGGATGCCGCACTACGGCGTCGACTACGGAGCGCCTACCGGGACGCCGGCACACGTGACGGCGGACGGGACCGTAACCTTTGCAGGCCGCAAGGGCGGCGGCGGCAACATGGTGACGGTCCGGCACACAAACGGGTACGAGACCAATTACCTCCATCTCAGCCGTTACGGCAAGGGCGTCCGGCACGGAACCCGAGTGAGCCAGGGCCAGGTGATCGGTTACGTCGGCTCCACCGGTCTCTCCACCGGTCCGCACCTCGACTACCGTGTGACCCTCAATGGCAAATGGATCAATCCACTGAGGATTTCGTCGCCGCCTGGGAAGCCACTGTCGGAGGATAGATTGCAGCGATTCCTGGCCCATGCTCTCGCCGTGCTTTCGCTGATTATTGACGAACCGCCGCCAGTCGGAGCGCGCTGTTGACCGGCACTCCCGGCGTCGTCATGCGGGTCGAGTGTCCGTGCCGCGCGGACCTCGCGGGGGGGACTCTCGACATCTGGCCGCTGGGAATGCTCCATCCGGGATCGGTGACGGTCAATGCGGCGATTCCGGTGATGGTTCGGATGGATGTGGACCTCCGCGCACCGGACGGTGAGGTGTGGCACGCGGTGGGAGACGCCGAATGGACGCGCCTTGATGCGTCGGTGGCGACGACCGATCTCTCGGCGGCGGTCGCCTTTGCCGTCAGACCGACAGGCGGAGTTCGTGTGCGGGTCCACTCCCAGGCGTCGCTGGGGTCCGGGCTCGGCGGTTCGTCGGCGTACGCCATCGCCCTCGCCCGCGGTATCCTCACCGCCCTCGGCGAGGAGATGGAAGATGAGCGCCTGGTTTTGTTGGCCCGCGATCTCGAGGCTCGCGTCCTCGCGGTTCCCACCGGTCTACAGGACCACTGGGCGGCGGTCCACGGGGGCGTTCTCGCGATCCATCACGAGCCCGGAGGGGAGAGGATCGAGCGTCTGACCGTGGACCCGGATTGGGTCGGCAGGCGACTGACTGTGTTCGACACCGGCATCACCCACCACTCTGGGATGGTCAACTGGCAGGTCATCCGGCGCCGGCTCGATGGTGATCGCGACACCACCGAGGCCCTGGAGTCGATTTCCGATGCGGCTCGCCGATGTCGAGCAGAACTGATTTCGGGCAACGAGGACGGTGTCGGACGAGCAATTACTGACGAGTGGACTGCTCGCAGGGGACTTGCTCCGGAGGTCTGCCCGCCCGAACTTGGCGTTATTATCGATGCCGGGCTCGCCGCAGGAGCAGCCGCCATCAAGGCGGGTGGCGCCGGCGGGGGCGGTAGCGTGCTGGTATGGCATCCGCCGGCAGCACGAAGGGCTATCGCTTCTGCCCTTGCCACAGCTGCACCGAACGGTCAGGTCGTAGCGACCGAGATCGAAAAGTTCGGTTGTCGCGTTCTGGCGGGAGGCTGAGTCCTATTCTGGAATCTTCAGCTTCTGGCCGACCTTGATGAGGTCCGGATTGTCGAGGATGTCGCGGTTGGCCTCGAAAATCTTCATGTACTCGCTGGCCTTGCCGTAGTATTTCTGGGAGATGGCGCCGAGCGTGTCACCCGCCGCGACCTCGTAGAAACGCTCTGCGGACACCGGCTCTGGCGCGGGCGCCGGCTCGGGCTCTGGCGCCTTGGCGACCTCAATCGAGTTGACGATGTTGTCCGCCTTGATCGCCTGATCGACCTTCTGCATCGCGAGGTTGGCGGCTTCGCGGCTCTCCGCTTTGCCCTTGAGGGTGATGATCTTGCCGCGGACGTCCGCGTGCAGACCGCTGACTCCGGGGGTGGTGGCGCCGACGTCGTTGATGGCTTCCTGTACCTGCTGATCGAAGCTTTTGCCGAACAGATCGAAGAGACCCATGTGGTGCTCCTTTCATCCTCGTGCTTATTGATGGCCGACACTATAACAGCGCAGACGCCCGAGGGCGAGGGTTATACTCAGCCGACTTGAAAATTGACTGAAGACTGGAGAGCCGGATGGCTGACCACGACCTCTACCTGGGAACCGAGATTGAAGGAGACGGGCGGGTCACGCTCGATATGGACCACCTGACAACTCACGCGGTCTGCGTGGGGATGACTGGCTCGGGGAAGACCGGCCTCGGTATCGTGGCCCTCGAGGAGCTTGCGCGTCGAGGCGTGTCGCTGCTGGTGATCGACCTCAAGGGCGACATGGTCGATCTGCTCCTCAACTTCCCGTCGCTCGCGGGCGACGATTTCGCTCCGTGGCTACCACCAGACGCCCTCGAGGATGGAGATCGGTCGCAGGTTGCTTCGAGGCAAGCGGAATTCTGGCGCAAAGGGCTCGAGGGCTCAGGCCTCGGTCCCGACGACCTTCGGGCGGTGCGCGATGGTGTGCGTTGGCAGTTGCTCACGCCCGGCGCCGGCTCGGCAGCCCCACTCGATATCCTGCCGGCCCTGGGTGCGCCTGAAGGCTGGGACCCGGACAGCGATCCCGATGGCGCGACAGATCGGGTCAACGGCATCACCTCGGCCCTGCTCTCGCTGGTGGGGCGTGGAGGAGACCCGCTGGCCGACCGCGATCACGTGCTCACCGCGACCGTGATCCTCGACCACTGGCGGCGTGGGCGCACGCTCGATCTCGCGAGTCTGCTGTCGAGCCTCGCTGACCCGCCGATGGATTCGCTCGGCGCCCTGTCGTTGGAGAGCTTCTATCCGCGCAATGACCGTATGAAGCTGGTAATGGCGCTCAACACGCTCCTCGCGAGCCCGGCGTTTGCAGCGTGGACCGAGGGCATGCCGATGGACATGGACCACCTCCTCGGCGATGCTTCAGCCCCGCGTGCGAGCATCATCTCGGTGGCCCACCTCGACGAGCGTCAGCGCCATTTCGTGATTGCGCTTCTAACGTCCGAGCTGGTGGCATGGATGCGGCGGCAGCCGGCCTCCTCGGGTCTCCGGGCGCTGCTCTACATGGACGAGGTGCAGGGGATCATTCCGCCCTAC
>Ga0255054_10001719_pt1 | contig 12778 bp, 8 predicted proteins | sample JV7_2_23_MG_FD_188634 | JGI IMG/M metagenome (GOLD analysis project Ga0255054, IMG submission 188634) | Seawater microbial communities from Jervis Inlet, British Columbia, Canada - JV7_2_23 | ecosystem: Environmental > Aquatic > Marine > Inlet | place: Canada: British Columbia | collected... | reverse complement strand
TTGGCTGCCTGATTCGCTAATCAGACAGCCAATTACAGTTTAATTGGATACTGGACGCCGGAATTATGTACCTTCTTCCCAGGAGGCGAGGTACTTAATCTGCTCTTCGGTCAGGACGTCGATTTCAATACCCATCGCTTCGAGCTTAAGGCGGGCAATCTCGCGATCGATGTCCTCCGGTATTGTGTAGACTCTGTTTTCGAGCTCCTCTGCTTTCTTGAGGAGATACTCGATGGAGAGCGCTTGATTGGCAAAGGACATGTCCATTACACTCGCCGGGTGACCCTCTGCGGCGGCAAGGTTGATCAATCGCCCTTCACCTAGCAAGTTAATACTCCGCCCATCTTCCATAATGTACTGGTCGATGAATTCTCGAGGCTTCCGTTTCTCGGCGGTCATTTCTTCGAGAGCCGGGATGTTGATTTCGACATTGAAATGACCCGAGTTAGCGACAATGGCGCCATCTTTCATCCGTTCGAAATCATCGCGGTCAATAACGTTGAGATCACCCGTCAAGGTACAGAAAATGTCACCGATTTCTGATGCTTCTTCCATCGGCATCACCCGGAAACCATCCATAATCGCTTCGAGCGCAGCCAAAGGTTCGACTTCCGTCACGATCACATTTGACCCCATCCCGCGTGCACGCATCGCCAGCCCGCGGCCACACCAGCCATAGCCAGCGACGATGAAGATCTTCCCGGCCAGCAGAATGTTCGTCGCTCGGACGATCCCGTCGATCGTTGACTGCCCTGTTCCATAACGGTTGTCGAAGAAGTGCTTGGTCTTGGCGTCATTTACGGCGAGGACTGGGAATTCCAGCGCACCATCGGCAGCCATGGCCCGTAAACGGATAACCCCCGTAGTTGTCTCCTCGGTTCCGCCGCGCATATTCTCTAAAAGCTCACGCCGATCTTTATGGAGCGTACTTACGAGATCGGCGCCATCGTCCATTGTAAAGTGAGGGTCGATATCTAGTGCAGCGTGGATGTGTTTGTAATAGGTATTGTTGTCTTCGCCCTTGATCGCGTACACGGGGATCTCGTCATGGGTTACGAGCGAAGCTGCTACATCATCCTGAGTCGAGAGTGGATTTGATGCGGTCAGGATTACATCTGCGCCGCCACCTTGCAGAGTTCGCATCAGGTTGGCGGTCTCCGTCGTCACGTGCAGACAGGCAGCGATCCTGGTGCCTTTCAAAGGCTGCTCTTTCACAAAACGGGCTTGAATTTGCCTTAGAACAGGCATCTCCTGTTCCGCCCATTGGATTCGCCGCCGACCACCTTCGGCGAGCGATAGATCTTTGACATCATATTCAACACTCATTGGCATCTCCGTTATTGAAATTTATCTTTCATAATTCCGAGATCTACTTACCATGCATAGGCTTCTGGTGCAGCCCCCCCCGGACCAGGCCATATTGTATCTAATCTTGTGAGGAACTCCGGATCAAGTTCGATCTCGAGGGCGTGGAGGTTGCCCTTTAATTGATCCATTGTTCTCGGACCGATGATTGGAGCAGTCACAACCGGATTGTTCAGGAGCCAGGCGAGGGCGACATCCGCGGGATGTTCACCAAGTTCGCGGCATAGAGCTTCGTAGGCTTCGAGTTGTTCGCCATGTTCATCCAGTTGTTTCTGAGCATGCTCCTTCGCTCGGCGACCTTTCTTCGCCTTCTCTAGCGCTCCAGCGAGAAGGCCTCCCGATAGAGGGCTCCAGGGGATCAAGCCCAGCCCATAGGATTCACAGGCGGGGATCACCTCTAACTCGATTGAACGCGCCGCGAGATTATAAAGGCTTTGCTCGGAGACCAACCCCATGAAATGCCGTTGTTGCGCCGCGCTTTGAGCCTGGGCGATGTGCCAGCCGGCAAAATTACTGCTGCCGACGTAGAGCACCTTGCGATCGATGTGGTGCATTTGGTAGAGGTCGATATGGTCCGTTTGGAGGCGGCGAAGGCTTTCTTCACATGCCCGGCGAATATGAAATGCCGATAGACGGCCTTCATTCTGAGCTTCGCCCATGCGCCCGTATACCTTCGTGGCCAGCACGATCTTCTCACGCCGCCCGCCGCCCTGAGCCAACCATCTCCCAATGATTTGCTCTGTGATGCCCTCCCCGAGTTTCCAGCCATAAACATTCGCCGTATCAAAGAAATTAATGTCCATATCGAGCGCAGCATCCATGATTTGATAGCTGGACTTCTCATCCGTTTCAGGCCCAAAATTCATCGTCCCCAGGCACAACTTACTGACGTTCAAGCCCGTTCGGCCTAATGTTTTGAAATCCATGATGCAAACCTCCTCAACCTCAATTGATTATATTTAATTATCCGTTCGCACTAGTGCTTCGCGTGTAATTTGCCCAGACCTTCATAATACACGCAATGGGTCTGGAACCCTAGATCCCGATATAAAGCCACGGCAGCGGTATTTTCCTTAGCAACGTTGAGGACGATCGTCTTGACCCCCAGTTTTGTCAAGCTGAATATTACCTGAGCGCTGACGTTTCGTCCGAGGCCCCGCCCTCGATGTGCAGGATGGGTGAACACGTTCCCGATCGCGGCCATGCTGGCGCTCTCGGAAAGAATGTGGACACCGGCCACGGCGACGAGTTCACCCTCGTGGTAAGTGCCGTAGAACGGACCTTCCTCGAGTTGTCGCGGGTGAAAAGCGTCCGGCCGGTCGGCGTGATCCGCGAAGAGCGCCATCACGGAATCAAGATCATCCTCTGACAAACGATGGGAATCCATGCCCGGATCTATCTCCGGGCCATCCCCCTCATAGCTCATGCGCCACATCTGCAGTTCAAATTGGACAGAGAGCATGGGTTCAAGGGAAAACCTGTGCTCGGGAAGAAGGGTGTACTGGTACTCGCCGGGATGGACCTGGGCGGCGAGTGCTACGACATCTTCAGTGTGCCCGGTTGCGAAGAAGATCGGAGGGGTTAAACCAAGGTACGCTAACACAACTCCCCCCTCCGAGTGATGCCATTGGCAGAAAGCCGCATGTTGGGGGGAAAGATCTGCCAGGGCGTATGCTGACCATACGGGATCTAAATAAAGTATCTCTCGGATTTTGGACTCTGACATGGCGGTGTTAGCGCAGGCGATCGAGTTCACCGGAGTCGCCGAAGTTCTGGCGATAGCGCTCGATAAAGCTATCTAATGTGAAGGAGTGACTCTGTGGACCATCAGCTTCGATGCAAAATGTGGCCGCCATTACGCCCATCTCCGCGCAGCGGAGGAGAGATAGTTCATTTAAATAACCCTTCAAGAAACCACCCCGGAACGCATCCCCAATGCCAGTGGGGTCGGCGATTCTCTCCGGCAATGCCGCGGGCACATGCAGCTTTCCTTCTGCTGTGAAGAGGTCAGCCCCGTTCTCTCCACGGGTAATGACAATAAAGGAAGTGTTCTCCAGGATTTCTTCGAGAGTGAGGCTGGTTTTCTCTTCGATCAGACCGAACTCGTAATCGTTGCTGAAGAGAGAGTCTGCACCAAGGATCCCTTCGCGCAATTCTTCAGGAGAGAGGCGCACGATTTGTTGACTGGGGTCGTAGATGTAGGGGATGCCTAAGTCGGTGCATTCCCGTACGTACTCGATCATCGCTTGAGGATCATTCGGGGAAATCACGGCCATGTCGGGAAAAGGATCGATTTCTTTAAAGGTAAGTTCTGAAGCCTTCGCCATGGCGCCAGGATAGAAGCTGGCGATCTGGGCATTGGTCTGGTCTGTGTTAACGAAGAATGACGCGGTAAAGAGGTCGGGGATGACTTTGATCGCGGAGGTGTCCACACCTTGCGATTCCAGCCTTAGCCGATGCTCTTCAAAGTCAGGGCCGACGGTCGCCATGACAAGCGGGCGCTCGCCTAGCAGAGCGAGCGTATAGGCGATATTTGCAGCTATCCCGCCGGGCCGATGTATAAGATTATCGACCAGGAAGGATAGGCTGATATCCTCGATCCTATCAGGGAGAATGTGTTCGCTGAAACGACCAGGAAAGGTCATTAAATAATCGAAGGCGATGGAGCCAGTAAGTACGATTTTCATTCTTCGTCCTCGTGGTGGAATGCCTGAGAGATTGATGGTTCAAAAGGTGGTCCTAAAATCCCAGTTTCGGTGATGAGTGCCGTAATAAGGCGGTGCGGCGTGATGTCGAAGGCGGGATTGCGTGCTTTGCTCCCTTTCGGCGAAATGGGCATACCCCCTCGCTGGATATCCAACACCTCCGACGGGTCGCGCTCCTCGATCGGGATCGCTTTGCCGGAAGCGGCACTCAAGTCAATTGTTGAGAGGGGAGCTGCGCAATAAAAAGGCACATCGCAATCGTTGGCAGCTAGCGCGAGCATGTAAGTACCGATCTTGTTGGCGATGTCCCCATTTGCGGCTACCCGGTCTGCGCCAACAAAAACTGAAGCGACATCACCTCGCTGCAGAAAATAACCCGCAGCGTTATCCGTAATAATTTCGTGGGGTATGCCGTATTGGTCGAGTTCCCAGGCGGTCAGGCGTGCGCCTTGAAGCCGAGGGCGAGTCTCGTCAACGAGGACATGGATGTGTTTCCCGTCCTCGTATGCAGTTCGGATCACACCGAGCGCAGTACCGTAATCAACGGTAGCCAGCGCCCCGGTGTTGCAGTGGTGGATGACGGTGTCTCCATCCTTGATGAAACGAGCACCGTACTCTCCAATCTTGCGATTGATTTCAATGTCCTCATTCGCGAGGTGTTGAGCTTCATCCACGAGTGCTTGACGCATGGCTTCTGTGCCCGAAACCATTGCCGCCTCAGCCACTTTTAGCATGCGGTCTATTGCCCAAAGAAGGTTCACCGCTGTGGGCCTGGTGCCTCGAAGGACTTCGGCAGCAGCGGCAAGTTCTTGCCAGAGATCCTGTGCACTGCCGGTAGAAGAACGAACTGCAGCGAGCGCCATGCCAAACCCGGCTGCAGCGCCGATGGCGGGAGCGCCGCGGATGGACATCTCGCGGATTGCGATCGCTACGCTTTCGCAAGTTTCAAGCGAGAGAAATTCAACGGCATTTGGGAGCTGTCGTTGGTCTATCAGTCGTACTGCGGGACCGTGAGGATCCCAACTGATTGTCTGCACGATCTCCTCGCATAAAAATGCGCTCTCGGTGGAGAGCGCGGCGAACTTCCAAGTTAGAGTCTAGCATGGAGGAGGGCTACCCGCAAGATTGACCCTGATGGTCAGGTCGAATATGATCGCGTTTGTGAGCAGGACCACGGCGAAGTTAGGGTTAGTCGTTTTGCTTGTCATCCTCTCGATCCTGAGCTGCCGACTTCCGAGTGCCGAGACACCGGGACCGACGGCTGCACCGAGCCATACCACTGCGCCTACAGCAACCTCGACGCCTACACCAACGCCGACACCATTTCCTTTAACAATGGTTGAGAATGGTGAACGAGCCCGCTTCAATGGCGATTGGGAAAGAGCGTTAAATATTTTTAACGAGGCACAATCTTATACGAGCGATCCAGGGTTATCAGCCGCCGCGCAGCTAGGCATCGGCAAGACGCTGCTCGACGCCCATCGCTTCGAGGAGGCGGTTGCTGCACTAGACGACTTTATATCGAGATTCCCGGATCAGGAGGGTGCGGCTGATGCGCACTTCCTGCGCGCTGAGGGGAAAATGGCTTTGGGGTGGTACGCGGAAGCGGCTGAGGATTATGGTAATTACGTCAACCTAGGATTGCGCGCTCTTGATGCCTATGTACTTGATCTTCAGGGCGATGCCTGGATAGCCGCCGGGGAGATCGAACGTGCACAAGACGCCTACAGTATTGCCTTGCAAACGCTAAGTCCGGAAACGGATCTCTCTGTAGAGATCAAACTTGCCCGCGCCATTGCCGCTTCCGGCAACTATTCCTTAGCGATTAAGAATTATGAATCAATTTACGCCAGGACAGAGAGTGAATTTACCCGAGCGCAGGTAAATCTCTTGAGTGGGCAGGCGTTTCTAGCCTTAGGGGAGGCGGAACAAGCCTACCAGCGGTTTCTAGATTCAGTGGAGAACTACCCGAAGGCGTATGATTCGTATACCGGACTGGTAGCTTTGGTTAATGATGGCGTGCCAGTGAATGAACTTGATCGTGGTCTTGTCGATTACTACGCCGGCCAATACGGAGTGGCGATTGCGGCTTTTGATCGCTATATCGCCTCAGGTCCAGAAAACCAAGACGGGACGGCCCATTATTTCAAAGGCTTATCGTTGCGTATGCTGGGAGATTCCTCGGGAGCTTTGCTGGAATGGCAGATTCTGATCGATAACTACCCTGACGACCAATATCTCTCGCAGGCTTGGGATGATCGTGTCGACACGCTCTGGGCTTACCTCGACCAGTATGACCTCGCCGTCCAAACGAGTCTCGCCTTTACGCAAAATTACCCGGAGCATTCTCAAGCGCCTGACTTTCTTTTCGCTGCGGCTCGTTTAGCTGAAAGGAATCACGACCTTGAGCATTCAGCTCAACTTTGGCACCAGCTCACCACGGATTATCCGAACGCCCCGCAGGCTTTTCAGGCCGCGTTCCTGTCAGGGATTCAATACTTCCGTCTTGGGGAGAACCAGCGGGCAGAAACTGCTTTTGAGAGAGCCTTGGATTTGTCCTTGTCCAGTGAGAATCGAGCGGCAGCTCAGCTATGGATAGGGAAGTCACGCCAGGCGATCGGTGATGTAGACGCTGCGCAGCAGGCTTTCAAAGCGGCCGAGATGGCTGACCCGAATGGCTATTACTCACTCCGTGCAGAGGATGTTCTTAAAGGAAGGCACCCTTTTCAATCTCGGGGAGTATTCATCTTTCCATCTGACGCGGAGCTTGCTTCGGCTCGAGATGAAGCGGATCAGTGGATGCGGGAGACGTTTGGAATCACCTCACCAGTGCCGCTGACAGAGCTCGATGAGAAACTGAGATCCGATCCACGAGCACAGAGAGGGGAGGAGCTCTGGCGGCTTGGCAGGCATGGCGAAGCAAAAGCTGAATTGGAGCTGCTCCGAAAGGACCACTTGAATAGCGCAGAGGCGACATATCGTCTCATGAATTGGTTCTTGGATATGGGCCTCTATCAACCGGCGATCTACAACGTGCGGGAGGTGATACGCCTTGCCGGTTTTGATGAGGCAACCTGGGACCTTGCGCCCGATTACCTTCGCTATGTGCGCTTCGGTCCCTACTTTGGGGAGCTCTTCATGCCGGAAGGACTATCGCGGGGGATGGATGGCCTTTTTCTGCTCTCCGTTGCCCGGCAGGAGAGTTTATTTGAGAGCTTCGCGACTTCATACGCTGCGGCGCGAGGCTTGATGCAGATCATGCCGAGCACAGGTGAATATGTGGCCGCGATTGAGGGATGGCCGCCAGGATATACCGCGGATGATTTGTATCGCCCCATTGTCAGTGTCCGCTTGGGGGCACGCTATTTGGCCGATCAACGTGATTTGTTTAACGGAGATCTGTACGCTGCCTTAGCTGCCTATAATGCGGGTCCAGGGAATACATCTATCTGGAAAAAGCTGTCTCAAGAAGATCCAGATCTATTCCTGGAAATCATCCGCTTTCAGCAGCCACAGGATTACATCCGCAGCATCGCCTGGGCTTTCTCGGAATACCAGGCACTCTACATCGTAGATCGCTGACCACTTTCCTTTCATTATTTGGTTTCGCCAAACGACTGCGAATAATGCCTCCATGGAATTTCTCATCTCTTCCAAGCATTAAAGTCACTTACGTGACGGGGTTCTCCTTTCGGGTGAAGCTAGAAGTCCTGACGAGGCAAGGTTGAATCGAGTGTGGAGGCAACGGAGGAGATCCTGTTTAACACTCTGCTGCCGACGAGCAGCTTACCCTGATTCATTGTGCCAATTTAGATTGCATTTTCCATCTCCCACAAGTTGAAGATGAACCCCAAACCAATCTGAATTTTAGATTCACAGGGCTTGATTGGTATGGTAGAATGATGGGTTGCAGTAAAAGGTTCATGAAGTTTTCCAATGGGCATTTATCTGTGCTAAGAGGTTAGATTAATTATTTCGGGAGCTGGTCATACCGATCAGCTATTTTCCGCTTGGCACTGAATTCCCGTGGATATTTTCCACATAAACGGGATCACGCACTAACAGCGAACAGGAGTTAGGGTATGGCATCGACCAAAGATCAAAAGTTGTATTCCCGAATACCTGAGGTTTATAGTCTACCAAACCTCATCGATGTTCAACTGGAATCATTTGATTGGCTTACCGATACTGGGCTGGCTGAGCTTTTTAATGAGATCTCTCCCATCATCTCATACAACGCTGGAATGAAGCTCTTCTTCCCGGGTAACACACCGGAAGCCAAAGAGTTCAAACTTAAATATTGGTTTGAAGACCCCAAGCACGGAATCGAGGAGTGTGTTGAGCGTGACCTGACTTTCGCCGCGCCGATGTATGTTTCTGTGCTCTTAGCGGGACCCGAAGTTCCTGAACCCATCAAACAAGATATCTTCTTGGGCGATTTCCCAATAATGACCGAGAAGGGCACGTTTATCATCAATGGCACTGAGCGTGTTGTCGTCTCCCAGTTGATCCGCTCACCGGGCGTCTATTTCGAGGCGGCCGAGGATCGAACAACGGGGCGTCGTCTAGCTGCCGCCAAACTCATCCCTGATCGCGGCGCCTGGATGGAGTTCGAGACTCGGAAGAGCGATTATTTAACATTGAAATTTAACCGCAAACGCACGGTGCCCATAACTATCTTGCTGCGGGCTTTAGCTGCAATCGATGATGGTCTCGGTTCTTCGCCGCTCACGGATGGATCAGACGAGGAATTGCTTGAGCTTTTCGCAGAGGCCGACAACAACCCAGATCATCCCTTTATAGCAACGACGATTCGACAAGAACCCACCTGGGAACTTACCAAGAATCGGACAGTAGCGGAAGAAGCCCTCATTGAGTTCTACCGCAGAATGCGCCCAGGCGATCCGGCAACGCTGGACAATGCTCGAGAGTATCTCATGGAGCAGCTCTTCGACCAGCGCCGTTACGACCTGGAGCGAGTGGGGCGATACAAACTAAATCAGAAATTAGACCTTGATAAGATCGTTGCCCTCGATCATCGTCGAGTGACGACGTGGGACATGGTGCGGCTTATTGAACGGCTAATCCTCATTAATAACAGGGTGAAGCAGCCCGATGACATCGATCACCTCGGCAATCGCCGGGTGAAGACCGTTGGCGAACTTATACAGGGCAAATTACGTGTAGGTCTACGCCGTATGGAGCGGGTCATCCTGGAGAGGATGTCGATTCGCGACCAGGATAATATCTCACCAATCTCGCTGATTAATATTAGGCCTGTCGTTGCCGCCATTCGCGAGTTCTTTGGATCGAGTCAGCTATCCCAGTTCATGGATCAGACAAATCCCCTGGCAGAGCTGCGTCATAAACGAACGCTCTCCGCGCTTGGCCCTGGTGGCTTGCGGCGGGAGCGAGCGGGTTTCGATGTGCGCGATGTTCACCATTCTCACTATGGCCGAATTTGCCCAATTGAAACGCCAGAGGGCCCGAACATTGGCCTCATCGGGCGTCTGGCATCCTATGCCCGCATAAACAGCTACGGATTCATTGAGACCCCATATCGCAAGGTCGTGACTGAGCTCAAAGCGACTGACCCGCGCCTAGTTGGACGCAAAGCTCGAGGCGATTTATTATTGCCGCGAGGAAAAAAACCTGTTGTTGCGGATGGAGAGGCGATCACCGAGAGCGCTGTAAAGAAGCTGGAAAAATTTGATGGCGAGATTCCGATTGTGCCGTTTGTCTCTGAGGAGATTGACTACCTCTCTGCATACGACGAGGATGAATTTGTCATCGCACAGGCAAATGCGCCTCTGAACGACTCCTTTGAATTCGTTCGGGCTCGAGCCTCATGCCGGTATCATGGCGATTTCCAGTTCTTCAATCCAGTTGGGATCGATTATATGGATGTCTCCCCCCGACAGATCGTCGGTGTGAGCGCGGCACTTATCCCTTTCCTTGAGCATGATGATGCAAACCGAGCGCTCATGGGATCGAACATGCAAACCCAGGCTGTCCCGCTTATCCGACCCGAGACACCTCTCGTTGGGACGGGAATGGAGCGCTACGCAGCGATCGATTCGGGCCAGGTCATCGTGACCGATGTTACCGGAGAGGTCGAGTCGGTAACCGGAAATCGGGTTGTCATCCGATCGGGCCGTAACCGGTCGTCCTCCAATCTTCGTAAATACAACCGCTCGAACCAGAGCACATGTATCGATCAACGTCCCGCCGTGGTAAAAAGTCAGCGAGTTCAGAAGGGGGATGTGATCGCAGACTCCTGCTCCACCGCGAATGGCGAACTCGCCCTGGGCCAGAATGTCTTGACAGCATTCATGTCTTGGGAAGGCGGGGACTTTGAGGATGCGATTCTGATCTCTGAAAGATTGGTTCAAGAGGATCTTTACACATCTGTCCACATTGAAAAACATGAGGTAGAAGCGAGAGATACCAAATTGGGACCGGAAGAGATAACCTACGATATCCCCAATGTGGGTGATGACGCTCTCCGAGATCTTAATGAGGATGGCATCATCCGTGTCGGAGCAGAAGTGGGTCCGAACGACATTCTCGTCGGTAAGATCACACCCAAAGGCGAGAAGGAACTGACGCCAGAGGAGAAGCTCCTCCGCGCCATTTTTGGTGAGAAAGCCCGTGAGGTGAAGGATACTTCTTTACGCATACCTCATGGTGAGAGGGGTAAGGTTGTTGATGTGAAGGTGTTCACACGTGAAGAGCACCGGGATCTCCCAGCAGGTGTGGAGAAAATGGTACGTGTCTCTGTCGCCCAAAAACGCAAGGCGACAGAAGGCGACAAGATGGCAGGGCGGCATGGAAACAAGGGCGTCATCTCCAAAGTGGTTCCTATAGCGGACATGCCTTACCTGCAGGACGGCACACCCGTCGACCTGATCCTAAATCCACTCGGTGTTCCGGGGCGGATGAATATCGGTCAGATCCTCGAGGCGCACCTTGGTTGGGCAGTCGACCGTCTGGATTTCCGGGCGATAACTCCAGCCTTCGATGGGGCGAATGAGGAGGAGATCGAGGCGGAACTGGCACGTGCATGGATGATCGACCACGCCTGGCAGGCAACTGCAGATCGAGGCTGGGAGTGGGTGAAAGAAATGGGGCATTACGATGAGGCGGCATTTGAGGATGACGACGAAGTCAGGTGCTTATACCTCGAGAATTGGCTGGCAGGAAAGGGCTACGAGCTAGACCTGCTGGCAACTGACACTCGTTATGCCCGTCGAGCAGCGCTGCGCGAATGGCTGCGAGATAACGGCTACAACCCTGATGACATGCTGGTCTTCGAGGATAGTGATGTTCCAGCCATCGATCATTCTCCGTATGATCAGTTGGCGATTGAAGCCTGCCTGCGCCTCTGGGCAGAATCGCTTGATCGCAAAACGGGGAATATTAAAAATCTCGAGTCCCTGCGGACTTTCGCAGAGGAGCTGATGTTTGAAACAGGCGATCCTGTGCCCATCCTCGGAAAACAGAATCTCTATGATGGCAAAACAGGAATCTCATATGACCAACCGGTTACAGTAGGGAAGGTGCTGATGATGAAACTCCATCACCTGGTGGAGGATAAGGTTCACGCACGATCCACGGGACCCTACTCGCTGGTCACGCAGCAACCTCTGGGAGGCAAAGCTCAATTTGGTGGCCAGCGTTTCGGAGAGATGGAAGTTTGGGCACTCGAGGCTTACGGTGCCGCGCATACGCTGCAGGAGATGTTGACCGTAAAATCCGATGATGTCCAGGGCCGGGTGAAGACCTATGAAGCCATTGTTAAAGGTGAACTTGTCGATGAACCAGGTATCCCTGCTTCCTTCCGTGTTCTAGTCAAAGAGCTTCAAAGTCTCGGATTATCCGTGGAGGCGGTCACGGACGAGGGTGAGATGATCCGTTTTGGGAAAGAGGACGAACGTTCGCGACCACCCCGTCTGGGTCTTGGGCTGCTGGATATGAACCCGAAGTTTTAGCAGTTTAATACCGGGGGGGCGCTTACCTTGATTCCTTGACGCTCTTTTGGGCGCATGGTAAAATTTTGGGTCATTGATTTGAAACACAGGCGGGTGGTTCGAAGCTGCCTGAATTGAATACAGGAGTTATCAGGCGAGGCCATCGCGCACGTCCGATGGCCTCCCTTTATGGCAAGTGAGCTGGGGCGTTTTGCCCCATCATTATCTGGAGGCGGATGGTGCCCACGATAAATCAATTAGTTCGAAGGGGACGTAAAGAGAAGCGCTCGAAGAGCAAGTCCCCGGCGCTGCAATATATCTACAATTCGACCAAGCAGCGGCGTCTCTTGCAACCGAAGGGTGCTCCACAGAAACGCGGCGTTTGCACACAGGTACGAACGCAAACTCCGAAAAAGCCCAACTCCGCGTTGCGGAAAGTTGCCAGGGTGCGTCTCACGAATGGTATTGAGGTATCCGCCTACATCCCCGGCGAGGGGCATTCACTTCAGGAACACTCCGTTGTGCTCGTGCGCGGAGGCAGAGTGAAAGACCTGCCGGGCGTGCGCTATCACATTATTCGCGGCACCCTTGACAGTGTTGGGGTGGAAGATCGTAGACGAGGTCGTTCGAAGTACGGCGGGAAGAAACCGAGAGAATAAGCTAAACAGAATGGGCGCAGATTATTTGGCGGCTGAATTCATAATCAGGAATAGCTCACAGGGAAAGCGATGAGACGAT
>Ga0255054_10001718_pt1 | contig 12778 bp, 10 predicted proteins | sample JV7_2_23_MG_FD_188634 | JGI IMG/M metagenome (GOLD analysis project Ga0255054, IMG submission 188634) | Seawater microbial communities from Jervis Inlet, British Columbia, Canada - JV7_2_23 | ecosystem: Environmental > Aquatic > Marine > Inlet | place: Canada: British Columbia | collected... | reverse complement strand
GGTCGCGGTCTGCTGCACGGCCGCGGCGATGCCGGCAATGCGCTCCGCAATCTCGCTCGAACCGGCCGCCGCCTCGGTGACGCTGTGGGCGATCTCGGCGGTTGTGGCCGTCTGCTCCTCGACACCACTGGCGATGGTCGTCTGGATGTCGTGGATCTTGCGGATAATACCCGAGATTTCCTCGGTCGCGTCTCCCGCAACCTTGGTGTGATTGCTGATCACCTCGGCGATCGAGCTGATCTCCTCAGTCGCCTGGGCGGTCTGGTTGGCGAGCTTTTTTACCTCGTCCGCGACCACCGCGAACCCTTTGCCGGCCTCACCCGCGCGTGCGGCCTCGATGGTGGCGTTGAGGGCCAGCAGGTTCGTCTGCTCGGCAATCGCATAGATCACTTTGACTATGTTGCCGATCGTCGTACCGCTCTCGTCGAGGCGATCGAAGGTCGCCTTTGTATCGTCGGCGATCTTCACGGCGCGAGTTGCGACCTGGGCCGCCTCGGAGGCGTTGGCGGCAATCTCGCGGGTGCTCGCATTGAGCTCTTCGGTGGCTGTAGCCACACTCTGCACATTGGCCGAGACCTGCTCGGCAGCCGCCGAGACCATACTGGCCTGGGTAGAGGTCTCCTCGTTGGCAGACGCGATCTGTTGAGAGAGATTGCGCATTTCCTCCGACGCGCTCGACAGGGAATCCGCCTGCCCGCCGATCTGCTGGATGTCCTGCTGAATGCCGTCGGAAAAGGTATTGAAGCTCTCGCCGAGCTGCCCGATCTCGTCCGAGCTGGTGATCTCGACCCGCCGGGTAAGGTCCGCATCCCCCTCCGCGATGTCCTTGAACCGGTCGAGAAGTGCCCGCAGCGGGTTGGTGAGGATCCAGCGTGACACCTGCAGGGTCAGGCCGCTGATGACAAAGATCGTGAGCAAGACTGAAAGGGCCGTGAGGAGGGTGTTCTGGCGAACCGGCGTCGAAATGACCTCGTTCGGCAGCAACAGACCGAGGGTCCAGTTGATGTACGGCGACTCGGACTGGATCGGCCCCATCAGGACAAAAACGTCCTCGCCCTGCCAGGTGATCCGGCTTCGGCTACGGTCACCCGCCAGCACACGATCGCTCAGCTCCGAAAACCCGATAGTGCCGGGGACCAGGGTTTCGAGATCCTCGAGCCTGGCTTCGATGTCGATCTCGGTGTCGGTGAAATAGATGATCTCGCCCTGGTGATCGACCAGGAACGCCGAGCCCGTGCCCCGATATCGAACCTGCTCGACCAGCCCGGCGACCGTTGTTAACAGAACATCCATCCCGCCGACGCCGAGAAAGAAGCCGTTCTGAAGGTAGACCGTGGTTTGGATGACCACCGCCGTTTCCCTGGTCAGGTGATCGACGGTCGGCGACGCGAGATAGAGCTTGTTCTCGCCGACGGCTTCGTGCCACCAGGGCCGGTTCTTGACCAGGTATCCGGCCTCCTCCACCCGTCCTCTCGGCATCTCCGGGATCCGGTTCGAAAAGTAATCCTGGGTGTCGTCGTCGGCGAAGAAGACCGCCTTGATCGACGGGTCGTTAGCCACCAGGGCGTCGAAATAGTCGATGATCTGGATGAAGTCGGCGTCGTCGAGCACCGGCGCGCGATGCTGTTCGTAATTTGTGAAGTAGTCGCGCAGGGCCGGGTTGAGGAGAAACGCCTCCACGACACGGCCACGCTCAGTAAAGAACTGCTCGATCTCACGCGCCTTGACCTCCACGCCCTGCTGCGCTTCGGCGTAGGTCTTCTTGCGGGTCATGTCGGCGTTTCGTACCACTACGATGCTGCCGAGGACCGCCAACGCCAACGCGATGGCGCCCCCGACAAAGATGATCAACTTGTGTTGAATATTCAGTCGCATGCCTCACACTCCCCCTTGAGTGAGTCCACTCTTCGCTCCATAAAAGTCTACCTCATGGACGCATGGCGAAAAGCTATAGGCTATAGGCTATAAGCCATGAGCCATGGGCTCAGCCTCTTTCAAAAACCAGGATCTCTCGTAACCCGACGCCCTACGACAACAGCGTCGGCGATCTGTAGGGGCGGCATATATGCCGCCCCCTGGAGAGACCCGGAGGACTTCAATTAACAAGGGCGGGATATATCCCGCCCCTACAGGAGAGGCGCCGGTTTTTGCAGGAGGCTCGGCTGATAGCTAATAGCTAGCTGCTGACAGCTGGTATTCTGGATGTGAGGGCGTAATTCGGACCGCCGCTGGCGGTCGACGTCTATTGAACGTGGAGCAATTTCATGGGTGGGATGGATGCCGTCATCGCGGAGTTCCTGGCCGAGAGCGTCGAGAATCTCGATCAGCTCGATCAGGACCTGGTGAGTCTCGAGAAGAACCCGTCCGACCGCGAGGTTCACGGGCGGATATTCCGCACCATCCATACCATCAAGGGCACCTGCGGATTCCTCGCCTTCGGCACCCTGGAGTCCGTCACCCACGTCGGGGAGTCCCTGCTTGGACGCCTCCAAGACGGTGAAATGGATTTGACGCCCGAGATCACTACCGACCTGCTGGGCCTGATCGATGCAGTGCGGGCGATCCTCGGAAATATTGATGCGACCGGCGCCGAAGGTGACGAGGACTACGGTGCGCTGGTGGCCCGTCTTCAAAGCCACGACGACTCTGCGGGTGGAAAAAAACCGAAAACCAAGAGTGCCACCAAGAAATCCGCAAAGAAGGCGGCCCCCACCCCCAAAAAGGCGGCAGCTCCGAAGGCGAAGGCCACCAGCACCACCGTAAAGGCGAAGAAGAAGCCGGCGACGAAGAGAACTCCCAAAGTCACCCCGAAGGAAGAATCATCTCCAAAGACAGATCCTGGTGATCCTGAGAAAGGTCACGAGGACCTCGAATTGTCCTCGGCGCCGGCCGTTGCCGAGACCAACATTCGCGTCGATGTGCGGGTGCTCGACCATCTGATGAATCTGGTCGGCGAGCTCGTGCTTGCCCGCAATCAGCTCGTTCAGCATCTCGCCAGCTCGCCGGATTCCCACCTCGCATCCTCGTCGCAGCGCCTCGACAGCATCACCAGTGAACTTCAGGAAGCCGTGATGCGGACCCGGATGCAGCCCATCAGCTCGATCTGGAGGAAGCTCCCGCGCTTCACCCGCGATCTCGCCCTGAGCTTTGGCAAGGAGGTCGAGTTCGAGATGGAGGGCGAAGAGACCGATCTCGACAAATCGGTCATCGAGGCGATCAAAGGGTCCCTCCTCCACCTCGTCCGCAACTCGGTCGATCACGGAATCGAGGCCCCCGACGTCCGTGAGGCGCACGGCAAACCACGCGCCGGCAAGCTGAGACTGCGAGCCCACCACGAAGGTGGCAACGTTGTCATCGAGGTCCGTGATGACGGCGGCGGGCTCGACCACGAACGCATTGTCACTCGCGCGATCAAGGCCGGCCTGGTAACGGAAGAGGAGAGCGCCGACCTGAGTTGGGCGGCGATCGAGGCGCTCGTTTTCCAACCTGGATTTTCCACCGCCTCCAAGGTGACCAATATTTCAGGGCGCGGCGTTGGCCTCGACGTGGTACGCACCAATGTCGAAAGCCTGGGGGGGTCGATCGAGCTCCAGAGCGAGCCCGGCCGGTCGACGACCTTTCGGGTCAAGATCCCGCTCACCCTCGCGATTGTCTCGGTGCTCCTGGTGCGCACGGATGATCACCGGATCGCGATCCCGCAGGCCAGCGTCGTGGAGCTCATCCGGCTCGGTGGAGACGGGGCAAAAGCGGAGATCGAGGATCTCGGAGGTGTCCCCGTCTACCGCCTTCGCGGCAAGCTGCTGCCTTTGGTGTTCCTCAACCGCGAGCTCGGTGTCCGCGAGAACGTCAGCTCGGACGCCAAAGCAAACATCATCGTGCTCCAGGGAGATGACCGTCAGTTCGGCCTGGTGGTGGCCGGCGTCGAGGACTCCCAGGAGATCGTTGTCAAGCCCCTCGGACGGTTGCTGTCGGGTCTCCCCTTCGCCGGAGCCACGATCCTCGGTGACGGCCAGATCGCGCTGATTCTCGATGTCTTTCGCCTCGGGCTCGCCGCTGGCGTGGTGTCCGAGACCCGCGCCCACACCGCTGCGGCCCAGATCTCCAGTGCCGTCAAGGCGAGGGCGAAGACCGAGCGGCTGGTATGTCTCCACGGCGAGGACGACGAACGTTTGGCAATCGATTTCGATCAGGTCAACCGCCTCGAGTATTTTTCGCGAACATCTCTCGAGCGGGTCGGCAACCAACTGGTGGTCCAGTACGGTGAGGAGATTCTCCAACTCATCGAGCTCCAGAAGACGCTCCCCGAGCGGCGCAAGGAAGCCCGTAATCCTTCGGCCCGCGTGAAAGACGAGACGGTGCCGGTGGTCGTGTGCACGGTCAAAGACCGCCGGGTCGGCCTCGTGGCGCACCGCATTGCGGACATCATCGACGAAGACCTGAAGGCGCGAAGGGCGGGGAGCCGTGATGGAGTTCGAAGCTGCGCTGTGATCCGCGACCGGGTGACCGAGATCCTCGATCTCGAAACCCTCATTCAACTCGCCGATCCCACCTTCTTCGAACGGCCGATCGATCAGGAGTGAGCATGGCCCATCAGTTCTGCACTTTCCACGTCGGCGACTTATTCCTCGGAATCGAAGTGGAACGGGTGCAGGAGGTGCTTCGCGACAGTGACATCACGCCGGTTCCCACCGCACCGCCGTCGATCCGCGGTCTCATCAATTTGCGCGGCCAGATCGTTACCGCGATCGATCTCAGGACGCGGTTTGGCAAAGCCGAACGCGAGGGCGAATCCTCCACGATTCTCGTCCTGGATGCCGGATCCGCATTGCTCAGTTTCGTGGTCGACCGTGCCGGCGATGTCGTCGAGGTCAACGACGACAGCTTCGAGCCACCGCCCGACACCCTCAAGGGCGAGGCTCGGCGCCTCATCCGGGGCACCTACAAGTTGCAGAAGAAGCTACTGCTGGTCCTCGATGTCGAGCACGCACTCGAAATCGACGCTGTATCAGATGGAGACAGAGAATCGTGAGATTACCCAGGACAGGAGTGCGCCGGCAGGACATGGAGAGGCCGTGCGAGCGCTGGTGATCGAAGACTCACGGGCCATGCGGTCGATCCTCTCCGGAATCCTCGGCGACGTGGGTTTCGAGGTCACTCTGGCGGCCGACGCAGAGGAGGCTTTGGTGATCCTCGAAAACGACCAGGATTTCGAGCTCGCCCTGGTCGACTGGAACCTGCCCGCGATGAGCGGTCTCGATCTGGTGATAGCCATCCGCGAGCGCCCCACTCATGGTGACATCAAATTGATGATGGTGACCACCGAGACCGAGCTCGTGCGAGTTCGAGAGGCCCTCGATGCGGGCGCCGATGAGTACATCATGAAGCCCTTCGACCGCGAGATGCTGCTGGAGAAGCTCGTCCTCCTCGGTATCGAGGTCGATTGAGGCATCGTATGCAGCCGGTGCGAATCCTCGTGGTCGACGATGCCGTGGTGGCTCGGCGGGTAATCTCCGACATTCTGGCCGCCGAGGATGACTTCGAGGTCGTGGGCACCGCCCCCAACGGCAACCTTGCCCTCAAGAAGATCGCCCGATTGCACCCGGACGTGGTCACACTCGACATCGACATGCCCGAGCTCGATGGGATGCAGACGCTGTCCGCCATTCGCTCCAGCTATCCGGAGATTCGGGTCATCATGGTCTCGAACCACACCCGACGCGGGGCTGCGATCACCGTCGAGGCGCTATTCTGTGGCGCATCCGATTACGTCACCAAGGCAGTTCGAACCTCTTCCGCCGAGGAGGCCCGGCTATATCTCCAGGAACAGCTCGTTCCCAAGGTCCGAGCTCTCGTGCCTGGCACCAGCGCGGCCGCCTCGGCGGCCCGCCCAAAAGCCGCTCACCCTATTTCGCGACGGAGGATTCCCGCCATCGGGGTCGTGGTGATCGGCTCCTCCACCGGTGGTCCCAACGCATTGACCGCGATCCTCGAGTCGCTGCCCGAAGACTTTCCGGTACCGGTGCTGATCGTCCAGCACCTGCCAGAGAACTTCACCACCTTTCTCGCCAAACGCCTCGATACGGTATCTGCTCTGCACGTGCACGAGGCGACCCACCGGACCCTGATCGAGCCCGGGAACGTTTGGATCGCGCCCGGGAACCTCCACCTCGAGACCCGGTCAACGACCCGCGGAATCGAGCTCGCAATCACCGACGGGCCGTTGGTCAACTCCTGCAAACCCGCCGCGGACGTTCTTTTTCAATCGGCGGCGAAGTGCTACGGACCGTCTGTGCTCGCCGTCGTGCTGACCGGAATGGGACAGGACGGTCTCGACGGCTGCCGTGATATTTCAGCTGCCGGCGGCCAGGTCGTTGTCCAGGACCGCGCGACCAGCGTCGTGTGGGGAATGCCCGGTCAGGTTGCCGAGGCCGGCCTCGCCGAATCCGTGTTGCCGGTGTCTGAAATCGGGGCTGAGATCATCCGCAGAGTGAAGGCGTCACCGCGATGACAGCCGAACACTTTTCAGAACCGCAGGCGTCGATCAGCCAGCTCGACTTCGACTACATTCGCGCTCTGGTGCGCGAGGAGTCTTCGATCGTCCTCGACGACGGCAAGATGTACCTCGTGATCTCGCGCCTTTCGCCGCTCGCTCGAGAGAATGATTTTCCGTCAGTCGGGGCATTCATCTCGCACCTCCAGTCCGCCGTTCACGGAGAGCTCCACACTCTCGCGGTGGAGGCGATCGCCACCACCGAAACCTCATTTTTTCGTGACCTCCACCCATTTGTCGAGATTCGCGACACAATCCTTCCCGAGCTCATCAGGACCAGGCGCGACACCTCGAAAAGCCTCAGCATCTGGTCCGCAGCCTGCTCGAGCGGCCAGGAGCCCCACAGCATCGCGATGATCCTCCGGGATCGCTTCGCGGAGCTCGCCGGGTGGAACCTCCAGCTGCTGGCCAGCGACATCTCTCGACGCATGATCGAGCGGGCACAGGAGGGCGTCTACACCCAGATCGAGGTCAACCGCGGGCTGCCTGCACCCTATCTGGTCAGGTTCTTCAACCAGAACGAGAGCCGGTGGCACCTCAAGGATGAGCTGCGCGGGATGTTTCGGTTCTTTCGTCAAAACCTGGCCGACGAGTGGGTCGCGGTGCCTCCCGTCGACATTCTGATTCTTCGCAATGTCTTGATCTACTTCGACATGGAAACACGGCGCAAGGTGTTGCGACGGGTACGTCGGCTGCTCCGTCCAGGTGGTTACCTCGTGCTCGGCTCAGCCGAAACAACCCTCAACCTCGACCAGGAATTTGTCCGGGTCCGCTCCGGACGGACAGTGTTCTACCAAGTCTCGGACGGTAACGGCGATTGAACCCAACGACTCGCCATCGATCATCAGGTAAAGGGTTAAGGGTTAAGACGTCCTAACCAGCGAAATTCCGAAATGCGTGGCTTAACTCTTTACTCTTAACCCGTTCAGGCCGCGATCGCAGATTGCGGCGGGCGGGCATTTGATAGCGATAGCGATCCCGATAGCGATATCGGGCACGGAGACGGATGAAGCGTTCTACTCTTTCAACGGCTTGATGGGCTGGGTGTCGGCATCGTCGTCGGTTTCGGTATCGCTTTCGGGCTCGTTCTCGGGCTCCGGAATGGGCGCCGGACCGAGATACTGCGGTTGGACTTCCCACGGAAGATCTCCGAACACCGACCCGACCGGCTGTAGCAGGAGCTTCCGGTCCTTGCCGGGCTTGAAGTCCCATTTGGTGGCATCGATCGCATCTGCAAGCGTCGACCGGCGACCTTTTTTCTTTTCGCTCATTGGTCGGAATCCGCGTCTTCCGCCGAGGTGATTTCGGCCAGCAGATCGTGGTCCGCCGAACCCGGATTCGCGATCAGGAGCTTGGTCAGACGGTCCTCGGTAGCGACCACGAAAAGACACTCATCCCCTGGTTCTCGGCTGCAGTGAACCTCACGTGCGGCCAGCTGGCGCCCCGCAAGATAGGACAGGATCGCGGCGTGGAAGCCTGAAAGAATCGGGCATGCACCACCCGCTCCAGCGAAGATGCCGGGGAACGGGCTCGTCTGGTGGCGGATGATGACGAGGCCGTTGTCGCGGTAGCTGAGGTCAGCTTCGAAGCTGCCGAGACCGAAGACGCCGACCGACGCGGAAAGCAGCTCCAACGCCATCTGTGATTCCATCTCGCGTAGGGTCTTTCGGTAATCTCTCTGTACCACCTGTTCGAGACGCATGGCGTGGCGTAGCCCCCACTTCTTTCCAAAGCGCTGGAGAAGCTCGTGGTGTCGGTGCATCAGGCTGCGCGCGAACAGACCCTCGAAGGCCTGTAGAAAGTCTTCGTTGGCAACCAGGAGGCGGTCAGCCTTGCCGTCGCGAAGCGAACCGGTCGACGGGTCTCGCTCGATTTCCGGCGACAGGGATCGACGTTGATCTCTGAGCCGGTTGATAGTCACGATGCAGCCGTGCCCGGATGGCTGCTTCACCACGGCGATACGCAGGAGATGCTCCTGGTGGCCGCAGCCGATCACCTCGCGGCCGATCGCGACCCCCTCGAGCTCGCGAGCGCCGTCTTCGAGACGATCCGTCAACCGATCGGCGAGCAGCGCGATATCGGATGGCAAGATCTCACCCAGGGTCCTTCCTGCAATCAGTACCGGGTCGACACGCCCGACCCTGGGGCCGTAGATCGACACCGCCTGCACGACACCATCGTCGTCCAGCACAAGACAGCCGACCGGGACCGGAGAATCGATGATCCCGTCGGATTCGTGGGTCTCCTCCTCGGCCTCCTCTTCCGTTTCTCCGATACCGAGGATCTCCGAAAACCCGCTTTCATCAAGCTGGTCGATCCATGGCGCCAGCAGTCGGGCAAGACGATTCGAGCTGAAACGCCAGGCCAGTGCACTGTCGAGTCGCTGGAAGATCGCATCCACCCACAGTGAGACACCCCGCACGAGCTGATCCTCATCGACCTCGCCGAGATCCGCATCCGATACGGTGACGGCGCCCTCGTCGGTGACGTTGAAAATGCCGAGATCCGGGTGTTGATCTTCGAGTTCCGATCGAAGCTCCTCGAACCGCTGGCGGATCAGGGTCGGATGCAGGTGGTTGAGAGCGTAGGACCCGACAACGTTGAGGACAACCAGCGACAGGTCGACAATCGCATGATCGGGCTCCGACTTGGGCTCCGGCTTCGACTCCGACTCCGGCTCCTGATCCGTCATCGCCGGGATCGTCATGCCGGTGGCGCTCTCCTCGTCGAAGCGCCGCATCGCCTCGAGGAGCAGTGTTGAAGGCGGAATCCTGAACTGTTCCTCGATATCGAGGTCGCCGAAATCGGCTTCGAACGTCCCGTTCGGCCACACGGCAATGGTGTAGACCGCCTCCTTGCCGCGACTCTCTCCTTCGACCTCGGCATCGATAACATAGCCGTCTCGTAGCCAGACAGTGCCCTTCGCGCCGTCGTGCTGGAACGTCACAGTTCCGGTACGTCGTCCGGCTTCGGCCGTCTGCAGCAGATCAGGTACGGACAACTGTTCCAGCGATCCGAAAAGCAGCTGATCGGAGCGGTGCTTTTCGATTGCGAGCTTTGTGGTCAGCACGACCTCCTCACCGTCATACGGTGGGAAGATGACACTCAAAAGACCCATTCTCAGCGCGCGACGGCGATCTTCTTTCTCCTCGTTCGCCACCACGACGAGCGGGATCTGCTCCATCAGAGGATTCGATTCGAAAAGTGTGACCAGGATCGAGTCACCACCGCCTCCGCCGCCAAGAGGCGTCAGAATGGCATCCGGAAGGGTGAACTGGTGCTTGGAGGTGATCGATTCGGCCTCGTTGACCGAGGACATCGAGACCACGTTGTAGTCCGCGTCCTGCAGCTCGCCACGCAGCTTGGCCGCCACGCTGGACTCGGGGTGTACCACGTAAACGAGGTCGCCGGCCATCATCGTCCCCAGTGCCGCAAGCGGTAAGGTAGCGGGCGCCTCATACGAACACCCTCACGTCAACTTCATCGTCCCCGGCCATCACACGTGCACAGGTGGAAGACCGCAAATCGCCGGCCGGTTCGTCGCCCTCGGTCGAGAACGGCGGTTCGGGTCGGAGCCTGAATCCACTGGCTTCAAGTCGTGTGCACGCGTGACCGCCGATGATGTTGACGCACTCGCAGACTGCATCGATCGCAACCTCACTGTCATCTTCGACCGGGACACCTATGAAGCCCTGCGCAACCACCGTCGCGACCTGTGAGGGCAGATCGAGAGCACAGAAAAGCTCACGATCACCGACGAGCTTCTGTGCGTACCGCCGCCGACCGCTGGAGAGTGCTCCCCCGTCTTCGGTCAGGGTTTGCAGTTTGACCGGCCCATTGGTGAAGCGTTTGAGGTAGAAGACCGAAAGCTCGACGAACGTCTTCACGGTTTCCGGATCGCTGCAGGCACGAAAATCAGCTTCCAACCGCTGACTCGCCTCGTGCTGTACCTCGTAGAATGCAGCCAGATGTTCGTCGATCTGATCGCGGGTCAGGTGCCCACTGGCAACCAAGGCCGCTCCGATTCTCACCCAAACCGATTTCTGAATTCTACGCAGCTCGTCGAGCTTTTCACGATCGATCTGCCCGTACTCGAGGCAGAGTTCCTTGAGGCCGGCATCGGTGGTCCGGTAACGTGTGAGTATTCCCTCCGCGCGCTGCGGCTCGAGACAGCCGTCACGAACCGCCAACTCGACCAGAGAAAGGTTGGTGCTGCGCTGCCGCTCGATCGCATCGATGAGAGCCTCGCGGTTGATCGCGCCCTTGGAAAGCAGGTATTGACCAAAAAACATGGAACCCATGAGCTACCTCACGCTACCTGCGTCAGGTCACGCATGAAATCGATGAAATCATCTCTGGTGAATGGTTTCTGGAGAAAACTCCGCGCACCAGATGTCAGGCACTCGTGGACCGCATCTTCGGTCCCGAGAGACGACACAATCACGACAAACGCATCGGGGTCTATGGCGAGGATCCGCCCGAGAGTTTCCACACCCGACTGGCCGGGCATGATCAAATCCAGGAGAACGATATCCGGCCTTTCCTGAGCGAAGCGCTCGACCGCCATGATGCCGTCTCGCTCAGCGGCTATGACCTCGAACTCAGAATCTTCCAGATAGGCCGCGATAATCGTCAATATCGCGGCCGAATCATCGACTGTCATGACCCGCCATTTGGTCATCCGCCCTACCTCAACCTTCGTCGTTCTCTCCCGAAATCGCCGTCATTGTCTGCTCGAGCCATCTCAGCTTCTCCGCGAGTACATTCCGTTCAATCGCCAAACCAGCTTCGATCATCAACAGCTCGAGCCCGTGGATCGAGGTGATCGGATGCCCGCCCGGCAGGTTGTCGCCGTAAAATACGGCCGAAACGGCGCCACCCACCACGATCGGAGTTACCACCACCTCCGGAGGCACGACGCCTCCGAGCTGGTCCACTAGATAATTGTTCCATGGACACCTCTCAAGATGACCATGAAATGTCGACATTTTCTCGATCACGCCCGAAAAGACCGACGGCTCGTCGCCGGGAATAAGGATCTGTCGCACCCGGCGATCCACCTTCGGGGCTTGATCGTCACCCCGGCCGATCCCGAACTGACCGATCCCCGAGATGCCCTCCGCGGATACTCCGAAGAGCGCGCCGCGGTTCACGACCCGGGTGGCGTAGCGCAAGATCAGGAGAGCAACCTCACCGACCGTCGCTCCGGGCCGGACCTGGATTTCGGCCATCAGCTTGCGCAGCTCGGCGAGATCTGACGGCCATTCGGTGACCACGTCGGCCGGGTCGCTTCGGAATACGCTGTGGCCCGGTTCAACAATGTAGTTCAACAGGTCATGGACGTTGCTGACGGATCGATCTTCGAATGGGGAATCTCTTTCCGCCCGCGGCACCGGTCTCACGGTGCCGTCACCGCCTACGGCATCAACCTTGGCCAGGAGGTCGAGGACAAACGGATCGACGTTGATGAACTCGGTCAGTTTTGCCTCATCGTCGTGAAAGACCTGCTCCGGATCCTCATCACGACGCTCGATCAACTTGAAATTGAAAAAGCCGGAGTCCCATCGGAGAAACTCACGGGCGATGTCCTGAAGTTGGTCGCGCAGCACATCCTGGAGCGTTTCGTATGAAATCGCGCCCATATCCACCAGGATCGCTCCCAGCTTCTTCCGCTCATCGGAAAGGCGCTGAGTGGCTACGGCCGCTTCGAGGGTCTCCTGAGTGATGTGGTCTCGTTCGACCAGGAACTCACCCAATGCGGGTGCAGAATAACCGTTGCTCGCGTGGAAGACCTTGCCTTCGTTGAAGAGGAAGATGCCCGTCGTATCACCGCGGCTGAGCGTCAGCTTGCCTGACTTCCGGAACAGCGCGATGAGCTGGAAGAGCTCAGCAAGCCGTAGATCTTCGAGACGACCGACGAGTGCCATGGCTCACTCCAATCCCGATGACCCTTTGCCACTGCATGTTCCGCCCATGCCAACCACGATCGACCCTCCGTTTCCGAACCGTTGGGGTTGGCTGTATTTGCTCGAACCCGTTCTTGGCTCCCGCCCGTCCCCGGGTGAGCAGCCGCCCCCGCCATGGATTACGCAAGATCGATACCAGAATCAGAGTCGGCACTCACTACCTAAGTATCTCAATACCTATCCCGTTATGGAACATACGTGCCGGGACGGGATGGTCAGGCACAAGTTTTTAGTTTTGAGTTTTTAGTTTTGAGTTGCCGCC
>Ga0255054_10001716_pt1 | contig 12781 bp, 11 predicted proteins | sample JV7_2_23_MG_FD_188634 | JGI IMG/M metagenome (GOLD analysis project Ga0255054, IMG submission 188634) | Seawater microbial communities from Jervis Inlet, British Columbia, Canada - JV7_2_23 | ecosystem: Environmental > Aquatic > Marine > Inlet | place: Canada: British Columbia | collected... | reverse complement strand
AATCAAGACTGTCTGCTCCGACATTTCCAAGATCGCTTCTGGGGTACCGGAGGTCAAGAACGTCGTTGCCGATATCGGCTACGGTGAAGTCGGTCCGCATATGCACCACACCAACTACGGGTGCATCACCATCACACTGAAACCACGCAGTCTCTGGAGTAGAGCGAGAAACCAGCAGGAAGTTGTGGCGGTTCTTGAGCAGCGCCTGACGGGCTTCCTCGGCGTCTCGATCGGCTTCTCGCAGCCGATCGCACATGAGATCGATGGTCTGATCGCCGGCTCGGGGGCGCAGGTTGTCATGAAAGTGTTCGGCGATGACATGGACCAGCTGAAGGCGCTGAGCGCAGAGGTGGAGCACATCGTCGCGGGGGTTGATGGTGTCGCTGACCTGCGCGTCGAACAGATTGACGGACAGACGCAGATACAGGTGATTCTCAACTCCACGCAGTTGGCCCGATACGGCCTCAACAAACATGAGGTACAGGCGGTAGTCCATCAGGCCCTGACAGGTGATGTTGTAGGCGAAGTCTTTGAGGGCGAGATGACATCCCGTATTCTGGTTCGCCTCGACAAGCGCTACCAGGAAGACCGGGAGGCGCTCGGCAACCTGCTGATCCTCACGCCAGCCGATTCGCACGTGCCGCTGAGCAGTTTGGCGGAAATCAAGACGGTGACCGGCTTGCGACAGATCAGCAGGGAGGACACGCAGCGCTATATCTCCGTTACGTGCAACGTTCGCGGGCGTGATGTCGGAACCTTCGTGCGGGACGCGCAGGCGGCCGTTGATAAGGCCGACGTGCTGCCGCCAGGTTACAGAGTCGCGTGGGGCGGGCAGTTTGAGCTGCAGCAGGCGGCCAACCGGAGACTGGCGTTGGTCATCCCGGTTACGCTGGTGCTGGTGATCAGCATGCTATACAGCCTCTTCGGATCCCTTCGGCTGGCTCTATTGGTCATGTTGAACGTCCCCTTGGCGCTTGTCGGGGGAGTTCTGGCTCTGGCACTGTTTGGCGAGAACGTCAGTATCCCCTCCTCCATTGGGTTCATCGCACTGTTCGGCATTGCCCTGACCGACGCGGTGGTGCTGATTTCCCGGTTTGAGCGGCTGCGGCAGGAAGGCACGGACTTGTTGGACGCGGTTATCTCCGGGTGCCGCTCGAAATTCAGGCCGGTGCTGATGACCACCGTGACGACGGCGCTCGGACTGCTCCCGCTGATTATCGCAACGGGTACCGGTTCAGAAGTGCAGCGTCCGCTGGCGATCGTCGTCGTGTTCGGCCTTTCTACGTCGACTGTCATTTCGCTCTTCGTTGTCCCGGCGGCCTACGTCTGGATCGAGAAGAAATGGCAACGGAGACTCGGCTGACGGAGTGTGATTTTGCAAGAAGGGGAAACACAAACAGAAGGAGAAGAGATGCAGAAAGTAGCAAGTGTGATCGCCGTTCTGGGAATGGCCGCCGCCCTGTGCGTCGGCTGTGGCAAGACGGATAAGCCGGCGCCCGAGGAGGCGGCGCCGAAGACAGAGGAGGTGACGCAGACGGAGAAAAGTAGCACCAAACAATGGGAGCCGGAGACGGCAACGCCGCCGAAGGCTCACGACCCTAATGATGGCCACGACCATAGCGGCCATAACCACTGATAAATGGAGATAACGAGATATGAATAAACTATTAGCAACAGGACTCATTAGCGGGATTATTGCGGCCGGATTCGCCGGCTCGATTCATGCGGGGGGTAAGCATGCAGGGCACAAGCATGCAGAGGTGAAGAAGGAGTGCGGTAAGAGCGCGGTAGATGCTCAGGCATGCATGAATTACTGCAAAGAAACGTGCAGCACGGCCACTGTTGAAGTAACCAACACGGACAACGGCGTGGTCGTCAAGATGACGGCAACGACGCCGGAAGACGTGAAGAAGATTCAGGAGTGTTGGGCCAAGAGAGCGGCCTGCAAAGCCGCCCGCAGCGCCGGGAGCGAGAAGGCTCCGGCGACGTGCGGGAGCATAAAGAAGGGCGGGACCTGCCCCAGCAAGAAGGCTGAGTAGCCCGCAGGTAGGGGCACTCCCTTGCACAGGAATTGTCCCTGTACGTTTGGCTCTGCGCGGGCCGACTCAAAACGGCCCGCGCAGGTTGCAGCAGGCAAGCCGTGGAGGTGTGGCAATGGTGAGTGAACAAAACAGACCAGACAGCTTGATCCGTTCGGATCCCGAACGGATGCGGCAGCGGAGCGCCTTGTTTGGGATGTGGCTGCTGCCTGTGCTGTTGCTGGGCTTCGTCGCGCTGGCGGCCGTACTTTTCCGCGACCGCTTGCGTCCGGCGATTCCTGTTCGAATCGGCGTGGTGGTGCTGCTGCCGATGCCGGAGGGAAAACACGCCGAGGGGGATGCATCGAGGCCGGCGGGATCGCATTCCGCCTTGGGAGCCATGTTGTTTCAGACGTCCGGATGGATCGAGCCTGATCCGGCCCTGATCCGGGTGAGCGCCAAGACCGACGGATTTGTGCAGGCAGTGCATGTATTGGAAGGTGAATCGGTTCGCGCTGGGCAATTGCTGGCGACTTTGGATCCGGCGGACGCGCGGCTGAATCTGGCGCGCAGCGAGAAGGGATTGCAGGAGGCGGAACAGGCGTTGGTCGCACACCGGGCCTCGGTGCTGGCGGCGGAGGCCACGGTCAGGCGCGTCCAGGCAGAGCGGGCCGCCGCAAAGGCCCGCGCGGAGGAGGCCGAAGACCGGTATACGCGGTTTGTGCGGTCGGAGGAGGGGGACACCTCCACACTCATGTGGATTTCTGTCGACGAGATCAATCAGGCCCAGCGCGAGCGCGACGTCACGCGGGCGGAGCTCGAAGCCGCCGAGGCTATGATCGACGAGGCGCGTGCGGGATTCGACGGCGCGCGTGAAGGGACCGCTGCACTCGATGCAGCCGTAGGCTCGGCACGCGCAGCACGCGACCAAGCCGCGCTTGCACTGGAACGGACTCGTATCGTCGCGCCCATGTCCGGTGTGGTGCAACGTCGGTTCGCGGCGCCCGGCATGAAGCGAATCGCTGCGATGGGTGATCTGGACAGTTCCACCATCGTGCAGCTCTACGACCCCGAGCGACTACAGGTGCGGGTGGATGTGCCTCTCGCCGAGGTCGGCCGTGTCGCGATTGGGCAGTTGGTGCGCGTATTTGTGGCGATGTTCCCTGATCGGGTCTTTACGGCGCGCGTAACGCGCATCACCGGCGAGGCGGATATTCAACGCAACACGTTAGAGGTGAAGGCCGCAATCGAAGAACCTGATGCGCGGCTCCGTCCCGAAATGCTCTGCCGCTTGGAGTTCGTCGAGTCGGGCGATGCAGCGACCGGCGGCCCGGGATCCGCCGCATCCGCTGGGCGGGCCGAAGTCCTTCGCCGTTGGGCGCCGGATGCTGCACTGGGCGCGGTGAAGGACGATCGCGCGATGGTGTGGGTTGCAGATCCCCTGACGTCCCGCGCGACACCGCGCGACGTGCACCTTGGCTCGGCCAGGCGGGAAGGGTTCCGGCTCGTGCTTGAGGGCCTGCGCGAGGGGGAACGAGTGATCCTCGATGCCCCTCCCACGCTGAAACCTGAGGTCCGTGTCCGACCTCTTTCCGAGGAGTCTGAATGATGAACACCCCTCCCGAACCGTTGATCTTCTGCCGCGGCCTGACCAAGCAGTTCCACAAGGGCGCCACGGTGGTGACGCCGCTGGAGTCACTCGACCTCGATGTGGCTGCGGGTGAGTTTCTGGCATTAATGGGGCCTTCGGGTTCAGGAAAGACGACGCTGCTGAATCTCATGGCCGGAATTGACCAACCCACCTCCGGGACGCTGACCGTCGGGGGCATGGACGTGCACAGCCTTTCGCGTGGACGGCTGGCGGCCTGGCGCGCCAGACACGTGGGCTATATCTTCCAGTTGTATCACCTGATTCCGGTGCTCACGGCGTTTGAAAATGTTGAACTGCCGCTGCTGCTCGATTCGATGCCGCGCCGGGCACGTCGGGCACGTGTAAGAGCGGCTCTCGAGCTGGTGGGGCTACCCGATCGCATGCACCATTTCCCGCGCGAGCTGTCCGGCGGCCAGGAGCAACGCGTAGCTATCGCGCGGGCCCTGGTGGCCGATCCGCCGCTGGTGGTGGCGGATGAGCCAACCGGCGATCTTGACCGCGATGCGGCTGATTCGGTACTGACTCTGCTGCGAAGCCTCAGCCGCGACCACCGGCGCACGATCGTCATGGTAACGCACGATCCACGTGCCGCAGCGGCGGCTGACCGCGTGCTGCATCTGGAAAAGGGGCAACTGCTGGAGGCGACGCCATGAAACTGGCCCTGCCCGCGCGCCTGCTGGCTCTGGCAGGCAAACAGGTGCTCCGGCACCGCCTGCGCACGGCGCTGACGGTTCTGGGGGTCGCCTCCGGTCTGTTCCTGTTCGCGGTAGTCGAATCCCTCCAGCAGGCGCTCGCACGTTCCACGCAGTTGAGCGCGGACGATCTGACGCTGGTGGTGTACCGGCAGAACCGGTTCTGTCCCGATGCCAGCCGGTTGCCGACCTATTATATTGACGAGATCCGCCGCATGGACGGCGTACGCGAGGTTATTCCGATTCAGATTGTAGTGAACAACTGCGGTGCAAGCCTGGACATCGTCACGTTCCGCGGGGTGCCGCCGGAGGCGCTGACGCGGTACGCCCCGGAGATCGAGTTGGTCGCAGGCTCGCTCGAGGAATGGACCCGCACGACGGACGGTGCGCTGCTCGGCGAGAATTTCGCCGTGCGTCGCGGACTCACGACAGGTGATGCGTTCAATGCCGTCGGCGTCCGGGTCCGCGTGATGGGCGTGATCCGGTCCCCGCATCCGCAGGACAATCAGGTGGCCTACGTCCATCTGCCGTTCCTCCAGCAGGCCACTCGGAAGGGCCTTGGGCACGTGACCCAGTTCAATGTGCGCGTCACGGACTCTGCTAAACTGGATGCCGTCGCCCATGCGATTGACACGAGGTTTCACAACGAGCCGGAGCCGACCCAGACCCATCCGGAAAAGGCATTCTTTGCTGAAGCGGCGCGTGAGCTGATCGAGTTAATCGGGTTCACACGATGGATTGGGGTCGGCGCCGTTCTGGCGGTGTTTGGTTTGGTCGCCAATGCGGTGATGCTGATGGTGCGCGGCCGAGTGGTTGAGCACGCGGTGCTTCGCACGCTCGGCTATTCCGGGCCGGCAATCGGCTTTCTCGTGCTAAGCGAGAGCGCGTTACTCGGGCTGGCCGGCGGTGTGGTGGGGATAAGTGCAGCGCTCACCTTTCTCCAGTGCAACCAGTTCATGTTCGGCAACGAGGGCCAGACGATGGCCGTGACGGTCGATGCCGCAGTGGTGGTTCTTGGGCTCGGACTCGCGCTGGCGATGGGCACATTGGCGGCGGCGTGGCCGGCATGGCAGGCCATGCGACGTCCCATTGTCGAATCGCTGAGGAGTTGACATGCGTCTACCGTTTCAATACGCCGTTCGTAACCTGTTCCGAGACCCCGTGCGCTTGTTACAGACCGTAGCCGGTTCGTGGCTGGTGGTCCTGCTGGTTATGGGAGCCCATGCGTTGAGCCTGGGTATGCGTGAAACGCTGCGCGCCAGCGGATCATCCCGCAACGTGATCCTGCTCGGCGCCGGGAGCGAGGAAAGTGCGCAACGCAGTGAAGTCGCCGACCGCGCCGCCGCTATGGCCGAGGCGGGCATCGCCGGTATTGAAAGCGTGGCCGGCGCGCGCTCGGTCTCGCCGGAAATCCATTACATGTCGCCCCTGTTCATCGCCGGACGGCTGAGCAATGACGTACTCATTCGTGGTGTCACGCCGGCCGCACTGCGGACCCACCGCGACGTCGTCCTGATCGACGGCCAGTTTCACGCTGCCGGCGAGGTCATCATCGGACGGTTGGCGTGGAAGCGGCTTGGCGTTGCGCCTGAGGACCTGCGTCCGGGGGCGGTGGTCAGGCTCGACAACAAAGACCTGACGGTGCGCGGCTCTTTCGCCGCGCCTGGCACCGTATTCGAATCGGAGGTCTGGGCAAATCTCAACGACATCCGCACGCTTGCCCGGCGGGAGACGGTCAGTTGCGTGGTGATCCGGTTGACACCGGATGCGGATCCCTCCGACGCTGAGTTGTTTGCTCGGCAACGGCTGGACCTCGAACTCTCCGCCGTGACGGAACGGAGTTATTACGAGCGCCTCGCCGGGTTCTATGCGCCGGTCCGTGCCATGACTTGGCTGACCTCATTGCTGATTACCGTCGGCGCGTTGTTTGGCGGATTCAATACCCTCTATGCAGCGTTCGCCGCCCGGATTCGTGAGATAGGCACCTTACAGGCCATCGGCTTTTCACGGACTGCTCTGTTCATCTCTTTCCTGCAGGAATCGCTGCTGGCCGCGCTGATCGGAACACTGGCGGCGGGAGTGACGGCCTCCGTGTTGTCCGACCGGTTCATCCTGTATTTCAGCACCGGCGCGTTCATGCTGACGCTGACGCCGTTGACCGCCCTGATAGGGGGAGTGACCGGCGTGGGAATCGGCCTGCTTGGCGTCATTGCACCCGCGATTCGCTGTTTGACGCCGCCGCTGCCGAGTGCGTTGCGTGCGGCATAAGAAGAGAAGAAGGTACAAACAAGAAGAAGAGATAAGAAAGGACCCTCTGCATGCATATGATACGCGTTCTGACCCCGTTAGCCGCCCTGGCCCTGCTGGCCGCGGGCTGCCGTCCCGCCCCATCCTCGACGTCCACCCCGAAGTCGGCGTCGGCTACGGAGCAACTCTCAACCGAGGTGGCCGCGGTTTTCAGCGCCACACCCGCCTTGGCGGACCCCACGCCCATTCCCGAGGCGCGGACGAAGGTCAAGCCCGGTGATACGGTGCTGCTGGAAGGGAAGATCATGGGTGTGAAAACGCCGTTCGTCGAGGGTCGTTCGGCCTTTGTGCTCGGAGATGCGGGCACGCTTACCCCCTGTGGCTGCTCGTGCAAGACGCCGTGGGATCTCTGCTGCTCCCCACATGAGGCTAGGCTGGCGGGCACGGCTACCATCCAAATCACCGATGCCTCCGGCGTGGTGTTGCGGAGTGGCCTGAGGGGTGTGCGCGGGCTGCGTGAATTGAGCCAGGTAAGGGTAGAGGGCGTGGTGGCGGAAGGCTCGACGGCGGACACATTGATCGTCAACGCCCGTGGAATCGAGGTGCAATGAAGGTCATGGTCCGTCTGGGCATAAGCACTGATCTGTTCAAGAGACGAGGCGTTCTCCCACGATGTGTCGGACCCGCGCGTCGCGCACCTTTTGGTGTGTCTTCCCGGGACCACGCATCTGGCCGGGGTCTGACACGGAACAGAACGGAGGGATCTGCCTGTCGTTTCTCGGCGCACAATCGAATACGATTCACACGAATGTACGGCAGATAACAATCATCGTATGAGACAGAGAAGAGTGGCGAATAAGACATGAGAATGTTCGAGCGAATCTTCACTATCACGAGTAGACGAGTTGCACTTGCTTGGGTTATGCCGATAGTGCTGCTCGGCGCATGCTACGCACGTAATACCGGGCATGCTACCGCACAGACGAATCGAAATATACCTTCAACATACAAGCCAACCCAGGCCGAAAGCCTGCAAAATATTGCTGCAAGGTATGGATTTCCACCGCCGTCCACCAAGGGCAAAATGATAACACTCAAAAGCAAATACACCTCAATGGAGTTCGAAACGAACAGCCGTAAACTTATATTCAATGGGCTCCTGATATGGATGAATGCTCCCCTTATAGCGGACGGCAGCGAATGGTCTCTTTCCAGAACGGACGTTACCGATGTAATAGATGCTCTGCTGAGGTCTGACAAGATATTGGCCGGCACGGACACGGCATTTGTTCTGCTGGACCCAGGCCATGGAGGTGATGATCCCGGAGCCATAGGCCATCGGAAAGTGTACGAGAAGAAGGTAGTTCTTGATATTGGTAAACGCGTAAGAGAAAAGTTGGAACGTAAGAAGATAGCCGTGCAATTGACACGGGAAAAGGATTCATCTCTGAATTTGGCCGCGCGAACGGCAAGAGCACGGCAACTGGATGCTAATATCTTTGTCAGTATCCATATTAACTCTGCGCACAACAGCAAGGCCGCCGGTATAGAAACATATGTGCTGCCTGCAGCAGGATTTTCTTCCAGTGTCGGAAATAGCAGCAAAATAGCTTATGCAGGGAACAAGTACGATAAGCAGAGTACTCTCTTGGCCTATTACGTCCACAAAGAAATACTGGCTGGTTCGAACGGTGTTGATCGTGGAATAAAGAGAGCACGGTTCGATGTTCTTCGTGATGCTCCTTGTTCGGCAATACTGGTGGAATGTGGTTTTGTGTCAAATAGGGCAGAAGAAGAGAAGATGCTTCAACGTAGATATCGAGAGAGTATCGCTGAAGCCATTGCTCAAGGTGTCCTCGCTTACATAACCAAGGCTAATATGGCGCGAAAGTGACATGGCGACGCGAGTGGAATAGTCCGGCTCCGTGAACAGGAGAGCAAGACAACACAGGAGGTAATATCAAAGAAACGAAACAGCCCAGAGCCCACGATGGGTATGTTTCGCCGGGGATCAAATGGACGATGTCATCGACGATTATTGAAGGATTGGCACAGATCCCAATTTCGCAAGATCAAAAGGGAGACCACCTTGAGCGTGACATAACACTCTTGCTGGGTCTTCGTTACATGTTTTGAGGACAAAAGGAACGACTCACATTGCGTTCATCTCGACAAAAGTGTCTGCATCAAGCCGCGGATGCAAGGATGAGGAGGAATTGAAGCAAAACGGCAGATCGCTCGATTCTGTCTCTTTGGCTTCCTGAAAAACTCACAGTTTTCCCAGCCGGTTCGTATTCTGGGTCTTCGTGATTTACACGCTGAAAACAACTCTGGCTATGTTTACTATCTCTTTATAAAACTCGTAAAGCATTCAGGTCAGTAGAAATCACCGAAGTTCTTGTTTCGTTCTTTCTGATGACGAAGGCGTTCTTTCTCTTCCTCGGCTCGCAGATCTGTGTAGAGTCCGTGGGAGATCCGGTCTTCCCTTCCAGCCCCTGCGCGCACGGTGATGGCGGCGCGATTCAGCAGGTGTTTTGTTTTGACGTTCATTCGGTGGCACACACTCTGACAGATGCCGCACCCAACGCATTTCTCTTTGATAACCACGGGGGCGAGAAATCCGCTGCCCTCGATGGGCATCCCGTCCTCATCCATTTCAGGATGGACGCGTTCAAACTCGATGGCGTTGTATCCGGCATTCTTACATTCGTTGGCACAGATTTCGCATGCCTCTTTGCCGACGCATGGGAGGCAGGTCTGCTTAGTGACGATGGCAAGCCCCATGTGTGCGACGCGCTTTTGTAGCAGAGGCAGATTACGGATGGCGCCAGACGGGCACACTTGCGCGCAGTTCGCACAGCTCGGCTCACACCCGGACCAATTGGCTGCCAAAGCCGGAGTCCACAGCCCTTCCAATCCCTGTTCAAAGCCGAGAGGCTGCAGGACATTGTTCGGGCAGACCTTGAAGCACTGTCCGCACCGGATGCATGTGCGGAGGAACTTCTGTTCCGGCAGACTCATTGGCGGCCGCACAGGGAGGAAATCTGGGTCGGAGCCGCCGAGTGGCGTGCCGAAGAGATGCCGTGTTCCCGTGGCCATGGCGGCTCCCGCGCACATGCAGCCAAGGAACGCTCGCCTGCTCAGCGACCTTTCGTCCGCGGAACCGTCTGTAGCCGACCGCACGTCTTCCCGGTCCCAGCGCGAAGTGAACCGGATTGCACCAACGCTGCAGGCGCCGCCGCAGGTCTGGCACAGCGTGCAGTCAGAGGCACGGGTGGTATAGTCGGGCTTGATTGCGTCGAACGGGCAGACTGCGGCGCAGTTCCCGCAATCCACGCATTCCTTTCTCACTTTTCGCTCCGTGACACGGGTCAGGAGGGCGCTGAGGGAAAAGATTGCGCCGCTTGGGCACAGATAGCGGCACCAGAAGCGCGGGCGCAGCAGACCCGAAGCCAGAACACCAAGAAACAGGAAGATTGAAAAATAATGGCCAAGGTGCAGAGGCGGAACTTGGTGCCAGCCGCGTAACACGCCCATCTGCACCGGGGCCAAGATGAACTGCATGCCGCGGGTTAGCACAGGGATCGCAGAGACAAATCCGGAAAGCAGTATGCCGCAAAGCGCAGAAATGAGTACAGCGCTGAGAATGCCGTACTTCAGATGAATCCACCACCCGTCCCTCTTGACGCGGAACCGTTGGATATGCTTGCCAATCACCCAGTCGAACAGATCGATTAATGTTCCCAGCGGGCAAATGACGCCACAGAACCCGCGCGGAACAATGACACAGAGTGCCAAGATCGCGGCAGCCCAAGTCAGGGACCATACCCACCTCCTTCCGGCAATGGCTGCAGAGATGCTCACCAATGGGTCTAGGGCAAGGAACGCCTCCGGCTGCAATATCTCCTTCGAAGCAAAGTCCTCTGCATAGTGCGATGGCCAGCCTTGGACATTAGCACCTGGCGTGGCGGAATAAGGCCAGCATACGTGGAAGAAAAGGACCAGAAATATCGAGAAGCATAATACCTGTATCAGGCGGCGGTAAGGTGAGTATTCCCAGGTCGGTCCGATGGTGCGGAGCAGAGAACGAAATGATCGAGCTTTACCTTTCCCGATGCGCCGATGCGGCAGGAATATGTTCAGATTGAGACTCATTTCACACCTTGGGCCAGTGCGCGAGCTGTGGCGACCCTGATTGCCTCCGCCGTCACGGTTGCGCCTGTCGTGGCATCCACATTTCGAAAATCCTGGTTCTTGATGATCCTCCCAGGGATGTCTTCGAGCGAGGAGTAGTACTGCTTCTCACTATGTTGCAAGACCTTGACTTCGCTGATCCTGTGGTCTTTCACGGTAACGCTGACATGCAACTCACCGTTGTAGGCCAGGCATTTACCCCTGTATAACCCATCTGAGACGCGGGTAATGTCAAATGCTTCGAAGAGCCTGATGCTTTCAATGGCGGCCCGAGCATGCTCACGGTTTCGTTCCCAGGTAAGCCTGAGCCTCCCGCGCAGTCTGGTTGCCAGCGTCTTCTGGTAGTAGTCCATCGCTTTCTTGTATTTCCCGTGCCGGCGACACGCATCCCCGGCAGCCCGGTAGGCCGCGGCCCAGTCCTGGCGCCTAGCCGACTCTTCCGCCAACTTAAGGGCTATCTCAAGCTCGCCAATATCGGACCATAGTTTGATGACACTACCGTACTTGGTGTCATCGATGGTGAACCTCCGGAGGATATTGACGGCCATTCCCCTGTTTCCCAGTTGCCAGTAACAATTGGCCAAGCTCTCATCAGCCACGCCCATCTGTCCTTTCCAGAAGGCGGCCCGCGCCCAATCCTGAAGTAGGTTGTGGTAGCAGTGACCGAGCTGCGAGACTACCTGATATCGAGCCTGAGGATTCCCCCTGTTGAGACCGAGGGCGTAGTGCATGAGTTTAGTCCCCTGTCTGTAGCGATCAGGGTTCTCGTTAATCACGCTCCACATGTATTGGCTGACATCGCGATGGGGGTTCCAAGCCCCGCCCGGCGGCCGTGAGAAGGATAGGTCCAAGGTTTCCGGATACTCCAAATTGGTCTTGTCCCACCAGTCTGGTTTGGTCTTGGCACTCGCCTCAATAAGCTTGCGTACCTCGTCATTTGAACGCCGCACACCGCATGGCGGGAGGGTACTGATCTTTTCTGGCATTGCTTTCTTCTCAGCCAGGGCCGAGAGTTTCCGCTCCTGGGCCGGCACCCCTTCGACATAAGGGGTAGCGACTATGAAGCAGGTCAGGAAGATTATGCCGCGCAGGTGGGCGCGCATTTGGGTGCCTGTAAATATCATTCTAAGGGATCTCCTTCGCACCATTTATAAAACTCACTTTACCCAGGCAACTGTCCACACGCTGCGCAACCGACGGCCACAATCATCCGCCAAACACTACTCATTCGGTCCTCCTTTCGAAGTCAGTCGTTCAAAACCAAGAAATCCATCGATTCTGTCAATGAAACGTGCTAGCTTCCCGGTCAGTGCAAACACGGGATTGAAGCGATGCCGAAAACCAAGGGACAAATAGAGGCCGAGATCAGCGAGGCCATTATCAAGTTTGAGCGGGAGTATATGGGGCGTGGACCTGATGAGACGAAGACCTACATCATCGGCGACATGATTCTTGTGCGGCTGAAGGGAGTCCTTACCCCAGCTGAGAAACAACTTGCTAAGACCTCTGACAATACCCAAGGACGAAGCCTGATCAAGCAGGTCAGGATCGAGCTGCTTGAAAAGGCCAAAGTGCTTCTTGATACCATCATCCAGGACATCACAGGTCATAGCGTCAGGAGTCTTCATACCGACATCAGCACAGTCACCGGGGAACGTGTCATCATTTTCACTCTGGACGGCGAAGTAGCGGTTAGCGATGCTTGCTAACCGCTACTCGTGGCCTCGTTTCTTGTGAGCCCGGTCGGACGCTCACATTTGCTTCCAATACACCTTAACCAAGGCGCCCGCGGAGCGCTTCGAGCTGCTCGGTTATGCGTGTCGGCAGCTTGTCGCCGAACTTGGCAAGATACACTTCGGCATCTGCTAGGGTCCCCTTGAAGAGGTCGCCGTCGACCTTCATCAGCTCAGCCCAATCTTCAGCCGGAATGTCGAGACCGTCGAGTGTCAGATCACCGTCGATCGGCATCATGCCAATCG
>Ga0255054_10001715_pt1 | contig 12782 bp, 8 predicted proteins | sample JV7_2_23_MG_FD_188634 | JGI IMG/M metagenome (GOLD analysis project Ga0255054, IMG submission 188634) | Seawater microbial communities from Jervis Inlet, British Columbia, Canada - JV7_2_23 | ecosystem: Environmental > Aquatic > Marine > Inlet | place: Canada: British Columbia | collected... | reverse complement strand
ATCTTCTTTCAAAGGGTATTTTTAAATACCCGTATAATTTAGCTCGTAACCTTCCTTTTCTATAATCTTCTTCATCAATATCCATCACTTCCGCTTCCAGGATATTTTTCGCCTTTCCCTGAAGGAATAAAAGAGCTAACTCCCCTGCCCTCACTGGATTACAGGCATACACAGCAGAATGAATCTTAACTCCTGTAGGTATTCCTAAAACTACCATTGAATCGCCAACAGCAGTGTATATATCCCTTGCCGTTCCATCCCCTCCGGCAAAAAGCAGTAAATCTACTTTCAAATCCAGCATTTCTTTGGCCGCTTTTCTGGTATCGGAAGCAGTTGTCGCGGCGTCTGTTATGGTTCCGATGATATTGGGAGAAAAGCCACACCGAATGGCAGTTTTTTCACCCATTTTGCCTGGATAGGTTATTAATTCTATATCATCCTTGAGTGGCTTAAGTTTTTTGAGGACTTCTACTGTACGATTCTGAGATTGAGGTTTTGCTCCCAGCTCTACAGCCTTTTCCAGAATATCTAAACCATCTGTTCCCTTCAGACCAACACGCCCCCCCATTCCGGCGATAGGATTGACGATCAGCCCTAATTTTTTCAAATGCGACAAGCCCCGGTTATTTTTCCTTGTGTTTTTTTAGGTAAGCCCTCCAGGTTATAGCCCACTTTTCAGGATCATCTAAAGTGCTGTGATCAATCTTGTGGACAACACTGTTGTACGGCGCGTTTTTCACTTTTTCAGGATCTTCGTATGCCTCGGCAGCGATTTTCTCCAGACCGGCGATATATTCATCAATCTCGTCCTTGGAGTAGGATTCAGTCGGCTCAATCGTGAAGGGTTCTGGAACTATAAAAGGATGATGGCTTGACCATAAATGGAAACCAAAATCAGCCATCCTGTAGGCCACATCCTCTGTCGTTACTCCTGTTTCTTTCGTTAGTGTTTCCCAGCTATACCTAACCTGTTCTATACGATGTCTTCCTCTGGCATAAGGCGCACTGGCGCCTTTTATCTTCTTTATCTTCTCTAAGATATAGTTATTGTTTAATACAGCTACGTTTGCAGCTTCTTTGAGTCCCTCGGCTCCCAGGCTCATAACCCATGAATATGCTCTTAAAACGGCGGGGAAAACACCATAGAACGCTCTTACTTTACCAATCGTGTTAGGAAGATCGTAGTTTAAAAAGTATCTATCACCATCAAATTCTACTATCGGGACCGGTAAATAGCTCATAAGCTCTTCTGTTACCCCGAGTGCTCCTGCTCCAGGCCCACCGCAGCCATGGGGGGAAGAAAAGGTCTTGTGCAGATTAAAGAAACAAAGATCAAAACCAGCTTCATTGGCCCTTGTAATGCCCAGTATTCCGTTTGCATTGGCCTGATCATATCCGCATAAACCTCCTGCCTCATGAACTATGTTAACAAACTCAGCTATTTTAGGATTGAAAATCCCCGTATCTTCCGGATTCGTTATTAATAATCCTGCAGTACGCTCGGAAACAGCTTTTTTCAGAGCCTCGACATCAGGCAGCCCGTCTTCATTTTGATAGAGGGTAATCACTTTATAGCCTTTTACAGCGGCCGCTGCAGCGTCTGAAGGATGAGAGAATATGGTTGTAATTATCTCATCTCGCTTGTCCGTTTCTCCGCGGGAGTGGTGATAAGCGTGGATGATGGAAGCCATAGCAAGAATAGCCGAAGAACCTCCTCCAGGCTGCATGGTAAATTTTCTCATTCCTGAAATCTCCTGGAGGAATGTGTCCAATTTGTACATTATTTCCAGCGCGCCTTGAGCAGTATTCTCATCCTGCTCCGGATGAAGTTCTGCAACATTAGGTGAACGGGCTAAAACCTCGTTAATTTTTGGGCTGTATTTCATCGTGCAGGTTCCCTGCCCTATATCAACGTTTAAATCCGCTCCAAGACAATGTTGAGATAAGCGAATGAAATGCTTTAACACTCTCATCTGAGATATTTCAGGAAGAGCAGGAGCTTTTTTTCGTGCCATACTTTTAGGTAATTTAGATATTCCATCACCGACCGTTTCTTCGATCTCCTTTTCTACCTCAGGGATTGCGATACCTCTTTCTCCTTCTGTGCTTAATTCAAAAATTATTGGCTCATCCCATTTGGCTTGATGAAAATTTCTTACTCTCGTTTTTTTATCTATACTCATGGTCAACTCCTTCCTTTCTTATGATATCCAATCTAATAATATCCAAAGTCTTCAACCTCTATCCTAAACAATCTTTCAAGGCTTGAACTAAACGATCAATTTCTTCCCTGGTGTGAACCTCAGTTACGCAATAAAGCGCGCTATTTCCAAGTTCAGGAAATTCTCCTGAAAGGTTTTTGCCTCCGAAGATTCCCTGCTTCAGCAGCGATTTATTAATGTCTTCGACCGTCATGCCTGTATCCTTGAAACTGACCACAAACTCTTTAAAATGGGGTGAATCGAATAAAGGCGCTTTAACTCCCTTTATTTTTGCCAGTTTCTTCATGGCATATTGTGACCTTTGCATAATGGTCTTTCCTAATTCCTGCATTCCTTTAGGACCCATGAGGGATAAATACACAGCAGCAGTAATTCCCCATAATGCTGCGTGAGTCCCTACAAATTCTTTACCCTCTTCCCTGACTGCGAAGGATGTTCTGTCATAGGCTACATCGCCAAATCCGTATTCACCTTCGACAGACGTTTTTGTAATCCCGAACAGGCGAGACGGGTATTCCATCACAAATCTCTCTTCATCACGGGAAGCTATGAATCCTCCGTGACCCCCGCCAAAATTCATATGAACTCCGAGTCCTTGAATATCACCGCAAACAATATCCGCACCATAATTAGAAGGGGGAATCATGACCCCTAGCGAGACCGGATCAACACCGACTAGACTCAAAGTTCCATTTTCATGGGCGATATCTAAAATAGTCTTCCCTTGATGCTCGATAAATCCCAGATAGGACGGGTTCTCAAAATATATGCCGGCAGTATCGGGCGACATCTTAGCTCTCAAATCATCGAGGTCCACGAGCCCGGTATCAGGGCGATGCTTTACCATCTTAACGGTAAGGACAGGCAAACAGTAATTTTTTATCGTTAAAAGTCTTTCAGGAGATATCGTATCTGATATAAGTATTTCACTTCGCCCGGTAATTCTTGCAGCCATCCTTAGAGCGGTACTTGAGGCCTGGCACCAATCGTATGTCGGCACGTTAACCACATCCATGTCTAAAAGCTCTGCCATCAAACTTTCGTATTCAAAAAGAGTCTGAAATCTTCCATGGTCTTCATACGGCTCCCCTGCATAGGCTGTTAAGAATTCTGAACGTTGATTTATTTCATCACAGACAGCCGGAACATAGTGCTGCCAGCATCCTCCCCCTAAAAAACTGATATTCTCCTGACACGCCTGGTTTTTAGAAAGAATTTTCTCTACATGCTGTTTTAAAGCATACTCAGAGGGCAGTGCTCCAGGCAGATCCATCTCCCTTTTCAATCTCAAATTCTCGGGTATATCCTTATAAAGTTCATCAATATTCTTTACCCCGATTTCCTCAAGCATTTTTGCTTTTACTTTTGGTGCAGAATTGGGAATATACGGATGCACCATTTTTTCACTTTTTTTCATATAAGCCTCCGCTGATTACCTCTCCTGAATTATTCATAAAAACCGCCCATATCGTTATTTATGGTTCTCTAACTGAACCAACCAAATTGATATTCATGAATAAATTATTCATTTAAAAGTCATTAAATCATGTAAAAAATGCTTTTTCTTGACTCTCATGATGGTTAATTTTTATGTTCAGGCCAATCCGCCGCCGTCAACGACTAAAACCGACCCTGTTACCCAACTTGACATATCGCTGGCAAAGTAAAGAACAGCATTGGCAATATCTTCAGGAAGACCTACACGATGCAAAGGACGGTCTGCCACAGCCTTCATAAATTCAGCGTCATCCTCTCCTAATTGAGCCGCTTCATCATGCAGGAGCTCTGTATCTGTATCCCCAGGGCAAACACAATTGACTCGAATGCCCTGCCTGCCATGATCAATGGCCATCGCCCGGGTCAGGTTTACTGCTCCACCTTTAGCCGCACAATAGGCTGCAGCAGTTGGGCCGCCTTTAAGCCCCCAGCCTGAGCCGGTATTGATTATGCTTCCTCCACCGTCATCTATCATACGAGGAATCACATGGCGAGAAAGTAAATATATGGCCTTTAAGTTTACATTTAAAACTAAATCCCACTCCTTTTCGCTTAACTCAACTATATTTTTGCGCCTTATCACTCCGGCATTATTAAATAAGATATCGATCTTACCAAATTCTTGATAAACATCCTCAGTTGTTTTTTTACAGTCAGAGCCTGAAGTGACATCGCACCGGAAAAATTTCGCTTTCCTTTCAAGGCTTTCAATCTCTTCAGCGGCCTCTTTTCCTTTAGTTTCATTGATGTCAACCAGAGCGATTCTGGCGCCCATCTCTGCTAGCCGTTTTGCTGTCGCCAGACCAATCCCCGAGGCTGCTCCTGTAATCATCGCAACTTTCCCCTCCAAAGAAAAAAGCTCTGAAGCTTTAGAGTCTATGTTCATAGCTAAAACCTCCAAGAGTCATAAGGTCGGATTCTTTTTCTCAAATTACTCATCTAAATCTTTTAGGATCATCCCCGAAGTCTCACCGCCATCGATCGGTATCGCTTGTCCGGTGATGTAAGAAGCCTCTTTAGATGCTAAAAACGCAAATAATCCAGCAACCTCTTCTGGTGTAGCAAGACGATTCAAAGGATTCTCTGCCTTTGCAGCATCAAGCATTTCTTCTGTGTATTCAATTTTTTGCATCGGGGTAAGAACATATCCCGGACAAACAGCGTTTGCTCGCAGCCATGGAGCAAACTCCAGCGCCAGAGTTTTTGCCAGCAATATAACCCCTGCCTTTGAAGCATTATAAGCAGCATAAAGAGGGTGCCCCTCCATCCCGTTCGTAGATGCTGTGAATAAAACTACACCTGACTTTTGCTTCTTCATCCTTTTTATAGCTTCCTGAGCGCAGAGGAACATTCCATCTAAATTAACTTTAAGAATTTTTGACCATTCTTCATACTCAATATCTAAAAATGGTTTACGCGAGCTTATTCCTGCGTTGGAAACGAGTACATCAATTCCTCCGAGAATTTCATCTACCTCGGAGAACGCTTTCCTTACATCACCGGGATTGCTAACATCTCCGCATACGCTTCCGCATAATTTTGGATTTTCAGCTTTAGTTTTATCCAGGGCTTTTTCATCCCAATCAAGGATAAAAACCTTGGCTCCTTCAGATATAAACCTCTTTGCCGTGGCCAGACCTATTCCGCCTGCTGCACCAGTTAAAACAATCCTTTTTCCCTCAAGATCTTTATATGTACCCATCATATTCTCCTTTTCGAAATTGAGAATTCTTTAAGCATACGCCCGTATGAATAAAAGCAAAAAGCATGTCTTGACCCCACGAAGACATATTTTATACATTTATGCTCTAAGGCTGTCAATCTCCATAATATTGGGGTCAGGCCTCCATAACTTCCATTAATTTTGAGATCAGACCTTTATAACTATTATTGTCTGAATATTTTAGCTAAGTTAGATGAAAAATTAAGACCTTCAAGGAAGAAACAAATAAAAATCTAAGTTACTGAAGTTATGGAGGCCTGACCCCATTGCATTTAACTTCATTTTATATAAAATTTGATTCTGAGGAAAAAAGGATATTCCTAATAATATATTATAACCACAGCCACACAGGCAGGTTTTACAAGCAGCTCATTTTTCCAGATAAGAAAAATAGAAAAATTCTTCTTTTTGGTGATGGAGGATTGATATGAAAATATTTAGATCACGCTGGCTTTTTACATTTGCACTATTAGTGTTTTTTGTCTCCTCGAGCTCAGCTTCAGATGTTGTATTCGAAGAAAAGAAGGAAGACGACAAACAGATTTTCTCGCTGAGCAACGAGCAAGTTAAATGTTCCGTAACCTTTAAGGAAGGAAAGCTTAGCTCTGACAGGCTTGAGGCACAACCGGAGTGGCTAGCAGAATACGGGACTCGGCCATTTGCAATTGAAACCGATGCTGATTTTGGCCTGAATGTTATGTGGACAGGGTGGCGGGCACCGGGGAATGTGAATAATGCAGAGAATCCCGTAATGCTCTCCAGGCATAATTTTCAACTGCTGCGTCATGAGGCCCGGGAGCTTCCCGGAGATAGCAAGGAACTGAACCTTTTCTTCAAAGGACTGAACAGTTCTCTGGAGATGCGGATCACATACCGACTCGAGAAAGAAGCTTTCTATGTAAAGCGGAAAACAGCTGTTCGTGATTCCAGCTCGGGGCATCACTTCCTAAGATGGATTTGGCCCCGCCGGGGTCTTGTTTTAGGAGATGTGATTGTTCTTAAATCCGGAGGGTTCGGTCAGCCACTGGCCCTACAGTATAAGCAAGGAGGTGCTTTTTTCGGACTGGAATACCCGACTTCAGAAAATTCCCTGAAGCCTGCGGAGGAAGGAAAAACAACTCTTCATTGCGGGCAGGAATTGGGGGAACGGATCGGAAGTTCCTGGATAGAGAGCGAATGGGTTGTGGAAGGGCTTTCCCCGAATCTGCATGTCAAACTCTGGTTCTGGAAGTATCTGGACCGGATTCGAGTCGCGCCTCTAAAGCCGTTTCTTCTGTACAACAGCTGGTATGATGTGAGGGCACCTGAAATAGCGGAAAGTCCAGCTCATATCATGAATGAAAAAAGCTTGCTTCGTATAATCGAATCCTTCAAGAAAGAAATGGTCGAAAAGCAGGGATTAAAGCTGGATGCCTTTGTTTTGGACGACGGCTGGGATGTTTACAAAAGTGATTGGGTATTGAGCAAAGAGCAATTTCCACGTGGCCTCGCGCCTGTGAGTGATGCCTTAAAAGGAATAGGAACAGACCTCGGAATATGGTTTGGTCCGATAGGCGGTTACTCAAACCGCGGGTGGCGTGTTGAGTGGATGCGTGACCATGGATACGAAGTTATCCCTGGCCGCGAAGCAGGAAGGGGCCAGCTGTGCTTAGCTGGGAGGCAATATCGTCAGCTCTTCAAGAAAAGAGTTTTGGACTTTGTCCGCGACCACGGCATGGGCTATTACAAGTGGGACGGAATCCAATTTTCCTGCAGTGAACCAGACCACGGTCACGCTGCCGGAATATATTCCCGCCGGGCCGTCATGGAATCGGTGATCGATCTTTGCCAGTCCGTGCGTGCTGAAAATCCGGACATTTTCCTGAATGTCACTTCCGGAACCTGGTTGAGCCCCTGGTGGGTAAAGTATGCCAACACCATCTGGATGCAGGGTAGCGACTATGGCTATTCCAATGTCCCCTCGATAAGCAGACGTGACGGGGCCATTACTTACCGCGATTACGTACTCTTTGAAGATTTTGGGAAAAATGATTTCTGGTTCCCGATAGCCAATCTGATGACTCATGGGATCATCAAAGGGAATTTGCAGAAACTGGGAGGAGAAGCAGAGCCGCTGGATAAATTTACGGACAATGCCCTCCTCTATTTTGCTCGCGGTGTCTCCATGTGGGAGTTGTACGTTTCTCCTGACCTGCTTACAGATGGTGAATGGAATGCCCTGGCAAAATCCATTCGCTGGGCAAAGGACAAATTTGACGTTTTGCGTTCAACAGAGATGATAGGCGGAGACCCAGGAGAAAGCCTTGCTTATGGATATGCCCATTTTGCCGGAAAACGCGGAATTATTGCTGCCAGAAATCCTTCTATCGAATCCCAAACTCTGAAGGCCTCATTATCACCTTCCCTTGGTCTCGATCCAAGGGCTTCTTCTTTAGTTGTGGAACGAGTGTATCCGACGCGATGGATCTCACCCAAATTGTATAAAGCAGGCATGAATCTAGAAATACCGCTTCAGGGATATGAAACTGCCGTATACGAAATTTATCCTCTTGATGAGGCCTCTGAACCCATGCTGGCCGGAGTGACTTTTGAAGTGCTCCAGGAGAGTGCAAACAAATATGCTGTGAGGTTTTACGATGCGGAAAGAGGAGCCCGGTTGTTGAATCCGGAAAAGGTTCGAACGGTAAAGTACGGCGGCACGAGTATCAAGCCTAATAAGCTCTTAATTCCGGTCAGATCTCTTCCCGAGACTGTGAGCCAGGAATCTGTTCGACTCTCATCTCAAGAGAATCATCCGGAAATCGACATAAAGTTTGACCTCCACAAACCCGCAGAAGAGGCTACTTTGGCTGTTTTACTTGAACCGGCCGGAGAATCAAATGGCGAGACAGAACCAGAAGTTACTGCATTTTTTGATGGGGAAAAAGTAGAGCTAAAAGTTGAACAGCAGAAGGGCCGCTGGGGATGGTACACGCTTAGAGTCCAACCCGGCAAACATACTTCTCGCATCATAATTGAAGATAATGGGGCCAGGCTCTATTTATCCCAGGGAGAGAAAGAAACTAGATGGACAGGCAAAGTTTCGGTATGGCTCGTCTGTTCACAGAGACCAGAAGGGATGGATATTTCCTTCGATCTGGCACAGAAACTTGGTAAGAAGCGACCGATGCCGCCGCGGCCCTGGCCTTCTGGAAAGATGCGAAGGACTGTCAAACTTGGGGAACTTGAAATTTATAATTAATGTAGGGGTTTGATTCATCAAACCCACCTTTTGCAATATATGAAATGATTTGCAGCTATTGTCGGCGCTTGATTCTTCTGTAGGGGCTTGATTCATCCGTGGGTTTTTCTCATGTAGGGGCTTGATTTATCAAGCCCACCTTTGTGAATATATAAATAAACTGAACGGTTTTAATTTTTCTTATGTCTGGATTTGATTTATCTGAACGGATTCTTCTGTAGGGGCTTGATTCATCAAACCCATCTTTAAATTATAAAAATTATTTATTTAATACACCCACGCAAAAAACAAGACCTGACCCCATATCTCGTGACCCCATATCTCGGGCCCCATATCTCGAATTCTCTGATTGAAAAAGCCTTTTCTATTTTCTTACTTAATGCTCTCAAAAATATTTATCCATCATACGGTACTGGATGGCCTCAGAAACATGAACAGGACTAATGTTCTCTTCTTTGCTTAAGTCAGCGATTGTGCGGGCAACTTTTAAAACCCGAGCATACGCTCTGGCGCTGAATCCCAGGCGATTCACAGCCATTTCCAGAAGTTCCTTCCCCTGATCATCCACCTGGCAGTACTTTTTCACTTCTCTGGTTCCCATTTGAGAATTGCAGTAGATTTTTTTCCCCTTGAATCTCAGAAGCTGCCTTTCTCTGGCTTCAATTACTCTCTTTCTTATCTCTATTGAGCTCTCACCTTCGACTTTGGAAATGATATCCCTAAATTCCACTTTCGGCACTTCCGCTTGAATATCGATGCGATCTAATAGAGGCCCGGATATTTTGGAGTAGTAGCGGCTTCTCTGATTATCTGTCCAGCTGAAACCCGAAGAAGAAAGGCCACCATAAGCATCCTCGAATGGATTCATAGCGCCCACCAGCATAAAAAAGGCTGGAAAAGTTATAGACACAGAAGCGCGAGAAACCGTCACCTTTCCTTCCTCAACAGGTTGTCTTAAGCCCTCGAGCACACGCCTTTTGAATTCAGAAAGCTCATCAAGAAACAAAACACCATGATGAGCAAGGCTTATTTCACCCGGCTTCGGGATAAGGCCTCCTCCGATTAATCCCGCATCAGAAATTGTGTGATGGGGCGCCCGAAAAGGCCTCTCCCCTACGACACCTCTGCCCTTTAAAAGATCCGAGACACTGAAGATCTGGGTGACTTCTATAATTTCATCAAAGGTCAGAGGTGGCAGTATGGTAGGCAATCTACGAGCCAGCATTGTTTTTCCTGCACCTGGAGGGCCGATCAAAAGGATATTGTGCGAACCGGCTGCTGCGACTTCTAGGGCCCGCTTGACATGCTGCTGTCCCCTTATTTCTTGAAAATCCACATCGTAGTCAGGCCGCGGCAAAAGTTCCTCTAAGGAATATTTGCAGGGAGAGATATTATCAGCATCCCTGAGCAGATTGACAACCTGGACTAAATTCTTCAGGCCATAAATATCCAGATTTTGTACCAGGGCTGCCTCCTTTTCGTTCTCCTTGGGAATGACTATCCCCTTAAAGCCTTTTCTCTTGGCCAGAACAGTGGAGGAGAGAATTCCCTTCACTGGCTTGAGTCTTCCATCCAAAGCAAGTTCACCCAAAAACAGATAATCCTTGAGCCTTTCCAGAGGAAAAAGGTCCAAATGGGCAAGGAGGCCGAGAGAAATGGGAAGATCAAAGGCAGAGCCTTCTTTTCTCCTATCAGCGGGTGCTAAATTTATTGTGATTTTCCGCGAGGGAAATTCGTAGCCGCAATTCTTTATGGCGGCCTTCACTCTTTCTTTACTTTCCCGTACCGATGCATCCGGCAATCCGACCGTGATAAATCCCGGAATTCCAAAAGATATATCTACTTCAACATCCACCAAATAGGCGTCAATCCCTATCAAAGAGGCACTCGCGATCTTAAATAACATTTCAGGCCACCTCTAAAGACGATTAAATTCCGGAGGTTATATCAAAGGAGCATGAAAAAATGGGAAATCCAGGAAAAATCGAGAATTAGAGGGAGAAAAAGCGTCAATATAAAATAGCCGCAGCCTTTTTGTTTGAAAAGATAAACGCTATGTGCTAATTAAGTTATAATCCATAAGAAATAAAGGAAAGATTTACGATGGAGCTGAAAAAAAAGATAAGGATTGGAGTTATCGGAGGCAGTAAACCAGATACAAAGTCCCGCCAGGTCGCTTTCAATGTCGGCCAATTGATTGCAGAGAAAGGGGCAATTCTAATCTGTGGCGGGCTCAGCGGAGTCATGGAAGCAGCTTCGCGGGGAGCTAAACAGGCTGGAGGATTGACCCTGGGCATCCTTCCTGGAAATTCCCCTCACGATGCAAATACCTACATCGATATTGCCATCGCCACCGGATTGGGATATAGCAGAAATTCCCTCGTCGCCATGAACTCGGATGTCATTATAGCCGTCGATGGCCAATACGGGACCTTATCCGAAATCGCTTACGGACGCATATACGGAAAAAAAATCATTGGCTTAGGGACATGGGATATTGAAGGCGTGATCAAGGCAGGATCTGCTGAAGAAGCTGTGAATTTGGCTTTGAAAAATTATTTCCCGCTTACCTCCTAATTCATTAACTCCGCAGACAGAAACTTAGAAAAAAAATAGCCTTTCTTTTTTTTCTATGGATTTAATAAATCAAATCACCATAAAAAAAGGTGGGCTTGATGAATCAAGCCCCTACATAAGAAGAGTCAAAATCCTACAAAATAAAGCCTCTCCTTTTTCTATGGATTTGATAAATCATACCCCTACAAAAGATAAATCAAAAACCTGCAAAACACAGCGGTGGGCTTGATAAATCAAGCCCCTACAAATGCGATAAACTGGATTAATTTATTAAGATTGGTGATAATTAAAAAACGATGCAGAATTATAAACTCTCTTTAAGTTATGACGGGACTGACTTCTATGGCTGGCAGCGTCAGCCTGACAAAAGAACAATCCAGGGTGTCCTCGAAGAATCATTGACCAAGATCACTCGTAAAAAAATCCATGCCGCCGGTGCTGGACGCACAGATGCCGGAGTTCATGCTCAGGAACAAGTGGCTAATTTCAAAGCGGACCTCAGTCTAAAGGATGATGAACTTTTCCGCGCCCTGAACTCCCTTCTCCCAGACGAAGTAAGGGTAAATTCCCTAAAAAAAGTAGATGTTGATTTTCATGCAAGAAAAATGGCTAAATCAAAAATATACCAGTACAGAATATTCAATTCCCCGATCATCAGCCCCTTTCTCCAAAGGTATGCCCTCCAATGGTCTTCTCCTCTTAAGGTAAATTTGATGAAAAAAGCAGCTCCTCTTTTCGCAAGAGAAGCAGACTTTCAACCTTTCTCTTCCAACCGATTACTAAATTCAGTAAGGAAAGTCATGCGTTCTGAAATAGAAAAAAAAGGCGATGAAATTATCTACACAGTAGAAGCTAAGGGATTTTTAAGATACATGGTACGAACTATGGCAGGCACACTTCTTGAAATCGGAAAAGGCAAAATGCCGCCTGAAAAGACTGAAGATATTTTCAGAGAAAAAAAGCGGTCGTTAGCCGGTCCCACGATTCTAGCCAAGGGGTTGTGCTTGCTTAAGGTTAATTATTAACTAATCGCTCATGGGGGATTCAAGAAAAATAAGAATGGAATTATATTACGTTTTCCTAGATTTAACATAAGGTGGGCTTGATGAATCAAGCCCCTACAGAAGAAGAATCAAAATCCTACAGAACAATCCGTGCATAAAAAAAATTAAAACCGTTCAGTTTATTTGTATAATCGAAAAGGTGGGCTTGATAAATCAAGCCCCTACAGAAGAAGAATCAAAATCCTGCAGAACAATCCGTGCATGAAAAAAATTAAAACCGTTCAGTTTATTTGAATAATCAAAAAGGTGGGCTTGATAAATCAAGCCCCTACACAATATAAAAAAATACCTACACAAGAAGAGTCAAAATCCTGCAGAACAATCCGTGCATAAAAAAAATTAAAACCGTTCAGTTTATTTGAATAATCAAAAAGGTGGGCTTGATAAATCAAACCCCTACACAATATAAAAAAATACCTACAGAAGAAGAGTCAAAATCATACAGAACAATCAAACAT
>Ga0255054_10001713_pt1 | contig 12787 bp, 11 predicted proteins | sample JV7_2_23_MG_FD_188634 | JGI IMG/M metagenome (GOLD analysis project Ga0255054, IMG submission 188634) | Seawater microbial communities from Jervis Inlet, British Columbia, Canada - JV7_2_23 | ecosystem: Environmental > Aquatic > Marine > Inlet | place: Canada: British Columbia | collected... | reverse complement strand
GCGGCCGATGCCGCGTCACGGCTCAGGGCCTGGAACATCACGTCCTGAACGGTACCGTGGAAATAGTGGCTGCGATCGCTGCACCAGCCTTTGCCTGCGAGCGTGACGTCGGTGCGGATACCATGGGTGTGGGCAAAGTCCGGGCTGCACACTAGCGCGGCCGCTGCCCCGCAACTCGGCGGACACGCGTAGAGCTTCTTGAGGCGCCGGAACAGTGGGGGCATTTCCATTACCTCTTCAATGCTGAGCGGGTCGCGGTAGATGGCATTGGGATTGTCGCGGGAGTGGCGGCGTGCCTTGACGGAAATCGCCGCCAGCGTCCGCTCAGTTACCCCGGCATCCAGCAGGGCGTCCACCTGGGCCGCGAACATACACAGCGCCGGCGGCATGGCTTGTTCCTCGGGTGTCAGGTCCATCAAGCGGGCAACGGCTTCCTCGTGGCGTGCAACCGGGCTGGGCCGGTCAGGAAACACCATGTCGAGCGCGCCGGGCTCCATTTGTTCGAACCCGAGCGCCAGAGCGCACTCTACGGCGCCGGATTCCACCGCCTGTGTCGCGAGCGCGAAAGCTGACGACCCGCTGGCGCAGTTGTTGTTGACGTTGAATATTGGAATGCCGTTGATGTCCAGGTGATACAGCGCCGCCTGGCCGGCGCAACTGTCCGCGTAAACGTAGCCGACAAAGGCTTGCTCAACGGCGGCATAGGTGATTCCGGCATCCTGCAAGGCATTGCGGGCCGCCACAGCCCCCATCAGGTCATAGGATTCGGACGTGCCGGGTTTACGGAACGGCACCATGCCAACTCCGCCAATGACAACATTCTGGATCATCTGTGTTCTGGCCTCCGGCTGCACATGGTCGTGCGAGCAGCCCGTAGTGTTGACAGGTGCGAAAACGTGATTGAACGGTACCCTGCGCGAAGATGACGCGCATGGTCGATCCGGAAAAAGAATTGTCTGCCCGGCGGTGCCTGCCGGGTAACCGATATCGTTCAGGCCGTTATCCAGCGGCTGCCAGCAAAGACAAGGACTGTTCCCATTAAAACAACGCCGGTACGTTGTTTTGGTATTAGCATCGATTATTGGGCGTGGCTGGGTACAGCCATCGATTCAGGACCTGATGCAGCAGCAGCTCTGATTTAAAGGCAGGAGAAAACATCATGAGTACCATCGTTATACTCGGCGGCGGAATCGGGGGCATCTCCGCCGCTTTCGAACTTAAAGACGCGTTCGGCGACAAGCACGACATCGTGCTCGTTTCGGACCAGGATAATTTCGAGTTCACGCCTTCGAATCCCTGGGTCGCCGTGAAATGGCGCAAGCCCGAAGCCATTCGCCTGGATCTGAGAGAACTGATGCCGAAACACGGTATCCGCTTCGTCGGCACGGCGGCAAAGCGTGTGCAGCCGGAAAGCCACGGCTTGCTGCTCGAGAATGACGAGGTGCTGAGCTACGACTTCCTGGTCATCGCCAGCGGCCCGAGACTGGCTTTCGACGAAATCCCCGGCCTGGGACCGCACGGCGGGTTCACGCAATCGGTCTGCAAGACGGACCACGCAGCGTCGATCGCCGATAGGTTTGAGGAGTTCTGCGCCGATCCGGGGCCGGTAGTGGTCGGCGCTGCTCAAGGCGCCTCCTGTTATGGCCCGGCCTACGAATACGCCTTCATCATCGAGACCGAGCTGCGGCGGCGCAACATCCGTCACAAGGTGCCGATGACCTACGTTACACCGGAGCCGTACATCGGCCACCTGGGTCTGGACGGCGTGGGCGATACCAAGAGCACGATGGAAAGCGAAATGCGCGAGCGGCACATCAAGTGGTACACCAATACGCGCATCGACGAGGTGCGGGAGGGCATGCTCAAGATCACCGAGGTGAACCAGGACGGCAGCGAAAAGGCCAGCCACGACCTGGAGTTCAAGCATTCCATGATCCTGCCGGCGTTCACCGGAATCGATGCGGTGATGGGCATCGAGGGGCTTTCGAATCCGCGCGGCTTCATCATCGTCGACGACCATCAGCGGAACCCGACGTACCCGAACATCTTTGCCGTTGGCGTGTGTGTGGCGATTCCTCCGGTGGGCGCGACACCGCTGCCGGTCGGCGTTCCGAAGACCGGCTACATGATCGAGTCGATGGTAACTGCCGCGGTGAACAACATCGTCGAACTACTTGACGGCAGAGAGCCGACCCGCAAAGCCACCTGGAATGCGTTCTGCCTGGCGGATTTCGGCGACCGCGGCGTGGCATTCATGGCGCTGCCCCAGATCCCGCCACGCAATACCAACTGGTCGGGGTCGGGAAAGTGGGTGCACTGGGCCAAGGTCGCATTCGAGAGGTACTACCTGCGCAAGATCCGGCAGGGCAAGGTGGAGCCGTATTTCGAACGCTTCGCATTGCGCCTGATGGGCGCGCAGAAGCTCAAGCGTTCCGCTTAGTTCAGGAACAGAACCGCGTACCAGGCAGCGGCGGTTGTTCGGGAGGGCCGGCGAAACACTGCGCGATGGACATCCACTGTTTTGCGATATCGCCTTCCACCGTCGCGAAAATCGATAATCTGGCCGAACATCCCCTAATCTTCTCCGGATTCGATTTCCATGATCAATTGCTTAGCGACTACCTGCTCTCCCGGCCGGGCATTCACTGATTTCACGACGCCGTCAACGCCAGCCAGGATCTCGTGCTGCATTTTCATCGCTTCGAGGACCAACAAGCGCTGGCCGTTCACCACGGTCTCCCCTTCGGACACGAAGATTTCCATCACCTGACCGTGCATGGACGCCAGGATATGTCCGCTTCCCGCCGATTCGTCTCCCCCCACCCTGGAAGATAGCTGGTTGATGAACCGCTCGCTCGACCCCTCCAGACTCAAAAACGTCTCTCCGACTGCGGGATTGCAATAAATCACCCGGTGGCTGGTCCCATCGATCGAAATTTCGGCACTACTGCCATCATCGTGGTGCACTTCAACGGCACATTGCGATTGACTGTCACTGACGACGTACTCCGCTCCGCGGCTCTTGACGGTAAGGGTGTTGTCCGGCCCGTCACCAGCAACGCAAAAATGAGAGCCCTGGCCGACGGAACTGCTCCAGTTCAACAACTCGGAAGAAACCTGGACGCTGGCGGCAAACGCGCGTCGGCTTGCCGCCCTGTAATCCAGCACAGCGGCTGCCGACAGCCGGTGAAACGCCGGTATCTTGCCTGAAACGGCCCTTGAGAGCCCCGTCTCTTCAATAAAGGCAGTGGTCGCGGAACCTTCGATGAAGGCGTCCTCCTGCAAAATGCGGATCAGGAAGTCCCGGTTCGAAGGGGGTCCGAACAGGGCGGTTTCGTTAAGTGCTCGAAGCAGGCGTAGACGGGCGGTTTCGCGGGACTCGCCCCATGCCACGATCTTCGCCACCATGGCATCGTAGAAAGGGGAAACATCGAGCCCGGTCCTGATACCGTCATCGACCCGGATTCCCTGGCCGGACGGTGCACGCCACAATTCGATCCGCCCGGTGCCGGGCATGAAGTCCCGTGAAGGGTCTTCCGCATACAGGCGGACTTCAATGGCATGGCCCGTTAGCTCAACATCGTCCTGCCCGAATGGCAATTGCTCTCCCTGCGCTACCGCGATCTGTAGCGCGACCAGGTCGAGACCGGTCACCATCTCGGTGACCGGGTGCTCCACCTGCAGGCGGGTATTCATTTCCAGGAAGTAGAATTCGCCGCTTTCGTCCAGCAGGAATTCTACGGTGCCCGCGCCACGGTATGAGATGCTCCGGGCGGCCTCGACAGCCGCGGCGCCCATCCTTGCCCGAAGCGCTTCGCTCATGATCGGGCACGGCGATTCCTCGACCACTTTCTGATAACGGCGTTGAATCGAGCAATCCCGTTCGCCCAGGTGAAGCACGTTCCCGTGTTCGTCGGCAAACACCTGGATTTCGACATGGCGCGGGCGTTCGATGGCTTTTTCGATGATCAGTTCCCCGGACCCGAAAGCGCTTATGGCCTCCGAGCGTGCCTGGCCGAGAGCCTGGGGCAAGTCCTCGGCACTCCTGACCAGGCGCATGCCACGGCCCCCGCCGCCGGCGGCGGCCTTGACCAGCACCGGGTATCCGATTCGTCCGGCCGCTTCGATGAGCACCTTGTCTTCCTGTGCCTCGCCTTCGTAACCCGGAACACAGGGGACGCCGGCTTCGATCATCCGGCGCTTGGCTGCCGCCTTGTTACCCATCAGCTCGATGGCGGAAGGAGGTGGACCAATGAACACCAGGCCGGCCTCGCTACAGGCTCGGGCGAATTCTGCGTTCTCGGACAAAAACCCGTAGCCCGGGTGGATGGCCTCGGCGCCGGTCCGGGCCGCAGCGTCGATGATTTTCCCGATGTCGAGGTAAGACTGGCCCACCGGCGCCGGGCCGATCAGGACTGCCTCGTCGGCCAGATGCACAGGCGGCGCATCCTCATCCGCCTCGGAATAGACCGTGATGGTTCGATAACCCAGGTCCCTGGCGCTGCGCAGCACACGGCAGGCAATCTCCCCCCGGTTGGCGACCAGGATGCTGCTGAAATTTCTCTTCATGTCGTTAATCCTGCCCATGTCCTACTCAATCCGCCCACCGTGGCTTTCGCTTTTCAATAAACGCGGCGATTCCCTCGCGGCCCTCCTCGCTGAGCATGCAGCGGGCGAAGTGTTCACCGGCATAGCGTTTCATCGCCTCCCGATCCAGGCTGGCCGTGGCCAGCAGGATCGCCTTGGTCGCCGCATTGGCTCCGGGCGCGCCGCGCCGCACCTGCCGCCGAATGGTCTCCTCCTCGTCATCCAGGCCCGCCGCATCATCGGTGATGACGTTCGCCAGGCCATAGCTGAATGCAACCTGGCCGTCGAAGCGCGCCGCAGTCAGCATGATGTGGCGGGCGGCTGCAAGGCCGATGCGCTGGACGACGAAGGGAGCGATCTGCGCAGGCGGGATACCCAGCGTCGTTTCGGTCAGTGAGAATTTCGCATCGCGGGTCACAACGACGATATCGGCGGCGCACAGCATCCCCAGGCCGCCCGCTATTGCGGCGCCCTCCACGAGCATGATGACAATCTGGGGCATGCTTTCGATCAACTCGAACAGATCACCGGCGCGCCTATTGGCGGTGGCAATCGCATCTTCATCCTGCGATTCGCCCTCGATCACGGCCCTGAACCCTTTGAGGTCGCCTCCCGCGCAGAACACGCCGCCGTTACCGCGAATCGTGATGCCGCGAATTCCGCGGTCTTTGTGCGCCGTCTGCAGCGCGCTGATCAATGCCTCGATCATCGTCGTGCTCAGTGCATTGCGTGCCTCTGGACGGTTCAAGCGGATGGTCAGCCAGTCCGATTCGTGTTCCAACAGGATCTCGGCTGTAGTGGCCGATTCATTCATGGTTTCACCTCACATCCGGGCAACGCCGAAGCTGTTGGGTGCCAGCTCCCGGCTCCTGCCTTCAAGGATGGTTTCCAGCGCGAAGCCCAAAACCCGACGCGTGTCGCGCGGATCGATGACACCCTGGTCCAGAATGCGCCCGGAGGTATAGAAGGCATTCGACTGTCCATCGAAGCGTTCCACGATGGCCCGTTTCTGCGTTGAAAGCCGTTCTTCGTCGACTTCCTGTCCCCGGCGCTTGGCCGACATCCGCGCCACGTGGTCCATGGTCAAAGCTGCCTGCTCTCCCCCCATCACACCAGTGACTGCGTTGGGCCAGGCGAAAAGAAATTCCGTCTGATAAGCATAGCCCGCCATGCCGTAGTTGCCGGCGCCGAAGCTGGCGCCAATGTACAGAGTGATTTTCGGAACCCGGATGTTGGAGACGGCCTGGATCATCTTGGAGCCATGCTTGATCATCCCGGCGTGCTCGTATTCCTTGCCCACCATGAAACCGGTGGTATTGCTCAGGAAGATGATGGGTATGTCGGCCTGGTCGCAGAGCTGAAAAAACTGCGCGGCCTTGGTGGCACCATTAGGGTCGATCGGCCCGTTGTTGCCGATGATGCCGCAGGCCCGCCCGAAAATGCGCGACTGCATGCAGACCGTCGACGGACCGTAATCCGGCTTGAAGTCGACAAAGTCCGAACCGTCAACAATGCGCGCAACGATTTCGCGCACATCGTAGGGCTTGCGGTAATCGATCGGAACCACGCCGGCAATCTGGTCCGGGTCGAACAGCGGCTCTTCGAAGCCCGCCGGCGGAGGGAGCGTGCATCGGCGGTTCCAGTCCAGCCGATCCACGAGGTCACGAGCAATCAGGATACCGTCGGCATCGTCCTCCGCCAGGTATTCGACCAGTCCCGAAACCGTTGCGTGCATCTGTGCGCCGCCAAGCTCCTGCTCGTCCGCCTGCTCACCCGTCGCCGCGTAAAGCAGGGCCGCACCAGCCAGGGCCGCCATGCCGTTTTTCTTCACGCCGATCACGTAGTCGCTCATGCCCGGCTGATAAGCGCCGCCCGCCGTGGAAGGCCCATGCAGTACCGTGATAGTCGGAATGCCGGCGGCGCTGAGACGGGCGAGGCCGTTATACATGCCTCCGCCAAGAGCCCAGATCTCCACCTCGTATTCCATCAGGTTGGCACCGGCACTCTCGACCAGGTGTATGAACGGCAGCTTCTGCCGGAGCACGATATCGATTACCCCGAGGAACTTGTCGATGGACTTCTTCTTGAGCGCACCCGCGCTGATGCCACTGTCGTCCATCATAACCATGCAGCGCACTCCGCTGACGAAGCCGATGCCGGTGATCATACTGGCGCCCGGAACGCTGGTCTTGCGGTCCGGGTCATCGACCAGGAAATTCGCGAGATTGTAGAGCTCCTGGAAAGGCATGCCCGGATCGAGCAGGCGGGCCAGCCGGTCACGTGGTGTCAGCTGTCCTCGCTGCTCGAAGCGTGGGCGGCGGCGTTCGGACTGGAGCGCCGCCCGCGATTCGACTTCCCGGAGCTCGTCGACCAGGGCGATCATGTCTTTACGATTAGCCAGGAATGTGTCGGAATCAGGATTCGATTTCGACTGGAAGACCGCCATCAGAGCACCTCCGCCAGGGAGCCGGGCACCGGTATGGGATAGGCGAGCAGTATCTGGGCATAGCCTTTGCCCTGCGGGTCGTTGTGCAGGCTGGCAATGCCGCCGCCGCCAAGCACATCGTGCAGCAGGAAATTGATCGAGTGTGAACCGGGCAGGTAGTAGCGCTCGACACTGCCCTCGAGGAAATGCTCGAATACGTCGGCCACCGCCTGTTCGGTCAATGCCGCCCAAATCCAGGGCAGGTATTCGGGATTGCGGGCAATGATGCCGACATTGGCTTTGTCGCCTTTGTCGCCGCTGCGCCCCAACGCCAGGCGAATCAGTGGAACTTCGACCCGGTCTTCATCCCCGGACGGAGCGGGAGGCTGTGCAGGCCGTTTGTGAGCGTCAGGGTCGTAAACGTCATCTTGTGGCTGATCTGACGCCATCAACCGGTCATCGCCGATTTCCACTGCGATCTCGATTCCGTCCTTGGGATACGTGAAGGAAAATAACTTCACCACCGGCGACGGTTTCGGTCGCCCTCCGGCGAATCCCGTCAGCCCCGGAGGAGTGCTCAAGGCCAGGCCCGTGGTTTCCCGGAACAGCATGGACAGCGCCGCGCGGTCCGGATGACGGGCAGCGATCGTGACGGACACGTCGCGCACGCTCGATAACGCCCGGTGCTTGCCGAAATAGCTTTCGTCGCCGATCAGTTCCACGCGGGTCTCCGTGAAATCAGGCAATCCGCTGCGCGACAGCCGGTCGCGCGCCCGCTGCAAGGCAACTTCGGCGAATCGCCGTGCTTTCCGGTCGGCGTCAAATCCGTAGAAAAACAATGTTTGCGCACCGCGAAATCCGTCGGCATAAGTGGCGCTGACCTTGTATTCTGCCGGTGCCGGCGATCCTGTGGCGCCGCAGAGCCGGACTCGGTCTTGTGCTTCCTGCGTAAGAGTTACCGCCGAGAAATCGCATACCACGTCGGGCAGGAAGTAGGCCTGGGGATCACCGGTCTCGTACAGCATCTGTTCTCCCACGGTATGCGTTGTAACGGCCCCACCCGTGCCCGCCGGCTTGGTACAGACGAAGGAGCCGTCGGCCGCCACTTCGGCGATCGGATAGCCGATGTCGAAATAGCCGCTTGCTATTTGTTCCCAATCAGTGAAGTTCCCGCCCGTCGCCTGCGGTCCACATTCGAGTATGTGTCCCGCCAGGCTTCCCCCGGCCAACTTGTCGAGATCGCTCCTGCCCCAGCCAAACTCGTGAATGCAGGCGCCCAGAGTCACTGCACTGTCCACCGCCCTGCCGGTAAGCACGATATCGGCGCCCTGTGCCAGGGCCCGGGCGATTGGAAAGGCGCCGAGATAAGCATTGATGCTGGTCAAGGATTCCACGGGGGGAAAGGGCTGGCCGGAGAACATCTCGGGTGGTGCCAGGGCGGACAGCTCGTCCGCAGAGGCGATAAAATCATCTCCGGTGACGACGGCCACCGTCAGATTCAGGCCCGCATCCTCGATCAGCCGACCTATTGCTTTCGCGCATGCGCGGGGATTGACGCCGCCGGCATTCGAAACGATCCGGACGCCCTGTCTGGCGATCTCCTCGAGATTCGGCTCGAGTACGGCGCTGACAAAATCCGTGGCATAGCCCAGCTCGGGATTTCGGGCTCTCGCCCGGGCAAGAATCGACATCGTGATCTCGGCCAGGTAGTCGTAAACGATGTAATCGAGGTTTCCCCCGGCCAGCAACTGCGCCGTGGCCGACGGTGATTCTCCCCAGAATCCGCAGGCACCGCCTACCCTGATGACCCTGTCTTTTGCCCGAGCATTCATATTCTTTCGCATAAGATTGACCTTGACATATGAAAGCATTTCATTATAAATGAGTCAAGTTCATTTTTACGTCAGGACCTTTTTGAGTATTGCTATGAGAAACCCCTTCGAAACGGAAGAGCATCAGGCCTTTCGGGACACCGTCAGAAATTTCGTCGAGCGTGAAATCCGCCCCTACGCCGACGAGTGGGACGAAGCCTGCGAAACGCCCTGGGAGCTACACGAAAAAACTGCTGCGCTGGGGGTATTCGGCTTTGACATAGACGAAACCTATGGCGGGCTGGGATTCGACGATGCCTTCATGCGCGCAATCTGGGCGGAAGAATCCGCGAAATGCGGTGCGACCGGCATCATCGCCGACATGTTTTCCCGTACCATTTCGGTCGACCCGATCAATCAGCTAGGGTCGGAAGAAATCAAGCGTCGTGTACTTCCCGAGGTTCTCTCCGGAAGAAAGTGTTCCAGCCTGGCGATAACCGAGCCGTCAGGCGGTTCGGACGTTGCGAATCTCAAGACGAAAGCGTTACGCGACGGCGACCACTACGTCCTGAACGGCTCCAAGACTTTTGTCACCGGCGGCATGCGGTCGGATTATATCGTCGTCGCCGCGCGCACCGGGGGCGAAGGACTGACGGGTATCTCCCTGTTCCTCGTGGAGGCCGGTTTCCCGGGGTTTACCCGCGAGGCGCTGAAACGGAAGATGGGCTGGTGGTCCTCCGGAACGGCGACGCTGTTTTTCGACGATTGCCGTATCCCGGCAGGCAACCTGCTCGGTCCGGAAGACAGAGGATTCATCGCCGTGATGGAAAACTTCAATCGCGAACGCTTTTTCATCATTGCACAGGTGCTGGGGATGATGAAGGTCTGCATGGAAGATTCTATCGAGTGGGCACAACAAAGAAGGACTTTCGGTAATCTGTTGATCGAACACCAGGTGATCCGGCACAAGATAGCGGAAATGGCAGCGCGCATCGATGCCGTCGAAGCTTTGGTCAACCAGATTGCCTGGCAGATGAACGAAGGTGAGATGCCAGTAGCGGAAATCTACAAGGCGAAGTTCTTTTCCACGAAGGCCCTGGAATTCTGCGCCAGTGAGGCTATGCAGATACTGGGCGGTGCGGGTTTCCTGCGTGGCAACCGTATCGAGCGCATTTATCGTGACGTCAAGGTCTTCGCTATCGGAGGCGGTTCGGAAGAGATTATGCGCGACCAGGCAGTACGCCGCATGGGCCTGTAAACTACATCCCGTACTTCAAGGAATGAAAGGACATGGCTGAACCGAACAACCAGACACGCCGGCAACGGCTCGAGGCGCGCGAGGAATCGATTATCGCGGCTGCCCACGAAGAGTTTGTCGAGAACGGCCTCGAGGGTGCAAAGGTAGCCGGCATTGCACGCCGCGCCGGCGTGGCAGAGGGGACGCTGTACCTGTATTTCAGGAACAGGAACGCACTGCTTGCAGCGGTCGTGGGCTCATTCTACGCTCGAATGACCGAAACGGCGGAAGCGGGGATCCTGGAGCGTCCCACGACTCTGGACCGCCTGACTTTCCTTGCCCGGCACCACCTCGAATGCTGTATGGAAGAGTGGTCGATTCTCGAGTTGGCGATACCGGCTTTCTACCGGGTTTCGGAATATCGCGAATCCGATTTTTTCGAACTCAACCGTGCCTATGTCGCGGTATTCGACCAAGTGATAAGAGAGGGGGCCAACCGGGGCGACATCAGCACCGCGCTGCCACTTCACGTGATGCGGGATTTGTTCTACGGGACGTTGGAACATTCGGTCCGAACCTACATGGTGCGCGGGCAAAACCTTGAGGACGAAGAGGCGATCGAACAGCTGGCCGAGCAGGTGATGATAATGGTGCGGCCCGCCTTTGGCGTGGAAAGAAACAGCGATAGCGCCGAAAGCCGTTCTGACCTTACCTCGCTCGTAAAGCGGATGGAAAAAGTGACGAGACGGCTGGAAGCGGGAACAACCAAGAAATCGAGACGTTCCTGACCTGGCGCGGTTATCGTTTCTCGGCTTTCTGGCATATTTTCACCAGGCCATCTCGGCGGAATGTCTCACGTCCGAGTTTCTTACCCATGCCATCGCAACGCTCGCCGCGTGGCTCGTCACGACATCGGCCTGCTACCCGGATGTCACGGGCCTCAACGCCGAGGAATCCGCCGTTGCATAGGCCAACCTCAGAAAATATAGCGCTCTGTGTCATGCGATGACCGCCAGGGCTATATCAATGACAACGCGTCTTCCCTGCGTTCGGAATCCCTGAACCGTTCCGGCTCTCCGTTCCACCTGCTGTTTACCATCGCCTACGGCAGCCGTGGTACGCCGATGGGAGGCTACTTCGAGGAAATCTATGCCGATCAGTGCGCTGTCTGTCACGGTGAAAAAGGCGAGGGTGAGATCGCACCGGCCATCGGCAATCCGGCCATGCTGGCCAATACGACCGACGCCTTCCTCAGGTATGCCATCCGGAACGGCAGGGCCGGTTCATTTGGTTATTTTGCCAGTGCATATGGACGATCCCATTACCGCGGCGGAACAATGCCGTGTTGCAATGCGCAGATTCATAGAAGAGCAGGATTTCCAGGTTGTTGTTCTTGATGGCCACGGCAATGACCCACAGGTGAATAGGGACGTCTACACAGCTAGAGGCGCATTGACCAAGCTCGGATTTGAAAGTGTGATCTAGCGATTCGTTTGGCCGAGCGAGATCTAAGTCTTACTCTACCAATCTCGCATGCGTGATATTTGCGTGAGTTAGCTGTGCATCGTTATGCATCGTGATGCAATTCAAGCAACGGGCGCCCCAACAGCTCTTCTTTTATTACAATAAGTTGCAGTTCGATAACCTAACTACGAACCGAGCGGTCGGGAGTTCGAATCTCTCCGGGCGCGCCAAAAATGAAAAAGGGGTCGGATCCCAGGATCCGACCCCTTTTTCTTTGTTCTTTGGGTAGCAATCGGCGAGCTATCCAGCAAATAATTCCTGAAATGCTTCGGGTTTGCGCTTGGCAATCGCGAGCAACGACTGAGCTGGCCCTACAGGCTTGCGCCGGCCCTGCTCCCAATCCTCCACAGTACGCTTCGAGATATTCATCATTGCAGCGAACTCTGCCTGGGTGACACCGAGGTCCTTGCGAATCGTCTTTATCTCTGCCGGCGACATAAAGACGGTGACACGACCAACCTTGCCGGCTTTGATATGCCGGATGCTATCGAGAATTTCCTGTCCAATATCGCGCTTAGTCATCTTCCATTGCCTCTTTGATCAGTTTCAACACCGGGCCGGGTATCGTGTCAGCTTCACCTTTTGAGTAAACGGTCAGCATCCACATATTGTCCCCATCTGGCACGTAGTAAATCACCCTGATGCCGCCGCGCTTACCCTTGCCGCGAGACGCCCACCGAACTTTCCGTACGCCACCCGAACCCCGAATTACGTCGCCCGCTTTCGGCGATTTGAGCAGGTAGTGTTGCAATCGCGAGTAATCGTCGTCGTCCAGATAATCACCGATCAATTTGGAGAATATCGGGGACTCAATAAACACCCGCCACTTCATGTACCGACAATACGGCAGTGCCGTAGTTCCTGTCAATCGATGATTTCACAGAAAACAAGCTGATTTAGTCATATTCTCGACGAAAGGTCCGCCAACTAACTCAGTCCCGCAAATTTCCCGCAGCACAGTTTGCGTTGCATTTGATTGCCGACAGAACGACCCGGTGACGAGCCAAGTCGGCCACTGCCTCCCGAATCCAGATCTTGGATGTTAACTGATTGTTTTTATTGATTGATCAGGAGGCGTTCACGGACAATATTGCAGTACGGTGCACAACGACGCAGTACTGACTCCCGCAAATTTCCCACAGCGCTCTGACTCGCGACTAGATCGCTAATGTCCATATCCAACGGATCTCGAACCAATTCCAA
>Ga0255054_10001712_pt1 | contig 12788 bp, 7 predicted proteins | sample JV7_2_23_MG_FD_188634 | JGI IMG/M metagenome (GOLD analysis project Ga0255054, IMG submission 188634) | Seawater microbial communities from Jervis Inlet, British Columbia, Canada - JV7_2_23 | ecosystem: Environmental > Aquatic > Marine > Inlet | place: Canada: British Columbia | collected... | reverse complement strand
TACCGTCGTGAACGTGGTCATGAGTATCGGCCGCACGCGCTCCAGCGTTCCCTGCAGGATCGCGGCTCTCGTCTCCATCCACTCCCTCAGCTCGCCGATGTGATAGACGACGAGAATCGCGTTGTTCACCACGATCCCCGACATCATGATCGTTCCGATGTAGGCGGTTCGAGTGAAGGTGGCGTTCGTGTAGAAGAAGATGAGGAAGACACCGATCAGGGCCAGCGGCAACGTCAGCAGGACGACGAGAGGCGCCGCGAGCGACTCGAAGAGCCCCGCCGTCAGCATGTAGATGAGCAGAACAGCCAGAGCGAGCGCCAGGTAGACCTGTTGGCGCTCTTCCTCGGGCCACCTCCACTCATCTTGGATCTCGAACCGATATCCGGGCGGAAGCTCCGTCGATTCGACCAGTCGGTCCTGGATCAGGTCACCGAGCTTCGGTGGGCCCCGATACTCCCACGTCACCGTCCGCTCGTACTGCTGGTCCTTTCTTCGGATGTTGGCCATGACGCTCCGCGCCCCCACGTCGGCCACATCCGCGAGCCGCACCTCGCCACCACTGCGGGTCGGCACCCTGAGGTTCTCTAGATCGCGGATGTCGAACTCCCGATATCCCGCCAGCTTGATGGCGTACCTCACCTCCTCTCCCTCCAGGCGGAGACGATCCGCCGAGAGCACCCCGCGTGCGCTTGCCGAAACGTAGCCGAGAAGCTCCTCCACGGTCAGGTCGAACGAAGCCAGTGCGGCCCGGTCCGGCTCGACGATCAGCTCCGTCTCTCGATCTCGTTCGAACCAGCCTCCGCTCGCGTTCGGATTCGGGTTGAGGACCCTTGGGAATCGGCTGATCCGAGCGGCGACATCTTCTGCTATCTCTTTTACGGTTAGATAGTTGTACCCGAACACCTGAAGCGCATATGTAGGAGCAGAGCCTCCGCCGCCGTAGAAGCTCGGCCCAAAGCCCAGAACCTGCACTTCGGCGCCCGAGAATCCGAAGCTGTAGGCTGCCAGCTGCTCTTTGACGGCGACCGGCACGCCCGTGCGCTCGAGCTCCGGCGGGAAGGTGACGCGGATCCTGGCATAGCCCGGTCGAACCAGCGCCTCGTACCGCTCCACCTCCGGCAGGGTCGCAAGGCGGCTCTCGAACGAACGCGCCAGCTCATCGGTTCGCTCCAGCTCCGCCCCACGCGGAAACCGGATGTTGACGACGATGTAGGTGTCCTGACCGAAGGCGGAGGACCAGAGCAGGCCCCGGTCCACGTGCCGGTCGAAGAGCCAGAAGCTCCCGGCCAGGCAGCTGACGCTGATGAGGCCCACGAGCACGGGGTGGTCGAGCGCCCGTGAGAGCAGGGCTCGGTAGGCCCGCACGTAAACCGGTTCCGGCCCTGGACCGTCGGGCCCTGCCGCGCGTCGCTCGACCCTCGGTCGCTCGGGGCCGGCCACGTGCCGGTCGACCCTCGTCGCGGATGCCGCCGACCACCGGCCGAAGGGCCGCCTGGCAGTCATGGCCGGCACGAACGAGAAGGCCACGAACAGGCTGGCGAGGATCGAGAATCCGACGGCGTAGGCCAGGGGCAGATAGTAGATCCTGAGGTCTCCCTGCAGGAGCAGAAAGGGCGCCAGCACGATCCCAGTGGTCCCCGTCGCCGCCAGAACGGGAAGGAGCACCTGCCGCGCTCCTTCTCGCGAGGCATCCACCCGGCCCTTCCCCTGACCCATGTGGCGCTCGACGTTCTCGAGCACGACGATTCCGTTGTCCACGACCAGACCGAAGCCCCACGCCAGACCGGCCAGGGTCAGCACGTTGAGAGAGAAGCCGCCCATGTAGAGGAGATTCACGGCGATCAACACGCTGAAGCCGATCGTCGCGAACACGATCGCCACGGCCCGAGTGGAGCGCAGGAACCCCATGAGAACGAGGAAGATGACGAGTGCGGCCGCCATCGCGCGCAGCCGCAGGTCCGTCAGCTGCTCCCGGATCTCCTCGCTCTGATCCGAGTCGAGATCGAGCGTGATGCCGGGCGGCAAGGTCTCTTCGATCCTCCCGATCTCCGCCTTCACCTCCTCCGCCACTTCGACGGCGTTGGAGCGCGGTCCCCGCGTGATGACGAGCCAGATCGCCGGCCGGCCATCGATACGAGTGTACTCGTAGGGATCGGCATGCCCATCTCGCACCCGCCCGAGATCCGAGAGCCGCACCGGCCCCTCCGGACGCGTGGCCACGATGAGCCGGCCGAGCTCCCTCACGTCCGTCGGCCGAGACCGGATGGCCAGGGCGACACGCATGCCGTCAAGCTCGACGGAGCCCGGGGCCCGGAGCTCCGACGAACGGGCGATGAGCCTCTGGACCTCGCCCAGCGTGAGCCCCAACGCGCTCATGCGCTGAGCATCCAGCTCGATCGACACCTCTCGCTCTTCGCCGCCGTACAGCCAGACGGCGTCGATGCCCTCCATACCCAGGAGGCGAAGCCGAACCTCCTCGTTCGCGACTCTGGTGAGGAATCCCTCGTCGTATGGACCCGTCAGACGGTAGGAGAGGAACGGGCGGCCCTCGTCAGCGAACTCATCGGGCACGTACGGCTCGACGACGGTGGTGGCGCCTTCCGGCAACTCGTCGCGAAGCGCCGACACGCGCTCACTCAGCTCCAGGCGGGCGAACTCCATGCGGGTCTCTCGACCGAATTCGATGTCCACTTCGGCCGTCGAGCCGGTGCCGAACAGATCGATTCGCGAGATCGACTCCACGGACCTCACTCCGCGAACCTGCCTTGCCTCCGCCTCGATCCGGGCCGTGACCAGCGACTCGAGAGCCTCGGGAGAGGCGCCGGGCCACTCGGCCCGCACCCTCAGGCGTGGATAGGAGACGTCCGGAAGGAGCTCCAGCGGGATCAGGCGAAACGCGTACAGACCCAGGAGCAGGAGCGCCAGATAGATCGCCGCCGTCGCGACAGGGCGCCGGATCGCCATTCCGATCATGGAATGTCGCCCAGCTCTTCACCGCCGGCCGCGACGAGCGAATAGACCACCGGCACCACGATGAGCGTCAGAAACGTCGCGGAGATGAGGCCGCCGATGACGACGACCGCGAGAGGAGAGCGGAGATCCGCGCCGGCGCCCCAACCGAGAGCGAGCGGGACGAGTCCGAGTACCGTCGTCGCCGTCGTCATCACGATGGGCCTCAGGCGCAGCCGTCCGGCCTCGGCGATCGCTTCCCTCAGCGCGAGTCCACCTCGACGTCGCTGGTTGATGAAGTCGACTTTGACGATCGCGTCGTTCACGACGATCCCGATCAGAATGACCAGCCCGATGCCGCTCATCAGGTTGATGCCGCCTCCCGTGAGCCAGAGGGCGGGTACCGCGCCCACGGCCGCGAGCGGGACCGCCACCAGCACGACGATCGGCTGCATGAGAGACTCGAACTGAGCGGCGAGGATGAGGTAAACCAGGAAGACGGCGAGCCCGAAGGCGAAGAAGAGGGAGCGGAAGCTCGCTCGCATCTCCTCGTTCTCTCCCCCGACAGCCAGGGTGGTCCGCGGCGGCCGAGGCATCCCCTCGAGTCGCGCCTCGGCATGCCCGACCGCCTCGGTCAGTCCGGCCCCCGCCACCTCCGCGAGCACCTGCACCGTTCGGCTCTGGTCCTCGCGGAGGATCTCGACGGGACCATAGCCCTGGCGAACCCGAACGAGCTCGCTCAGGGGCACATCGCTCAGCCGCAAGGCCAGGACGTCGGGAAGCCGCTGCCTCGCCTCCTCCGGCAGCTGAACCCTGATCTCGAGTTTGTCGGAGAACTCCGTGAAAGGCTCGGAGGTGGGCAGCCCACGCAAATAGGATTCGATGGTGCTCGCCACATCGTAGACGCTGAGGCCGTATCGGGCGGCGCGGTCCCTGTCGACCTCGATCTCCAGCTCCGGCTGGCCCAGCTGCATGCCGACGCGGACATCTCGGAGCTGCGGCAATCCCACGAGCCGAGCCCTGGCCGACTCCGCCACCGCGACCAGATCGGCCAGCTCATCCCCCTGGATCCGCACGGCCAGGTCGGCTTCGTCCAGGTCCAGCGTCCGGCCCAGGGCGGTCGAGCGCCCCGTCTCGATCGCCACCGCTCCCGGATCGATACCCGTCCGTGCGAGGCGAGACCGGAAGTCGGACACGACCCGTGCCGTGGGCTCACCCGTCGGATGCAAGCGGACCTCCAAAACCGCGCTGTTCAGTCCCGCCAGCTCGTCCTCGATGAGCTCGCCTCGCTGGGCGCGGCCAACCCGGGTAAACACGCCGTCGACCGCCTCCAGCCCGAGTAGCACCTGCTCCAGCGCCGCGGCCGCCTCATCGGTGGCCTCGATCGGCGTACCCACGGGCAGGTCCAACGCGACACGGAACTGGCGCTCGTCCACATCCGGCATCAGGTCGCGAGGAAGGACCGTGGCCAGGGAGATGGCCGCGGCGAACACGGATGCCGCCAGGCCGATGACGGCGGCCCGGTGGCCCAGCGCCCAGGCGAGAGCCCCCTCGTAGCGGCCGGCGAACCCGCGGAAGCCGCGGTCGAAGGCCTCGAGCCCCGGCCGGGCGACGCGGGAGGACGCGTGGGAGATCCCTCCTGCCACGTCCCTCCAGGTGAGGCGGACGGATTCCCTGGTGAAACGCAGGGCACGCCGCAGCGGGCGAGCCTTGACCTCTTCGTCGGCCCTTCGAGCGACCGCGTCGCCGCCGGCCGCATCGCGGGCCGCCACATCGCTGGTGGCCGCATCTCCGGCCGTCACATCGCGGGAGGCCGACACCGCCTCCCGTGCCCTGCCGAACCGGGCCGCCATCACGGGCAGAAGCGTCAACGCGACGAGAAGGGAGGCCAGGAGCGAGAAGGCGACGGCAAGCGACAGATCGCCGAACAGCGCGCCCGCGACCCCCCGCACGTAGAGCACCGGCCCGAAGACGGCGATGGTCGTGAGCGTGGAGGCCGTGATCGCGCCGGCCACCTCCCTGCTGCCTTCGGCCGCGGAGAACGCGGCCGCGTCGCGCGGCTCGACCTCCTCGCCGGACCCTTGAGCCGGCGCGCTCGCCCCGCCCTCGCTGCGGTGGCGGAAGACGTTTTCCAGCACGACGATCGAGTTGTCGACGAGCATTCCCACGCCCAACGCGAGGCCACCCAGGGACATCACGTTCAGGCTGACGTCGAACAGATAGCAGAGGGAAAACGCCGCCAGGATGGAGATCGGGATCGCCAAGCCCACCGCCACGGGATAGCGGGGATCCCGAAGAAAGAGGAAGAGCACCAGGAAGGCGAGGATGCCTCCCACGATCAACGCCTGCACGACGTTGGCGATCGCCTCTCGAATAAACTCCGCCTGACTCGTCGCGATCTCGAAGCCCAGCGACGGGAACTCCGCCCTCAACTCGTCGAGCACAACCTCGACACGTGCGGCCACCCGGACGGTGTTGGAGCCGGATTCCTTGAAGATCTGGAGCCCCACCGCCGGCACACCGCTGAACCGCGCTGCCGTCTGGCGCTCCGCGAATCCGTCACGAACCTCGGCCACCTCCGACAGCCGCACCGTTGTTCCTCCGGCGGGCCTCGCCACGACGACGTCCCGAAGCTGATCCACCTCCGTGAACTGGCCGAGGGTGCGGAGACTGTAGCGGAATCTGCCGCGCCTCACACTCCCTCCCGGCGCCTGGTAGTTGGCCCGGTCGAGGGCCTCCGTCACCTGGGCGACGGTCACCCTGTGCAAGGTCAGCAGGGCCGGGTCCAGAAGCACCTGGATCTCGCGTTCACGTCCGCCGCTGATCGCGGCGAGAGCCACTCCGTCCTGCTGCTCGAGACGCCTGGCGAAGACGTCCCTGCTCAGCTCCAACAGCTCCGCCGGACTCGCCCCCGATACCGCGAGCGTGAGGATCGGGTCGCTGCCCGGATCCGAACGAAGGATGACGGGCCGATCCACGCTGCGAGGAAGCAGATCTCGGAGATCGTCGAGCCGTTCCCGCACGTTCAGCGCGGCGAACTCCATATCCGTGCCCCAGTAGAACTGGAGCGTCACGAGGGACCCCCCTTCGCGTGAGCGGGACGTCACTCGCCTGACGCCGGGAACCTGGCTGACCTCCTGCTCTACCGGCTCCGTGATGAAGCGCTCAACCTCGGGAGGTGCCGCATCACTGTAGGTGGTCCACACCGAGAGCGTGGGGAACGCCACATCCGGGAGGAGGTCGATGGGGAGACGGGCAAACGAGAGGACGCCCAACACGGCGACGCCAAGATAGACCATCGCCGTAGCGATTGGCCGTCGAATGCTCAGATCCGGAAGGCTCACGAGACGATCGGTTGGGGCCGTGCGCCGGACGGCGCACCGGCCGGGCTCACCGGTCCAGGAGCGCTCTGTGGTTTTCCAGGTGGACCCTGGCGTCATGGGTCAGCGTCGTGTGGCCGTCCACGAGCACGATCGAACCGGGCTCCAGGCTATCGCGATCCCGTTCCGCCGTGACCTCCACGAAATCATCGTTCTCGAGGCCGGTGCGGACGTACACCCACTTGGCAAAACCCGTGGCGCCGCCGGGCTGGTCCGGATGCAGGAGAAAGACCACGTCCCGCTTGTCACGCTGCACGATCGCATCTCGCGCGACGAAGAGGCGGTCGGCGAATCGACGCCCGGCGATCTCGACCTCGGCGAACATGCCCGGAAGCACCTTGGCCTGGGGGTTTCGAAGACGCACCGCGACCCGGGCCGTTCCGGTCTCGCGGTTGACCACCGGGTTGACGGTCACCACCCGTCCCTCGAACGGCTCCTCGGGGAGCGCGGCGAACCGGACGGTCGCGACTCGCCCCGGCTCGACGGCCGGCAGGGCGCGCTCCAGAACCTCGACCTCCACGTCGATGGTCGAGAGGTCGATGACTTCGACGACGGGATCGCCCACCTGCAGGCGTGCCCCCTCATCCACGACGAGATCAGCGACGCGTCCAGCGAAGGGAGCGCGGATCTCCGTGCGCTCCAGCTGATACTGGGCCTCCTCCACCGCCGCCTCCGCTCCCGGCAACCCGCTTCTGAGCCTCGCGAGGCGCTCCCGCTTCGCGCGAAGCTGCGCGTCCTCCAACCGGTCGTCTCCGAGAATCAGTCCCTCGAACTCGACCTGCGCGTACGCCAGGTCCGCCTCGGCGCGCCGCACCCGAAGCTCGTACTCCGCGGGGTCGATCCGCACCAGCATCTGTCCCTTCGAGACCCGAGCGCCCTCCTGGACGGGCACGGAGATCACTGGGCCCGACACCTCTGCCTGCAGTGGCGCCGATCGCAGCGGTGCCGCCCGACCCTGCGCCTCTACCCAGAGGACGAAAGTATCTCGCCGGACCATCGCGCCTTCCACCGGCAAGGCGATCTCCGTGGGAAACGCCTCGACGGCGGAAGCGCCGAGCGCTTCAGGCAGCGAATCGGCGGGCGCAGCATCATCGCCGGCTCCGTCGCTGGCACCCGCTTCGTTGAGACGCCACAGCACGCCTGCCAGGAGAGCCAGTGGCACTCCGACTACGAGTAGCGTAACGAGATGTCGGGGTTTCATCGCGTGTCGCTTTTAGTGTACCGTCGCAGAAGTCACACTGTCATTCGGGGGCCCATTCACTCCTCTCGAATCACCCTGTAGACAGCCGCCCTCCGCTTCGCGTTGCCCTCGAGAAACCGTCCCGCGATCGCATCCGACCTCTCCGGAAGAACAGGTAGGCCAAACAGCCCACGAGGAAGGTCCAGGGCAGCTGAAGGCTCGCGTCCCGCGCCTCGACCTGCCAGGCGCCTCTCGCGGATCGTTCTTCTTTCCGCACTGCAAGATAGAACGGTGTCCGAAGCGTAGACCAGCGGGTGTCGACGGGTTGTTGATAGGAGGACGCGTCGGCCTCTTCCCGGATCTCCGGGCTTCCGCCGATCGGCACGCCGAAGAGGCCGCCAATGAAGGAGACCACGAGGATCGCCGGCCAGACCCAGCGCGCGGCAGGTACCGGTCCGGCTTTCGGGCTTCCCGCACCCCAGAGCCGTCGTGCGTCCGCGATCATCCAGACGAGGATCAAGACGGCGAGTACGGAGAGGGAGATTCCTGCGGCATCGATCCAGCTCATGGTGTTCGCTCCTTTCGAGGTCGCCAGGCAACCAGCGTCGGGTATGGGCGCTCATGGAGGGCGTAGATAAGCCCGTCGGCGTATACGGCGTGACGTGGCCGGATCGGCAGGCGTAGGCTCTCCAGGTACGAGCCATCGTCCACGGAATAGACATCCATGACCTGATGGCGGTCGGACGAGGTGCCGCCGAAAAAGACATAGATACGGCCGCGAGAGAGCGAGACGGTCTCGGCGGCGAAGATCACGCCGGTGAGCCAGGAGGCGCGCTCCCTGCGACCAAGACTGAATCGACCGCTCTGTGCGACTCGGGGAAACTCCACCCGTTCGATGTACTGGCCCCGATATCCGAGCCAGCTGGTGGAGAGGAAGGCGAAGAAGCCATCGCCGAGCCCGTAGGCCCCCACCCATCCTCCTTCCGCCGGATCGTGGCCGACGACCAGCTGGGAGGCCAGCGGATGCAGTCGCTCGTGTTCCGGAGATGGGAACGAGACGCGTTCGAGGACCTCGCCGCTGGCCGAGAGCCGAACGATCGGCCGCTCGGCCTCGAACGTCAGGAGGATCACCCCACCACCCTCCTCCGGAACGATCCCATCCGCGGTCCGTCCCACGGCCGCGAGCGGGATCCGCCCGGCGGAGGCTCCGTGCTCGCCGATGATGGCGACGCGGCCGTTCGCGACATCCAACACCCAGGTCCTCCCCTGGCGATCCATCTTGATGTCGCGGGGATGAGTGAACTCCTCGGGTCCTCTGCCCTTGCGGCCGAAGCTCCAGAGAAGACGGCCACGACTGTCAAACCGAAGGACGCGACCGGCTGCGCGGTCGAGGACCGACACGCCGGCCTCGTCCGCGGCGAGTCGGGTCGGCAGATGGAGCAGCGTGTCCTCGGGGCCACCCACGACGAACGCCGTATCCCACGAGACGACCGCCCAACGACGGCCTCCGGTCTCGGCACCTTGGCTCGGATCGGCGTCCTCCCGCTCGGGGACGCAACCGCTCGACAGGCACAGTGCTGCCAGGGCAACGCCGCACCTCATCGGTATCCTGGCCGACTTCATCCCGACGCCTCCGCTATGCGTCGAGCGTACTGTTCGATGAGTCGGCCGGCCTCCCGCTGCACGCTCGCGTCCGACACCGGCGGAAGGATCAGGAGAGGTCGCCCCGCCGCGTCCAGCAGGACGCTCGTCGGCGTCCGGCTCTGTCCCGCCCTGGCGAGCAGCCTCTCCGCAACGTGACCGAGGTCGTATCGCACGGGAAACGTCGGCCGGAGCTCCCCGAGGATCGAGTCTCGGGCGGAGGACGTGGGCGGGAAGCCGATCCCGACCCCGAGCACATCCACATGGCCTCGCTTGGCCAGGCCGTTCCAACGCTCCACCAGTCCCCCGTACCTGCGACAGTCCTCCGGCTGAAACAGCAACACCAGCGTCGGGCGTTCCACGCCATCGATGGCGGCATGAGGAGCCGAGAGGGCGCGATACTCGCCGAGGCGGACCGCGGACAGGGCCGTGAGGAGCGCGGCCGCCGAGAACAGCAGACGCGCTCCTGTGAAGCGACGGCCGCTCAGCTGCAGCGTCTGGGCTCCCAGCCGATGTAGTCCCGGCCCCACTGGCATCCAGAGTCGCCCGGCTCTTCCAGCCACGGGTCGCTACCTCCTCCGCCCGAACCGGCCGCCGGGAAGTACTTGTACGTGGTCGTGCACTGCTTGTAGAAGATCATCTCCACGCAGGACTCGTTCTCCCAGCACACCTTGCCGGTGTTCGAGCCGCTACAGGTCGCCGCGGCCGCCTGCGGCTGGTCGGGGACGGCGAGATAGAGGCCCGCCGCCGCCAGGAAGGACAGGGCGCTCGCGTAGAGCCGCGAGCGATTCGGATTGCGCATGATTCTCACTCCTTGTCGAGGGAACGAAGGTTCGAAGAAGAGTGCGACCGACCCTTCAACCCGACGTCAAGGAGAGAGAGAGAGCAAGAGATGGCCCGCCGGACGGCGGCTTCGGCTCAGGCTGGGAGGTGGTAGAAGGCGAGCGCCAGGATGAGGTAGACGGCGATGAGCTGCACGCCCTCCATCCAGTGCGTCTGACCGTCGTCGGAGACCTGGCCGATGATCAGCACCGAGAGGGCCACGGCCATCACCTCCATGGCGGTAAAGTGGAGGTCCATGGGGGCGGGACCGATCGCGTAGCTCAGGAAGACAAGCAGAGGCGCCACGAAGAGCGCGATCTGGATGGAGGAGCCGATCGCGATGTGGACGGCCAGGTCCATCTTGTTCCTGAGTGCCATCAGCACGGCCGTCGAGTGCTCGGCCGCGTTGCCGACCAGGGCGATCACGATGACGCCGAGGAAGACCTCCGTCATGCCGAGAGCCTCCCCGGCCTCGTGCACACCGCCCACGAGCAGTTCGCTCATCCACGCCACCAGCGCCGCCGCTCCGACCAGCACCAGGAAGGCTCTCCCCTTCGACCAGTGCGGTCCCACAGCCTCCTCGACGGCCTCGGCGGTCTCGGGATCCACCTCCGAGGGCACAACCCCCGTGTACAGCTGGCTGTGCGTCTTGAGCGTGAAGACGAGGCTGAGGATGTAGGTCGCCATGAGGACGACCGAGATCTCCAGGCTCAGCGTGCGCTCGACCCCGGACGAGGTACCCGACGCGATTCCGTGGAAGATGGACGGGACGACCAGCCCCACGGCGCTCAGCAGCAGAAGCGTGGCCCCCATGCTGGCGGCCGTTCGGTTGAACGTCTGGGTGTGGAACTTGAGGCCGCCGAGGAAGGCGCTGAGGCCGAAGACGATGAGAGTGTTGCCGATGATCGAGCCGGTGATCGACGCCTTGACGAGATCGTGGAGCCCGGCGTTCAGAGCGATGAGCGCGATGATGAGCTCGGCCGCGTTCCCGAACGTGGCGTTCAGCAGGCCGCTCACCCCCGCTCCGTAGTGCTCGGCCAGCTTCTCGGTGGCCAGCCCGAGGATCCCCGCCAGCGGGATGATGGCCAACGCGGAAGTGATGAAGATCGAGGTCCCGCCAGCATGGACGCCGTACTCCAGAAGGAGCGAGATCGGGAGGAAGATCAGCAATAGATAGAGGATGTTCTGACCGCTCAGACGCGCCGTCATGGACGGGGTCCTGAGGGCGGCGAGGAGAAGGCGTGCGGCCCGGGATGCATAAGAGGCGCCGTCCGGATTCGAACCGGAGTACGGGGCTTTGCAGGCCCCTGCCTAACCACTCGGCCACGGCGCCACACGCACGACAGAGTAATGCGTCGAAGCGGCGGGAAAAAGCCTGCCGGACAGCTTGTCTGCTTCCCGTCGCACCGCCTATACTGCCGCCGTCTCTCCCCCGTTCCCTGCCAAGAGGAGCCAGGGTTGCCCGTCAGCATGCGAAAGAGATCCGGAGCCGGCTCCGGACCGATGCGGCCATCTTTCGGGCTCGCGAGCCTGACGCTCCTCGCCGCGCTCCTCGCAGCCCCGGGAGCGGCGGAGGGCCAGGTGCCCATCGTCCAGGACGCGAGGCTCCCTCGGGGTGGAGAGTTCTGGTTCGAGCTCACGCCATCGCTCGGCTTCTGGAGCAGCCAGTTCGCGCTCGACTCGGAGCTGGCGGCCGACGGGGAGAAGGAGCCGCTGACCACCGACTTCGGCGATCCCCTCACAAATCGGCTCTATCCCAACGCGCTGCCCTTTCTCACCGACATCAACTCGGACGCGGACGCCCTGGGCTACGATCCGCTCACGCCCGATGATCTCTCCTTCGGAAGCCTGGACTACCGAGAGATATCCAACCGCGCCGTCGTCCTTCCGCTGGGACTCGAGATCGGCATTCTGGATCGACTGTCGCTGGACGTCATGGTTCCGCTCGTTCAAACCCGCTCGGAGTCCTTCTTTGGTTACGACACGACCTCCGCGACCGTCACCGCCGGCATGAGCGCCGTCCCGGATCCGGTGGCCTTTTTCGGCGGAATCGAGGCTGCGGAAGCGCAGCTGACCGAGCTGATCGAGGGAGGGACGCTCACGCCCGAAGAAACCGCCCAGGCACTGGCCCTCCTCGCCAACACCACGACATACAGCGATGCGCTCGAGCGCCGGGTGATGGAGAACCTCTTCCTGCCCGTCGGATCCACCACGGCCGGCATGCAGATGACCGCCGCCTATGATGCGCTCGGGGCGGCGTACACGGCGTTCGGACTCGCCCTGCCAGCCTTCGAGCTGCCGCTGGGAGCGACGGCGTCCGATCTGGCCGCGCTGTTCGCGAGCACCCAGCTGGATGGCGATCCCCCGGGAACGGTGAGGCGGGGCTATTCGGTCGGTGAGCTGGAGGTGGGCCTGAGGATAGGCCTCATCGACACGTTCACGCCGATCACCGCGTTCGAGGAGCCTCCGCCCGCTCCGCTCGAGCCCGAAGAGGGCGCACGAGAGACGCCGCCGGAAGATGGCGAGGGCGCCGAGGAGCGACGCCCCGTGGAGCACAGCGAGGCCTTGCTCCGGCTGGCACGACGGCCTCCGACGGTCCAGTTCCGGACGACAATCGGAGGGAAGTACCGCTTTCCGCTCGGCAACGTAAACGGCGCTCCCTACCTGGACCCATCCAACTTCCTGGACATCCCGATCGGCGACGGGTCGACCGACTTCGAGATCTCGCTCTCTCAGGATATCCGCGTGGGACCGCGGTTCCTCTTCCTGGCGAGCGGATACTTCGGCCTCCAGATGAAGGACGAGGTGGAGCTGCG
>Ga0255054_10001711_pt1 | contig 12792 bp, 18 predicted proteins | sample JV7_2_23_MG_FD_188634 | JGI IMG/M metagenome (GOLD analysis project Ga0255054, IMG submission 188634) | Seawater microbial communities from Jervis Inlet, British Columbia, Canada - JV7_2_23 | ecosystem: Environmental > Aquatic > Marine > Inlet | place: Canada: British Columbia | collected... | reverse complement strand
GAATGTGTACAATCTTGCCCTTTCCCTCATCCCCCCACTGTGCGCCAACCACAACGAGGCAACGGCGCTCAGGAGCAAACATCGAAAAGCCACCTTCCGTTGTTAGCAAAAAAAGAGCCCCGGAGCTTACCGCGGGGCATCCTTTGGAGAAAGTTAGACTACGTCTCAGACCACGTCAACCAAGCAGTATCTCAACTGCTTTCGCGGCCGCCCTTCCAGCCGAAACGGCCGCACCGACGTCGACTCGCTCCGACCGATCCGATTTGGTGTGGACCACTTGGAGCGTCCGCCAACTCCCTCTGCTCACGGTCACACCCGGCATGCCCGCTCGATTGAGTGCCACGCCGTCGACGAGCACGCCTGGCGGAAGCCCACGCCGGACAACCTCAGTTCCTGCACTCGCCAGAGCATCCGCAACTGCTTCTGCGATCTCTCGACTCCGGTCCGCCGAACCGTGTCTCTGGGAACCGTGGATCATGACACGGTGCCTGCCGAGCGAGTCGATGCCGTCGAAGTTGATGAATGAGCCGTTGGCACCCGTGGTTGTGACCCAAGCCCGAGCACCCGCCATGGCAAACTCTTCGGCCCCTGTTACGAGCACTCCCACATCGTGTCTGTGTCGCAGATGCTCGGCCGCCACCAGGGCTGCCACGACTCCGGTCGCGTTGTCGACCGCCCCCGGGGAGTCGTTCGAGACCACTCCCCGCGACAGCACAGCACCACCCATCACCGTCAACAACACCGCCGGCGCCACCGCCCACCAGGGCAGCGGTGTGAAGATGCGAGCCAACAAATCGACCACCAATATGCTGAGGCCGGTGCCTAGCGTTGCTACCGCCATTACGCGACCGGCAAGGGACACCCCCTGGCCCTTGCTATCACAATGCGCCACCAACCACAGCGCCGGCTTGTCTGCCCGCTGGGCGCATATGTTCGTTGCGTCCACTTCCGGCCAACGCTGGGGCACAACGCCATCGGCGATGCCAAAGGCAAGCATCATGACGAACAGAAGGGCAGCGAAACCGGTGATCGCAACAGACCACCCCGGGAAATCAACGACTAAGAAGGGAGCCGAAATCAGCACAACCCAGCCACAAGCGGCCCCTGCACTTGCAACCGCGACCAATGCCCTGGGCGATGCCTTGAACCGCTCGAACCGTATAATGTAGCCCAGCCTGCTGAGCCGATCTGCGATGTCTGCCTCTACCTCCGGCAGGACCGACGTACCCGCCAAACGGGGCACAGAGATCCTGCGGAACAGGTCCTCGGCCCAGTCGGAGGTGTGCACTCTCAGTTGGCGCTGAGACCCGCCTCGCGCAGCAGGCCGATAACCTTCGTCCGATCGCGCTCGTTGAGATCACAAAGGGGAGATCTCACCGGCCCACCTGCTAACCCAACCGCGTCGATCGCAGCTTTGACTCCCGCGATGCCAAAGCCTCCGACGATATCACGGTGAAGGGGCGCGACCTTCTCTTGTGCCGTTCCAGCCCGCTGACGGTCACCGGCCGCAAACGCCGATCCGACCTCGCAGGTCAGTGCAGCTGCAAAGCAGCCCGTGGCCGCAATGGCCCCGGCAGCACCCAGCTCTAGCGCGGCATAGAACAATGCTCCTGAACCCATGAACAGCGTCCAATCAGGCACGGTATCTCGATACGCCGCGAAGTTCTTGAGATCGCCGGATGAGTCCTTCATACCCCAGATATTGCTGTGGTCAGACAACGAGGCCAGCATTGCGTCGGTGAATGACACATGCGTGTACTTGGGCATGTTGTAGAGAAAAACCGGAAGCGGCGACCCATCAGCAACCCGCAGGAAGTGCTGCTCCAACGCTTGGGGAGTCATGGCGGGAGCGTAATAGGCAGGCGCTCGCACGAGAACCGCATCACCACCATCATCGGCGGCTGCGTGGCAGGCAGCTATCGTTGCCCTCGTCGACTCTCTGCCTGCACCAACCAGGAGCCATCGATCAGTCGGAACGATGTCGCGCAGCCAACCCACGATGCTGCGGTACTCTTCGTCATCCAATAGTGATGCCTCTCCGGTAGAGCCGCAAGCAACTAGCCCGTCCACGCCCTGATCCAACAGAGTGCGTACATTGTTTCTCAGATGAACTGGCGCCACGTCACCCGTGGCGCTGTCGAACGGAGTGGTCAGTGGCACCAGCAGTCCGCTTGGTCTATCACTCACAGGACCTAACCCTCATCTAAGCTCTTCTCCGCAACTTCCTCGCCCTCGGCCTGTTCCGCTACCTCCGGCGTTTGCCTCTTGCGTGTCGATCGGCGCGGACCGCCTATTACACCTACCAGTCGATCGATCTCGGTCGGATTCGGCGCAACCATCCGTGCCGTCTCGAGGCTGATCACGTCGCTCTCTACGAGGTCGACCAAGTGCTGCTCGAACGTCTGCATGCCGAACTCATCGCGACCACTGGCAATGTGGTCGCGAATCTCACCTACGCGGTTCCTGTCGCCGATCAATTCCCGGATGGCTGGTGTGCATACCAAGATCTCCAACGCAGCAATTCGCCCCGCACCGTCCGCACGTGGCAAGAGACGTTGTGAAAAGACCGCGCGCAGTGAGTCCGCGAGTCGCATGCGGGCTACTTCTTGTTCCTCTGGTGGGAACATCGCGACCATACGCGCTATGGTGGTCGTGACATCCGGCGTCGACAAAGTCGATATCAATAGGCGGCCAGTTTCTGCAGCAGTGATACCTGTATCCACCGTCTGTAGATCGGGCAATTCACCAATCAGAATCACATCGGGGTCTTGCCGCAATGAAGCTCGCAAGCCGGTATGGAAGCTTTCGGTGTCCGACCCGATTTCGCGTTGTGTTACGGAAGAGTTGAGATCACGATGTAGAAACTCGATCGGGTTCTCCAATGTCACGATGTGCTTGTTTGCCTTGGTGTTGAGATGGTTGATGATGGCCGCCATCGTAGAACTCTTACCACAGCCGGACGGGCCAGTCACCAATACCAATCCGCGGTCCATATCTGCGACAGTCTCAAAGACTCTCGGCAGACAGAGCTTGTCGAGCGTCGGCACCTCGAACGGGATTACTCGCAGCACCACCATGAATGAAGAACGTTGCCGCAGGATGTTGACACGGAACCGACCGACACCAGGTGCTCCCCAAGAGCAATCATAATCCCTTATTTGATCGATGCGCTTCCGGTCTTCTTCCGTCGGAATGAACTTGAGCGCAATCGTCTTGGTCTGCTCGGGTGTCAATCTCTGTTTGGTGAGCGGTTTGAGTTCGCCGTCAATGCGGGCGCGGAACACGTCTCCTGCCTTGATGTGCAGATCGGATGCGCCGCGTGCCACCGCCGCCTTGATGATATTCTCCATACTAGTAACCGGCTGTCAGGTTGACGAGGTTTCGCAATCTGTTACCCCGCAGGTAACGACCGATGTTGTCAACGATCAATTCCATCTCGCGTTCCCAGAAGCGATGCGACACGGCGCTCACGTGCGGAGTGACGAACACCTTAGGATGTGACCAGAACGGGTGATCCTCCGGCAGCGGCTCAGTCGCAAACACATCGAGCACGCTACCGGCCAGATGGCCACTATTAAGGTGCACTAGTAGGGCATCTTCGTCCAGCAAAGCCCCCCGCGCGACGTTGAGTACGTACGCACCCTTGGGCAGTGCCGCCAGAACCTCACTATCCACCAATTGGAATGTACTCGCCGTTTGAGGTGCAGCTATGACGAGCACATCACTCTGGCTGGCCAGTTCGAGCAGCTCGTCGGGCCCACCGATCCATGACACGCCTTTCGGTCGGCGCCCGCCAGCCCTGCGGCGCACGGCCCGCGTTTCCATGCCCAGCGCCGAGCACCGGCGCGCTACGGCCCGGCCGATTCCACCCAGGCCGATCAGGCCTACCCTGATTTCGCTCAACTCCCTGATCGGGGTATCCAGCGCTGCCATCTGCGGCTTCTCCCACCTGCGTTTTGCCTGCGCGGCCACGGCTGTGTGAAACCCTCGGGCGCAGAATCCGATCGCGGCAACGGCCCACTCGGCGATGGGCTCTGCGTGAATCCCTCTGGAGTTGGTGATGACCGCAGGACTGGCATGCAGCTCCGGTGTCAGACTGCCACCCACCCCAGCCGCAGCCGTGTGAACCCAACAGAGGGAATCGCCCGCAGTCCGTATTACGTCACGCGAAATCCCCCAGCCAATATAGACCTCAGCACCCGCAGCGGCATCGATCGCTTCTTGCGATCCGCCGGACCCATCGCCGTCACTCGAAGTGGGCGTCGACACGTGCACGACATCCCATCCGTCGCCGAATGCACTGCGTAATGCCGATACATGATTGGAGGGAAGCGACCAGATCGGTCGCAAAGAGGTCAGATTGACGACTGCCCGTTTCACGCCTTAGCAGTCCACTCGCAAAGTGCCGCTCCTTCAGACACGTCGTTCACTAGGTGCGCGATGTGGCAACCAACTCCGGCATGAAGCCCATGCGCTCTCGTACCTCTCTCATGGTCTCCTGTGCCACAGCTCTGGCTCGCTGGGCCCCATCCTGGAGGATCTCCAACACGGGCTGTGGATCTGCCTTGAGTTCCGCCGCGCGCTCCCGGATCGGGGCGAACGTGTTGACCACATTCTCACTCAACACTCTCTTGCAGTCCAGGCAGCCCCAGCCCGCCGATCGGCACTTGGCCGCCACGTCTGCCACGGTATCCGTGGGTGAAAAGTGTTGATGCAGCGAGTAGAGATTGCACTTCTCGGGTGTGCCTGGATCTGATTTCCTCACGCGTGCCGGGTCGGTGACCGCCGGTCGCAAGCGTTGCCAGATGCTATCAGCATCTTCCTGAATGCCTATCGTGTTGCCCAGGCTCTTTGACATTTTCGCCTGACCGTCCAAGCCTATGATCCGCCGTGCGCGGGTAATCGCTGGCTGCGGTTCGGGGAAGAACTCCTCTCCGTAGCGAGCGTTCCACTTGCGAGCGATCTCACGCATGAGTTCGATGTGCTGTACCTGGTCTTCACCGACCGGCACCATCTCGGCTTTGTACAGCAGTACATCGGCTGCCTGTAGCACCGGGTAGTTGAGCAGCCCCGCTCGTACACTTTCCTGCCTGCGGGACTTGTCCTTAAATTGAGTCATTCTCTCGAGTTCACCGATTGGTGTCACGGTCGTGAAGACCCAGGCAAGCTCGGTGTGCTCGAGGACGTGAGACTGCACGAATAGCACCGCACGTTCGGGATCGATACCGGCAGCCAGCAGACTGACCGCCATATCCAGGGTCCGAGAATGCAACTTGGCGGCGTCGTAGTCCTGGGTTATCGCGTGATAATCGACGATGCAGAAGAAGCACTCATGCTCATTCTGCATCTCTACCCAGTGCTGCACCGCACCCAAGTAGTTACCTAGGTGCAGCTCGCCGGAAGGTTGGATTCCTGAGAATACTCGTCGCATCGAAGCAAGCTATGGAGACACCCAGGGGGTATCAAGGTGCCACAGCCCAGCGAGTTGCTCCAGCTGGCACAAGTCGCTGCTGAGAAAGCTGCTCAATACATAAGGTCCGTCGATCAGCCCCCAGATCCAGCGTCGTGGGATCTAAAAGGGGCCAGCGACTTCGTTACCCAGGTCGATCGCGACTCAGAGCAGTTGATCACCGAGATCCTGCTGAATGAGTGCCCGGAGTCAGTTGTGCTCGGGGAGGAATTGTCCCCCGACTCAAGCAGTCAAGATGCCGATCTCGTGTGGATCGTGGATCCGTTGGACGGCACGACCAACTTCCTCCACAGGTACCCTGCCTACGCAGTCAGCATCGCCGCCCAAGAGCGGGGAGTTCTAGTAGCCGGGGTAGTCACCGACATCCACGGTAGCGTTTCCTACACTGCCGCGGCTGGCAGCGGAGCCTGGTGCGGCGACCAGAGGCTCGAGGTATCACAAACCGATATCCCAGCCAACGCGCTGATAGGCACCGGCTACCCGTTCAAGAACCTCGATCTATTGGGCGAGTACCAGCGGCAGTTCTCCATGATCCTGACGTCAACCAGCGGTATCCGCCGGGCCGGTTCCGCTGCCCTCGACCTAGTGGACGTTGCCCTGGGTAGGTTCGATGGGTTCTGGGAACTTTCACTGGCACCGTGGGATATTGCCGCCGGAACACTGCTGGCCCGGGAAGCGGGAGGCCTCGTGACCGACACCGAAGGCAGCGAGGATGTGGTGCGTCAGGGTCCTATCGTCGCCGGCAATCCGGCAATCCACGCTTGGCTGTTGGGGGTTCTGACTTAGGACTGACTCGGCTGAGTGAGTATCCTGGTTCCGCCTTCTTCAATCACCACCGTGTGCTCAAAGTGCGCCGACAGAGATCCATCACTGGTGACTATGGTCCACTTGTCGGCTAGCGTCTTGATCTCATGGGCACCGGCGTTCACCATCGGCTCAATAGCAATGGTCATACCGGCAACGAGCCGAGGTCCCCGCTTGGGTTCACCGTAGTTGGGCACTTGCGGCTCTTCGTGGAAACTCGTTCCAATACCGTGGCCTACTAGATCTCGCACGACACTGTAGCCAGCCGCCTCCGCCACCTGCTGCACCGCGTGTCCGATATCCCCTACGTGGTTGCCCACGACGGCAGCACTGATTCCCGCATCGAGGCATGTAAGGGTCACCTGTAGCAGCTGTTTTGTGGCCTCAGCCACCTCACCCACGGGGATCGTCGTAGCCGAATCCGCGTGGAGTCCACCGAGACAGACACCACAGTCCACACTGAGAATATCCCCATCCGCCAATACTCGCGCCGACGATGGAATCCCGTGAACGACCTCGTTGTTTATGGAGGTACAGAGCGACTTGGGGAAATCGTACAGACCCTTGAAAGACGGTCTCGCGCCGGGGTGACTCAGGATGAACTCCTCAGCCAAGTCATCCAGTTGTTCGGTACTGACTCCCGGCTTGACATTTTCTGCAACCAACGCGAGCGCACCAGCCAGAATACGGCCAGCGGCAGCCATTGTCTCTATTTCGCGCGTCGATTTGATGGTTACCACGGGACACCAAGGTGACTGACAATCGTACGAGATGAATACCCAAGCGGCACCGTCGTTGCGGTGCCGCTCTCAGTGAACTCACATGTAGCGCCGCCGCCCTCGGAACTTCACCCGCCCATGTTTCATGAAGTCGTCGTAGTGACGCAACTGTGCATGCTGTTGTATCTGGACCCATGTGTCCAGCGCTACACCGACGATGATGAGCAGAGCAGTCCCACCAAATTGGAACGGCACGTTGAAAGCACCGAAAATGAAGAACGGCAACAGGGCAACGATAGTGAGAAACAGGGAGCCCGGTAGAGTGACGCGGCTCAACACCTCATCTACGTAATCCGCAGTTGCTGCACCTGGTTTCACTCCGGGAACGAAGCCACCCTGTTTCTTCAAGTTCTCAGCGATGTCAACGGGATTGAAGATTATCGACGTGTAGAAGTATGTGAAGAAAATGATCAACAACGCATAGGTGAAGTAGTATATGCCCGTTCCAGGCCGGAACGCCTCTGACATGGCCTGTAGCAATGGCTGGTTCGAGAATGTGGCAACTGTGCCCGGCACGATGATGAGTGCTTGTGCAAAAATGATCGGCATGACCCCGGCAGAGTTGATTCGGATCGGTATGAATGTCTTTTGACCTTCACGGATTCGCCCTCGTCCCATCACCTTTCGGGGTATCTGGATCGGAATTCTCCTGGCCGCCACCGTAATTGCCACAACCGAGGCAATGACGCCGACCATTACGGCGCCTAGTACCATGAGCCTCGGCAGGTTGATTACGCCGGTCTGCAAATAATCGAGGGTTCGGAAGATCCCGGGCCACATGCCTTCCATGATCGAGAAGAAGATCATGAGGCTCATCCCGTTACCGATACCGCGCTCGGTGATCTGCTCACCCAACCACATGATGAAGATGGCACCTGTGGTCAGGGTCAGTACGGTGAGAGCACGGAATCCCATGCCTGGGTTGCCAACTGCTCCTTGTCCTTCGGCGAAGATCGCAAAACCGTACGCCTGACCCAGCGAAAGCACCACGGTCAGATAGCGAGTCCACTGCGTTATTTTTTTACGCCCCTCTTCTTCCTTCTGCAGCTTGTCGATCGTGGGGAATACGGCTCCGCCCAATTGGAACATGATCGATGCGGAGATATAGGGCATGATTCCGAGCGCCAGTACGGTGGCACGAGACAGGCCGCCGCCCACGAACATGTCGTAGACACCGAACAGTGTCCCAGCCCCCTGATTGCGCATGAAATCAGCCAGCACCTGTACGTTCACACCCGGAGTAGCGATATGCGCACCCAGCCTGTAGATGGCGAGGGCCATCAGGGTGAACAGGAGCTTCTCTTTCAGCTCCGGTACGGCGAATAGATTGGGAATTCGTGGGCCGGTCATGCTCTAACTCTCGACGCGGCCACCCGCCTGCTCAATCTTCTCGCGAGCCGTGCGGGAGGCAGTGCATCCTTGGACCACGTAAGCACGTGTGGCCTCGCCTGTTCCTAGAATCTTGATCGGGCGATTCGCGTTGCCAACCAATCCTGCCTCGATCAGTGCCGCCGGACTAATCTCCTCGCCCGATATCTTGTCGAGATCTTTCAGGTTTACGACTTGGTTGGGAACCCGGAACGGGTTGGTGAACCCGCGTTTGGGGACCCGGCGAATCAGCGGCATCTGCCCGCCTTCAAACCCAGGGCGCACGTTACCGCTCGTGCGAGAACGCTGTCCTTTGTGTCCACGTCCCGCCGTCTTTCCCAGTCCCGATCCAGGACCGCGGCCTTTCCGCTTCGGCGCCTTGGTGGCTCCTTTCGGAGCCGGCAGGTTATGAAGTCCGAGCTTCTCGGTCTCAGGCATTTGCTTCCTCAGGTTTCACGCTGACGAGATGATGGACCTTCATTAGAATCCCACGAATCGAAGGATTGTCCGGCACAACCACCTCATCTTGATGGTGTCTTAGGCCCAGCGCCGTCAGCGTACCACGCACTCGGCGCGCAGAACCGATCCCGGACCGCACCTGTAGCACCCGGAGCTTGCCTGCACTTCCGCCGGCCTTCGCGGTCGACTTCTTCGGTGCTGTCGTGCTCTTTGCGGTTGACTTCCCGGTCGTCGACTTCTTTATGGTTGACTTCTTTGCAGTTGACTTCTTTTTACTTGTAGTTGACTTCTTAGCCGTCGATTTTGTCGTTACGGTCTTCTTCGCAACGGCCTTTTCCTTGGTTGCCTTCTTCTTGGCAGTCTTCTTCTTGGCGGTCGCAGTTGACTTCTTCTCGGCCTCGCTAGGCATCCTCCGTCTCCTTCTGCCGCGGGCGGTAATCTATCTCCGAAACCTCTATGCCACGTTCACGGGCAGCCTGTTCCGGCGTCAGCAAACGGTGCAGACCATCAACTGTTGCCCATACCATGTTGAGTGCGTTCGACGATCCCAGCGACTTGGTGAGAATATCACTTATCCCGGCGCACTCTAGCACCGCCCGGACCGGACCGCCGGCGATGACTCCAGTACCGGATGATGCGGGTTTGAGTAGTACCCGCCCGGCTCCATGCTTACCGATTATCTCGTGCGGAACCGTGGTGCCCACGCGGGGGACTGAGCGCATATTTCGCCGCGCAGCCTCTACCGCCTTGCGTACGGTCTCCGACACTTCGTTTGCTTTTCCCATTCCAACGCCGAACGTGCCGCTGCCGTCACCAACCGCAACCAATGCATTGAAGGAAAATCGACGGCCACCCTTCACCACCTTCGCTACCCTGTTGATCGTGATCACGTTCTCGATCAACTCCGATTCGCGCTCTCGACGCTCGCGCCTTGGACCACGTTCTTTCTCTTGCGCCATCTGTTTAAAACTCCAGTCCGCTTTCGCGCGCGCCCTCGGCTACCGCCTTTACGCGCCCGTGGTACAAGTAGCCGCCGCGGTCGAACACCACACTCTTGATGCCCAACTCACCAGCTTTCTTCCCGACCAGCATACCCACCGCATATGCGGCTCCGACCTTGCCCGGCTTGTTCCGATCGAGGTCCTTCGATGTGTCGCTGACCCCAATGAGAGTATGGCCTTTGCTGTCATCAACCAGCTGAGCATACGTGTGCTTGAGCGACCGGAACACCACCAAACGCGGGCGTTGGGTACTACCGACAACCGTCTTCCGGACCCTGAGATGTCGGCGGTATCGGTGTTCAGCTTTCGTTTTCGGTTTAAGGATCGGCCTCATGCCTTAGCCCCTGTTTTACCTGCCTTGCGACGGACGTGTTCGCCTTGGTAGCGGATGCCTTTGCCCTTGTATGGCTCCGGAGGGCGAACCTTACGCAGCTCTGCCGCGACCTGTCCGACCGCTTGCTTGTCGATACCCTCGACCTTCATCGTGGTAGGATTCTCCACCGAGATCTTCACACCCTGCGGTGCTGTGTAGTCAACCGGATGTGAGTACCCTACGACCAACCGCACGCCATCGGAGGTTTGCTCCACTTTGTAGCCTACTCCGTGAATCTCCAATCGCTTGGCGAAACCGGTGGTAACCCCTTCCACCATGTTGCTCAACAGACTCCGTGTGAGCCCATGGAGTGCACGGTGGCGTTTCTGGTCCGATGGGCGAGTGACGCTGATCTGCGCATCCTCGAGTGCAACACCGATCTCCGGGTGTACCTGGTGTTTCAGCTCGCCACCAGGGCCATTGACCGTCACGTTGTTGCCCTCGATCTTGACGGTGACGTTGCCAGGAACGTCGACCGGCCTCTTTCCGACACGAGACATATCAGCCTCCTACCAAACCACAGCCACGACCTCACCACCCACTCGGGCGCGGCGAGCGTCGCGGTCGCTCATGAGACCACGTGGTGTGGAGAGAATGGCCATGCCGAGGCCGTTCTTCACTCGCGGGATCTCTCTGACTTTCACATATCGACGTAGCCCGGGCTTGGAGACCCGGCGAACCTCACGGATCACCGGTGACTCCTCGTGGTAACGCAGTATGATCCGAAGCCGCCCGTGGAGACCATCATCTATGACCTTGTAGTCTTGGATGTAGTGGTTCTCCCGCAGCAACCGGGCAATCTCTGTCTTGAAATTCGATACCGGTATATCGACCCTCCGGTGCCCCGCCCTTCCGGCGTTGCGAATCCGGGTCAACATGTCGGCAACTGGGTCTGTCATGCTCATGTGATCGATCCAGGTCCTTTCACCAGCTGGCCTTCCGAACTCCCGGGATCACTCCCTGGAGCGCCAATTCTCTAAAGCAGATCCGGCACACGCCGAACTTCCTGAGGTACGCGCGAGAGCGCCCGCACCGTTGGCAACGGTTATACGATCGCACCTTGAAGCGCGGTTTCCGTTTGGCCTTCTCGACGAGGCACTTCCTTGCCATCAAGCAGCTCCTTCTCCAATTCGCACCGGTGTCTGTCCCCGGAACGGCATACCTAGTTCTCGTAGCAACGCTTGCCCCACATCATCCCTCTCGGCAGTCGTGACGAACGTAATGTCCATGCCGTGAATCCTCTCTACCTTATCGTAGTCGACCTCGGGGAACGCCATCTGCTCTTTGATGCCAACGGTGTAGTTCCCTGTTCCGTCGAACGACTTGGTCGGAAAACCACGGAAGTCGCGAATACGAGGCACAGCAACACTGACGAACCGATCCAGAAACTCCCACATTCTCGCGCCGCGCAGCGTCACTGCCGTACCGATCGGCATGCCAGCTCTCAGTGAGAAATTCGAGATCGCCTTCTTGGCCTTTGTCACAACCGGACGTTGTCCGGCTATCATCGTCAGCTCCTGCACGACCGAGTCGAGCACCTTGGGATTCTTGGGTGCATCACCAAGTCCCACGTTGAGCACGATCTTGGCCAGCTGCGGTACCTGGTGTACGTTGCCGAAGCTGAACTCCTTCATGAGTTTGGGCCGCACCGTATTCACGTAGTACTCCAACAAACGTGGGGTGGGAGCTTCAGCCTGCGGCTCGGCTGGAGTCTCCACCGCTGCGGACTTCTTTTTAGACATGTTCTCTTACTGACTCCTCGGAATCGGCTGACCTGACTTCCGGCTCAAACGCTCCACCGTTCCGTCCTTGTCCTTTTGGCGTCTCACTCGGGTGGGATCACCCGACTTGGGATCGAGCAACATCACGTTCGAAACGTGAATCGGTGCCGGGAAGTGAATAATTCCACCCTCTTCCTGCCCCGTACCACGCTTGTGTTTCGTGACCACGTTCACCCCATCTACCACCACCCGACTCTCCTTGGGTATGACGCGCATCACCGTGCCCTCTGTCCCCGCGTCCTCGCCCCTCATGACGCGGACTCGGTCGCCCTTAGTGATCCGCATCTTGTTGCGGATTTGTGGTTCTTTGGGCGGCCGGCGCTCCGACTTCTTGTATACCAGCGGTTTCATCTAAAGCACCTCGGGTGCGAGCGACACTATCTTCATGAACCTCTTTTCACGCAGCTCCCTGCCGACCGGTCCGAAGATTCGGGTCGCACGGGGCTCCCTGGCATCAGTAATCAGCACTGCCGCGTTGTCATCGAATCGGATGTAGCTGCCGTCCTTGCGTCGCGTTTCCTTTGCGGTCCGCACGATTACGGCCCTGACCACATCTCCCTTCTTGACCTGACCCGTCGGTAGTGCGTCCTTGATGGTCACCACTACGATGTCGCCAAGTCCGGCATAACGTCGTCCGCTCCCACCGAGCACCCTGATCACCAGAGCCTTTCGGGCGCCGGAGTTGTCCGTGATCTTGAGTATCGACTCCTGCTGAACCACGACGGTTCCTCCTACTCGGCCCGTGTAACGATATCGA
>Ga0255054_10001709_pt1 | contig 12797 bp, 10 predicted proteins | sample JV7_2_23_MG_FD_188634 | JGI IMG/M metagenome (GOLD analysis project Ga0255054, IMG submission 188634) | Seawater microbial communities from Jervis Inlet, British Columbia, Canada - JV7_2_23 | ecosystem: Environmental > Aquatic > Marine > Inlet | place: Canada: British Columbia | collected... | reverse complement strand
GGAATCTCATATTCGAATTCCATGCGCGACGCTCCAATTGCAATTCCCTTGATCGTCAGGTAGGCTTTGTCTTCCATGGTGCGCACCCGCACATTTCTTTCTTTCGCGCTGTTTAAATAACCCTGGCGGTACCTGGTTCCTTTTACATTACGCCAGGTACCTTCTTTGACCATAAATTTTCTTTCGATTTCTTTGCCCATCGCATCCTCACAATATGATTTTTTTTGTTTTTTTTTAATCTTCCTTATTTCCGTTTCTCAGGAGAAAGTATGGTTTCTTGAACTTTGTCCCATAGGTTTTGATATGATTTTGAAGCCGCTGACGATGGTGCGAAGGCCGCAACCGGTTCTCGGTGAATTCCCATTCTTTCGATCTGCGCCAAATAAGGAATAGAGCTTTGTAAAACACCATCAAACTCCTTTGACACGGACACCATGAGATCATGGTGCATTTTTTTGTGCCGATCGACCATCGAAAAAAAGGTGTAAATCTTACCTGTCTCATAATTATTCTTTTCGCAAAAAGACAGTAATTGTCTATGAGTTCGCACGGACAGTGTTGTTGGAATCAGTGGAACCAGGGTGTAGTCTACAGCGTTGAGTATATTCTCGGCCAGGATGCTGATGGTGACAGGACAGTCAAGAATGATTAAGTCATATTGATCTTTAAAAGGTTTTAGAATTTTTTTTAACCGCTTTTTTGAACGCCTCAGTTTAGCGAAAGTGGCATCTAAATTACGTAACGAGAAATCTGCCGGCAGCAGATCCAGGTTTTCATAATCAGTGCCTTTAATGCTTTTATAAATGTGCTTTCCTCCTTTAATGAACCCCTTGGTCCCAGACTTAAGCTTAGGCTTTACCCGAAAATAGTAGGTTGCGGAACTTTGAGGATCCAGATCACAGATTAGGGTTTTAGCGCCTGCCTGCGCGGCCAGATAGGACAAGTTTACTGCTGCCGCGGTCTTACCCACCCCGCCTTTATTGCTGTAAAGTGCCAGCGTTGCCATGAAAATATCTCTTATGATTTCGAGGCGAAAAGTTCTCGAAATAGTTTCCTATTTGCAGGCGATGCAAAGTCTGTGAAGGTTTTGGCAAATGCATCTTTAACTGTCTGTCTTTCTCTATCCAACGTTCCAATCAGGCTGCCAATTGCCACCAGTGTTTTTTTTAACTGTGGAAGGGTTGCGGGCAATTTATTGGCAATGTTCAAAAGATATTCTTCCTGAACACAAAGATCGTTAAAGTCCCCTAAGTTGTCTTGTAGTTTCTTCAATTGCTCAATCAAGGCATTAATTTTATTGCGAGGAAACAGACTTGAGAAAAACTCCATCAAGTATCGCAAGTTCTTACATTGAATTCTCAGTACATGCAGCATCTCGTCTTCGGTGTTCTCTATGATCAGGTTGCCGGCTTTTACAACACCCCGGTATTTCATACCGATTCTTTTCCGAGCCAAATAAATTACCGGCATCTTCGCATTAGTTGCCGTTGCAGAATCCTCTCTTGGTTCATTTAAAAAGGCCTCCCAATCATGAAAAATCTTCGCATATTTCTTAGATTTCAAACCGTTAAGGACGTTCTGTAATGCCTTTGATCGTTTTTGCCTTAAATATTCAAACAAAGGACCAATATCATTCCGCAAGACAAGGGGGAGCATTGCTTTGTAAGTATCCTCCTTGAGGAGATAGACATCTAAATCCCGCAATTGGTTGGAAAGTTTACCCACAAAAGCAAAATCTTTCTTAAATCGGTTGGTCGTCCTCATCGGAAACACATTATTAATATGCCCCAAAGCCGAGCGGGTGCGGCGAATTGCAACTCGGTAATCATGCAGGAATTCCGTATCCAGGTCTTTTTTAATGTTGACTTCGTTAATCCTCATTATTTGTAACAAAAAGTGCAAAATCACTTTCGTAGCATCATCAGAGCGTATATCAGGGCCAAGCTGAATATTTAATTTTGCAGAATAGCTGCCCGGTTTTTTATCAACGACCTCCAGCGCTTTAAAATAGAGGTCTTCCTTTTTACTGATTGCAAATCCTGCTTCTTCGAATCGTTTGGCCAGATTTCGTGAATATTGGTGGTATCCCTTAACTGGTTTCAACCATAAATGAGCAGCCAAGGTAGGCGCATCTTTTTCACGAGACTGTAAAATTTCTTCATAGGCCAATCGCGTCACTGTTTTTTCGTCCTGGTTCAAAATACGATAAGTCGTTGATCGGCAATGCACTTCAACAAGTTTTAAAAGTGCTCGCATTTTTATAATCGACACCAGATGTTTCTTCAATTTACCATCGGGAAAATCCCATATAAAAACGGGTAAAGAAGTGATTTCAATGGCATATATAATTTCGCTTTTTGCCAGATTGCGCAAAAACAGCTTGTTACCGGACCCATACAAAACAAGTGATTTATTAAATAGACGCCAGTCAAACGTATCATAAATGGCAAAACTCTCAGAAATAGCCGGCTCTTTTTTGATCGCATATTGATCGGCCAATTCGCTGATCAATTGCTGTTCCTTATATCTATCCGACAAATTGAATTTCAAATTATTGCGCATGATTTGATTCTCTATCTTTTTGGTTTCAGGTTTCAGGTGTTAGGAGCGAGAAACTGTAGAGCTGAAACCCCTGGCCCAGACTTGTCTTACAGTGATTACCAGGTTGATCTGGAGGTGCAGCACCATAATAGAATAATAAGGCTAATTCAAGCACGTCACGCCAGGGCAGGCTGAACCGTGCTGAACACTGAAACATGTAGCCATTTAGTTCCGCTGCTTCACCCGATATACCCGAACCGGCTCCGCGATGTTTTTAACGCTCTGCTACCCTGATACTCATACGTTACGGGAAGTTTGTTTTTCACATGGTCGTAGGCGGTCCCTGAGATAGTGATGCCTCATCCGTCTGCCAAACTCTCTATACGGGCAGCAACATTTACCTCATCCCCGTATATATGGTCTCCTTCTTCAATTACATCCCCAAGATTAATACCAATACGAAATTCCATTCTACGCTTTTTGGGCAACTCAGCATTTTTGGCTTTCAGTACCTGTTGGATTTCAACAGCGCATTGCACTGCATCCACCACGCTGGCAAACTCAGCCAATACGTTATCCCTAGGGGAGTCTACCACTCGGCCTCTTTGCTGGCTGATAAGAATAAGAGAGGAAATTGTCTTTCGATATTCGGTAATGGTCTCAACGGTAGCCTCATCATCATCATCCGTGAGACGGCTGCATCCTTCGACATCAGCACTTAAAATTGCGGTAAGCGTGCGTTTCAAAACCTTCTTCAGCCAATGGTTCCTCCTTTGGTTCCAGAAATAGGCTAAGAGTGTTTAAATCGTGGTTAATTTTTGGTGGAAATTAGGGGCGGCCCAAATTCAGATCGAGCCAGAATAATAATCTGTAATCACCTGCAAAAATTGTGGATACCAAAAAGGTTGAGGAAGGTCAACTTTTATTAATGGTTACAATGTATAACCTGAAATATTGGAACGGGATGCTAAAAAATGCAAAGAAACGGGCTTTGACGGTTTCTTAGGCAAACCGATTCGCCGTGAAAAATTCAAATGCTAGAGTGTATACTGGAATCAAAGGAAGGTGAGCAAGAAGAGCCAGACGTCATTAAGCCCCAAATTCTCACTCAGTATTCGGTGCGCGAGGAAAGCAAGCATTCTGTGAGGATTCTTCTGGCCGAAAATAATCCTGTTAATCAGAAGCTGACCACATTAATGCTAACCAAAGTCGGGTATCTGGTTGAAGTGGCCGAAAACGGCAATGAGGCCGTTGAGAAGTATATTGCAAATCCATCAGATTTCGACCCGATATTCATGGATGTCCAGATGCCTGAGATGGACGGGTTGGAAGCAACCAGGGTAATCCGAGATAAGGGCTTTGACACCATACCTATTGTTGCAATGACTGCCTATGCCATGAAAGGCGATCAGCAAAAATGTTTTAAGGTCGGGATGGATGATTATATCTCCAAACCGATCAAGCGGGAAATCGTCTTTGAGATCCTTGAAAAATGGGTTTTTAAATAGGAGCTTCCTAGTTGGGAATAACCTGTCCGAAAGTGCACCTTATGTCTATCATTCCTTTCGTGCGATAGCCCTACTTGAGTGCACAATGCCAAAAACTTTATGCAGTACCGGGTTTAAAATCAAATGAATTGATTTCCTCATTTGCCCGGGTGGATACTCATCGCAGCACTTTGCCTATTTTCGGCGATACTCCTGATTGGATTGGGGCTTATTGAAGCACGATTTCTATGATCCTGTTTTTATCTGGAAAAAATGTGAATGTAAAAGCGAAAATGTGTTGATTTGAATAGACGATATCCGGAAACAACTCTATGGAGACACCCGAATCGATGTGGGATAGATATCGGTTTAATCGAAGTTCATCCAGCGTTTGCAGTCGTCTATCAATTTCTATACCCACCTTTTTATGATCGTTATCAAACCGGAAATCATTAATTTCTCTTCCGTTGAAATGCCATACCACAGTGCAGATTTTCATCCACTTGATTCGATTGTCGATGCTGAGGCTTTTCATTGTGTCAAATCCGTTTGAAAATTGTGCGTCGGCAAGAAATCGATTAAACACTTCACTGTCAGGTTCTGCAAAGGATGTGACGTCTTTAAAATGTCTTTCAGTATGTCCGTCAATCGTAATGATCTCCTCATAAGCACTTTTTCGCTTTTCATGGGTGAGGTCTGATTGCGCCCGGATGATGAGATCGCGTATGGTTCGGCGTTTGATCATGTAAAACATCCGATTGGCGTATTCCATGGATTGCCCGCAACCTGATAGATCTTTTTGATCTGGATATAATGCGTGCAACAAAAAATGACAAAAATCATCAAGGTAAATCCATGCAGCCATAATTTCATCCGATGTTAAATCATCGGTCTCGGTATCGTTTTGACCGATGAACTCTCCAAAATCATTTACGCTAACTTCGGGATTGCGATCCGGCCAACTTAATTGATTTTTCTCTCGAGCGATTAATCTCACCGACTGATCTTCCCATATTTGAGTACCGGGGTAGGGAATTGCTATCGAAACAGAGGCATGCCGGGTAAAACGATTATAGGGCGGATGTTTCATGAAAAACAGTGCGGAACGAAATATGCTCTGCCAGCCTTGTCCGGGAAGGCCTACCAGCAAATAAAAAACGGTATTGATTTGAAGGTCGATGCACCATCTCCTGACTTCTATGACGCGATCGAGGTCCACATTTTTCCCCAAATGCTCTAACAACTCAGAATCGCCGGTCTCGACACCGATTTGAACAAATCGCAACCCGGCTGAGCGCATGCGCTTCAATTCCCGGTATTTAAGCTGATCGGCCCTGGCTTCCGCCGTCCATTCAATATCCATTCCGGAAGCTTCAATCATTTTGCGGAAGGTTTCGATTCTTTTTTTACGGTTGAAGAAAGTTTCCTGAACAAACGCAAATTTGCGGAAGCCTTTTTTGGACAATCCCGTTATTTCTTGAAAAATGTTTTCGGCACTCCGTTCTCTGATACGGGTGTCGTGAATCGCGCGCTGGGAACAGAAGATGCAATTATGGGGGCAGCCATAGCCGGCTAAAATATAAAGGATATGGTTTTGATGTTTTTCCTGGAGCGATGCTTGTCCCCAAAATAACGCCAGGCTGTCGGAAGGAAAGGGATACGCATCAAGATCGAGCAACGGTATCCGCCTCGGATTTGTTTGGATCCGACCCGTGCTGTCTTTGAAAGAGATACCAAGAACACTTGAAAAATCGTGATGGTTGCAGCTGGAGATCAGCAGGGTCAATTCCGATAACGTTTCAACGCCTTCCCCGATACAGGCCACTTGAAATTCCGAACACTCTAAATATTCGTTTGCAACCACCGAGGCATGGGGTCCGCCGATGATTCTTAGCGCGCCGGGTGCGATCTGTTCAGCAGCACAGGCAACCTCCTCGGCTTCATCGAGCTGCGCGGAAGTGGCCGTCATACAGACCATGATCGGGGAAATGCCGACCTGTATCAAAAAAGCTGACAAATAATCGTGAACCGTCTGGCGGTCCGGTTTTAAAGAGAGATGGATAACCCGGATATCAAAGTCAGGATAAGCAGATTCATCATCAAAAATAAATGCTTCTTTTCCCAAACATCTGCAAAAGCGTTTCAGGAATCCCCTATTGATCAATGCACTGGCTAGGGTACCCAGACTGAGATAAGTTCGCAGGATATCTTCTTTTTTATAGCGTGTGGTTCCCAAAGAAGGATTAACAAACAAGATGAAGGGATTGCGATCTATCGCTTCATGCATATTGATACTCGTTTATGGTAAAGGGTAGCCGGAGTTCAAGGGTTTACGGGACTTTCCGATAATTTTAAAGATTTAAAGGCTTTTACTTGTTCTTTGATGGCACGCTCGGTGGGGAGACGCTCTACACTGGATGCGCCATAGAAACCCACGATTCCCGGCATTTTAGACAAAGCCCGGCCGACATTTGCCGGTTCATCAAAAGGACCGCCATGGCATATGACCATCAGATCAGGATTTATTTTCCAACCGGCTTCAGCCATGCACATTACCTTTTCAATGGCCTCGTCCAGTGTCAGCGAAACGGCGGCTCCGATGCTTCCGGCAGTGGTCAAGCCGACATGGGGAACCAGTAAATCCGCTCCGGCCTCGGTCATCGCCTTTGCTTCGTCCTCGTTAAAGACGTACGGAGAGGTGAATAGATCCATATCATGGGCGATACGGATCATTTCAACTTCTTTATCATATCCCAGACCGGTGGCTTCCATATTGTTCCGCATGATACCGTCGAATAAACCCACGGTGGGAAAATTCTGCACGCCGGAGAAACCTAAATCCTGTAGATATTTCAGAAACACGGACATCAAGCGAAATGGATCGGTACCGTTGACACCCGCGAGTACGGGTGTATGTTGGACCACGGTAAGCACCTCGCCTGCCATTTCCACAACGATACCATTGGCATCACCATAAGCAAAAAGGCCTGCCAGCGAGCTGCGGCCGGCCATTCGATAGCGGCCGGAATTGTATATGATGATTAAATCAGCCCCTGCCGCTTCTTCCCACTTGGCGGAAATACCGGTGCCGGCGCCGCAACCGATAACAGGATCTCCCTTGAGGTTTTTCTCCTTCAAATTTTTTACGATGTCACTTCTGGGAATCCGTTTGTCCATGGTGATGCTCCTTTCCGTTTTTTTTCCTCCTCAGAAACGTCAACATTTTATGTGCGACGGCGTCTGCAAATGCGTGATCATTAATATTATTATCCAACTCGTACACCTCGATATGCGGATCGAGATTTTCTTTTACGGCATTAAAAAGCGCTTGATTGGCCTCGGGCCACCAAAATGTCTTTCCCGGTGCATCCAGCATGGAAACCCCCTTTAAGGGCAGAAAAAACGCAACCGGGCCATTGGAGTGATTTGCCTTTTCAGCCAGAATTTTTCCGATTTTCTTATTTTCATCCGGAGAGGTTCGCATGAGAATAATTGTTGGAGCCCATTGGTAAAAAAGCCTTTTCGAATATTTTTTCGGAACGGTTGACATATCCGAAAAATTAACCATGTCGAGGCAACCTGGAACAACAATTTGAGGGATTCCCTTCTCTGCCGCTACATGATAGCGATTTGTCCCACCTCGCAAAACACCGCCGACAACTTCATCCGCCCATTCCGTGGTGGTGATGTCCAGCAGGCCTTCGATGTAGCCACCTTCTACAAGGCTTTCAAGGGATTCCGGTGTTCCCACAGCGTGGAATGATAAAACTTCGTAACCCTGTTTTTCCAGCACCTCCCGGCATCGATTGACGATGGGTGTTGTATTGCCAAACATAGAAGCTGCCACCAGTGGTCTTGTCTCAATCGTTGGCGGCACTGTTTCTACCATACCGATAATTACTCCGACAGCGTTGGCATAGGTGCGGGCACTAATGCGATTTATTCCTGCCACATCCACAACCGACGGACACATCACAACATCCGATGTGCCCACAAAGGGCTTGGTGTCTCCAGACGCCAGAGTACTGACCATCACTTTCGGAAAACCCAGCGGTAATACGCGCATGGCTGCTGTACCGATAGCGGTACCGGCCGAGCCACCCATGGAAAGGATGCCGTCAATTTTGCCTCGTTGATGGAGATCCATTATGATTCCGACGATACCCCTGGACATGATTTCAATGGCAAAACCCCGATCTTCTTTTTCCTGCAGTTCTTCTAAGCGGATGCCAGAGGCTTTTGCTACCGCTTGTGATGGGATATCCGGTCGAATCGTCGGTTCGGCAATAACGCCCACATCGATTAATAAGGTTTTGTGACCGCGCTTTTCAATTTCGCTTTTTACAAAATGAAAATCCGGTCCTTTCGTGTCTAGAGCCCCTACCAAGGCAATTGTTTTTCCCATTTGAAGTCTCCCTCTTTGGTTCTTCTCTAATTTATTTGGAGAAGAGGATCCAAGGATTCCAGGGCTTGTTTTCTAAAGACTTTATCAGCGCTTTTAACATTCTTTCGATTTCTGCCATGTCTTTTTTTGTTGTACCCAATTCATCTTTTTCTATATATCTCTAAACAGCGTTCGTATGATTTTTGCCGGACTTTCAAACCTTTGTAATTCTTTAGCATTGTGCGCTGATTGTTGCGCCTTACTTTTTCCCATTCAAAATTCGATGTTGAACGTTCGATGTTCATTTTTTTTCAATTAACCTTCCACAGTTCCCCGGCGTAACAATAACTTATCGCTTATGGGCTTCATCCTCCCATTAAATGATTTAAGATGATGAGGTCCAGTTCTTCATAATCACGCTGTCGGATAAGATCTCCCATTTTTTGTTCATCCAAGCTGCGGACAAGATGGACAAGCCGAAGAAATATCTGGCGACTGTTTACGAGATGCTTTGAGGATACACCGGGTTTTTGGGTCCGCATCGCCTTGACATCCAACCCGACATATTCACCGTTCTGCCCATAGTTGTAAGTTTCAAGGATGCGAACCTGGTTAAAGGCGCGGCGGATATCAACTGAACCGAATGTTTTATCTTCGTCGAATTTCAGGCTGTTCTGATCATTGAGGTGTACCGTCCAAAGCTTGTTGTGTGCCAACGCATATCCCATCTCGTCGGAGGGGTCCAGCCCCGCTAGAATGGCGTGGGCACTCTCGATGTTAACGCCCACACGGGATGGATCGTTGCAGAGGTATGCCAGTCCAATGGCGTGGCCGGTTGTGGGGATGAACGCCTGATCCATGGGCTCATTGGGTTTGGGCTCGATGGCAAAACGCATGTGTGGATCGTAATCCAGCATGGCATTGATGGCTTGAACCAGTAAATCGACGGCTTTTTTCGAATCCTTGCTTTCACGAATATAGGTTCCTTCACGCGCCAGCCAAAGGACAACCAAATCAGTTTCCAATGCATTGGCGATATCGATTGTGCGCCTGGATCGCTCTAGTGCATATTCCCGATGTTGCGGATCATTTGCCGTATAAGCACCATCAATCGTTCTCGGGTCTTCCCACAGTCTCGGAGCAACAAACTCGGCTTCCAAACCGTGATCTTCAAGTTGTCTTTTAACCGTTTTCGCTTTATTTACAACCTGTTGAGGGGTGAGTTCATTCAAGTCGGGTACGGCATCATCATCATGGAACTGCACACCCTCAAATCCCAGTTTGCAGTAGAACGTCAGTTTCTCATCAAAGCTCAACTCGTCTCTTACCGCAGGTCCAAATGGATCAGCGCCACAATGAATATTCCAAGGACCGAATGAAAATTTGTATTGATTTGCCATGAGACCTCCTAAAGTTAAGATAATGGTGTTATGAAATCAGGGTCCTGGGATTCTGCAAATGATATTTAATCTTGTTGATGAACTTCGCGGCAGTTGCGCCGTCTATGGCCCGATGATCGATCGACAGAGTCATCTTCATAACATCGCTAATCCGTAAATCACCATCCTCTGTGACTATCACTTTCTTTCCGGTTGTCCCGACAGCCAGAATGGCACTTTCAGGCGGATTGATGATAGCCACAAAATTTTCGACATTCAGCATTCCCATATTGCTGATGGTAAACGTGCCCGGCGCCAGTGTGGCTTGTTTACCCGATTTTGCCAAATCGATGAGGCGCTTTGTTTCCCGGGCTATCTCTTTTAAGTTCCGTTTGTCCGCTCGGGTCAGAACCGGGACGATCAGACCGCGATCCAGATTGACGGCGATACCGATATTGATGTCCTTTAGATAAACAATATTATCGTCTTCGATGATGCAGTTTACGGGGTAGAATTCCTCCAAAGCCAGAGCAGTTGCCCTGATCAGCATGTCATTGAGGGAGATGCCGTCTTTTCCTCCTTGGTTGAGCCTGTCTCGGGCTTTAAGCGCTTTTGTCATTTCAACGGATACGGTCACGTAGAAATGGGGTGCGTTTCGCTTACTCTGAAGCATCCGCCGTGCGATGACCCGCCTTACTTTCGACATCGGCACGATTTTTCCTCGATTAGCTTCGACTTTAGCTTTTAAGGAAGAGGGCGGCACAGATATTTTTTTCTGTTGTTCTATATATGACAGTAAATCCTTTTCCGTAACTCTACCTTGGGGCCCGGTACCCTTCACCTTCGCCAGATCAACATCTTTGATGTCGGCTATCTTTTTTGCTCTGCCTGAGGCTTTAACTCTGCTTTTCTCATCCTTACCCCTGGCTTTCAGGCGCTCTCGGATCTTTGAAACATCAATCCCTTTGTCTTTCTTCTTTCCTTCGTCAAGTATCATTTCTATATCGATTGTCTCGCCTGGTTTACCAACAATGCCGATCACGGAAAAAGTTGGAACCTTTTCTCCCTCCTGGGCAATGATCTTTAGAAGCACGCCGTCTGCAGGCGATTCTACCTCAAAAACGGCTTTTTCGGTTTCAACCTCACAAACGACCTCACCTTTTTTAACCGGAGCCCCTTCTGTTATCAACCAACTGACAACAGTGCCTTCTGTGATGTCTTGTCCGCCTTGGGGCATGATGATATGGGTTGCCATAATTGATTAACCCCCTAAACCATCTCCAATATCCCTTCCACGATTTCCTCGACCGAAGGAACAGAAGCTTTTTCGATGCCGATATTGTAAGGAATGGGTGTATTTTTGCCTGCGATGCGCATGACCGGCCCGTCCAAATCATCATAGGCCTCTTCCATGATCATGGCTGCAATATCACCTCCAACACCTCCCCGCTTGCAGGCCTCATGAACGATGATGACCCGCCCGGTTTTCCGAACTGAATCCAGTACGGTTTCCTTATCCAGCGGCGTCAGGGTTCTCAGGTCGACCACTTCTACACTAATGCCTTCTTCTTCCATTAACGCGGCCGCTTCGAGACATTTCAATGTCATATACGAGTAGGTGACAAGGGTGAGGTGTTCTCCTGTTTTTTTGATGTCCGCTTTACCGAGCGGCACGGAGTATTCTTCATCCGGGACGCTTCCTTTATTCATATATAGCAATTTATGCTCGATAAATATCACCGGCCCATCGTCGCGTACTGCGGATTTCAAGAGCCCTAAAGCGTCCATCGGTGTTGAGGGCATTACAACCTTTAAACCCGGTATATGATAAAAAAGCGCCTCCAGGCTCTGGGAATGCTGTGCTGCCAGACCGTTTCCCGCCCCTCCCTGGGTGCGTAAAACCATCGGAACGTTGCCTTGCCCGCCGGACATAAATTCATATTTGGCAGCCTGATTCACGATTTGATCCATGACCAGTGTCGTGAAGTCGATAAACAAAATCTCCACGACTGGCCGTGTGCCGACAAGTGCCGCACCCACCCCACAGCCTGTAAAAGATGCTTCGGAGATGGGAGTGTCAATGACCCGCTCCGGTCCAAATTTTTCAAGCAGCCCTTTCGTTACTTTATATGAACCGCCGCGTTCCGCGATACCGACCCCTATGCAAAAAACCAAAGGATCTCGATACATCTCCTCAAAAAGCGCCCGATTCAGGGCTTCGCGATACATCAGTTCAGCCATTATGTTTGCTCCCGGCTTAATTGAGCGATGCTCAATTAAGTATTAGTTGTGTTATCGGTTATGGGTTAGATCTCGGTCAAAAACGCCTCCACAGAAGGTTCGGGACTGTTTTTGGCGAATTCAACAGCTTCTTCCAACTCCGCGTCAACCTGGCCTTCGATTCGACGCGCCTGATCTTCGTCAATTTGTGCGCGTAGTAATATAAGAGGATCTCTGGCTTTCCACTCTGCCAAAATGTTCGGATCCATATAAAGACCCGGGTCATTTACATGGTGCCCACCGTGTCGATAGGTTTTTGCTTCGATCAGGGTGGGTCCTTCACCGTTTTGGGCCATTTCCACCGCCTTTTTGGTCTCCAAAAAAACCGCTACGGCATCATTGCCATCCACACAGATACCCGGCACTCCATAGGCCTGGCCTCGATCAACCAGTTCACAGCGCGCAGCTGCATACTCTATCGGTGTGGTTACTGCATAATGGTTATTTTCCAGCATGAAGATGACCGGCAGATTGTAAATCGCAGCCAGGTTTAACGATTCTCCAAAAACTCCGTTGTTTGAAGCGCCGTCACTGAAGAAAGCCACAACAACCTCCTTGCTTTTTTTGATTTTGATCCCCATTGCCGCCCCGGTTGCGATCGGGATTCCCCCGCCCACAATGCCGTTGGCGCCTAAATTGTTATTGGCTTTGCTGGAAATATGCATCGAACCGCCCCGGCCTTTGCAGTACCCGGTTTCGCGACCCAAAATTTCGGCCATCATCAGC
>Ga0255054_10001708_pt1 | contig 12800 bp, 10 predicted proteins | sample JV7_2_23_MG_FD_188634 | JGI IMG/M metagenome (GOLD analysis project Ga0255054, IMG submission 188634) | Seawater microbial communities from Jervis Inlet, British Columbia, Canada - JV7_2_23 | ecosystem: Environmental > Aquatic > Marine > Inlet | place: Canada: British Columbia | collected... | reverse complement strand
TAGGTGGGAGCGACTGCCCAACCGAGCAGGGTGGCCACCCCCGACAGGACCCCGGCACCAGCCGTCACCATCCGTCGGCCCAGATACTGGGCGACGTCAACCACGGCACCGCTCTGGCCTTCGACCGCGCCGCCTACAGCTTGCCCGAGCGCAGTCTCATTGTAGAACTGGACGAGCTGCGGCGCGCGCGTCCGGACCCAATTGACCGCTGCCGCCCACCAGGTCGGGAAGGCCTCGACGAGTCCCTTGACCTGATCGACGAGGATGTCTCCGAAGAACCACCCGAGGGCGGTGACAGGGATGATGAACGATAGAAAGACCGCGATCAGGGCCGGCACCCGTCCGAGCTTGAGACGGGTCGATATGGCCTCGTAATAAGGCTTGACGACCAATGCCGCAACCATCGCCACAGCCAGCGGCAGGAAGACGGCGGAGAACTTCACGAAGAACCCGCCGACTATCCAGAACAACGCCCCGATGGCAAAGAGGATGACGACTGCGGAAAGAATGGTAATGGCGGCTGCAATCGTCGTTCGCTGTCGGTCGCTGAACTCTATGGCCATCTTGGAGCCTCCCGTTGGCAGATCATATCAACAATACGGCTGCCCAAATTAGGAATTAGGAATGAGGAATTAGGAATTCCGCCCACCCACCCTCTGACCGAGACACATGCGGTGTTCGCGGATGAGGTCTCAGGCCCCATATCTCAGACCCCAAACGGGGTCACTCTGCTGTCGCGCGAGATCGGTATCGATCTGGTTTTTGGGCGTCAAGAACCGCAGTCCTGCGTAGAACTCGGCGCGGTCGATCAGCTCACCAATCACGGCGCCGAACATCGCCGCCGCGACTGGCACGGTGCCCGTAGCAGCGAGGGCGAACGCCGGCATGATCCCAACTCCAATGCGGACCGGGGCGAGGAGCGTACCGCCGGGCGAGGGCCGCTCACCACGCGCCAGATAGAGAACCAGCTTCACTGTGGCCGCCGGCCACAACAGGACGGGATTTGCGGTGAGGATGCCGATGTAGAATGCGGCGGTGAGCATTGCCATCGCGCTGTGCGGGACCGTGAGAACCGGCTGTCCGCGGACCCGGTAGACCATGTCCATTGCATAGAGGCTGGCGAAACCGACCGCTGCGATCACCCACCTCGCCGAACCCGTCACCTCCGGTCGGACAGCGGAGCCGCAGGCGGCCGCAAAAAACGTCGAAAAGAGGACGACCTCGCGGCTCACCCACGACCGCCTGAGGTTGAGCATCGCGCGCCAGATGCGAGTGACTCGTCCGAGATGGAGGGCGCTGACCGCCATCGCGAGGATGCCGGCACCAGCAAAGACCGCTGCCGGGATCGCTCGACTCCACGCCGCCTCGGCCGCAAACCACGCGACCAGAAGGGTCGCGACCGAGGTGAAGAACCACAGCGACCACTCGCTTTTGAGGCCGCTCCAGCCGACCGGGGACCGCGGCGACATCACATTCACCGCGATTGGCGCAGCCGTCATATCGGGTGCTGTCTGACGACGACCACCCACCACCCGAACCGCTGGACGCAGCCCGGTCTCGGGAAACCCCGGATGATTGATCGAGCCAGGGTCGTCCTCCCTTTCAAATCTCAGCGCGTCGGTAGGGCATGCGGTGACGCAGGCTGGAGGAAGATTCTCAGTCAGCCTCTGTTCGCAAGAAGTGCACTTCTCCATGACTCCGACATCGGAGTTGTACCGGGGCGCCTCGTAGGGACAGACCCATGCGCAGTAACGGCAGCCGATGCACGAATCCTGGTCGATGAGCACCGCCCCGGTGGACGGGTCCTTCCTATAGGCGTTGGCGGGGCAGTTGTGGAGGCACGCGGGCTCGAGGCAGTGGTTGCAGGCGAGCGTGAAGTGATAGACCGGCGCGGTGGCGAGCCGCTGGTGGTTGAAGGTGTGGATCCGGCGCCAGCTCAGCCCTTCGGCGACCTCGTTTTCGGTGTTGCACGCAACCACGCAGGCTGCACACCCGGTGCAGCGGTCGAGGTCGAGGATAAAAATGCCATGACTCATCGCTCGAGCTCCACCTCGACCGCGTTGTCGTGAAAAGCGGCACCGTGACCCATGTCGGTCTCGCGGGCGGCCGACAGCAGGTTGATTCCGCCGCCCTCGGACAGCCACCAGCCGTTGTGGATCACGATACACCCGGGCCGAAGGCTGTGATCGAGGCGCACCGTGATGATGACCTTGCCGCGGTCATTGAAGACACCCACCCGGTCGCCGTCGACAATGCCGCGTGCCGACGCATCCACCGGGCTCATTTCGGCAAAGGTGCCGGGATCGAGCCCGCGGATGGAGGGGAGGTTGCCGAACTGCGAGTGGATGCGGTTCTTAGTATTGGGGGTGAGGAGTTGGAGCGGGTAGTCATGTGCGTCAGCGGTCGCCGGGCGCTCGACATTGGGACCATAGGTTGGCAGCGTGTCCGCGCCCCAGCGGACACTGGCTTCTTCTGAGAGCAGTTCGATTTTTCCGGACGGGGTAGGGAAGATCAGATCCGACCAGGCCACATCCTGGCAGTCCGGTGCGAGGACGGGGCCTTTCCGCAGCCGCTCGAGCGAAAGCTCGCGGAACGGCTCCAAACGTCTCTCGAGCCACGCCTCGATGGCCTCATCCGAGGGCGCCGGAATCCTCCGTTCGATCTCTTTCGTCGGTAGACCCAAACGCTGCGCGAGATGCCAGTAGACCTCGGTCTCCGGTCGCACCTCGCCCTGGGGCTCGATGAGCTTGGCCTTGATCTGGATATAGGGGTGCCAGTAGGCGCCGATAACGTCGGTCTGCTCGAACATCGTCTTGGCCGGCAGGACGATATCGGCCTCGCGTGCGGTGTCGCTCAGGAACTGATCGACCACGACCCGGAAATCGAGGGCGCGGAAGGCCTCGAGCACCGTCGATGTCTGCGGGTTCTGGGTCACCGGGTTGCCGCGTTCGACCCATGCCACCTTGAGCTCAGGATCACGCTGCTCGAGCATCTCCTGGCCGAGTCTCGCGGTCGCGACCGACACCCGGATCGGGTCGTCGTCGGTGTCGGGCGGATAGAGCGCGAGCGGCTCGCGGACCGAGCTGAAGATGTCGCTCTGGAGGTTGGCGTAGATCCAACCCGAGCCCGGTCTACCGATATTTCCGGTGAGCGCGAGCAGGGCAATCAGGGAGCGCATCGCCTGGGCAGAGTTGGTGTAGCGCTGCATCCCGAATCCGGCGCAGATGCTGAGCGGCGTGATCGAACCGATCATCTCGGCCAGGCGTTCGATGACCTCGACCGGCACATCGGTGATTTCGGCCACGCGGTCTGGCGGGTAATCGCGAACCATCGCCGCGAACTCCTGGTAGCCATGGACGTGGTTGCGGATGAAGGCGCCGTCGATCGCACGCCGAGCAATCAGGAGATGGGCGATGCCGAGGGCGAGCGCGCCGTCGGTGCCTGGTCGAATCTGGACCAGCAACTCAGCCCCTTCCGCGGTCTGGGTGCGCCGAGGGTCGACGACAACCACGCGGGCGCCGTGGTCTATGGCCTCCTCGACAAAGCGCATCTGGTGGATGTTGGTCTCGGCCGGGTTCTTGCCCCAGAAGATGATGAGACGGGCGTTGACCAGGTCCCAGGGCACGTTGTGCTTGTTGTCGCCGAAGGTCAGACGGGTCGCTTCGAGCCCAGCCGGCCAGCACAGATCGCCAAAGGTGGTCGTACAACCACCGTAGAGCCTCCAGAAATCCTTCGACACCTCGTTCAACAGGCCCTTGGTGCCACTGCCGGTGTAGAAGAAGACGCTGCGCGGACCGTGGCGTTCGCGGGCCGCGTTCAGCTCGGTGGCGATCCGATCGAGAGCGGTATCCCACGAGATCCGTTCGAAACCCCCGTTCGGGTTTCTCTGAAGAGGGTGGAGGATCCGGTCCTTCGCATACACCCGTTCGATATATGACAGCCCCTTGAGGCACACACCCTCCGGGGTCGCCATGTTGTCCGGGTGGGACTCAATTGCGCGTAGCCTGCCATCCTCGACCTCGACCCGCATCCCGCAGGTCGAATAACAATTTCTGGGACACGCGGTCGTGAAGAACTCTGCCACTGAATGAGTATAGGGTGCCTCACCCGAGTCCGCGCCCGCGTCCGTGTCCGCGTCCGCGTCCGAATGCAAAGGATGGCATCTCCCTGGCTGTGTCGCCGTGCTAGACTCCGTCTCAACATATCAGGAAATGGAAAACGAAAGAGGAGAGTCATGAACGTGAAACGTTTTGTGCTTGCCTGTGCGGCCGTATACGTGATCTATCAGATCTTCGGCTTCGTCGTCCACCAGTTGCTTCTCGGCGACATCTACAAGGTCATGGAGTCCGTGTGGCGACCGGAAGCTCAGTTGATGTCGAAGATGTGGATTATGTATCTCACCAGCGCGGTGTGGACGGTGCTCTTCTGTTACATCTTCACCCGCGGCTACGAGGACAAGGGAGCGATGGAGGGTGCGCGCTATGGGCTCATCATGGGTCTGTTCATTGGCATCCCGTTCTCATACGAGAGCTACATGATCTACCCGATCACCCTCAGTCTGGCTCATGCATGGATGGTCTCGGCGGTGGTCCTGAGCGTGATCTGTGGCCTCGTACTGGCGCTGATCTATAAACCAGCGGAGGCTTGAACGCAGTGCAGCACGGGCGCTTGACGTCGCCGATCGGCACTGTTGAGGTCAGTGTCAACGAGAGTGGGGCCGTTACGGCTGTGTCGTTTGTCGACGAGGCGGACCCCGTGGTGGGGGAGACCGCACATGCCTGCTCGCGAGCGCTGCGGCAGCTCGAGGAGTACTTCCAAAGCGAGCGGCGGCGCTTCGAGCTCGAGCTCGAGCCCGAGGGCACCGACTTTGAGTACAGGGTGTGGAGCCAGGTGCAACGAATCCCGTTTGGCGCTACCGACACCTACGGCGAGATCGCACGCCGCCTGGGGGAGCCCGATGCCGCGAGGGCGGTAGGCCACGCGAACGCCCGCAACCCGATTGCGATTATCGTCCCGTGCCATCGGGTGATCGGCTCGGATGGCGATCTCACCGGCTATGCCGGCGGTCTCGATCGAAAGAAGTGGTTGCTCGACATGGAAAGCGGACAGGCGCGGCTCTTCTGAAGAGGTAAAGAGTTAAGAGTAAAGAGTTAAGGCCACGCGCGCTTCCTGAAACCTGGCCCTTAACTCTTAAACCGTTACTCGTCCGCCATCATGGACTTCATCTCTTCCTGGAAGGCCTCGATGATGGCCTCGGGATCGGGGACCAGACCCGAGTCGGTGGCGACGCCCAGACGGACCTGGCCGGCGTAGCTGAGGATGCTGACCCCGAGCCCGAGCCGCGCCGACTGCGGCACCCAGAACATCATGCTACGCATCGCCTTGCCGGCCATAAAGATCTCCTCACGCGGGCCGGGGACGTTGGTCATGACCGCCGTTGCCTTGGAGCCGAAGAGCTGCAGCGCAACGCTCTCCACCTTGGGCCCGGTAAGACCGACTGCGTTGAGGATGGCGTAGATGACCATCGGTTCAGACGAAGTCTTGATCTTGTCCATCCGCCGTTTGAGCTCGACCAGCCGTTCACTACGATCGGCAACGCCGACCGGGAGGGCCAGAAAGACCAGCCCGAATTTGTTGCCGAGCTTGAGGACGTCGGACTCGGGCCGCAGGTTGACCGGCACCACGGCGCGGATGTTGAGGTCATCGACCTCCGCCTTGCGGCCGATCATATAACGCCGGATGGCGCCGGTTACACCCGCCAGCAGGACGTCGTTGATGGTCGCGCCCTGGGATTTCGAATACGCCTTGACGTCGGCAAGCGACATGACCTCGGACCAGGCGCACCGCTTGGCCGTGACGAGCTCACCCTTGAAGAGAGTTTCCGGGTCCGCAGGCATCGTGGCGAGCCGGGCCAGTACGCCGGTGCCTTTGGCGCCTTCGGTCACCATCTGCGCGGCGCGCGCGGGATCGGTCAGCGTCTCAAGTGTCTTGTCGACCATCCGGGCGGTGATCCGTCCCACCGAATAGACCGCCTCGTTGACCACCTCGGGCAGCCAGAACCCCCCGCCCAGGGGCTTGCGCCGACGTCGGGCGCGACGGGTCTTTGGTGAACCGTTGGGCGAATCGTCGGTAAGGCTGAGCAGCACCCGCATCAGGGCGATACCGTCGGCGATGCAGTGATGGATCCGCGAAACCACCGCAGAGCCGCCGCGGTAGTTCTCGACATACAGGAACTGCCACAGGGGCTTGGAAAAGTCCAGAGGCGTGCTCATGACCGTGCTGACCATCTCCTGGAGCTCCTTCTGGCCCCCAGGATCCGGCAGCGCCACCCTAAGCAGATGCGAACGGAGATTGAAGAGGGGATCGTCCACCCACCGCGGTCCGATGCCTGGTACCGATGACGTTACGACCTTTTGCCTGAATCGCTCGAAGGGCAGCAGCCGGTCCTCGATCAGCTCCTTGAGCTCAGCGAAGTCCAGCTTCTCAGAAAAGGACATCACCCCGCTGATCAGCATCAGATTGGTGGGGGTCTCCATGTGCAGCCACGCCGCATCCACGTTCGACATCGGCTTGCCTTCGAGCAGAGCCATCAGCTTCGTCCTCCTCACAGATACTGATGGAACTGTAGCAGAGTCAGAAGGAGGCTTGAGACCTGAGGCTTGGGGCTTGATGAAAGCGTCCGCGCTTTCCCCGGGTCGCAGGCGTATGTCGCACTCGGCCTCAAGCCCCAGGCCCCAAGCCTTCGCCGAAGGCGATCTATGGCGCCGCGCGGCCCTCCGCGGTGATGCCGAGTGAGATTTTCGGGTTCGGCGGCTTGAGGTAGCGTGCGAGGAAGTCGTAGATCTGCTTGCGGTAGCCCCATGCCTCGGGAGTGTCGAGGCGATCGAAGCTGTGGCCGCCGGGGACGTCGGAGACCTCGTGCTCGAAGTCCTTGCCGGCCGCGGTCAGGGCCTGGATCAGGTGCTCGACCTCGATGTAGTTGACGTCCTCGTCATGGATATTTGTGTGGATTCGCAACGGCTTGGTCAGCTTGTCGACCGACCACACCGGTGAGCGGCGCTTGTACTCGTCGAGATTCTCCTTTGCCGAGGCGCCGATGAAGTAGTCGGCCTCATAGAGATCGCGGTAGCCCTGGCCGTGGTAGCCCATGCGCTGGACGAGGTCCGAGACCGGCACGCCGGCAAAGCCGCAGGCGTAGGAATCGGGGTAGCGGAAGAGGCTGAAGAGGGTGATCAGGCCGCCGTGGCTCCAGCCGAGGATGCCGACCCGCTTGGGGTCGACGCGGGGGTGGTTTTTGACCGCCCAATCGCGGGCGGCGAGGGCGTCGGCGACCTCGAGCCCGCCGTAGTCGATGTCCTCGTACATGCCGCGCCCGTAGCCGGTGGATCCACGGTACTCGGGCGCGACCACGATGTAGCCCTGGACAACCAGCTCGCGCACGATGTGGGCGTAGTAGGTGGTGAAGTCGGCGTGGACGCCGCCGTGGGGCAGGACCAGCAGCGGCAGCTTGCCGGCATCGTCGAAGCCCTTTGGAGTGAAGAGGTAGGTGTAGAACTTGACGGGATTGCCCGCGTTGACGCCGGTCGGGTTCTCTTCCTTCCAGCGTGGCGGCCCGTAGATCCGGGACTTGTCGATGACTGCCACATCGCCGACGCGTTCGTACCACAGCACATCGTCGATTTTCTTGGCGAGAGCGTCGAACTCATGCCCGGCTCGCCGCGAGGCCTTTTCGACCGCCGCAATGGCGTCGGACTTGGGTGGGTCGTCGGCTGCGACGACTGTTGACATGAAGATCGCGATGACGACGAGGAAGAGCACGGCGGTTCTTCGCATGGTTCGGGCCTCCTTCGAGCGATGATTCTATAACGGCTCACAGACGAAGTCGGCGAAGCGCGGTTACAATCGTGGCCATGGATCCTCCCGGCGGGGACGACGGCAACCCGGTTGGAACGCTGCCTCAGCGCTTCCGCAGCGCGGCCCACCTTCTGAGGACCGCGACTGGGCGGCACGACGCGGTCACGGAGCCACTCCCCGAGCGGCCCGTGAGCCGGAGAATGCTGCCGGTGCGCTACCAGGTGAAGGAAGACGAGGACGGCTGCTACCTGACCTGCCTCGAGGCGTCGAATATTTTCGTTCGGATCGACCGGGCACTCAGCGTTTCGGCGTCTTCGGTTCGGAAGTATCCAAAAGACACGATCTTTCTCGACGGCGCCGCGAAGGGCGAGCCGTTCATCGACTCCTCAAGAGGCGTTTACAATCTCGACCACCACGAGGGCTGCGTCCGCTCGTTCACCCTCTCGACTTGTGAGCAGGCGATGATCGTCATCCGCAAGGGGCTCGATCTGGACGCCGAGCGATGGACGGTATGGGCGAACGATCCGGACCTCGACACAGTTCTCGCCATCTGGTTGTTGCTCAATCATCGACGGATCGATGAAAACGACTCGGCTGTGCGCAAAAAGATCATGCCGATCGTCCGCCTGCAGGGGGTGATTGACGCCCACGGTTTCGAGCTCAAGGAGCTGACGGCTTTTCCCGACAATCTTCAGGAGGCCGCCCTGACTGTCATCAACGGCCTTCGCAGCGACGAGGTCGAGCTCAAGAAGGAGAACCGTTGGGGTGACACGGATTTCCTCGACTTCACGGTCGCCTCGCTGCAAAAACTCGACGAGCTGGTCTACACGCCGTACGATTTCGAGGAGGGGCATGCGGTTGAAGAGCTCGCCCGGGAAGGCATCCTCCCGCAGAGGATCGCGGTTGCATGCCGCTCAGAGGCCGGGATCTACGAAGTCGAGGAGCAGCTCCGCGACCTTCACGGCGACCGCCTCGGGTTGGTGATTCTCGAGAAGGAACCTGGGGTTTACACCCTTCGGCAAGTGGATCCATTCCTGCCGACGAATCTCGAGGCCCTGTATGACCGCCTCAACCTGCTCGATTCCGAGGCCGTCGGCGAAGCGCGGTGGGGGGGTTCGAACGAGATCGGTGGCTCACCGCGAGGTGGGAGGACCGGGCTCAGTCTGCGCGAGATCATGTTCATTACCCGGTGGGTCTACCAGCCGCCCTCGGGCGGCCGTCGACTGGCTGCGGTCGCGGTTGGTGTGGCAGCATCGGTTGCCACACTTGCGGTATCCATAATTGCTGGTGGATCACAGCTCGGAACTGGCGTGCCGCCGGGCCTGATGGTTCGCGCCGGTCTGTCGGGTACGGCGATCTCAGCAGCGGTGTTGGCGGTCTTGGGGCTCGGGCTGGTCTACCTCGGGCACTCCCGACAGCCGGGCAGATACGGACTGCGGAGAGCTCGCCAAATCGGTTTCCTGGCGATGCTCCCCGTAACCGCGGTCCTCGGTCTCGCCGGTGGGACCTGGATGAGCACGCCAGTACCGGCTGCGGAAGCGACCACAATTGCCGTATTAGCGGTCATGATCATGGGGATTGTGGGTATCGAGACCCTGCTGCGGGGCGCGTTGCACGGTCACCTCCTCCGCTTCTTTCCAGTCATGGCGGCCAGCGGCCGGCTGTTCATATCGGTGCCGAATGCAGTTGCTGCGGTGGTCTACTCCGTCGCGGTGACCGTCTGTCTGCTGCCCCCGGCATGGCTCACCGCGGACATCGGAGGGTGGTGGATGGGGTGGGCGGGCGCGGCCCTGATCTTCGGTCTGGTGTGCGGCGGCGTTCGCGAGCGGACGCGCAGCGTGTGGGCCGCGGTGATCCTACATGCGTCCTCGGCAATGATCGCGTGGATCGTGCTCACCAGGTTTTTCTGAGCCCAACTCCCTGCCCGGCTCACGAACGGACCGTCGGGTTGGCGGGTGGGATCGGTTTTATTTACCCGCAGATGACGCAGATTACTGACGCCCCAGGCTATTCACCTGTCGCGCCTCCGGCGCTCTATTCCTGGCATCTGATATCTGATATCTGGAATCTGGGTTCGTGGGGGAGACTCACGCGTAGCGCTCGAGGAAGAGCTCGAGCAGGCGGTCGGCCTCGATGGATGGGCGCAGGCTCTGCAGGATTTCCTGGTACGCCGCCTCGTCGGCCACATAGTCCCTGAGGAACACGAGAATTCGTTCGCGCAGCCGCTCCTCGTCCATCTCGCTGTGAAACTGGGTGCCGTAAACGGGTTTACCTTCGAGGCGAATGAGTTGATTCGGGCACACCTCGGATTGCGCCAGATCGACCCAACCGGGACCGAGCTCGCTGACCCGGTCATTGTGGCCGAGCTGAACATGGAATCTCTCAGGAAATCCGGCCATCAGGGGATCGGCGATGCCGGCAGATGTGAGGCGAATCGGGAAGGTGCCGACCTCCGATTTCTCCTTGTCCTCGATCACCGTACCGCCGCCGAGATCAGCCAGGAACTGGTGGCCCCAGCAGCCACCGAAAACGGGGCGGCCGTCATCAACCAGGCGTTGGATGACCTCACGTAGGGGTGCGGTAAAGGGATGTTCCCGGGCGACCGAGAACGCCCCGGCCCCCCCGATCAGGACGGCGTGAGCATGCTCGACGTCGTCCCAGCGGATATTCGGGTTATCTACCAGGTTGATGAAATCGAACTGGCGCCGAGCAACGCGGCAGCGATCTATGAAGCAGCTTTGCTCCTGCTTGAGGGATACGAGCTCGTTCCGGACCTGGAGGAGCACGAGTCGAAGTTTGGTTCGTGGTGTCGCCATTTCATCCTTAGGGCGCGTTTTCGCTCGGGGAGTGTAGCCGGACGCTCGTCCGTTTGCACGGCGGGTCTGGCACCTTCAGCCCTGCCAGCTGTCCTTCCAACCGCGGATGACTGCGAAGACATCCGCTGCGGTCGGCAGGTCGAGGCCGGCCCTGGCCTCGGCGGTGGCGACCACCGCCGACTTGTCGCAGCGCAGGAAGGGGTTGGTCTCAAGCTCCTCTGCGACGGTCGAGGGCACCGTCGGACGTCCCTCGGCACGCTCTCGTCGAGCGGCCTCGAAACGCGCCTCGAGAGCCTCGTTGTAGGGCTCTACCTCACGTGCAAACTTGAGGTTGGAGATGGTGTACTCGTGGGCACAGTAGATCAGTGTCTCGCCGGGAAGATCCGCGAGACGGTTCAGCGAGGTAAGCATCTGTTCGGGCGTGCCCTCGAAAACCCGCCCGCAACCACCCGCAAACAGAGTGTCTCCGACCAACGCGAACTCGGGACCGCGATAGGCGATGTGGCCGGCGGTATGGCCCGGGACGTCGACAACCTCGAGGTCGAGAGCGAGGTCTGGAAGGGGAACGAAATCACCGCCTTCGACCGGGTGGTCGACCGTAGGTATGCTCTCTCGAGCGGGACCGAAGACCGGGACCTGCCGCGCGCGGAGAAGCTCGTCCACGCCGCCGACGTGATCACCGTGGTGGTGGGTGAGGAGGACTGCGCCGAGCTCCAGCTTCCGTTTCTGGAGAATCTGGAGCACGGGCTGGGCCTCTCCGGGATCCACAATCACCGCTGCTGGAGACGGTGGGTCGGTGATGAGCCAAACATAATTATCGGAAAAAGCGGGCACGGGTTCAAAAAGGGGCATGAAACCATGCTGCCAGGGAATGGCCGTAACAGTCAATCGCCGGAAGATCGGAAACGGAGATTTTGTTTTGCCATGGCAGAATGCTGCTATGAAGACGCGCTACCTATTGGTTGCTGACAGCCTCGAGGATCTCAACCCGGAGTTCGATCTTGGGGTGTGTGTGGGCGCCGAGCTGATCAGTCGCGGAATCACGGTCGACTACCTCGACCTCCCTGCCACCGACCCTGAGCAAGGCTCGGTGGACTATCTCGGCAAACTGCCGGTGCGCGAGATCTTGTCGTCGGACGCGGAGCGCGATCCCTTTTGGAAGCTCGGTCCAGAACGTAGAGCCGATGTTCGGGAGTATCGGGTGATCCTTCAACGGAAAGACCCGCCGGTGGACGAGAGTTTTATTTCGCGCACCCGGCACTTCGAAGAGGCGCCCGAGGAGATCGTTCAAATCAACCGGCCGCCCGCTACCTACGAACTCTCCGAGCACACAGCGGCGCTTCGCTTCCCGGAGTACGCGGCCCCGACCACGGTCTGTACCAACCTGGAGGAACTGGTCGAGGCCGTGCGCGTTCTGCCCGGCGAGGCCGTGCTCAAGCCGGAGAACACCTACTGCGGCATCGGCATCCAGTTTTTCGAGCCCGGAGTTTCAGAGGAAACGCTCGCAGACTACTGGGATGAGTGGAAACCGCACGTCATCGTGCAGCCCTTTCTCGAGGCCATCGAATCGTCGGGGGATCTGAGGATCCTGACAATCAACGACAAGGTCCTGGGATCGGTTCTGCGGGTTCCGGCGGAGGGCTCGCGGCTGGCCAACCTGCACCAGGGTGCGGTCGCGGCGAGACTCGAACCGACCCCGCGCCAGCTCGAAGCGTGCCGGGTGGTGGCGCAGGGACTCAACCCGCTGGGTCTGTATTTCCTCGGCCTTGATTTCATCGGCGATGACCTGACCGAGGTCAACTTCACATCGCCGACGACAATTGTCCAGGTCAACCGCGTCAACGGCATCCGCGCCGATATCGATCTGGTCGACGAACTCGAACGCATGTGGCGGGCCAGAGTCGGTCGCTAAACCGTAAGAATTTTCGAGATACTCGATACTGGATTCTCGATACTCGACCCGGCCATTTACCCTTGCCGAGATTTCGGAATTGGATATCGAATTTCGAATTTTTTCCACCCACCCCTTGACAGCACAATCCAGGAATTTATGTTTTGTTGCATCGAGCATCGAGCATCGAGCATCGAGCATCGAGCATCGAGCATCGAGCATCGAGCATCGAGCATCGG
>Ga0255054_10001707_pt1 | contig 12802 bp, 16 predicted proteins | sample JV7_2_23_MG_FD_188634 | JGI IMG/M metagenome (GOLD analysis project Ga0255054, IMG submission 188634) | Seawater microbial communities from Jervis Inlet, British Columbia, Canada - JV7_2_23 | ecosystem: Environmental > Aquatic > Marine > Inlet | place: Canada: British Columbia | collected... | reverse complement strand
CAGGTTTGTCCTACATGGAGCCAAATCTTACTCAATTATAAAATATGATTCAAATGATTGCACGTTTTTTACACTCTTTTAACACAATTTTAACACACAAAGCATATGCTGAAAATGGATAATCAGAACACTTTTATTTGAAATGCAACAGAGTTGCTGACTATACTTTACATAGAGCTACAGTCTATGGAGCTTCGATGATCCGGGCACTTGTATTCATCACAACACTTGGGTTCATGATAAGTTTTGGAGTGCTGACCTGTAATCACAGCTCAACGAGGGGCGACGTCCCTGCAAACCATCCACCATCAATCAAAGAGCAGCACGATCGCACCTATTCCCTTCTCCCTTTACCCGAGGAAGAAACTGTTGTTGAACTTAGTGTTGAATAGGTTTCCCATTTCTATCATGAGCGGATACCCACAGCATCTTCCCTTGAGCGATGGGCAAGGGCTAGAACATCCCCATCTTGATCGCAACGCTGGCGAAAAATCCACTTAGATCTTTGTTGATGAGGCCCTCAAGGTCTGTAACTCCCTGAACGAATCTCCATCCCCCACCGACACTGATACGCATCCAGTTTGTAACGTTCAGTTCTGCATCGCCGCCAATTTCGCCAACAAAGAAACGGTCAACCGATACCACATCGCCAAGACTCGCACTTCCTGCCCCAATCAGCAATCCGAACGTACCATGAACGAGCGAATCTGAAAGGAAGATGATGTCCTGCTCGAGGCCGCCATAGGTAAAGTTGAGGTTTTCCAACGTACCGTCAACATCGACCTTGAAATCCGAGATAAGCGTGTAGGCTCCGAGACCTATGGAAAACCATTCCCCGATAATGACAGCCCCACTCAGGCCTGCCATCGTCTCAACCTGATTGCTGATACCGGTCACTTTCAGGACAGGTGCAACAAAGAATCCAAATCGGGCATTCCCTGCCAGTGATTGCTGCTGCGCCATCAGGGCACCGGGGATGAAGAGTGCGATTAACAAAGTGATTATGAGGACTTTTTTCACGGTCCATTGCTCCTGTATGGTCTATTCGCCACACCCGGTATGGGCGTATGGGTTACATGCAACCTGTAAGAGGTGACTATAATGTAGTGCCATAATGCGCTGAAGGCCAACCACCTTTGAAAGCCTGTTGCAGTTTCGCCCGAGCAGTTTATACTGTGAAAGAATAGACTGCTCGGGCAAATAGCCCTGGCCAGCACAGTGGTCGTTCATTACACAGAGACAAGGAGGGGTTATGGGAGAGGATAACAAGAAGCTAAAGGAGGCTAAAAAAATCGCCCACGGCAAGGTTGAATTTATCCGCCATTTCATCGTGTACATTGCCGTCATGGTTTTGCTGGCCATAATCAACAATCTCACCTATTCAGGTTATCAATGGTGGCTCTGGCCCGCTCTCTTCTGGGGAATCGGCGTTTTCATCAATTTCCTCGTCGCATATGTTTTCAAGGGCGGCGGTTTGAAAAAACTGGAAAAGAATCTCGTGCAGAAAGAGATCGAGAGGATGAATGATGAAGAATAGTCGCAGGTTTACGAACGTTATTGGTGCACTTTGCGGCATCATCACTTTTCTCATCATTATTTCTGCACTCTTCTATTTCTTAACATTGCAGAGGAGCAGAGGGGCCATGGTGCCCCGTTTTCAACACTGGCGAAGATGGGAAGAGAAATTTTAAAAACATATCACTACAGGGGGAGGTGCACATGGCAGCGCTTACAGGAAAGACTGCCATTGTAACAGGGGGATCAAGGGGCTCACGCTGTGGCCGCTGGTTCAGAAGATCGAACCCCTCTAGTTGTCGTCCGGCATGTATTTCATCTTTGCCTCAATCATCTGTGCATGGGAAAGGTGAAGAATCCGTGCAAGTTTGTGCACGATATAATCCTCATACTTATCCAGTTTTCCGTCTGCATAGATTACCTGCCAGACCTTCTCGATAATGCGGCGCTTTTCCTCAATACCATAGCTCTTGTTGATGATTTCAGTAAAATGCCATATGTCAATACTTCTTTTGAGCTGCTCTTCAGAGACCTGCACGAGCTCTTGAACACTCTCCTCGTCGAGGCTGAATTGACTTTTAAGAATATTCAGGATACGGTCCTGTTCTGACTGGCTGTAATCCTCATCAGCATGGGCAACCTCGAGCAGGATTACTGCGGTTGCCACCTGAATACGCTGTTCATTGTCAGCATTGTCCGCCCTTTGATTGTCCCGTGGCGTGCCAGTCAGTATGTCTTTCAATCGATCAAACATACCCTTCATCCTCGATCTTGAAACCTTGCATCCCGATCATCTTACCCATCCACTTTTTCTATTTTGACCTTCTCGTCCTTGGGCAGGGCTGTCCCTCTTGCCACTTCCACACCCTTGACAATAGCCATAGGCACAGGACAGGCTGCATGTTTTCAGTGTTTGTATGGAGGTGGTGATACTGTCTCAGTCTTCCTTCCAATTCACCACGATTTTTTCCTCTGGAATCTTGCTCTTCAAAATATCTGCCAGACGGAGAAGCTCAACCTTGCAGCAATCCACTGTCTTTCCCCTCTGGAGCCGCACTTTCAATTCATCGGCAAACTCTGACAGGGTGATCTCCTTTTCCATAATTCGCCTCCATCTCTGTCTTCACACAATGATGGTTCAATGGTAGCACCAAACAAAGGATTTATCAAACATCTCTGCCTAGCTGAAGCATTGGCTGCCCAAAATCAACAACTCAGAAATCCAGTAGCTCCATATCGAAAACCAGAAAGGAATCCGGAGGAATCACCCCGGGATACCCCTGTTCGCCATAGCCAAGCTCTGGAGGTATAATGAGGATTCGTCGTTCCCCCTTTTTCATGGCAAGAAGCGCTTCATTCCAGCCGGGTATGAGCCTGCCCACAGGAAATACGGCCGGCTCCCCCTGCTTTCTCGAGCTGTCGAACACCTTTTCATCGAGAAGCATGCCCGTGTAATGAACAGTCACGGGCTGACCCATTTTCGGGCTCGGGCCTTTGCCTTCCTGCAGCACCACATACATGAGACCGCTCTTTGTGGTCTGCGCCTCGGGCCATTTTTTAGCAATCAGTTCCATGTCAGATTCTCTTTTCTGCAACTTCTTCTCCTCAATGAGCTCCATGGCTTCTGCTATCATAGCATCGAAAATATGCTGATTTACCTTGAACGCACCTGCATCCTCTTCAACCCGTACTATCCGCACCTTCTTTATTACATCACCCGGCCTTATGGCATTAACGACCTCCTGTCCCCTGACAACGTGGCCAAATACCGCGTGTTTTCCATCGAGCCAGGGGGTGGCCTTATGGGTTATGAAAAATTGGCTGCCGTTTGTGTTGGGTCCGCTGTTCGCCATTGACAGTATACCCGGCCCTTCGTGCCTCAGACTGATGTGAAACTCATCGGGGAAGGCATACCCCGGACCTCCCTGCCCGTTGCCAAAGGGGTCGCCGCCCTGAATCATGAAATCATCAATTACCCTGTGAAAGGTAAGACCGTCATAGAAATGTTTTCCCGAACGGTTCTCGAACTCGATGCTGCCCTCTGCAAGACCCACAAAATTTGCCACTGTCATGGGAACCTTTTTATACTCAAGAAACAACACTATGCTTCCCTTTGAGGTCTCCATTTCAGCATATAACCCGTCCGGTAGCTCTTGGCCGCTATCCTGGGCATAGAGTAATACTGATCCCATAAGGAACAGCAGAACCAGACACAGGATTTTCATTCTCATTGCTCAAACTCCTGGATTAGTCTAAGTTGACAAAAACAGTACAGTCCTATACTATAAATCTGCTTATCTAATGTAAATAAACAAACAGGTTGCGACTGTATGATTAATATAGGACTTGTTGGATACGGAAGAACAGGAAAAGTCGTTGCCGACGAGATCTACCAGCAGCAAGCCGCAACACTTACCAACATTTTTAAAAAGACAAAGGATCAGTTAATAGGCAAGGACATAGGAGAGCTGCATGGTAAAGAGGCAAACGGCAACCGTGTAAGGCATATCTCAGAACTGGAAGGCTGTCTCAAGAAGAAGTGTATCGATGTGGTCATTGACTTTTCACACCCCGATGGGGTGATGAGCTATATTGAACTGCTCTCCCGCTATAAAACCAGCCTGGTCATCTGCTCCACCAATTTCAATGAGCAGCAGAGGAATCACATCAACGGATGCTGCAACCAGATAGGGGTTGTGTGGGCTCCCAATGTGACCGAAGGCATCAATATACTGATGTACCTTGGAAAGATTGTGAAGAACATATGGCCAGAAAGCGATGTCGAGATCATTGAGTACCATTTCTCCAAGAAAAAGGACATCTCCAAGTCGGCAATGAAAATTGCCGAGGCAATTACCGATGACGAGGCTATAAAAGTGGGCAGAAGCATCAATGATCCACGTATCGGCAAAGAAACGGTCATACATACTGTGAGAGTCGGCGGCGTGGTCGGAAAACACAGTATCATCATCGGCCAGCCCCATCAGACGCTGACCATGACCCATGAATCGATAGACCGACACGCCTTTGGAAAAGGGGCGCTCAAGGCCGCTGAGTTCATTCATGGCAAGACAGGGCTTTTCACCATGGTGGACGTTTTAAAGCTGTAGATAGTGTATCCATCTTCAGCATCCATACAGAACCGAACACTGCATTCAAATAACTCCCTGTTCATTCTCGCGCTTCAAGAACCCTGACCACAAGATGGCGCCCCAGATATGCGTAAATATCCGTGGGCAGATAGTGGCTTGCCGAACTGGAGAACAACACCTGTGCCGAGGGAGGAAACTCATCGTCACCCCGGTGGTACACCAGCAGGAGATCTATCCGCGGCAGCACATGAAAGGAGTATGAGAGGTCGCCGTAGTTCTCGGATTTTCCTCTGAGCTTCCGGCAAGCCTTATTCAATGAATCCAGGTTGTTCTGAACAATCGATGCGAGATGATCTCCTGAATAGCCCTGATAGGCATTTCGATAAAATGCACCGTCCGGAAGATCGGCAAGGGACACCCACTTTTCCCCCTTTTCGGTTCCGTCCGCAGTGTGAATGTAATGTATCAGCACTATCTCCACTTTCTCATCAACCTTCAAACCGGTATCGGCATGGACGACGGTGAAATCAGGAAAACTGACCTTCAACTCCATATCCCAATAGGCAATAGAAAAAGAACTGTCTTCTTCCTCAACGTGTCGGGCTCCCGTGTATACAACAAGTTGATTTGGGTCCCGGTTCTTTAGATCAGTTCGCAGGCTTTCGAGGTCCCTGCCGTGTGAGTCCGCCTGTCTTCCCTCCATGAAAAACCCTCCTCTGTACATCTCTGGTCTGATTCTATTGTATTTCTTATAAAACGCCATTTTTGTTTCACTCCATTTTATCAGTTGTTTATTTATTTATAAAAGTATGATTTAATAAAATTGCAAAAACGAGGCAAAAAGGAGGAGTCCGTCCATGTCTTATGATAAGTTCAATCTGCAGGGAAAGGTGGCAGTTGTTATTGGCGGCACTAGCGGTATCGGCCGTTCCATAGCACTTGGATTAGCCGATGCAGGTGCCGATGTCATTGCCACATCCAGGCGGGTGGAGAAGGTCGAGGAAGCTGCACAGGATATTGAAAAGAGGGGACGCCGCTCCATGGTGATGGCTGTCGATGCAACCCGACGCGACGAAGTGGAGGCATTCACCAAAGAGGCGGTAAAACGTTTCAGCCGCATCGACATACTCGTGAACTCAGCGGGGGCGATCTGGGTCGGGCCCTTTGAGGAGATGCCCGATGAGGAATACGACAAGGTAATGGACGCATGCCTTCGTGCAACGGTTCTCACCTGCCAGATCATGGGAAGGGTCATGATCAAACAGAAAAGCGGCAAGATAATAAACATATCTTCAATGGCAGCCCTCTGGGGACAGCCTGACATTCTCCCCTACTGTGCCAGCAAGGGCGGTGTAATACAGTTTTCCCGCAGCCTTGCCGTTGAATGGGCAAAGTACAATATACAGGTGAACGATATCGCTCCCGGCCTCTTTGTGACACCCCTCACCGAAGATATTTTCACCGAGCCAGTCACCAATAAAAGACTCCGGGAAAAAACACCCATGGGGCGGCTGGGGGAGCTCGATGAGCTGCAGGGCGCTGCCATCTTCCTCGCATCGTCCGCTTCAACCTTCATTACCGGTGAAACGATTCGTGTTGACGGAGGGCTTTTCATCAACGGATCGCTTTGAGGAGCAAAAGGTTCCACTGCCGCTATGTCAGGATGATCGAATCATAACAAGCATCATCTTGAATCTCTCTCTGGCCTGCAGGGAATGGGGCTTGTTGGCCGGCATGATGATGAGCTCGCCGCTCCCGACTTTGTTGTTCTTGCCTGAGATAGTGACCTCAGCCTCACCATCATACACATAGACGAGCGCGTCAAAGGGTGCCGTATGCTCGCTCAACCCCTCTCCTGCATCAAAAGCAAAGGCTGTCACCGTACCGATATCCTTCTTGATTATCTGTCTTGAAACAACAGCTCCCTCCTGATAGTCGATGAGACCATGCAGATCGAGAACCTTCCCAAGAAGGTCTTTCTCCTCATCCGCCATTTCCCTTACCTCCTTCCACATGTGCGCTTGTGGTACATTGCTTCTACGTACATGACTCTTCGTTGCAGTATAACAATATCATCACCCTGTCTAGAGCCACTCCTCCTGTAGGACCTGCCCCTTGACGCCGACCACGATCGACTTCAGGGGAATCTTTCGTGAAGCAGCAGAAGCCGCCTCCCTGGCCATCATGAGCAGTCCGCCGCAGCAGGGTACTTCCATGGTCACGATAGTGAGTGTGTTGATGCTCGCATGATCGATGAGTGCGGTTATCTTGTCGCGATAGATTTCCTGTTCTGTGTCGAGCTTTGGACATGCAATGGCCACCATCTTTCCTGTAAGAAACTTTTTATGGAAGTTTCCCATGGTATAGGCAACACAGTCTGCAGAAAGCAGAATGTCCTTTCCCTCGAAAAGGGGGGCCATGACTGGTGTCAGATGCAGTTGAATTGGCCAGTGGGTCAGCTCTGAGAAATCCTCCTCACCCACGGATGCCTGCTCTGAATCTGCAGCAGCAAAGTTGAGCGTTCTGGCACCCGGGCAGCCGCCTTCTTCGGCCATGTGGCCTGTCGCTGTACTCCCTGTCCTGGCTGCTGCAGAAGCGGCTACCGGTTCTGGCATGTGAATCCCCTTCTCTTTCAAGACGGCTTTTGCTTGGCTGAGATACCCATGCTCGCCATGTTCTTCGAGATGCTGAAAATGGGCCTCAATAACATTGGCGCCGCCCTTCACAATGTTCTCCATCACCTTTCTCTCATCATATGGTTCCGCTTCACGTTCCTCTATGGTTATGGCTCCTTCAGGACAGTGTCCCATGCAGGCCCCTAGTCCATCGCAAAAAAGGTCGCTTATGACCCGTGCTTTGCCGTCGATAATTTGTATTGCCCCTTCAGGGCAGTTTGGAATACAAAGCCCGCAGCCATTGCAACTGTCTTCATCTATATGGATGATCTTTCGTATCATTGTTGCCTCCTCATTAATTGTATGGATGAAGATTACTCCCTGAGACGGAGTAAAACATTGATCCGGATCAAGAAATACTTTTTTTATGATATGTGGGCACCTTTTCACCTATATTTCATACATGGACCTGGTAAAAATAATTCAAAATGCAGACTTCTTTCACGGGATCGGCGATAAGAACATAAGCTCTTTGGCAGGAATCTCAATTCCCAAGAAGGTGAAAAAAAAACAGACCCTCTTTCTCGAAGAACAGCATGGTCATGCCATGTTTCTCCTCGTCTACGGAACGATTCAGCTCCACAAGAGTGTACCGGACGGTCGTGATATCGTTATCAGGATCATCGGCCCCGGAGAGATTTTTGCAGAGGTTGTTCTCTTCGAGCAGGACAACTACCCTGTCAGTGCTGTTGCCCTCGAGGACAGTCTCGTGCTCATGCTCCCCCGACTACAGGTACACTGTCTTCTTGCAGAAGAGCTCTTCAGAAATGCCTTTATCTCCCTGCTCATGAGAAAACAGCGGCATCTCGCCGAACGAATTCTCAACCTGACACTCCATGATGTGGAGGACCGCTTCTTCCTCTTTTTGAAGGAACAGTACGGCCTCAGGGAAGTGTACAACATCCCTCTTTCCAAGAAGGACATCGCTGCAGCGATCTTCACCAATCCGGAGACCTTTTCCCGACTTTTGCAGCGCCTCCGGCAAAACAATACAATCTCATGGGAACAAAAAAAGCTCACCCTCAAGAAGGGCTTCTGGGAAAATCGTGAAGAAATAAATATGTAAATCTTCCTATTTCTCAAAGAAGGGGTGTTGCAAAAAACCGCCACAGATCGTTTAATGTAGGACGAAAGGAGCAGCCAATGACAAAAGAGAAGGGCAGTATTCGAATCGAGTACTTTTTGATGCTTATCGTATCCTTTTTCTGGGCCATCGGTCACCCCCTTGGCAGAATCATCGTTTCAAGGGTTCACCCCTTTCAGATCGGTGCTGTTACCTTGAGCACAGGCTTCGTTGGCCTTCTCATCTTTCTGATTATTTCAGGAAGGATAAAAAAGGTTTCCGAGCTTTCGTCCCGGGAGCTGCTTGTCTCGCTCGGACTCGGTGTGTTTGGATTCTTCTGCTATCAGATTCTGACCTTCAGCGCCCTTGCACGTATTCCCGCATACATGAACGCGGTTCTTGTTTCAACAAATGTGGTTTTCATCGCTCTCCTCGCCGCCCTCATTCTCAAGGAGCGCATCCTGCCTGCGCGCATAACAGGTATTGCCATTGCACTCCTTGGAGTAGTACTGGTGACCTTCAACACCGGTTTTGCCCTTGCTAGGGATGGAGGCAGCATCAACCTGCTAGGATGCGCCTTTTCACTCCTGGCGGCATTGTCCTTTTCACTCTACTCGGTGATCGGGAAAAAGATACTCACCTCAAATGATCCTCTCATCGTGGCAGCGCTTGCACTGTTTTCAGGGGCGGTTCTGCTCAATCTTTTTACATCGGTCACGGTTGGCTATACAGACATATTCAGGGCGGGGTGGCCGACCTTTCTGCTTATGGTATTTCTCGGGCTTACTATGATTGGCATCGCCTACCCTCTCTGGTTCACCTGTCTAAAGAGACTCCCCGCGTCCCATGCGTCGATTTATATCTATCTCACACCAGTATTTGCCGTCATTCTCTCGCTCATCATTCTGCGGGAACGTTTCTCCTGGTTGTTCTGGGTGGGAGGTGGTTGTATACTTGGCGGTATCATCATTACAAACAGATTTGCTGTTGTCAAAGAAAAGTCTGTCAACGGAAATGATCGACATTGAAATGGGGAGGAAAGGCATATGGTGGTTACCACAGTCATGATCAGAGTCAGGGAAGAGAACATCGATGATTTCATACAGGCAACCATACCCAACCATGAAGCTTCAACAGCGGAGCCGGGCAACCGGCGTTTCGATCTTCTCCAGAATGTGGAAGACCCAACCCAGTTCATTCTCTATGAGGCATACGATTCTCAGGAGGCTGCTTCAGCACACAAGGAAACCAGCCACTACAAAGCCTGGCGCGAGGCTGTTGCACCCCACATGAAGGAACCGCGCAGGGGCATCGCCTACAGGGCCATCCGACCAGAATAGCGAACCGTGAAACTCAGTATGGTAATACTGCTATTTTTCACCATTATTCCATTTGATAACAGGACGATATTTCTAGTGTACCGCCTGTAGCACAGAATTGCTCGTGTTGTGGCTCGACCAAAACCCTTTGGCGGCTGAAAGTCGGGGATGGGTGAGAGCTGGCCAGCTACTCATGCACACCAGTTTGGGGTCTGGTGTGACCGACAAATCGGGAGACACGGGGGTCCGATGGGCTCGTCTCATCCGGGTTCGAACCCCGGGGGCTGCCAATCAAAGGCGGTATCAGAGCACCGTTCCACAGAATTTACCCAAATATTCCAGGGGAATATTTGGTATCTGCTTCCTGTTTCAATGACACATGACTCGTAGGCCCCGCCAAAGTTCGTTGGCGGGTTCCGCCGCCAGAGGTATCTCCACAGGCGTAACTTCCCGGAGAACTTCCGGTAGACCCTGTTAGATGTTTACTATCTAACGGGGTAGATAAATACTCAAGGTTTCGTGCGGCATTTTCATCTCTGTCGATAGTAAAACCGCATATCTCGCATACAAATTGCCGCTCCTTTAAGCTTAGTTCTGGTTTGATGCTTCCACATGCACAGCAGGTTTTAGAGGATGGGTAGAATTTTGGTGCTTTTATCAGGCGAGATCCATACCATTTTGTCTTGTAACTAAGCATTGTGAAGAACTGGCTCCATCCGCTATCGGCGATGTGTCTGGATAGGTGGTGATTCTGCATCATCCCCCGTACATTAAGGTCTTCTACTACAACTACTGACTTGGTTTTCGCCAGTTGAGTTGAAAGTTTGTGCAGGAAATCCTTGCGTTTATTTCTAATCCTGCGATGAAGACGCGCTAAGCGTAAAGCTGACTTCTTTCTATTGGCCGAACCCAACGTTTTTCGTGAATGTTGTTTTGACCTTCGTTTTAGTAATCTTAAAGTGTGTTCCAAGGGCTTTGGGGATTCTATTCTCATCCCATCTGAAAGAACACAAAAGTAGTTTATGCCAACATCAACTCCAATTGCTGGACCGTGCACAGTTCTGTTATACTCTCCTCGCTTGCGCTTAACAGAAAAAGAGGCAAACCAGCGATCTGCTTCTCTAGAGACTGTTGCCGAAAGGATGTGGCCGTTGAGTGCTGTCTCTTCTTTCGTACGAATTCTTCCAATTCTGGGGAGAACTACTAGCGCTTGAGATACATGGATTGAACCTGTGAGTCTAAATGAATCGTGTATGCCTTTTTTCTTGAATTTTGGGAACCCTGTTCTTTTGCCTGATTTAAGTGAACGGAAGAAATTCTTGAAGGCGCGATCTAAATCACGCAGAGACTCTTGTGGTGCACATTTGGATACTTTGTACATCCAGGGGAAGTCAGTTTTCTTAAGCGTGTTTAACTGTCTGTGTTGTTCAATGGCGTTGCTTGATTTTTGTGTTTCTTTGTATTCTTTGATGCGTCGTGCAAGCCCCCAGTTGTAAGCAAAGCGTGCTGCGCCTGCGTGTTTAGCAAGTAGTGTCCTCTGTTTATTGTTGGGCTTTAGTTCGTAACGATAAGCTTGTTGGGTTAACATTTTTCAATCTCTTTGAGGGCTTTTTTTGCTCTGTTTTTTGCCGAGCTCCTACCATAGAGCCTTGCGTAAAAGCTGGTTAATATATCTATCATATCCTGAACTAAATCGTCCTTCATTTCACTTTCATCAACCACTATTATTCTCCTGCCAGAAGCAGTCAATAGTGCTTCCATATATTCAAATCCAAATCTAACCAGTCTGTCTTTGTGCTCTACCACTATCGTTCTTACATTGGGATCTCTTAAAATTGACAGTAGCTTAGTTCTCTTACCATTCAAGCCACTGCCTATTTCTTTTATTGCTCCTTTAACCTGGAGTCCCTGAGAAGTTGTATATTCAACTAACCTCGATAATTGCCTGTCTAAGTCTTGCTTTTGGTCTGAAGATGAAACTCGAGCGTAAAGAACTACCGAAGAGGGCCCTGCTTCATAACTTGCCTCTGGCTCTTTAACAATAATCGTTCCTGTTGCTAATTGTTCCGCCGGCAGAGGCAACTTGCCTGTTGACCATAACCTCCAGGCTGTTTTATATGAAATCCCTTGCTTTTTTGCCCATGTAGATAACTTCATCTCTCCCCACTATAGGGATAAGATACTACATTCGGGTATATTTGTCAATATAATTTTTAACTGTTTTCAACCCTCCATTTTTTGCATCAATGCACATCTTTTCGAAAAACCGGCGCAGCGTAAGGTCCATCCTTCACATAGGCAAAGCGAGGCTCCTTTGCATGCGATGAATTGACAGCGTGATCGACGGCACTCTGAACCATTGACGCAATATCTGTGCAGTCTGAACCAGCGAACTCATACCCACTCCTCCCGGGAAGCTTTTTCAACTCATCCGGCCCTATATTTGTGCTGCAGTAGATCAGCCCATCAAAGGAACCCACCTTTTTGAAGAACTGGTCCAGTTTCTGAACCTCCCACTGATCTGGAACAAAGTTCCATCGCCTGCTCTTGAGCAGATCGGTGAATGAACCAGGCCCCTCATCCTTTAACACCTGCAGAACACGCCTGTAATTATCTTTGCCGACAGGCTCTGCATCACCGTTATGTGCGACAAGAACAGCGAAACCTCCGGGCTTGATTATGGGAATAACCGAACAGGCGGCCTTGACTGACTGATAGTGGTTCACGGCAACCCTGCCCCCGTGGGTCAGCACGATATCATACTCATTGTCCACCTCTATTTCCACCCACTTGCGAACTGTCTCAACAGCCCTTTCATGGGACTTCTCCAGCTCCCCTGCCCACACACCGGCAAGATGCATATCACTGTTGAGCGCCACATTGATACTGAAATGCACTCCTAGCTTGCGCGCTACCTTCAATGCGAATTCGTGACAGGGATTATCTTCCAGAACCAGGTTGGCGGCTCTGGGATTATCCATGAACTCAGCACTGTGGAAGAGGCGGTTTACCTCAAGGTTGACAAGTCCCGGGCACACCGCCTTGCGTCCGCCAGAAAACCCTGCCATGAAATGAGGCTCAACCAGGCCCGTCACAATGCGTAAATCCGCATTGTAAAAGTGGCTGTTTATCCTAACA
>Ga0255054_10001705_pt1 | contig 12809 bp, 5 predicted proteins | sample JV7_2_23_MG_FD_188634 | JGI IMG/M metagenome (GOLD analysis project Ga0255054, IMG submission 188634) | Seawater microbial communities from Jervis Inlet, British Columbia, Canada - JV7_2_23 | ecosystem: Environmental > Aquatic > Marine > Inlet | place: Canada: British Columbia | collected... | reverse complement strand
TATTTCACCGATATGCCTTGGCGCTTTGAAATTTCGCCGATTTTGATCGGCGCTTGATCGTCATGGCGAGCCAGATCAACCAGCAGCCTTGTTCCGTAGCGGCTTCGCGTTGATAGCTTCATTGAGCTGATAACCTCATAACAGCTTCTGGACTGTTTTTATATGCAAACAAATTAATCTATATCATTTTGATATATATTTGGCTTTAGCTATTTGAATTTTTTATGTCAAGAAAAAAATAAATTTTTATGTGAAGGGGGAAGAATTTTTGATGAGCCTAGAAATATTGGAAAGTAATAGGGGATTGGAATTCATTTTTCTAAAGCGTTGAAGGTTACAACGCCTTTCCAGTTGTTTTATTACCATAGTCCTTAATGATTTTGTCGATTTTTTGCTGCATAAATTGTGTCAACGCATCCACTTGATCCGGGGTAATGGTTTTTATATTTTCCGACAAAGTCTCGATTTGCGCTTCAGGGATATCTGTAATCTTGTGGATCAAAAAGGCATCGATTTCACCACCTTCAAGCAATAAGCCACAGCCGCAGATGGCGCCCAAAAATTCGTCACCGACAAAAATCGGTACGACCGGTTTTACCAAACCGGCATCGCACTCCTCTGTCACTGGTTTTTTATTTTTCATCGCCTGGGCGGCGATATTCATGTGGGCGACCGCACAGATAAAACTTTGTCCCTTTTCGTTGGCCTTTACAACCGGGCACAGCCGGTTTACCCAGTTTTTAAAATTCGTTATGCGGATGCCGTTTATATCGAACACATTGGCCGCGATGCCAAATTTTTCACTGATCTCCCCTTCAAGTTTCATCCAATCGGCAATGGGTAAAATGTCCGTCAAATGCATCGGTCAACCTCCTGGTAAATATTCTTTGTGTAACCAGTCTTCAAGTCGGCGCAGGCCCTCTTCCATGGAGACCCTGGGAATATATCCCAGGTCTCTTCTGGCGGCACCAATATCAAACCAATGGGCTTTGGCAACGGCATACGCCATAAAACGGGTGATATAGGGTTCGCCAGACAAATGAAAGATATTATAGATCCCTTCCAGTATAGCTCCGGCCAGCCAGGCGAGTGGATAGGGTACCGATCCTTTTACCGGATCTAAACCGGCCGCTTTCAATGTGGCGTTAATCATGTCCCAGGCCAGTACTGGTTCACCCTGGCTGATGAAATAAATATTACCTGAAAGGTCCGGATTTTTTTCTAATTGATCCGAAGCCAGGATATGGGCATCTGCGGCATTGTCGATATAGGTCGTGTCCACCAGATTTTTACCGCCACCGATTCTTTTCAATCTTTTTGCTCGCGCAATTAGCCGCGGTACGATGTGGTTATCTCCGGGACCCCAAATTTCATGGGGTCTTAGTATAATTGTTTTGAGACGATCCTTTGCGGCCTCAACGACTTTTTGTTCGGCCAGTGCTTTGGTTTTTGGATAGTGGGCCATATATTTGATAGGGTAGGGGAACGATTCATCCACCCCTTCTATGTCACAACCATTGAAGACCACACTGGGCGTGCTCGTGTAAACCAGGGTTGCCACCTTTTGGTTGATACAGGCATCGATGACATTTTGGGTTCCGGTAACATTCGTTCTGTAGTAATCTGTAAAATTCCCCCATGGCGGTGGTTTGGCAGCAACGTGAAACAAAAGATCGATGCCCTTGCAAGCATTTTCAACGGCAGCGAAATTGCAGATATCACCTTGAACCTGTTCAACCGCCAACTTCTCAAGTGTTGCGTAGTAGCCTCGACAAAAGCTGCGCGCATCATCACCCCTTGAGACCAGTCGCCTGATGATTGCCTTGCCGAGAAAACCGCCGCCGCCGGTCACCAGAACCTTCAATTATAAGCCCCCCATTTTTGCCTGTAAGCGTTCCAGCTCGCTGGAAGTAATCTAGTGCGATCTGGCCAAACGTCTTGCGGCCCACACTGCCAGCTTTTCTCGAAATATCTTGGAGTTGTGGCGGATATCCACCGGAAAAGCCTTGTGAAACAATGCGGTTTGAATACTTTTTGTCAATTCATTTTTGGCTGCCATTCCTATAAGTTCTTTTTGAAAGCCTTTTTTGTTTTGTCCACTATCCGCTTTTTCTACCTCTATGCATATAACAGGTGTTTGATTTGGCCTGGGTCCCACACCTACAAGCGCGCTGCGAAAGACACGTGGATGATTGTTAAAGATCGCTTCGCAGGGTATGGTGAACAAGATTTCGTTTTCGGTGATGACGCGATGGCTCTTGCGACCGCAAAACCAGATTCTGGCCTTCTGATCCTGCCAGCCCAAATCTCCCATCCTGTGCCAAGTTTCGATCCCATCCCCAATTTTAGCTATTGCATCGGCCGCGGGATTTTCAAAATACTGCCGGGTGACGAGATCACCCTTGACCACAATTTCGCCGACTTCACCGGTGCGAACCAACAGATCGTCTGACCATCGATGTATGGGGTCGTCGCTGATTTTAATGATACGTACATTTATATTATTGATCGGGCGCCCGACACACAACCCGTAGCCCTGCTCTGATCGCGATCTGGTTTCAGATAGAATTTCGTTGCTAGCAATTGAAACAATCGGAACGGCTTCGGTAGCGCCATAGGGCGTATGAATCTGCGCATCACCGCTTAACATGGAAGCAAACTGCGCGATATTGCCCGGATGCACGGGTGCGCCGGCCGAAACCACTCGCTTCAGGGACGGCAGTTTCTGGCCTTTACGCTTGCCATATCTGCCAACGCGGTTCAGCAGAGCAGGGGAGGCAAACATATTGGTTACGCCCTGGTTTATGATCGGCTCAATTATGTTTGCGGGATTTACCCGGGCCGGTTTGGTTGGATCCATATCCGGTATCACCGCCGTCATTCCAAGCGCCGGATCAAATAACGCAAATAGGGGGAAGGTGGGCAGATCGATGTCGTGGGTGGTTATCTGAAAATATGATTTTATGTGACGCAATTGAGCCTTGAAATTTCCATGCGTATAAACGGCACCTTTTGCGGGACCGGTACTGCCGGTGGTGAACAGGATCGCAGCCGTATCCCTCAATTGAGTCTTGGCCACTGAAAAAGGTTTCCAGGGGAGCCGACGCATACTTTTGTAAGTGTGTCCACCCCAAAACCAGCGCCGACCAATCGTAACCCAGGTCTTTACGGTGTCGAAAAATCGCGGGTATAGTTTGCGCACTAGGTGCGCTTTCGGTATGCCGATAAATGCTGACGGTCTGCTCTCTTTTAAACAGCCCACCATTCGCCGGATACCCATTCCGGGATCCACAACCACGGGTACGGCGCCGGTTTTAAAAATAGCAAAGGTCAACGCAAAAAATTCCAAACCGGGTTTTACCATTAAAATGGTACGTATTCCACGGGTGATACCGGCCGTTTCCAGACCGTGGGCCAGACAGTCGGATTCCTGATCGAGTTGCTCAAAAGTCAGATGCGCGTACGTGATCCGCCCGTTTTTATCGCGACCGGCCGGGTAGACAACAGCCCGTTTATACGGTTGAATCCGAGATATTCTCTTCAGGTAGGATGAGATATTGAAAAAAGCGTTTGGGGACGAATCGGGACTATTCATTTTGCATATCAAATTTGTTCAAGAATTGTTGCTTGCACCGGTGAACTTAAGACCTTTCACGGCAATGGGTATTTAATCAAAAAATCTTTAACCCTTTTTACAATACCATCCGGTACGTCTTCAAGTACATAATGCCCGGCTGCTGAAAATGTGTGCACCTCAGCTTTTGGAAAACGGCGGCGCCACTCTTGGAGATAATCCCCATCAAAGACAAAATCACGCTTCCCCCAGCAAATCAGCATGGGTATATTCACTAACGACTTCAGATTCTGTTGGGTGTGTTTGACCAATTCGAAACTGGGATCTTCAGCACTTAAGGGAATATCCTGGACAAACTTGAGGGTCGCAATCCTGTTTTTCCAGCTGTTATAGGGGGCCGTGAGGCCCAATTTAACATCCTTTTTAAGCCTTTTGTGAGAAGCCATAAATAAGGCCCCGTATGAAAAAAGGTTAAAGCCAAGGACGGCTATAGTTGCCGGTGGTTTGACATTCCTAACCAGCCGCAATCTGAGGGGCAAACGCTTTCCCTGCGGCGGTAAAAATGCAGCGCTGTTCAAGATGACCAATCGGCCGACCCGGGAGGGGTATCTGACGGCATACGCCATACCGATGATGCCCCCCCAATCATGAAGCACCAGGGTGATTCTGCGCTTCAGGCTTAAATGGTCTATCAGTGTTTCCAGATCAGCAACCCTGCTCGCCAGGCGGTAGTCATAAATTTTCACACCGGGTTTATCTGACAGACCACAACCGATGTGATCCGGGGCAATCGCACGGTAATGCGTCGATAGCGTTTTAACTAAAGTGCGAAAGTAAAACGACCAGGTAGGATTTCCGTGGATCATAACAATCGGATCGCCTGTGCCTTCATCAACATAGTGATACTTCAGACCATTTAAATCCAAATAATGAGAGGCGAAAGGATATAGGTGGCGGAACCTCTTGGTGTCTGTGAATCGACTTGTTCCCATTTTACCGTCTAATTCCAGTTATCTGTCTTTTTTCCTAGTGCCATGTCCCAGAAAGTTGTCTACCATTTAATCCCCAGCATCAGACAATTTAGCCCACTTCCGATGCCGAGCAAACCGACCAAATCGTTTGGTACTAGGAATTCGCGTTCCTCTGCAATTGCAGCGGTAATTGGCAGTGATACCGTGCCGATATTACCCAGATATTCGAAGGTGGTAAAATCTTTTCCTTTGGGTATTCCTATCGATTCGAGAATGGTGCGCTGATGGGTTGCGCCCACCTGGTGGCAGATAATTTTATCAGGTTTGTCAATAGGCCATGAAAGTTCTCTGCGGAACGCGTTAAATGTCTCAACACCCAGAATAACGCCGTTTTGCAGGACCTCAACAGAATCGGTTTCCATTATCTGGCGTCCGCTGGCAGGAATTCCCGTATCCGGCCCCCACCAACACAGCTTATGATGTTCGGTGGCATTTCTGGCGACACCACCCAAAAGTCGGTGACCGCGTTCGCAAAGCTCTGCGTCGGTCAAAAGTACTCCCACCGCTCCTGAACCGCCGGTCAGGGTGGCGACTGTTTTTTTGAAGGTCTTCATATCCCTGGATTCAAGCAGACGGTCAATGGTGACGTCGACGATCTGACGGGCAGATTCACAGGATACCACCAGGCCCGCTTTGATTTGTCGCAATTCTATCGCACTTGCCACCTGGACCATTCCGTTCAAGATCCCCAGGCAAGCGTTGGAAATATCGTAAATTTCGGTTTCAGGGCCAAGCCCCAGGCCGTGGGATACCGCGCATGCGGTGGCGGGTTCCAAATTATCTCTGCACACCCCACCGTAGATCAGCGCACCGATGTCTGCCGGCGAAATTCCGGAATTTTCAATGGCTTTGCGGCCGGCTTTTATGGCGCCTTCATGCATGCGATAACCCGGATCCCAAAACCGACGTTCCCGGATACCGGTTAATACTTCAAGCTGCCCTTTTTGAAATCGGAGTGTTTCATACAGGGGTTCAAGCCGCTTCTCGAGGTCGTCTGAAGTGATGACGTTTGGGGGAAGTTCGTACCCGAAGGATTCAACATAGACTCTGGAAAATAGCATAATGATTTGTTTTATTTGTTGTTGATGGTTTACGATTTATGTCAGGCCGTTTGGCAACCAATTTCCTGTCCCAGGAATAGTTTTAAATAATCCTGAAGCGGTTTGAAAGCCTTTTGTTCAGGCCGACGACCATTTTGGGGACGCCAGCTGGAGCAGGGCTAAATCAAAAGAACTCGACCTCGCTTATGCTCACACTCAGACGGCTTTTGATTTTTGGCGCCCCCCTCCAACAGGCGTCTTTATCCCAAAATGTTCAATGGCGCTCGCAAAAACCTTTCAAACCGTGTGCTGAATTTTGTAAATTACTTGTGGGACACAATTCTAGGACGACACCAATCGGTATCCAAAATTATTCATTTTATAGATGCAAAGCCCGTCCACATGCAATAATCCTGTGGCCGTTATACTTGGAAACGGGGATTCATCAACTGCGGTGACAATCGCTTCTACCGTAATCTCTCTATTGTCTGGAACTATTTGGCCGCGATAAATCCAGCTGTGCCGATTGTCAGATATGTGCTCCCACCGATGGGTGTTTGCCAGGTGACCCCATCGGTCTATGGCAATAATTTTTATAAGCTGCAAAAAAGATTCGATCCCCAGTGAACCCGGACACACCGGGTCCTGGAAGAAATGGGCCTTAAAAAACCACTCGTCTGGATCCACTCGCTTGCTGCCGCGTATAAACCCCAAACCCTGTGGGCCGCCATCAGGCAGGTAAACATCTATGCGGTCGATCATGCGAATCGCCCTGGCCGGCATCGCCAGAGAACATGGGGCTGTTGTGGTTTTTGGATCATCCGGTGTGTGAGGGGTCGCATCATCCAACAGCCATGAGCGGCTGCCATCAACGGCTTCGGGTAGTAGACGGAATTCGGTTTGTTCGATCTCACGGATTCCCCTTTGCCGTGCCAGTGCATCGGGGATGAAAAAACCGAAAGTGGTGTTGCCTTCAAATATCAATTTATCAGCCTGCAACACCTGAAAATCAAAGGCCTCTATGATGGTGTCCCCGACGGTGGAAACTTTGGTCATGCGGCTGCGTATTTTCAGGATCATAAACTCAGCTGAGATATCTTGATATAAAATACCACTGCCCTCCAGGTTTCTGAATCTAAGGTCTTTTTTACTTTTCAAGGCAGAACCCGCATAAGCCGCCAGCCAGCCGCACGTTTGCAGAGCAATTTCCATCAATACACAATATGGCATGGAGGGGGTCCGGTTGGCTCTAAAATACCAGGCATCCGGATGCACGTCATACTCAGCTTCCACCCAGCCGTCCGGTTTCGGGATCCACGCCGGAGGCTCGACCACCGTGATTCTGTCTATAAATGAATACGGCGGTGCTGGCAGCCGGGCGATAAAACGTTTTTCATCAAATTCTCTATAAAGATTCCCAAAGGCATTGGAGGGTTTGCCGATGGCAAATTCTATCACTTTATCTCGATCAAATATCACTTTTTTATTATTGGTTAGCTGTTGTTTAACTAGACTGCTTGATCTTTTCAACCAAAAGGTTTCAATTTCCCGGCGGTTTATACCGCTCATTTTGAGGGACATGTTTTTGAAAAAAACAATATAGTGTCCATCGGCATACATACGGGCATCCGCAATTACATAAGGCTCCGGACCATAGCCAAGCTCCTTTAATTCAACTTCGTAAATAACCTGGCGAGTGGCAGGTGTAACCGGCCCGCGGCATTTTAGCACGCTTTTCACACCGGCTACCGGCTGATAACACGGACCCGGTTTTGCGCTTATCCAGCCCAGGCGTTGAATGAAAACCCTGAGGGTATGGGCACAGCATTCATACATCAGCGTTCCGGGCATAACCATGTCGTCCATAAAGTGGCAGGTTAAGAACCAGTCATCCGGATGTATATCCGCTTCAGCACGAATCAGGCCAAGGCCGTAACGTCCGGCCCGGGGATCAATGCGTTGTATGCGGTCGATCAATTTCAGTTTACCACCGGGCAGCCTAAGAGATGGGGCCAAGGTAAGACCCTCGAACCTTTCACCAAAACATCCCGCCAGGTTTCCGGCACGCAATTCGTCGACGGCCTTATGGTCGTAGCTTTCGGTTTGAAACGGTACCAGTTGCATCCAATCATCCGGGATGCTGCCCTCGATAATTTGGCATTCCTCCTCGGAGGCAATTATTCCGCCTGAATTTTGAATTTCATCTTCTGTAAAAAACCCGGCACAACCGTTGGACATGCTGATGAGATGGGAATTGCCGATAAAGCCTTCAAAACTGAACAAAAATAGATAGGTATCCCCCTGTCGCATAAACTTTTCAATTGCGATTTCATAACGGATAATATCACCCGGTTGCGGCAATTCGCGATGGAATTCAACGCTTGCATCAAGGAGTCGGTAAGCGCGCAATCCTTTAACGGCTAGATCGATTCCCAGATAAGCGCAAAGAAAAAGGTCGGCCTGTCCCGCCTCAACCGATATGCAGACGGGGGCTGTGCCGCCATCCAGATACCATGCCTGCGGTCGAACGTCATGTTCGGTGATGATGCGACCCGAACCCAGGGATTTTTTCTGGCCTTCAATTGAAAGAATCCGGTCCACCAGCATCAGCGGCTCATCCGGTAGGCGAACCCTTATTTTGTAAGTGTCCACATCGGCGAAGTCCGCTCCAAGCACATTGGACACCGCGCCGGTGGCGAATTCCAAGCACTGCTCCCGCGTGAAGCTGGGTGAGGAAGATTTAGTGCTGGGGCTGGCGGATGAATACTTTTTTTTAGCAGCCTGTATTTTGCCTTCGAGGAGCCGGTTTTGGAACTCTAAAACCTGGGCATAGGCATGGGTGGACTCATTTGAAAAATCCAGATAGTCTTTGTGGGCCTCAGCAGTTTTTTCAAGGCTTTTGTTAAACTGGTCCAATAGTTCTGCCATCTGGTCAGCGGCGCCGGTATCGTTAGGTCGTACCGGAAGGATAGAATTTGAAGATCGGCTGCTTGCCACCGACCCTTGAGCCCTGGTCGCTGCAAGCTGAACCTTTTGATGGATTGGCACGGGGGCAGGGGATGGTCTTTTTCCCCCGGTTAAAATTTTTATTAGCCCCTGGGCATCCTTATGGTTTAAATCGATAGAATCCATTGGCAACGAATCCATCCCGTAATGCCTTTCCAAATTAACCGGCAAGCGTTCGGATATAAGGATACCGAGAAATTTGAGAATCGTAAGATAGTCATCTTCTCCGTGGATACAGGCTGAAGTGGCCAGATGGGGCCTTTTATCCAGTATTCGGCCGATCATCCTGGAACAGGATGCCGATGGTCCCATTTCCAAAAAAATGCGTATGCCGTCTTGATAGGCCTGCTCAATGGTGGCGGTAAAGTCAAAACCTTTAAGGGCTTGTTGAAGAATTGAATCGGCAGCGCCATCACTGGTGAGCGCATATGACCGACTTGAGGCGCAACTATAAAATCTGACATTTTCTCGTGGCCTTGTGGGGAAAACATGTAAATCTTTGTAAGCTGCAGCGACCGGCGCCACTGCGTCACAATGCACCGTGACCACGCCATCAAGAAATTGTGCTTCGCAGCCCAGTTTTTTTACGGCTGCTTCAACCTCTTCTTTTCTGCCGCCGATAACGCATTCCGCCGGTGTATTCACGATCAGCAGCCGTGTGGTGGGCCACCGACCAATAATATCTTTTACAGTCCCGGCCGGTCGGTTGACGGCTGCCACGCACCAATCGAATATCTCATCTGGTGGAATGTTCCAGGCCTTGCGGGCCGCCTTGTAGGGGCCTGCAAGCTGGGTGGTGAAAAGGTCGCTGTCAAGCATGCGATGCAGCATTTGGTTGCGATCCGGCCAAGCACCCGAGGCAAACAGGCCGGCCGATTCTCCCAGGCTGTAGCCGATAACGGCTTCAGGCTGAATGCCGAAACTCTCTACCAGACGGGTGACAATTTCGCCATGCATCACCTGTCCAAAGATCAAATTCAGCGGGTCGGAAATAAGCGAACTGTAAGCTTGCTGCTCCCAACCCCGTTCCCAGGAGACGCGATGGGGGACATAGGCATACGGGCGTATCTGAGATTTGAGTTGCTGGGTGGCCGCATCCATCGTGCGAAGGATTTCCGGCCACCGGACACCGATGCCTCTGCCCATGCCGATGTAATGATTCCCGGAACCAGGATAAACAAAGGCCGTTTCGCCGGTTGGACCACTTGGCGAAGGGCTATAATTGAAGCCTTTGGAACCCGATATAATCTGGCGCCCGTCCGATAGTATCGTTTGTTGGGCCCGGCTGATCCATTTTTTGAGAGGGCCGATATCATCGGAAATCAGGGAGACCGCGCAGGATTTTTCCGGTTGCAGCGGGTTGGACCCAAACCAGCTGCGGGCAGCCATCTCAACAGGGACATTTCGTTGCATGCATTTGGTTATATGATGGTCAAGGCCCTTGAGACCTTTGATAAGGGCAGCCGGACTTTGGCCCTCAACCACAAAAAGGCCATAGGGCGTTAATCCTAAAGGCTGTTTTCTTTCCACCGAAATGTTTTTGGCCGCCCTATTGGCCGAAACGCCTTCAAAACCTTCGAGGACTATAGCGGCGCAATTGCCATCCGGTGCCATTGAAGCTACGGCGGCTCTACGGGTCCCGTCCTTTCTATTTCGCAGCCAGTATTGTGCCGAGATCGGGATGTGAAAGGTTTGCTGGCGCCAGATGGTATTTGCCGGTGTCGTAAAGTTTATCAAAGGTGGAATTATTTCCTGATAAAGACACAGGGCCGTTTTGACCAGTGCGGCCAGACCGGCAGTTGCACCGGTATGCCCGATATTCGGTTTCAATGAACCGATCGCACAGGGTTCGTTTCTGTTACTAAAAAAATCGTGCAGCGCCTGGGTCTCGATATCGTCTGACGCAGGCTCTCCAACACCATGGGTTTCACAGTAACTGATGTCAAATGGGGTTAGAGTGGCATCCCTGAAGGCGCGTCTGAGCGCATTGGTATAGGCTTTAACGGCCGGTGCGCCTGTGTCAAGGCCGCCGGCATTTGCATTGCCGGTTCCCTTTATGACGGCATAGATCCGATTTCCATCAGCCAAAGCTTGATCAATTCTCTTCATAACCAGGGCCACTGCACCCTCTCCAGGTAGGCTGCCGTCTGCAGAGCGATCAAAGGGCCTGACGGTGCCATATTTTGAAAAAGGATTGATTTTATCGGCGGTGACGATGGTACGGATATCGCCGCAAAGGTCCACGGCGCCTGCAAGAAACACATCTGTTTCATATTGCTGTAAAGATCTAAGCCCGATTTCAAGCGCTTTTAAGCCCGAATTCTCCTCCCCAGAAACCACAAAGCTGGGCCCTCCCAGTCGTAATTCCCGGGCAATTCGGCTGGCCACCATACTGCCGAGTGCGCCCAGCGTCCGTGTGGCAGTTAGAGGCGGACCGATCGATTCTCTCAATGATTTTATCCAGTCCGAAAGGTTGGGGGCGTCTATCTGGAGGCCATATTTTTTCTTCCAAGATTGAATCCAGTTGGGAAGATTCCATCGTAACTGATAATTGGTTGCTTCCATGTCGAAATCAATGCCAATAACTGCTCCCATGCGCGGACGCTCCTCCTTTAAGGCAAGGCCGGCATCCTTCATGGCCCGAATTGCAATTTTAAGCATTAAAAGATGCTGGGGAAGTATGTCACGGATCTCGTTAGGCGGTATACGAAAATCGGTTATATCAACCGAAAATTCGTCGATGAAAGCACCGGGCAAGGAGGCCAGATCGAGAAAACGCTGTGCGGCATAATTGTCGCAACTTTTCCAGCGGGATTTCGGTCGGTCTGCGATAATGGATTCCCCGTTGAATATGACTTCCTGAAATTCTCGCAGGTTCCGTATTGAGCCGAAAACTGCTTCCATGCCTACAATTGCAACGGGCGGTAAGGTTTCGACGGTGATGGCGCTAACTTTTGCGGTCTTTGGCAACGGGTCGGTACTGTTCCCCGCAGACAGGGGGTCAGGGGGGGCGTTATTTAGGGGTGGTTTGGCATGTTCAAAAGCAAAAGTTTGGGGGCGCCATTGTTCTAAAAGCAAGTGCGCATTTATTCCACCGAATCCAAAGGCACTGATTGCTGCTCGCCTGGGGCCCGATATATCCTCTCTGTTCCACGCTTCGGCTGCAGTCTGAACGCGAAAGGGGCTATCGTGCAACGGGCTGTGGTCGGGGGGTCGTGTAAAGTTGAGAGAAGGGGGTAAAATTTTATGATTTAGCGCCAGAAGCGTTTTTATCATCCCGGCAGCACCTGCAGCGGTAAGCAAATGGCCGATCCCCGATTTGACCGAACCAATAGCACACTGTCGTGAACGCCGGCCGGAAGGGCCCCATAGTTTTCTTAAACTCAGCAGTTCCGTGTTATCCCCGACCGGTGTACCGGCACCGTGGCATTCAATCAGATCGATGTCACGCGGTGTCCATCCTGCGGATTCATAGGCCCAACGCATGGCACGCAGCTGTCCTTCACTGTCCGGTGCCAGCAGGTTGCCTCTCAGATCATTGGATAGTCCGATACCGGCAATGAGGCCATAGATCGGGTCATCATCTTTTATGGCATCCGCAAGCCGTTTTAATACCAGTATACCGGCACCCTCTCCCACCACCAGGCCGTCTGCGCTCTCATCAAACGGTGAACAGCATCCACTGGGCGATAGGGCTCGGAGTTGACTGAAACCAACTTGAGTGTAAAGGCAGTCCGGTCTTGAGACACCACCCGCCAACATTGTGTCGGCCCGATGGGAAGCAAGCTGGTCACAGGCAAGTTTAACCGCATAAAGTGAGGATGCGCAGGCTGCGTCCAATGTGTAAGTTCCACCTCCCAGTCCGATTCCCCTGGCAAGCAACGCACCCGGCAGGCCGGCTACTTTGCTGGCCAGGCTGGTGTTACGGGTCGGGAACTCAAGATCGGGGCTGTCAAATAATTTTTCGACAAAGCTGTTTTCAAATATTTGTCTCGTGAGGGCTGATGCGGTATCTGTGGGTAAGGCTATAGCGGCCAGGATGACACCGGTGCGCGTTTTGTTTAAGGATCGACCGACCAGATCGCGGACTGCTGTTCTGCCGGTATGGAGCACCATGTGATGTAAGGGATCAAGTGAATTTAAAAGGTCATGATCGAG